>Ga0070690_100002159_pt1 | contig 10505 bp, 7 predicted proteins | sample KBSS33HmetaG_FD_64671 | JGI IMG/M metagenome (GOLD analysis project Ga0070690, IMG submission 64671) | Switchgrass rhizosphere microbial communities from Kellogg Biological Station, Michigan, USA - KBS S3-3H metaG | ecosystem: Host-associated > Plants > Roots > Rhizosphere ...
AATTATGAACAGCAGCACGGCGCTGACGGCGATCGAGACGATTGGCACGACCGCAATGTAGGAATCGACGAAGCGCTTGAGAAAGGTGTTGGCAAGTGGATGCCGGAGGAGTTGCGGAATTTGATTGAGGGACAGAAGAAGTGAGCTTTGTACTTGGTGCTTTGTTCCAGCGCTCTTGAGCTGTTGGCTCACGTCGCATCAGCTCCAACTACAAAGCTCTAAGTACAAACCACCAAGGTCGTTTTTTCACCATGAGTTTTCTCGACAACCTATTCCAGGATCCGAAATACCAGACGACCGACCCGCGCAAACCCGAAGAAGTTCAGGATCCCGACATCATCATTAGTCCTGACACGAGGCGGAACAATCGAATGCCGCCCGGACAATCGCGCACGAAGAAGTGGCCCGTGCTCGATGCTCACGGAACGCCCGACGTCGATCTTTCAACCTGGCGATTTTCAGTCAGCGGTTTGGTCGAACGTCCTTCGGAGTGGTCGCTTGATGAATTCATGCAGCTGCCGGCAGTTCGGGTGTACGCGGATTTTCATTGCGTAACACGTTGGTCGCGTCTGGATAACGTGTGGAGTGGGGTGTCGACACGCGAGGTCGCCGAAAGAGTCGGTGTCAAGAAAGAAGCAAAGTTTGTTTTAGCGCTCGCGCAGGACAATGGTTGGACCACAAACGTTCCACTCGAGTACTTCTTGAAGGAAGATTCGTTGTTCGCGTGGGCACACGATGGCCAGCCGATTCCGCCGGAACACGGTGGTCCTGTTCGCTTAATCATTCCGCAACTGTACGCATGGAAGTCTGCGAAGTGGGTCAAAGGCGTGACTTTTCTTGAGCATGATGAAGCTGGGTTCTGGGAAGAAGGGGGTTATCACATGCGCGGCAATCCGTGGGTTGGAGGAGATGGTGAACGATTCCGCTGGGGGTAAAAGGAAGCCAGCACGCAGAACCAATTATTCGAGAATTATTATTTGATAATTAACAATTAACATTTGCCTGTGCCTGACGCGTTTCGCAAATATCAACTGTCAAATATCAAATAATAATTCTCGAAATGATTCGCCCTGCTCTCGCCGTGCTTTTGATCGATTATGGTAGCTACACCTAAAGACGCCGCTGCGGTAATTCTCCTCCGACAAAATACAGACGCCACAAATCCTGAACTCTATTGGGTAAAACGTAGTTATCAACTCGCTTTCCTCGGTGGCTTTCACGCGTTTCCCGGCGGACAGATCGATGAAAGCGATTCATCAGCTGAGGTACGTAATGCGCCGGATCAAACCACCGCCACAATGATCAGCGGCGCTGCCCGCGAACTGTTTGAAGAGCTTGGCGTACTGATGGTCCATGGCGGCGAGACTCTTACAAAAGGTCAACGCGAATCACTTTTAGACGACATGAACTCGCAGCGCTTGCCCTGGCCTGAGTTGCTGAAACATTACGGCTTGCATCTCGATGCTGACGACTTTGCGTTTGCCGGTAGGTGGGTAACACCTCCAGTTAGCCCACGGCGATTCGACACCTGGTTTTTCCTCGTGAACTGCCCCTCAAAGCAAGAACCTCATGTTGTTCAAGGCGAATTGATCGATGGTGAATGGATCACGGCTCGAGAGGCGTACAATCGCTGGCGCAACACTGAAGTTCTTGTTGCTCCTCCGACATTGCATTCACTGACCACTCTGGCTCATGGTCTGACTTCAGATCTACTCGAACGGTTCCTCGATGTGCCGGAAGCGCACGGTCAAACTGTTCGAAGGATCGAGTTTTATCCGAACTACATTTCTTTCCCTGTTCGCACGCCGACGAGGCCTCCCGCAACGCACACAAACTGTTATGTTGTGTACTCGTCAGAAGAGATCCTGATCTTCGATCCAGGTTCGCCTTACGAAGATGAACAGCTGGCACTCGCGGAGTTCGTCAAGGGATTGGTTAATGAAGGCCGGCGTATTAAAGCGATCGTGTTAACACACGTTCATCCGGATCATGTTGCCGGGGTCAATCCTCTGATCTCGACTCTCGGCACTGGAGTAATCGTTGCTGCTCATCAACAGACTGCCGAGGGCCTCAACGGTATCGTCGTTGATCAATTCATCGAAGACGGCGACACACTGCGTCTCGCTGGGAATCCGACGATTCATTTACAGGCACTCCACACGCCGGGTCATGCTCGTGGTCATCTATGTTTCCACGATCGCGATCGCGGCATCCTGTTAACGGGCGACAACATTGTCGGACTCGGTTCTGTTTTGATCGACCCACCCGAGGGCGACATGAGGAAGTATTTCAATTCGCTTCAGCGCATGAAATCGTTGGGCGGTCTGAAAGTGTTGTTCGGCGGGCACGGTCCGCCAATGGCAAACCCATACGCCAAGATCGACGAATACATCAATCATCGCCTGGAACGGGAGCAGAATATTCTGGAGGCGATTCGCGAAGGTGCAGGCACACCGAAAGAAGTCGTCGCACGTGTTTACACAGACGTCTCGCCAAAGGCGCATGCAATGGCCGAACGTGCAGTGTTGGCCCACGTGGAAAAACTAGAAGCCGAGAAACTTGTGACGCGACTGGGTAATGAGCAGTTCCGCGCCGCCCCAACAGACCCACGCCCGCTTCAGTAAAGAATTTCCGAATTCCCCGAGACACATCAGCCTTTTTCCTGGAAAAACTACTGGCTCGCGGTCCGCATATAGCACTCATCAAAGTGCACGGATCGACGGCTTCATTCACCACTCGGACGCTAAAGTGTAGTTGGTTTGGTCCAATGTTTATTGAAAGGAGTTTCGCAATGAGAACACTTATCGCGATGCTTCTGTCGCTTGGTATAGCAATCAACTGTTTTGCCCAAGTCGACCGCGGAAATACATTTAGAGTCAGATATAACGGCGGCACTACGACATCGACCGTAAGAGATGACGACTGGAACAATATAATAACCGTTGCGCCCGATTCTATTCTGCTGGTACTGAAAGATGGTCAAGAAATCAAGATTGATCCAAACAGAGTAACTGCTCTGACTTATGGCAGGACTTCGTCGCGCAATGTAAAGGGTTATGCAGCCGCCGCCATTCTGATTCATCCGCTGTTTGGGTTGGGAATGGTTAAGAAGAACAAGCAAAACTTTATCGGCATCAGGTACTCGAATCCCGACGGTTCAAAAGCTGCTGTTCTACTCCAGGCGAAGAACGATCGTTATCGTTCATTACTTGAAAGTCTAAAGGCCGTAACCGGCAAGACGGTCGAGACAGAAGACGAAAACAACTAGTCACACGAAAAGAGAACAACATCTCAAATAACATAGTCAGGGCGGCCTCCGTGGCCGCCCGTGTTTTTATAGGCGACATCAACACACAGAAACCCCTACAAAATCCCCTCCATTTCGCGCAATTCTGTAATCCTGTCGTTTCCAGTTACAATCGTCGCAAACTGATATGAAACTTCCAACAACCTTCGGGGAACTCAAGGCTTCAGGTTATCGAACGCGCTCAGTCAAAGATGAACTGCGCGCGAACTTGATCAAGAAAATTCGTGCAGGCGAGAAGTTGTTTCCGGGAATTGTGGGTTACGACGATACCGTGATTCCGCAACTCGTCAACGCGATTCTGGCGCGACACAACATCATCCTGCTTGGTCTTCGGGGACAAGCGAAGAGCCGAATCATTCGTCAACTTACTGAACTCTTGGACGAATCAATACCCGTCATCACCGGTTCGGAAGTAAACGATGATCCGTTTGAGCCCATTTCAGCGTTTGGCAGACAGACCCTGGAGATGCACGGCGATGACACGCCAATCAATTGGGTCGGACGTGACTCGCGCTTCGTCGAGAAGCTGGCAACCCCAGATGTCACAGTCGCCGACATCATTGGCGACGTCGATCCGATCAAAGCGGCGAAGGGAGGACACCTGCTCAGCGACGAGCTGACGATTCATTACGGTTTATTGCCCCGCGCCAATCGCGGAATCTTCGCAATCAATGAATTGCCGGATCTTGCCGGCAAGATCCAGGTGGGTCTCTTCAATATCATGCAGGAAGGCGACGTGCAGATTAAGGGATATCCAGTACGCCTCCTGCTCGACGTGCTCTTGCTGTTTTCAGCGAACCCGGAGGACTACACCGCGCGCGGAAAGATCATCTCGCCATTGAAGGATCGAATTGGCACGGAGATCATGACGCACTATCCAAAGGAACTTCAGACCGCAATTCAAATCACGCGACAGGAAGCATGGACCAATCGCGACGGAAACAACGTGGAGATCCCCGAGTTCATTCATGAGATCGTCGAGCAGATTGCGTTTGAGGCAAGAGATGATAATCACATCGACAAACATTCGGGTGTTTCGCAACGCATGCCCATCACAGTGATGGAGTCAGTTGTCTCAAATGCCGAGCGTCGATCGCTGCTAACCGAGGAAGCCCCGATCGTGCCGCGTATAGCCGATGTCTATGCCGCCATCCCCTCGATGACTGGCAAGATGGAACTGGAATACGAGGGCGAACAGCTCGGTGCCAATCGGATTGCTCGCGACCTGATTAAGCGCGCGGCGGGCGAGGTCTTTGAGGGCTATTTCGTCGGGATTGACTTCAACCGTACAGTCGAATGGTTTGATGCTGGTAATAAACTGTTGCTGGCTGACACCGCTTCAGCCGAAGAGTGTCGAGGCTTGTTAGAGAGCGTTCCCGAATTGCTTGGCACGGCAACGATTCCTTTCGACTTCAAATCCTCTGAAATTGCGAAGGTTGTCGCTGCTTGCGAGTTTGCGCTTGAGGGCTTGTATGCTGAGAACAAGATCAGTCGAAACGAAGAAGGCGGGTATGCCGCAGTTACCAAAGCCAGGAAGGATCGGCGCGGAATGATCTACGACGATCTGACGGAAACGGGAAAGTATAGTTGAGAAGCAGATCCACCGATTTCCGCCGATTACACAGATTATTCTTTAGAAAAGTAAGTTGAGTGATTAAACGCCAACAGACCAACGGTAACAGTCTAAACTCAAAATCTGTGTAATCTGTGGAAATCAGTGGACCTGCTTTTGGTCAGCAATGAAGTTCACCCGGTACTCAAAATTTAAGGGCTTCGACGTTAACGGCATCAACCTCGGTGAGTTGATGGATGCTATGTCGGATGCTCTCCTGGATTCCGGTTACGACGACGATTACTACTGGACACGCCAGCGTAAGGGCCGTGACACGTCGCTTGATGCATTGCGTGCAGCATTACTTCAGGCTTTGATGAATCAGGGTCTCGTCAACGAACAGCAGATCCAGGAAATGCTTGCTGAAAACGACGGCAAGTTCCACGGGTCTCTACTCGAACAGTTGCTCAACGAATTGATCGAGCGATTGGTGGAAGAAGGGTACCTGACGCTGCAGGAAGAACCGCAGCAGCAACGCGAACAGCAAGTGGGACCGGGCGGCGGTGAAGGCGAGATATCAGAACCCTTGCCGCGCGACGTGCGCTTTGAAGTCACGGAGAAAGGCCTGGACTTCCTTGGCTACAAGACGCTGAGAAATCTTTTGGGTAGCTTTGGCAAAAGCGCGTCGGGGCGACACGACACTGAGCACTTAGCGACAGGAGTTGAAGCTGCTGCCGTCAGTAAGAATTATGAATTCGGTGACACGATCAATCTTGACGTAAACACCACGCTTCTATCAGCGATCCAGCGCGAGGGCCTGAAAGTTCCCCTGAACCTCGAATACAAAGATTTATACGTATATCAGTGCGACTATCAATCGTCATGCGCGACTGTTGTAATGCTCGACTGCTCGCACTCGATGATTCTTTATGGCGAAGATCGATTTACGCCTGCGAAAAAAGTCGCGCTGGCAATGTCGCATCTAATCCGAACCCAATACCCTGGCGATTCTCTGAAGGTTGTCCTCTTCCACGACTCAGCGGAAGAACTTCCGCTTGGAAAACTTGCGACAACTCAAGTTGGTCCATATCACACGAACACTGCAGAAGGCCTACGTCTCTCGCGCCGATTGTTACAAGCGCAGCGCAAAGAGATGAAGCAGATCGTCATGGTTACAGATGGCAAGCCAACGGCTTGCTTTATCGATGAGAACTCGCTGCCCGCGCGACGTCGCACGACATCACACGATCCCAAATCGTCGCGGCGAATCTACAAGAACTCGATGGGCGGAGACCCATTCGTGATGGCGGAGACTTTCAAGGAAGTCCAGGCGTGCCGCAAAGCGGGAATAATGATTAACACATTCATGCTCGCGACCGATTATTATCTCGTGGACTTCGTGAAACAGATGACGGCTATGACGAATGGCAAAGCGTATTTCGCAAACCCGACCAACCTTTCGCAGTTTGTCTTAATCGACTTTTTGAAGCGCCGCAAGACCCGCGTGCGCTAATCTCTTTTTCTTTAAATGGCCCCAGCAAAATCAGACCCAGCAAAATCGAGGACTATCCTGCACCCAAGGAAGGGTCGCGCTTTACTTCCGTTTTTGATTCTGGCGCTGGGCCTTCTCTTTACGTTCCTCGTGGCCTTCTATTTTTCGAGAATGGCCGACGAACAGGATCAAACGCGGTTCAAAAATTCGGTGCACCAGGTCGATGAGCGGATACGGTCACGCATTCAAACGTCAATAGCGCTGCTGCGGGCGGGAACTGGATTGTTCGCGGCGAGTGACGACGTCAATCCAACCGAGTTTCAGAACTTCGTTCAGCAAATTCAGCTACAGAAAAACTACCCCGGAATTCAGGGGATGGGATTTTCAGAAAAGTTTTCCCCACAGGAAAGCGAGGCGCTGACCGCAAGGGTTAAGAAGGCGGGACATCCGAACTTCAAACTCTGGCCAGAGAATGAGGGCGACGAGCGCCATGCGATCATTTATCTGGAGCCGCGCGACCGTCGCAATGAAGCGGCTCTCGGTTATGACATGTTCCAGAATCCTGTTCGCCGAGCAGCTATGGAGGCTGCTCGCGATTCGGGTGAACCAGCAGCTTCTGGAAAAGTCGTATTGGTCCAGGAGATCGATCCGGAACAGCAGTCCGGATTTCTCATCTACGCTCCGGTCTATCGGAACAACGCACCCATTGACACTCTTGAGCAGCGCCGGACAGCTCTCTTTGGATTCGTATATAGCCCGTTCCGCGCAGATGACTTTCTCGGTCCGGTTTTTCATGATGCGGATATCTCGTTCAAGGTTTATGACGGATCAGAAGTGAAACCGGATGCTCTGCTATTCACTTCGTCGCCGAGCGCCGTATCCAACGCGAGCCCGCACTTTACAGCCGAAGTTGATCATCCCGTAGCAGGCCGATCGTGGATCGTTACCTATGAGACGACTCATTCTTTCGATCTGACTTCCAGCCGAACTTTTCTGCCGTACACGTTCACTGCCGGCGTTCTTATTAGCTGGTTGTTCTTTGCTGTAACGCGAGCGGAAGTTCGTGCGCGAACGGCGGCCGAAACATTTGCTACCGAACTGCAGACTTCTGAATTTACCATCAGACAAACACTCAGCGAACGCGAGCACGCTGAGCAAGCTTTGATTGCGAGTGAGGAGAAATATCGAGAGCTGGTCGAGAATGCGAACGACATCGTTTACATGCTCGATCTCGACGGCAAGATACTATCGATTAACAACGCCGCTGAAATCATTACCGGCTATTCGCAAGAGGAGTTACTCGGTCACAACATACGCGAAATTCTGACACCTGAGTCGACCGTAGCTGCACAACAAATGCTGGAGCGCCAACTTGCCGGAGCAGAGCGAGACAATTACGAACTCGACGTAATTTGTTGGGACGGAAACACTCTGCCGCTGGAGGTCAGCAGCAAACTGATTCATATCGGAACTGATATAGCCGTGCAGGGAATTGCGCGCAATATCAGCAGTCGAAGGCGGGCGGAAGAAGCGCTGCGAAAAGCCGATCAGCGTGCGCTTTCAGAATACGAACGACTGCTGGAACGCATCGCCAATCTATCGCAGGTGCTGGGTACCGCACGTGAACTCAATTCGATCTTTCGCGGGCTTCGCGATTTCACAAAAGCTTCTATTCCCTGCGACGGGTTTTTCGTTTCTCTTTACGACCGGATCGCAGATGTCCGTACAGCATGCTACGGCTGGGGAGATAACGAAGAGGTGGATGTTTCAGAACTGCCCCCGATGTCCGTAACGGCGGGTGGTGGACCAAACAGCCAGGCTGTACTGACAGGACAGGTGGTTATCACAGACGATTACATGCGCGCCACCGAAGGGCATCCGTCAGTGATCGTCGGACCAGACAATGGGTTGCGGCCGAAATCGTCGATCGCTATTCCGATGGCAGTGATGGGACGAATCATCGGAACGATTGAAGTGCAGAGTTATCAACCAGCATCCTATCGTCATGAGCATGCGACCGCGATGACGATGGCCGCGAACCTGACTGCTGTGGCAATTCAGAACGTTCGCTTGCTCAAGCGAGAAAAATCAGCGCGCGAAGCCGCGGAAGAATCCAACCGGTTGAAAGACGAGTTTCTCGCGACGGTGTCTCACGAAGTGCGAACGCCACTCACGGCGATACTCGGGTGGGCACGACTGCTCGAGAGTGGTGGCCTGGATGAACAAGCCTCGCGGCAAGCAATCGAAACCATTTGGCGAAATGCGAAGTCGCAGGCCCAAATCATCGACGACATCCTCGACGTCTCGCGAATCATCACAGGCCACCTGTCGTTGGATCTGCATCCGCTCGAAGTTGTTCCAGTTATCGAGGCAGCTATTGGGGTCATCCGGCCAACCGCGGAAGCAAAGAACATTACGATCGCAACACAGCTGGATCAGCGACCACTCGTAGTTTCTGGCGATGCGAATCGTTTGCAACAAGTCGTTTGGAATCTGCTATCAAACGCAGTGAAGTTTACGGATGCTGGCGGCCGCGTTGTCCTTAGCGTGCGACAAGTCGATTCGGGCGTGGAGATACGCGTAACCGATACGGGGCAGGGCATCAAGCGCGACTTCCTGCCGTTTGTGTTCGATCGTTTCCGTCAGGCCGACAGCACAACAACCCGACAGCACGGCGGGTTAGGCCTGGGTCTCGCGATCGCCCGTCATCTTGTCGAGATTCATGGGGGCTCTATAAAAGCCGAGAGCGACGGCGAGGGAAGAGGCGCGTCGTTCAGTGTGCGGCTGCCGTTGGTTGATTCGACCGTGAAGGTCACAGACGACGAAACGCGAAACGGCGACAGCCTAACGCCCGTTGAGACTCTCGAAGGCCTTCAAGTTTTGGTCGTCGACGACGATGCCGATACATTGCGGCTACTGACGACGGCACTTACGAGACAACACGCGAAAGTGACCTCCGTGGCGTCCGCTGGAGAAGCGCTAAAAGCAGTCAAGGCAAATAAGCCGGACGTGTTGATTTCTGACATCGCGATGCCCGACGAAGACGGATATGGTTTGATACGGAAGATTCGCGCCCTCGACAAGGAGTTGCAGTCGATTCCAGCAGTGGCGATCACGGCGTACGCAAAAGAAGAGGATCGAAATCGGGCTTTGTCGTCTGGCTTCCAGGCATACCTGGCGAAGCCGGTGGAGCTGAAAGAACTGGTATCGGTTGTAGCGAAAGCGGCACGAAGAGAATTTTGATATGGCTAAGACGCGCGTCAACGACATCGAGATCGCCTACGAAGACGTTGGATGCGGACCGGCTATCGTCCTCATCCACGGCTACCCATTTAATCGTTCATTGTGGGCCGACCAGGTGACCGCGCTCGCCGATCGATATCGAGTGCTGACGTTGGATTTACGCGGTCATGGAGAAACGGAAGCTTCGGTTGGCACCTCGACAATGAAGTTGATGGCACAGGATGTTTCGGCGCTAATGGATGAACTGCGCATCGACCGTGCTGTTGTTGGTGGTCTATCGATGGGCGGCTATGTGGCACTCGCGTTTTATCAACTCTTTCCACACCGGGTAGAGAAGTTGTTACTTGCGGATACGCGCGCGCAAGCTGACACGAAAGAAGCAAAGGTAACGCGCGCGGAACAGGTGGAACAGATACTCGCTGAAGGCATGGCTGGTATCGTCAATGCTATGCTGCCGAAACTGCTATCTCCTGAGACGGTCAGCAAGCGGCCAGACATCGTGAAGCGCCTTCGCGAAATGATGATGCACACGAATCCCGCAGGTGCAGCAGCGGCTCTAAGAGGTATGGCTGAACGTGAGGATCAAACGGAGCGGCTTTCGCAGGTCAATGTGCCGACGCTGATCGTGGTGGGAAAGGAAGATCCGATTACACCGGTTGCGGATTCTGAGAAAATGCATGACGGCATCGCAGGGTCTCAATTGGTGGTGATTGAGAATGCCAGTCATGTTTCCAACATTGAGCAGCCGGAGCAATTCAATCGTGCGCTCCAGGAGTTCTTGAGTCGGTAAAGCTTTGTGCTTTGTGCTTTGTACTTTGTGCTTTGTAATCAAGATCAACTTCCTAAAGTTCCAAGCACCAAACACAGCGTTGAACTAATGCCAGCCTTCCAAAAGTTCACCATAGAAGAGC
>Ga0070690_100002165_pt1 | contig 10493 bp, 6 predicted proteins | sample KBSS33HmetaG_FD_64671 | JGI IMG/M metagenome (GOLD analysis project Ga0070690, IMG submission 64671) | Switchgrass rhizosphere microbial communities from Kellogg Biological Station, Michigan, USA - KBS S3-3H metaG | ecosystem: Host-associated > Plants > Roots > Rhizosphere ...
GGACGGGCTGTCCCTGATGGAGATCGCAAACAGCTCGTGGGACTCGAACGACATTCCCGCCGAGAAGGGTCATCCCTCTACCGAGGTGATGTGGGACGCCGTGCTGACCACGGGCGCCACCATTTTCGGCACGGCGACCGACGACGCGCACCACTACAACGACGCGGCCGCCGTCGGCGCGCGCGGCGAGGCGACCTTTCCGGGCGATCTCGGTTTCGTGATGGTGCGGGCCGCCCGCGAGCCCGCCGCGATCCGGGCGGCGCTGGCGGCCGGCGACTTCTACGCGTCGACGGGCGTGATGCTCGCGCGCGTCGATCGGACTGGCGATCGTCTGGAGATCGAGATCGCCGGCAGCTCGCCCGGCGCGCACCGGTTCACGTTCATCGGCACGCGCGGCCGCGTCCTCGCCCGCGCCACGGGCCGCCGCGCCAGCTTCCCTCTCGCGGACGCGCAGGGCGGTTACGTGCGCGCCGACATCGAGGACTCGGCGGGCCGGCGCGCCTGGACCCAGCCCATCCGCGTGCCCGCGAAGCCCGTTCGGGCCCATCCGTGATATGCGTCTCCCCAAGTTTTGACGACACCGTCCCAACCGCCGCTCTCGTACGTCGTCGTCGCAGCGACGCGTGAGGAGCAATCCGGCGCATCGATGAAGATCGCCGGCCTGACGATCGCCGAGCGCGGCATCAAGCAGCTCGCGCAGGCGCCGAACACGCGCGTCGTCGTCGCGTCCGACGGCACGATCCCGCTGCCGCAACGGCTGCCCGACAACGTCGAGGTCCAGACCGTCGCGAACGCCGAGGCGGCCGCTTCGGTCGCCGCGGGCATGGGGGCGAGCCTGGTCGGCGCCGACGTCGTGCGCGTCGCGCGCGGCGACGCCGGGACGCGCGTGACCGACGAGGCCGGTCGCCGCGCCGCCGAGGACGCGGTGTTCGCGGCGCTGTTTCGTCCGGACCTGGGCATCGTGGCGCGCCGCCTCAACAAGCCGATCTCGGTCCGGTTCACCAGGCGGGTCCTGGTCGCGACCGCCGTCACCCCCAACCAGATCACGTTGTTCGCCGCGGCGGTTGGGCTGATCGGCTGCGCGCTCCTCGCGGCGGGCGGTTACGCCGCCATGGTCGCCGGCTTCGCCTGCCAGCAACTGCAATCGATCCTCGATGGCTGCGACGGCGAGCTCGCGCGCGTGCGCATGCAGCAGTCGAAGTTGGGCGCGTGGCTGGACACCTTCGTCGACGACGTCCTCAACGTCCTCATCACGGCCGCGATCGGGATCGGCCTGTCTCGCTCGGGGTCGGGAGCCTGGGCGGCGGTGGTGGGGCTCGTCTCCGCGGGGATGCTCGTCGCGTCGAACCTGATCATCATGTTCGACATGCGCCGCCAGGGTGCGAGCGGCGACCTCATGGACATGGTGTGGTGGTTCTCGGGGGGCCGGAAGCTGGGGGCGGTCGGTCAGACAACGGCCGACAGCGGAGCGGACCTGGGCAAGATCCTCTTCATGTCGGGGCGCCGGGACTCGGCGCTGCTGATCTGGCTGGTGTTCGCGCTGGTCGGCCTACCCGTGCTGGCCCTGATCATGGCGGCCATCATCGCCCTGTCATGGTTCGTCGCCAGCGTGGTGCAGCTGGTCGTCGCCCCCTCGCCGGCGCCCCAGGAGAAAACCGGTTGACGGCAGCTGGTCGGTGCCCCCTTTGCCTTGCGCGCCGACGGACCGCACAATAATGTCTAAAATCGCCCTCGTCTGACGGCGTCAAAATGTTCACGAAGATCTTCGGCACCAAGAACTCCCGCGTCATCAAGGGGATGCAGCCCATCGTCGAGCGGATCAACTCGCTCGAGGACGGGCTGCGGAAGAAGTCGGACGCGGATCTGCGGGCCATGACGGCCGCGTTCCGGACGAAGCTCGACCAGGGCGCGACCCTCGACGACCTGCTGCCTGAAGCGTTCGCGGTGTGCCGCGAGGCGGGCCGGCGCACGCTGTCCATGCGCCACTTCGACGTGCAGCTCATGGGCGGCATGGTCCTTCACCGCGGCGGCATCGCCGAGATGAAGACCGGCGAGGGCAAGACGCTGGTCGCGACGCTGCCGGTCTACCTGAACGCGCTCGCGGGCAAGGGCGTTCACGTCATCACGGTCAACGACTACCTCGCCCGTCGCGACTCCGAGTGGATGGGTCGCATCTACAAGTTCCTCGGCATGTCGGTCGGCATCGTGGTGCACGGCCTGGACGACCGGGAGCGCCAGGAGAGCTACCGCTCCGACATCGCCTACGGCACCAACTCCGAGTTCGGGTTCGATTACCTGCGCGACAACATGAAGCCCTCGATCGAGAGCTACGTGCAGCGCGACCTGAACTACGCGATCGTCGACGAGGTCGACTCGATCCTGATCGACGAGGCGCGCACGCCGCTCATCATCTCGGGCGCGGCCGAACAGTCGGCCGACCTCTACCAGAAGGTCGACGGCATCATCCCGGGGCTGCGCAAGGACATCGACTACACCGTCGACGAGAAGGCGCACTCGGCGATGCTGACCGACGCCGGCATCGAACGCGTCGAGCAGCGCCTGGGCGTCGGCAACCTCTTCAACCCGGCCAACCTCGAGTGGCTGCACCACGTGACGACGGCGCTCAAGGCGCACACGCTGTACAAGCGCGACGTCAACTACCTGGTCGACGAGGAAGGCAAGATCATCATCGTCGACGAGTTCACCGGCCGGAAGATGCCGGGGCGTCGCTGGTCGGACGGCCTGCACCAGGCGATCGAGGCGAAGGAGGGCGTCGAGGTTCAGGAAGAGAACCAGACGATGGCCACCATCAGCTATCAGAACTACTTCCGCATCTACAAGAAGCTGGGCGGCATGACCGGCACCGCCGACACCGAGGCGGAGGAGTTCCACAAGATCTACAAGCTCGACGTCACCGTCGTCCCGACGAACAAGGACATGCAGCGGAAGGACTACGACGACGTCGTCTACAAGAACGAGAAGGGGAAGTTCCGCGCCCTCATTCAGGAGATCGTCGACTGTCACGAGCGCGGCCAGCCGGTGCTGGTCGGCACCGTCAGCGTCGAGAAGTCCGAGGTCGTCGCCTCGCTGCTGCGCAAGAAGAACATCCCGCACAACGTCCTGAACGCCAAGCAGCACGAGAAAGAGGCGCACATCGTCGCGCAGGCGGGACGGAAGGGCTCCGTCACGATCTCGACCAACATGGCCGGCCGCGGGACCGACATCATCCTGGGCGGCAACGCCGAGTTCATGGCGCGCGCCGAGGTCGATCCGGAGAACGCCGGCAAGCCGGGACACGAGCTGCCGCCCGAGAAGGAAGCCGACTTCCAGGCCGCCCTCGCGCGCTACAAGGCCCAGTGCGACGCCGAGAAGCAGGTGGTGCTGGCGGCGGGCGGGCTGCACATCCTCGGGACGGAGCGCCACGAATCGCGGCGCATCGACAACCAGCTGCGCGGCCGCGCCGGCCGGCAGGGCGACCCCGGCACCTCGCGCTTCTACATGTCGCTCGAGGACGACCTGATGCGCATCTTCGCGTCGGAGCGGGTCGCGAAGATCATGGAGTTCCTCGGCATGGAAGAGGACATGCCGATCGAGCACGGGATGATCAACCGCGCGATCGAGAACGCGCAGAAGAAGGTCGAGGGCCACAACTTCGACATCCGCAAGAGCCTGCTCGAGTACGACGACGTGATGAACCAGCAGCGCAAGGCGATCTATGCGCAGCGGCGTCAGATCCTCGAGGGACGCTACGCGCCCGAGCCGACGGAAGAGGAGAAAAAGAAGGGCATCACCGTCGACGACATGGAGGTCAAGACGACTTCTGGCCGGCACACGAAGGCGAGCCTGGCGGCGACGGTGCGTCCGCAGCTCGCGCGGCTGTGCGAAGCGACGACCGAGTCGCGCCAGCCCGATCCCAATTCAGCCGACGGCTTCTCGATCGTGAAGGTGCCGCTGCAGCCGGCGCTCATCCGCCACCACATTTACGCGCAGTGGGGCGCCTATCCCGATCCGAAGGGGATCGTGGAGGATCGGATGGGGACGCTCGACCGCCTGGCCGACGAGGTCGGCTCGTCGATGATCCAGCAGCGCGAGCGCCTGCTTGACCTGTCAGAGGAGATCCTGCGAGGGATCGTCGACGACAACTGCCCGGCCAACGCGCACGCGGAGGACTGGGATCTCGAGGGGCTGCGCGCGGCGTGCAAGGAGCGCTTCAACTTCGAGCCCTCGATCGACGAGAGCAAGATCATGGAGCGCGAGTCGCTCGAGAACGCGCTGTGGGAGGACATCGAGAAGGTGATCGAGGCGCGCGAGGCGGAGCTGACGCTCCCCGGGCTGCTGTTCTACCTGCGGCAGTTTTACCTGCAGGAGATCGACGAGCGCTGGATCGAGCACCTCAAATCGATGGAGGCGCTGCGCGAGGGCATCGGCCTGCGCGGCTACGGCCAGAAGGATCCGAAGCAGGAGTACAAGAAGGAAGGCTTCGTGATCTTCGGCGAGATGATGGGCCTCATCGGCCGCAACGTCTGCGAGAAGCTCTTCCAGATGCAGGTGCAGGCACAGGATCCGCAGCCGACGCAGCCTCAACAACGGCGTGCTCGTCGGACAGTCGAATCCGGTGGTGGCGCGGCGCCTATGGCCGCCAGCGGCAACGGTGAACCGGCCCAGGAAGAGGGCAAGCCCGTGCGGCGCGATCAGCCAAAGGTCGGACGAAACGATCCCTGTCCCTGCGGTAGTGGTAAAAAGTACAAGAAATGCCACGGCGCCGTAGCCACGGTCTGACGTTGGGCGGCGTCGGCGCCGCCCTCCTGACCGTCGCAGGATGCCAGGCAGCCCAGGTGGACAACGGCTGCCAGATCACGCGCCAGCTGGTAATGCCGGGGACGACGGCGTTGCCGCTGCTCACCAACGTGCGCATCGATCGCCTCGGCGCCGGTTACGTTCTCTTCGGCGCCGACGACACGGCGGTTCGCTGGGCGATCATCGACGGGGCAGGCACCATCGGCGCGGAGCAATCGTTCCCGCTGCCCGCCGGGACGCTGCGTCCGTACTACGCCGCCGCCGGTCTGCAAGTGCCGGGCGACACCATCATCATCGGCCTCCTGACGACCGCCGCGAACGGCACCGATGCCGAGCTCAGTTTCGTGGCCGCTCCCGCGGACGGATCGGCCGCGCCGCCGCCCGGCCCGCCGGTCACCACGTTCCTCGGGGGCGCGGATCCGGGGGCGCCACCCCTGGTCGCGGTGGGGGCCTCCGCCAGCGGCATGACGGCCGGCGCCGCCTGGCTCGATTCCCAGACCGGGTTACCGACCTACGCCTTCATCGACGGGCAGGGGGTGGCGGGCTCGCCCCACACGATCGAGGACGTGCTCGCGTCCTCCTACGGCTGCCTCGGCTTCAGCCCCGGCAAGGAGGAGCTGACGGTCACCTACCAGAAGGGTCCGATCGATCCCCGCCTCGGGCCCACCTGGATGATCGCGGACATCACGGCGGCCGGGACGGTCAACACCCTGACACTCAACGTGGCCCAGCTGGGCGGGACCATGAGCTGCGCCCGGACGGTGACCTACGACAACGGCGGCTCGCCGGAGTACGCGATCATCTGGCAGGACACCTCCGGCAGCTGGCTGTCGGTCTATTACGGACCCGTGTCCGGCCAGGTGAAGAGCTTCGGCTTTGCGTCGGCGACCGACTTCGGCGGTCCGGACCTGCAGCCCCCCCTCAGCGGTTTCGCGACCTTCGGGCCCGACTTCGGGGTCCTGTTCGCCAAGGCCCATTCGGTCGAGCTCTGGCGGGTCGACCTTGGGGGCAACGTCAAGGGTGGGGCGTTCGTGCTGCCGTCGGTCCAGGGGGATATCCAGGGCGTCTCATCCGTGGCTTCCCCGGCATTGCTGACATCCACCTACGCCGACCTCACGGGGGTCGGGACCGGCCGGAGGGTGGTGATCGACTCGGTTTGTCGCTGACCGTGGAATAAACTCAAGGCGTATCCGAGTTTCTGACACGGACCAGACGGATGAAGCGGCGTCCCATAAGAGACGACTTCGAACGCGAGGCGCTGCCGCACCTGTCGGCCCTCTATGGCGCGGCCCTGCGCATGACGCGGGACCCGAAGGACGCCGAGGACCTGGTTCAGGAGGCGCTGCTGCGCGCGTACCGCTTCTTCGACACGTTCGAGGCGGGCACCAACTGCAAGGCGTGGCTGTTTCGCATCCTCACGAACGTCTTCTGCAACCAGTACCGTGAGCGCGAACGCGAGCACGTCGTGATGACGGAGGCAGAATCGTCGGCCGCGAACCTCGAACAGTTCCTGAGCGGCGCGGCGGACGGGCGCGATTCGGAGACGGCGCTGCTCGGGCGGATGGTGTCGGCGGACGTCGAGAAGGCGCTCGCCGCGGTGCCGCCCGACTTCAGGCTGGCGGTCGTGCTCGCGGATCTCGAAGACTTCTCCTACAAGGAGATCGCCGAGATCATGGACTGCCCCGCGGGCACTGTGATGAGCCGACTCTACCGCGGGCGGAAGATTCTCCAGGGGCTGCTCTACGACTACGCCGTCGAGCAGGGGATCATTACCCCCGGGAACCCTGAGAGGGTTCCCGGACCCTCCGATGGGGATGGGCGCACGCTCGATCTCGACGCGTTCCGCCGGCAGAAGCGCGGAGAGGAAGTCTGATGAACTGCGCCGAGACGACCTCCACCGTTCAGGCCTACATCGACGGCGAGCTCGACGGCGTCGATCGCGAGTCGGTTGAACGGCACCTGGTTGGCTGTCCCGGCTGTTCCCGTCGCGTCCATGTGCAGACGCGCTTCCGCGCGGCGGTGCGCGTCCATCTTCATCGTCCCGAGCTTCCGTTCACGCTGCGCCGGCGCATCGAGGAGACGCTGGCGTCGCAGCCGATCGCGCCGCGGCGCTGGCCGACCTGGATGTCGCTGCCGCGCCTGGTGCCGGCGGCCGCCGCGGTGTTTCTGATCGTCGCGATCACGGGGACGGTCCGGCGCTCGCATTCCATGGTGCTCGACCAGGCGGAAAGCATGTTCTCCCGCCAGCTGCCGGGGATGCCCATGGACGTGACCGGGTCCGACTGCGGCTCGATCTCTTCGTGGTTCCGCGGCCGCCTCGAGTTCCCCGTGCACGCGCCCGCGCTGGGCGGCGGCGCCACCTGTCAGGGCGGGCGCCTCGTCAACGTGGGCGAGCGGCCGGCCGCCTACATCGTCTACCGGGTTTCCGACGGCCACCGCGTCACGTTCCTGGTGTTCGACCCCCGTGACCAGCCCATCGAGTCGCGGGATCGGCGGATTGTGAACGGCCGCGAGATCTATCTCGGCACCGGCCCGGGCATCTCGACCGCGGCGTACCACGACCGTGGGCTCGGCTATGTGGTCACGGCCGACTACGACGAAGACACGCTGACGCAGCTGCTGACGACCTCGTTCGGCCGGTAAAGCCGCCGCCGACGTCTCCCGATAAAGCCAGAGTGATCGCGTGGGCGGAGGCGAGCTTTGCTCGCCGGAGCCCATCGTGGGAGGGCTTGGGAACCCTCCGGGTTCCCATAGGATTCTGGTAGGATAAGCGGCCCCTGTCTGAAAGGGGCCCAGGTCAGGAGACGAGATGGCCGATCGAATCGCGCTCGCAATCGAACCGGATAACGACACGGCGAAACAGATTCGCCGCCTATTGGAGCCGAAGGGATTCCAGGTCGAGCACATCCCCAACGGCGACGACGCCATGGAGTGGGGCCGTTCGAACAAGCCGGCCGTGATCATCCTGAGCGTCGAGCCCCGCAAGGTCGGGTACGCCATTTCCAACAAGCTGCGTCGCAGCCCGAGCCTGCGCGAGGTCCCCCTGATGCTGATCTCCTCGGAGGAGACGCTGGCGACGTTCGAGCAGCACAAGAAGCTGAAGTCGCGCGCCGACGAATATTTGTTGAAGCCGCTGGAGGAGAGCGTGTTCGTCTCCAAGGTCGCGGGGCTGGTGGGGCTGGGGGCCGGCGAGGAGGAGATCCACGAGCTGGACGCCGATTCGGACATCGTCCTGTCGGAGGACGACGAGGACGTCGTCGTCGACGGCGACGGCGACGGCGAAGAACGGACGCAGCTGATGGCCGACTCGACGGGCGTGCCGGAGTCCACCGAGCACGTGCCCGACACGGGCCAGACGCCGTTCGAGGGAGAGAAGTTCGATCCGGAGACGCAGGCGGCGTTCGCCGCGCTGGAGGCCGGGGGCGGCGAGGGCTCGTCGCAGAGCAACGACATGGTCGACCTGCGGAACCTCTGGTCGGACGACGATCTGCCGCCCGATCTCGGCTGGGAGCAGCCGAAGGGCAACCAGGAGACGCCCGTTGTCGAAGATCCCGACAGCTACCGCACGGGCGAGACGCTGGGGCCCGAGGTGGTGGAAACGTCGTCAGGCGTGCCTGCGCCGGTCCCGGTTCTCGAGGAGGACGTGCCGCCGGCCCCGGAGGAGATCGAGTTCAACGACATCGCCACGGACGCAGCTGGCGCCGGGGTGCTCGCGGAGGGGTTCGTCGACGAACGCCGGGTGAAGGAGGCCGAGGCGCGCAACTCCGAGCTGGAGGCCCGTATCCATTCGCTCGAGAACGAGCGGCAGACGCTGCGCAAGGAGATCGAGGAGGCGCGGGAGCGGTTCACGCAGTCCGCGACGTTCTCGAAGGAGCGCGAGTTCCTCGGCCTGCGCGAGATCATCAACAAGAAAGAGAAGGACATCCTCGATCTGCGCGACGCGCTGGACGCCAAGGATCGGCAGATCCTGGACCACAAGGACAAGATCCGGGAGCTCGATCGCGCGCGGCGTGATCTGGAAGAGAACTCGCTGGGGTTCGAGCGCAACCTGGTCGCCGCCAACGAGCGGGCCGCCGAGCTGTCGCAGGACACCCAGAAGTCCGCCGAGCGCGAGAAGGCGTTCAAGGTGCGGCTCGACGACGCGCACGAGCAGCTGCGCAAGGCGCGCGAAGAGATCGACGCGCTCAAGAAGCGGATGACCCAGGACGACGCCCGGGCGCGCGGCGAGACCGAGCGCCTGCGTACCGACGCCGAGGCGCGGCTGGCGGAGGCGGAGGAGACCCACCGGGCCGAGCTGGCGCGGCTCAACGACGAGCACGGGCAGGCCATGGCGTCCTCGGAGGGCGCGCACCAGGCCGAGCTGGCCCGCATCGAAGGCGCGCACCGCGCCGAGACCGACGGGCTGCAGCGGCGCATCGCCGAGGAGCAGGCGGTCGGCGGCGAGCGGCTGGCGTCGGAGATTGGAAAGATTCGCAAGGAGCACGAGAAGGCGATCGCGGCGGCGCGCGAGGAGCAGGCGGTCCAGCTCGCCTCGGAGCGCCAGGCCTACGAGGCCCTGACCGAGCAGAAGGAACGCGACCACCGGAGCGAGATTCTCGCGATGCGCCGCCACGAGGAGCAGGAGCTGGCGGCCGCGGAGGAACGGCGTCAGCGCGACATCGCCGAGCAGGAGGCGCGGCGGGTGGCCGAGCTGGAGGCCGCCGAGACCCGGCGCCGCGGCGAGCTGGAAGCGCGCGACAAGGAGCAGCACACGCGCGTCACGGACATCGAGCGGCGGCACCTGACCGAGAAGACTGAGCTGACCGAGAAGCACCGCGCCGAGTACGACCAGGCGCTGGGACGCGCGGCGCGCGCCGAGGGCGAGCTGGCGGCCCGCATCCAGGAGATCGAGCAGGCCTACCGGCGCCTGTCGGGCCTGGAGGCGGATCTCGACGCCGCGCGCGTCGAGCTCGGCAACCGCGACGTACGCCTGGCCCAGTCGCGCGATCGCATCGCGGAGCTGGAAGCCAAGGTCGCCGACTACGAGGATCAGATCGTGCGCGCCTTCCAGCGCATCCGGGCGGACGACAAGACCGCCGAGAAGACGCGGCGCGCCCTCGCGGTCGCGCTCGCGCTGATCGACGAGCGGTCGAACGCGCCGGCCCAGGCGGCCACACCGCGCCAGCAGACGTCCGAAGAGTCTTCCGAGCTGAAGACCTGACGGAACGCGTAGCGGGACGCGCCGACGAAAATCGGCGTGCTCGGGGTAACATGGCGGCGATGGCGGCCAAGCCGGGTGCGGTGGTCTTCCTCGCCGTCCTGACCCCGCTCGCGTGCCGGCCGACGGGTCCGATCATGAGCGACGCCCAATTTCACGGATGGCCCTCGAAGGTGCTGCGCAACGCGGCGGCGGAGGTCGTCGTGGTCCCGGCGATCGGACGGGTGATGGAGTTTCGGCTGCTGGACGCCGGGTCGAAGCCGATCTTCTGGAGCCATCCGGGGATTGGTCCCGCGCTGGCGCCCGACGAGAACGGCTGGATCAACTTCGGCGGCGACAAGGCGTGGCCGGCGCCGCAGGCCGCGTGGGCGGCGACGGTCGGGAAGGGCTGGCCGCCCCCGCGCACGTTCGACGCGGTCGCGCACACGGCGACCGTCGAAGGCGGCGCGATCGTGATGCTGTCGCCGGTCGATCCGGCCTACGGCCTGCGCGTGCGGCG
>Ga0070690_100002166_pt1 | contig 10493 bp, 4 predicted proteins | sample KBSS33HmetaG_FD_64671 | JGI IMG/M metagenome (GOLD analysis project Ga0070690, IMG submission 64671) | Switchgrass rhizosphere microbial communities from Kellogg Biological Station, Michigan, USA - KBS S3-3H metaG | ecosystem: Host-associated > Plants > Roots > Rhizosphere ...
CGTCAAAGCCGCGGATGACCGCCTGGATTTGTTGCGGGCCGAGGCGTTCGAGGGTGTCGGCAGTGAAGCCGATCAATTCCAGCTCGGCGCCAACCGCCCAGTCGCTCGCCGGTCGGCTGCCGGCGGCGAAGAAGCGCGCGAAATCGGTCGCCGTGTTGATTGCCTCGGTGGGCGCAATCGGTGTGGCCGGAAGGATGAATTGAAATGGCATGGCAGCCTCTCGAAACAATCACCGGCGCAAAGCTAATCGGGATGCAAACGCTACTCGCTATGCCGATGGCATGGCGGCGTTCGCAATCATGATGCTTGGCTGACCGCCGCCAGCAGATTAAAGCTGAACTGCTCGGCCTCGTCGTGCCACGTCCGGCGCAACGCGAAGCCGGTGTCGCGGGCCATCGCGGCGAGCTGCCCGGCGTCAAACTTGTACGAGTTCTCTGTGTGAATCGTCTCGCCCGCCGCGAAGTGAATTTCAAGGTCGAGGGCGCGCAGGCGAATCGTTTGCGGCGCGCGGCTGACCAGATGCATTTCGACGCGCCCTTCGTCCTCGTTATAGAGGGCGCGGTGCGTGAACTGCTTGATGTCGAAGTCGCCGCCAAGCTCACGATTGATGCGCGCCAGCAGGTTGAGGTTGAATGCCGCCGTCACGCCGAGCGCATCATCATAAGCCGGGATCAGGCGGCTTACCGGCTTCTTTAAATCGGCGCCGAGCAGCAGCGCATCGCCGGTGTCGAGCACGCGGCGCACGGCGCGCAGGAAAGCGCGCGACTCTTGCGCGTCAAGGTTGCCGATGTTCGAGCCAAGAAACAGGGCAATCGTGCGGCGGTAATCTTGTTTACTTTTCCCGGCTTCTTCGAGCGCCCCGAGCGCCGTGAAATAGTCTGCCGCATAAGCCGTGATGCGCAGGTCAGGGTACGACTTCAACAGCTCAAGGCTGCTCGATTCAAGGCTGGCCGGCGAGATGTCTACCGGCAGGTAATGTAGCTCGGGCTGGCGCTGCAAGAGCGCGTCAATCAGGTAGCGCGTTTTTTCGGCGCTGCCGCTGCCCAGCTCGATCAAGCGCGCCGGGCCGCCCGCGGCTTCGATGATGGCCTCGGCATGACGACTGAGGATGTCGCTTTCGGCGCGCGTCAAATAATATTCAGGCAGGCGGCAGATGGCTTCGAAAAGTTTAGAGCCGAGGTCGTCATAAAAATATTTCGGCGGTAGAACCTTTGGTCGGGCGGTCAATCCGGCGCGCACATCGGCGGCAAATTCGTCGGCTGCGCTGTCGCCGACCAGTCGATGAACGGTCAGGCGGTGAGGCGCCGCGGCGTTCGGGTTAGCGGACATTTAACTTTCTCCTCACTGACTCCATCCAATCAGCAACTGACTTCGCTGCTTTGTTCAATGCTATAGTAGTTTCGCCAGCGTGCCAACCACAGCGGGCGATTTGGAATCTGCATCGCATTTGTCGAAGACACGAAAAGGAGAGGCTCTGATGGCTCGGACGTTTGACGTGGAGGCGGTCGCCGACCACATGCGCCGGTCGCGCCAGTTCACCCGCGCGATGTTTGACCTGGTGATTGCCGAAAGCGATCTGCGCCGCCCGCCCGCCGACGGGTTTCGCCCGATCCTCTGGCACCTCGGCCACGTCGGCGCTTTCGAGTCCTATTGGATATTGCAGCGCATCAAAGGCGACCCGACCTTTGCGCCGCGCTATGACGCGGTCTTCGATCCCATTAAAACGCCGCGCGAAGACGCCAACAACCTGCCGCCGATTGCCGAAATCGAAAGCTATCTCGACCGCGTGCGCGAAGAGGTTCTCGGCTTTCTGCATTCGATTGACGATGACCCGTCGCAGCCGCTGCTGCGTGACGGCTACATCTTCAATCTGGTCATCGAGCACGAATATCAGCACCAGGAGACACTGGCTTACCTGCTGCAACTGCTCGCGCCGGAATTGAAAGCAGGAGGCCGTTCAACGGATTTAGCATCCCGCACACTGCCTTCTGCCGATGCCCCGGCGGCTGACATGGTTTACATCCCTGGTGGCGCCTGCGAGATCGGCTCGCGCGGTTACCCGTTCGCTTATGACAATGAACAGCCGCCGCACATCATCGAATTGAATAGCTTTCGCATAGATCGTTACCCGGTGACCTGTAGTGCGTATGCCGAATTCATTGCCGCCGGCGGTTACCGGACGCGCTCGCTGTGGGACGATGCCGGCTGGGCGTGGAAAGAAAAGAATGAGGTGCGCGCGCCGCTCTACTGGTCGCGCAAAGACGACGACGCGCCGTGGCGCGTGCGCGAGATGTTTGCAGAGACCGCGCTCTGCCCCGATCATCCGGTGACGGGCGTGAGCTGGTACGAGGCGACGGCTTATGCGCGCTTCGTAGGCCGTCGCTTGCCGACAGAAGCCGAGTGGGAGAAAGCGGCGTCGTGGGATGCGGCGGCGCAGACCAAGCGCCGTTTCAGTTGGGGCGATGACCCGGCCCGCGAAGGCGTTGCCAATTACAACTTCGCCCACTGGGGGACGACGCCTGTGACTCTGCACGCGCCGGGCGCGAGCGCTTATGGTTGCGTGGATATGAGCGGCAACGTCTGGGAGTGGACGGCGACTATCTTCGACGGCTATCCGGGATTTGCCGCCTATCCTTATCCAGAGTATTCCGAGCTATGGTTCGACGGCGACCACCGTGTGTTGAAAGGCGGCTCGTGGGCGACGCGATTGCCGCTGCTGCGGACTTCGTTCCGCAACTTCTGGCGTCCCGGCTTCCGCATCGCCTTCGCCGGCTTCCGCTGTGCGGCGGACGCCTGAGCCGCAGACGCTAGCGGCCTTTGAAGCGCGGCGGGCGACGCTCCATAAATGCTGCCATCGCTTCGCCGAGGTCGTGCGATTGCAAAAAGGCCGAGTTCCAGACGGCGACGTATTCAAGCCCATCTTTCACAGACTTGTCGGCGCAGTAATTCATCACGCGCTTGATGCCCTGCACCACCAGTGGCGGGTTGGCGGCGATCTCGCGGGCCATACGGCGCGCTGCGTCCAGCAAGGCTTCGGGCGTTTCGTAAACTTCGTTGACCAGATTCATCGCCAGGGCGCGCGCCGCGGGAATGTCTTTTCCGGTTAATGCCAGCTCGCGGGTGTTGCCTTCGCCGATGATGCGCGGCAAGCGTTGCAAGCTACCGAGGTCGGCGACGATGGCGACCTTCACTTCGCGCAGACTGAAGCGCGCGTCTTTCGAGCAGAGCCGCACGTCACAGGCGGCGATCAGATCGAGCCCGCCGCCGATGCACCAGCCGCTGATTGCCGCGATGACCGGCTTGCGACACGCCTCGACGCGGTCGAACGCCTGCTGCATTTCTAAAACCATGTCGAGCATCGCCGTGCGCTCTGCCGCCAGAGGTGCGCCATCAACCGGCTGGGCGAGATTGCCCATCATCGCCGCAAGGTCTAAGCCGTAGCTGAACTGTTCGCCCGCACCGCGCACGATGATGGCGCGCACCGCTTCGTCATGATCTAAACGGGCAAAGAGGTCGGGCATCTCGCGCCAGAAGTCCGGCCCCATCGCATTGCCTTTGCCCGGCCCTGTCAAAATGACTTCGGCTATACCGTCGCTCTTTTCAAGGCGGATGGCTTTGTATTCCTCGCTCATCGCAATCGCTCCTCGCCGCTGATTTTCAGCGCAAGGCTGACGCAATCCGCAGGCAGTGTCAAGCGCGCTAACGGACATGGAAGCGCACAGGCGCCAGTGTCGCCCGCGCTTCCGGGTTGTAGTAATCGTAAAGCACGGACGGCGCGGTCTGCGCCTTCAGGCCGTAGCGCGGTTTGAACTTGAACGTGAAGTGCGTGCCGCCGGCGTGCGGCCACAGGTAAACGATGACCCGGTCGGGCAGCACGTCATACTGGCTGACCTGCCAATCCGATTCGCTCATCGCCCGTTCGAGCGAGGCGCGGTCCACGTCAGCGCCCGGCGGCAAGCCGATCTCGGCCAGCATCATGCCGTAGCCGCGAAAGCCGAGGCGCTCGGCTTCGACGCGGCAGCTCACTTCATCGCCAGCCTTCAATTCGGTCTTATCAAAAGCGACCTTGAGCCGTAGCGCCTGCGGCGATTCCTGCAAGCGTGAGGGCTCGTCCCAGCGCTCGTAATGCGACGCCACCAGTTGCGCGCTGGCCTGCGAAGCCGTCGCCGCGCGGCGAATCTCGACGCGGTTGCTGCCCGCCGAAAGATAACTTGAAACATCTATCGTAAACGGGCTGGTCAATTCATCCGGGCGCGGCATGGCGATGGTCGTCGCGCGCTTGCCGTTGACGATGACCTCGGCAGCATCAGGCGCGCTCGTCGCGTGAGCTTCTCGCTCGGACAGCGTCGCCGCCAGCGCCGACAATGCCTGCACGGTCGCTTGCGTCGAATACCAGATGCCATAACGGTCTTGCTGACGCAGCAGGAAGAGCAAGCCGCGATTGATTAGCTCTGTCGCTCGGCGTTGCTGTGCCTCGTCGTTTGCCACGCCATGCGAAGCCAGCGCCTGCACGGCAAGCGCTGTAGTTTCGACGCGGCCCGCCAGCCCCCAGCCGTAAAACGGCGTGTTGGTTTCAAGCGACCAGTAGCTGGTGTCCTTTTCCTGGCGGGCAAGCGCCGTCAGTCGAGCGATGGCTTGCGCGGCGCGCTCGTTCTGTCGCGCTTCCATCGCCGCCAACGCAAAAGAAGCGATCATGTAAGGCTCGTCAATCTCTGCGGCGCGGCTCGACAGATAATCGAGCCCGCGGTTCAAAGCCGCGTCAGGTGATGCCGCTTGATGACGGTCGCTGCTCTGCATTGCTTGTCGGGCAGCGGTCTGCGCCAGGGCGCGCGTCGCCAGCGCCGTCAGCAGCGCCGTGCGCGCGCGGTCTTCGTTGCCGCGCCAGTCATAAGCTGGCCAGCTCCCATCGGCGCGCTGCTGTTTGATGAGCCACTTGCGCGCCGACTCCTTTACGTCTTCGTCAACCGCAATGAAGTGCGCCGCGTCATTTAAGAATTGCAGCGCGTACGCCGTCAGCGCCGCGTCGGCTCTGCCGCGTCCCCAGTAAGTGAAGCCGCCCGCTTCGTCGCGATAGTTCAACAAACGTTCGTAGCCGGCCTGCACATAGCGCCGGGCGCGCACAACTATTGGCGGCACGTCTTCGCCGCGATTTGCATAAAGTCGCAGCGCCAGCAGGCTCGCGTAGGCGCTCGATATGCTCTGCTCGGCGCAGCCGTAAGGGCGCTGCATGATGGCTTCGATGGCTTCGAGAACGTGCGCCGAAAGATTCGGATAAATCTTCAGCTCGCCGCGCGTGGTGTCGGCGATGGCGCGTTCGGGAATGTCGAGCGTGATCGTCGCGCCGGCGCCGAAGACCTGGCTTGCGGTCGTGGCAATCTCTTCGCCATCGGGATGCACCGAGACTTTCTTTTCGATGGCGTCGGCGGCTTCGGCGCTCGTCGCGGTGACGCGCTGCGCGCCCTCTTTGACAGAGGCCGTGGCGCGAAAATCGAACGTCGCCCGCGCCGCATCGCCGGCATGGACTTCGATCTGCTGGCGCGGCGCGCTGAGCAACTGAAACCATGCGGCGGGGCTAAAGTCGAGCGCGACGGTTTGCTTGCGGTCGAGATAATTGCGCACGACGACGGGGAGCGCGATTTCATCGCCCGCGGTCAATATGCGCGGTGGATCGTGTTCGACGAAAAAGGGCTGAAAGGCCAGCACATCGGTTTCCGCCACGCCGATGCGCCCATCAACGGTCGAAGCGACGACGGCCAGCTTCCACGTCGTGATGTTATCGGCGAGCTTGAATTTCAACGAGGCGCGGCCCTGCTCGTCGGTTTCGATTGACGGTTGCCAGACGAGGGTTTCGGGAAAGTATTCGCGCAATCGCGGCGTTGATAGCGCCGCCGGTGGTTTCATTGCCGCGCCGGTCTTTGTCGTCACCTTCAGCGCGCGCCCGCCATCAACCGAAACGCTCATCTCCAAGTGCTGCGTCTCCACCGCTTCGGCGCTGCTCGTCACCATGACGGTCTCTGAGGTCGCGCTGGCGGCGAGCGTCGCGCTGATCTCCGTGACGTTCCCGGCTTGCACCGGCACGCCCGCAAGAATGAAGGCGCTGAAGCCCGGCGATTCAACGCGCACTTCATAGGTGCCAGCCGGCAGGTTGCGCAACAGAAAACGGCCCTCGTCATTGGTGGTCGCTTCATACGTCGTCATAGTCACGCTGTTGGTCGCCTGCACTTTGGCTCCCGGAATAACTGCGCCCTGCGGGTCAACGACCTGCCCGGCAAGCGCGCCGCCCTGTCCCGTATTGATGGTGGCTTGAAGAACGCGTTTCATGACCGGCTCGTTTGCCGCCTGTTCGCCGATGATGCGCGAATAATTGCCGAGGTCGAAATCGTCCGAGGTGCCGGCTTTGCCATCAGCGCCGGCGCTGCGCAAGTTGATGGTGGCGATGAGCTGTGTCACCGGCGTCACTTCGGTCTTTTGCCGCGCCGGCTCGCCAAAGGCGGCGTAGCTGTAAATCCGCACGCGGTCGCCGAAGCGCGATTCGCTCTTGAACGTCGCATAGAGCGGGCGGCCCCAGCCATCGCGCAGATCGGCGCGGGCGATGTGCGATTGCCTTAGCGCCTCGTTCAACTCCGCGTCATTCTGCGGCAGGCGCTTGTCGGCTTTGAAGTAAGCCGTCAGCGCCGCGTCAATCTGCGCGCGGCGGTCGGCGAAGTAATCCGCCTGCGCTGTAAAGATCAAGAAATCATCCGCCGCGCCGCCTCCATGCTCCAGGCGGCGATTCGGGCCGCCGCTGACCACCGTCAATGTGTAGTATTTGCCACTAACGCCAAAGCGGTACTCGTACGGCTGGTTCCAGCGGTCGCGCCACTGGTCAAGGTCAACGCCCGACCGTCGCAGCTCAGCACGCAGCAGGTCACGGTCGCGAACAAACTGGCCCGTGCGCTGGTAGTATTCACCGAGCGCGCGATCAATCGCTTTGGCGCGCGGCGCGAAGTAGAACCAAAACAGATTTGTAGCAACAAAATCATCGTCGGTGTCGAAGCGTTTATCGGCCCCGGCGCTGACCAGTTGCAGCACGTCGCGGTCGCGCTCGACGCTAAAGTCAGCCCGGTACGGGTTGCCCCATGCGTCGCGCATCTCGCGCCAGTTGATGCCGAACTGATCGAGCAGGCTGGCGAGCTGCGCCGCGTCGGTCGGGTACTGGCCTGTGCGAAGGTAACGCCAGTCGAGTGCGGCTTTAATCGGCTGCATCTGGGCGCGTATCAACGGCTCGAACACGGTATTCAAGTGGCGGTGATAATCTTCGCTCTTTGAAATCTGCGCGGCGTAGCGGCTGTTTTGCTGCAAGAGCATTTCGGCGACCAGGTCGAGATCATCGGGGATGGGCTTCGACAAATCCAATTTGTTGAGCTGATCGAGCGTGACGCCGGCAATCTGGCTGTCGCTGCCGGTCACCTGTTGCATCAATCGGGCGAAGCTCTGACGCGGCAAGAACTCGACATCGGCGCGGGCGCGCTCTTCGACGGCGCGATCAATGACCGCGACGCCGAGCGCGCTGCTGACGGCGCGCTGATCGGCAGTGCGAACATGAAAGGCGGCGCTGGCTTCTTCGCCGGGCCGATAGCCGGCGGCGCTCATCCGTACTTCCAGTTTCAACTCTGGATCGACCGGGTATAGCACGGCGCGCTGAGTGGCATGGGCATCGTTGTCTTCGTCGTAGAGGTAAGCGACAACCGTTACGACGCCCTTGAAATCGGCTGTGTAATCGAAGGCCAGGCGGGCCTCGCCGCGGCGCAAGGCGAGTTGCTCGGAGCGAATCACACGGCCATCGGCAATGAGGTCTACGAAGAGCGGCGCATTCGCCAGCCCGGCTCGAAAGACCGCTCGCACCGGCTGGCCCGGACGATAGATGGCGCGGTCGGTTTCGACCCGCAGCCAGGATGAAGAGGAAGAGGAATAGAAGCCTTCCGTCTCGTGGCCGACCGCGCCGCGGCGGTCGCGCGCTGTCACCCGCACCGCCGGCTCCGCATGGTGGCCGACGACGAGGCGGCTGATTTTTGCCACTCCATAGCGATTGGTCTGCACGGTGCGCAGCAGCGCCCCGGCGATCTTTTCTTTGTCTTTGCGACCCGCCGCCTCGATGGCTTCGTTGATCGTCACTTCACATTCGGCGGGTGAGCCGTCGGCGTAAAACGTCGAGATGTAGAAGTCGAGAGGCGCGTTGCGCTGCTGCGTATCGCTGATGACGTAAACATGGATCGGCTCTTTGGTCACGCGCAGGTCGAAGCGGCGCTGCTCGGTGCGGCCCGTCGTCGCATCGGTGATATAAGCCGTATAGCTTAGGTCACGAAAGCGGCTATAGCCGCTTTCGGCCAGCTCGCGGTGCGCCTTGCTCAAATCGAGGCGGGCGACAAAGCGGCCCGCCGCGTCAAGCTCGCCTTCGAGTTTATCTTCTTCTTCGATCTCCCATTTCTGCTCGCGGAAATTCCAATCGCGCGCGGTTTCGCGGACGACGCGGACGTGGCCGCGCGCCAGCGGCTGGCCGAACAGGTAATCGCCGCGCACCGTCACTTCAGCATTTTGATCGCCCAGGTAATAGGCGCGGTCCGGTTTGACGGTGACGGCAAAGTTGGGCAGATCGTAACGGCTGATGCGGACGCGCAACGGGTAAGAAGTGAACTCTTCGGCATCACTCAGGCGACAGCGAATCTCGTAATCGCCGAGCCGCACATTATCGGGAATCGCCCAGTCGGCGCTGGCGACGCCAAAGCGCGAAGTCGTGACCGTGGTGCGATAGATGATCGTGTCTTCGGGATCGCTGACCTTGATCGTCAGCGCGCCGCCGACAACGGCGTGCCGGGTCGGATCGAAGACCAGCGCCCGCAGGTGCAGCGTCTGGCCCGGTTGATAAAGCGGCTTGTCGGTGCTGAGGGCGAGGCGCGGGTAACTATCAATCGAAATATAGCTGCTGGTTTCAGAGACGACGCCATTGCGTTCGCCGCGCGCCGTCACATCGGCCCGCTCACCTTTGATGTGGCGCGGCAGATCGAACTCGCAGGCCGCAAAGCCATCGTCGCCGGTGATGGCCGATGCCTTCAGCGGCTGCGCATCCTCGCCGTCAGGTTCGATCGTGCAGGTGACGCGCACGCCGCTCATGGGACGCTCGGTCAGCGGGTGCGCGGCCTGCACACGGGCGCGAAAGTGTCCGCCGTCGCTGACCATTGCCGGGTAGTTCAAGCTGATCTCGAAGAAGTCGGGCATGATTTCAGAAAGCGCCACGATGCCCGATGGCCCAGGCGTGAGCTGATAGCGCAGGCGATACCAGAAGAGGTCCTGCCGATGGCTGGCAAGCGTCGCCGCCAGTTCGCTTGAGCCCGCGAGCGACGCGCTGAGGGTGTGAGCGCCCGGCTGGATGATTTCGTCGCTTTCACCAATGGCCTGCGCGCGATTCTGTGTGTCGAGCAGTTCAAGCTTGAGGCGTGCAGCGACACGGCGCGGCGCGGCATTGTTGATGGCGAGCGCGATGACGATGTGCCCGGATTCGACCGTCACGCGAGCCGCCGATTCATTGACCCGAAGCGGCGTTTGCGCGGCGACCGGCGCGCATAACCAGCAGGCAAGCAGGCAGAGTAAGGCAGAGAGACGAGAGCAGTTCATGGCGCGCCTCCTTGAAAGCTCTGCGGCAGAGGTTTGATTATTCGCTTCACCCAGAGAACGCCGCCTGCCAGCCGGCTTGCGACAATTGCGCCGGCAAACGGCTCGACAAGCACCAACCAAAGAGACCCCACGCAGACGATAGGTTATCGCTGCCGGGGCCTCTCTGTCTCGGCACAGTCAGGCGGTTAAGCGGAGCTTAAATCCGGCTCAGCCCTTGAACCAGTACTTGGTCTTTTGCGCCCATTCGCTCTTCGGGTACTTGCGGTGCAGCAGGTCGTAGGCCTGCTTCGACATTGCGCCGGTCTGGTCGTTGGCGCAGCCGTAGCGCGTCGAGCGCACCGCCAGGTGCAAGGCTTCGGGAGCGCGCGGGTCGTCGGGCTTGAGATTCGCCCACTTGATTGCTTGCGCGCAGAGATAATTCGGCGCGGTGCCAAGCGCGGCGAGCCGCTTCCACTCGGCGCTCGCCGCCATCTTCTCCACAGCGGTCAGAAAGAACGGCGCGGGGCTGGTCTTCGCAACCTGCTTGATCGAGGGATTATCGGGATCAGCCGGGCGGCCATACTCGCACCACCAGTTGTCGCGGTAGTCGTCAATCTTATCGAGCGTCACCGTGCGGCCCGTGCCCGGGTCAACGTGTGGCCGCGTGCCGGGAAATTTCAGGATCAGGTAGACGGCGGCGAACTTCTTCGCCGGCTTGTCGGCGGCGGCCAGGTAAGCGTCGAGCAGCTCTTTCAACTCAGGCGCGAGACTGGCCACGACGGGCGCCAGCTCGTTTGCCGTCGCGTCATCGTCCAACAGCGCGGCGCGCACCCAGGTGGCCAGCGCCAGCTCGCGCCGCAAGT
>Ga0070690_100002167_pt1 | contig 10492 bp, 10 predicted proteins | sample KBSS33HmetaG_FD_64671 | JGI IMG/M metagenome (GOLD analysis project Ga0070690, IMG submission 64671) | Switchgrass rhizosphere microbial communities from Kellogg Biological Station, Michigan, USA - KBS S3-3H metaG | ecosystem: Host-associated > Plants > Roots > Rhizosphere ...
TCTGCAACGTGGATAGATCGATCCGGAGCCCAATGGCGGCGAGCGAGGCGCTGCAGAGCAGCGCTCGTCTCATGACGATTATCCCCAGGGAGGCATCGTTGCGAGATTGGACGTCAGATCGGCGGTCTTCACCTGGCCGTCGGCGTTGCCGTCTTCGTCGATGTCGACGCTGGACCAGGCGCCGGATTGCACAAGAATTCTGACATTGGCATTGCGCGGCACACTCTTGTCGGACTTGCAGCCCTGACGGTCGATCAACCCTCCGGCGTCGGCGCTTTGCTGAACGACCGGCGTCGGGCGGATCGCGAAGCGGCGCCCGTCAAAAATCTTTTGGTTGCGGCTTCTGTCGACTTCTTCGGCTCCCCACGCGCCGATGCTCGAAACCTTGGGATTCTGCACGTTCGTATCGACATCGAGGCCGGTCGAGCATTTGCCGGGCGGCCCGAACCAGCGGCGGTCAACCTGATTCTGAAAAAGATGCCATTGTCCGCTGTTGTAGAAATCGACGGTTTCCGCGTGCGCCCGCGAGGCGGATATCCAGTTGTACGCCACAAGTTTTTCCTGGCGGAGGATACGGTTGACGAACCCGTTCCCGTAAACCCCGATCGCATAATGGTTGCCGACCGTCCGGCCGACGGCACGAAAATACTCAAGAACGGCGTCCACGCCGGCGCGATTCGCATTGAAGTCGACGCCGAAATAGATTGCCGATCCTTCGGGCTGCCCGACCAGCCTGGCCTGCTCCAGAGCGGCCGTTGTATCGGCGGCGACTTCCGCCTTTGCCGAACCGGTATCTTCCAGCCCCTTTAGAAATTTCTCGGGAAGGTTGTTTCGATACTGGTAGAGAGAGACGATCGAAAGGCCGTTTCTGATCAATATGGTCGGCTCGCGGACGCCGTCGATCATGTTGCCGTCGGACGCCATGACCTTTTCGCGCAGGCCCGGCTGTGGCTTTCGCGCGAAAAACCGCACAACGACCTTCACATTCTGTGCAGCCAATTTCGACGCGACTTTTGCTGCATTGTTCGGCGTGTCGATGATGGCGATGCTTGCCGGATCGTTGGGTTGCCCAATCGCCGAATGGCCCGGCGGCACCAAGGTGCTCGCAAGCAGACCCTTGGTGAATGTTCGTCTCGATACGATCGACATTGCTCCCCCCGACGAGCGGTTGCCTGATCACTCAACCTTTTTGCTGCGCCTTGATCTCCCCGAACTTGGCTAGCGCCCGGTCAAATATATCATTGAAGAGCCACATGGAATCCAGAATTTCGCGCATGGTCGCAGATGTCTTGGCCCTGTCGGCCTTGCCGTAAGCAAACATGCTGTTATTGCGCAAATATCCCATGATTCGCGGCTCGGAGATCCGGTAATTAAGTAGGTTGCCCGAATTGAGCGCGGCCTTGGCCGGACTGGGAATGATCTGGATAAGCTCGAAAAATCGCATTTGATCGATCGGGTCCGGCAAGGCCTTCATGATCGCCGGTATTTTCGGGAAAAGGTCGGCGTGCGCGTTCATCAGGCCGTTTCTCACGGCCGTCCAGTGATTGTATCGCTGGTCTGAATTTCCAACCCGCGCCTCTTCCTTGTCGTCGCGCGCGCTCAGTTTGGGATCAATGGCTGCGACGGACTTCTTGATGGCCGCCCATTTCTTCTGGCCGATTTTGTCCTCGGACACCCCTGTCTGAAAACTTCCTTTGTAGGCATTCGAGCGCGCGTTGCCGATGTTCTGGTTGCCATCCGTCTCGGCATAAAAGACGGCTAGGCTGATCCGGCCGGCGACTTCGGCATGTGCCGCATCGAGACCTTTGACCCGCGCAAGTACGGTCCCAAGGTCGACGACGTCCTTGAATGGCGTGTCGGATTTCTGCGCATCGGCCGGCGGCGCCTGCATGATTCGAAAAAGATTTTTGTACTCGTCGACAAGCGGTTCATTGTCGGCATCGAAATAGGCCGGCGGGATTCTGTATTTATTGGGTCTTCCGATTCTGGACGGCAGCACGTCGGTGAGATCCTTGTACGCGCCCATCATCGCGACGCGGGCAAGATAGAGGTCCTGTCCGGGTTTATCGGGCAGCTTTTGCTTCGCATCGATCTGTGCGCGCCGCTCCCTCAGGATCGACCTGAAGTCCTGCACTGTCTTGTTGTAAGCATTGAGCGCATCCGACTGCGACCCCGTGAGTGCGGCGGATTGAGCCAGCGCGATGGACATGAAACCGGAATCGGGGAGCCCCGCCAGATTTGCGACGCTGCACACACTGACGGCCACCAATAAACAAAAATAATTCGTAATACGCACGAGCTCCTCTCTCTCTGGCCGCCTCATGTCTCCTCCGGATCTCAAGCGATGGTAATGGCAGAAGCAAGAATAGAGGAAGAGCCTGGTCATGTCCGTTTTGGGCCAGAAGCAAAAGGTTCCTACCCAGCGGCGGCTTTGTGTTTGCTCGAAACCCATCCAACTCCAGCCCTTGCCGGTGTAGACTGGCTGCAGACGCCTTGTCTCGCAGATCAGGGGAGACGGCGATGAGCGAGCAAAACAGGGACGCGAGACCGTTGGCACCAGCAGCGCAACGGACTTACCCGACTGTCCGCGCTGTCAGCTTCGCCGACGTCAACGAGGCATGGACTCAAGGGCTACGCGATTTCCGCGCCGCGCCAGCCTACGGCCTCGTTTTTGGCGGGATCTATGCAGCAGGCGGTATCGTCGTCGTTCTTGGCGCTACCGCCCTCGGCCTCGGCTACCTCGCTTATCCGCTGGCGGCCGCCTTTGCCCTGATCGGCCCCTTCGCTGCGGTGGGTCTCTATGAAGTAAGCCGCCGCCAGGAAGCCGGCTTGTCTCTATCGTGGCACGCCGTGCTGGGCGCCATCTTTAATCGGCGTAATGTCAGACTCGTCTGGATGGGTCTGATTACTGTCTTGTTTTTCATTGCCTGGATATGCCTGGTGCGAGTGCTGGTCGTTATCTTTCTTGGGACTCACACGTTCCCCACGCTTGACGATTTCCTCGTTGCCCTGACGCTGACCTCCAATGGCCTTTGGTTTCTTGTTCTAGGCCATGCCGTCGGGGCAATTCTGTCTATTGCGTTATTCTCTTTGAGCTTTGTGTCTTTTCCTCTGTTGCTTGATCGCGACATTGATGTCGTGACGGCTATGCTCACGAGCGTTCGCGCGGTGATGGCGAGCCCCGTCGTAGCCACTGGTTGGGCGATTATTGTCGTCCTGCTCTTGATGGTCGCGTGCCTGCCTTTTTTTCTTGGTCTCTTGGTAGTGTTGCCAGTTCTGGGCCATACGACCTGGCATCTCTATCGTAAAATTGTCGTCCCCCTCGCGCGGCTGAGCCCACGCTCAAGAGAGTTCCCCCCTATCGAGATACCGGCGAGCGACAGTTAGCGCCGCCGCAGCACCAATGTGGATCGCCGAGTGAGTTACTTCACGTGACAGGTTTAGACGTGCAATTTAGGATTATGTTGCGATCCGCTTGAGCGTGATGATTTTGCACGCGGCGCCTGAAACAATTCGGTAGGAGGAAGGAACCTCGCAAAATGCCGGGTGAGATCCATCACATCCGACCGGGCAGAGATGGTTCCTATCCGGTCGATGGGTCGCCACGGCGTCTCGCGGCTATCGTGGCTGCCGACATCTCCGGCTACAGCCGCCTCATGGCGATGGATGAGGAGGGAACGCACGCGCGGGTGAAGCGACATCGGCGCGAACTCATCGACCCCACGATCATCGAGCATCACGGAAGACTTGTTAAAAGTACGGGTGACGGCTTTCTCGCCATGTTCGACAGCCCTGTCGAAGCCGTCCGCTGCGCCATCGTCATCCAACAGAGCATGGTCGGGCGTAACGCGGCGCTCCCGCGCGAGCAGTGGATCCAATATCGAATTGGGGTCAATCTCGGGGACGTCATCGTCGAACCGGATGATATCTACGGTGACGGCGTCAACATTGCAGCGCGGCTTGAGGGAATTGCCGATCCGGGAGACCTCTTTATCTCGGGAGGCGTCTACGAACAGATCAAGCATAAACTGGTTTGCGGCTATCAATCGCTTGGCGATCGCCAGGTCAAGAACATCACGGACCCCGTCAGAGTCTACAGGGTGCTGCCCGACCCCGCCGCCGTCATTAAGGCGCGGCCGATGCCGGGACTTGCACTGGCCATCATCTTGAGCGTCAGCCTGATCGCCGGCGCGGCCGCCGCCACCGCAACCTGGTACTTTTTCGTGTGGCAGCCGAAACATCTGGCCGCCGAACGTTCCCCGGGGCAAGCGCCCGGCACCACCACAAACCTTGCTACCGCCGCGGCCCCGCAGACGGCACCGGCGAGCAAGCCAGAGACACAGCCGTCACCTGCGCCAGCTCCGCCGCAATCCGCTGCGATTCCTCCGGCGCAACCGCCCCAAGCGCCAGTGATCAGCGAGCCTGAAATGGTGACCCTGCCTGCTGGCACATTCGCAATGGGCAGCAATGAGGACCCGTCCGAGAAACCGATCCATCAGGTCAAAATCAAATCCTTTGCAATCGGCAAGTACCCGGTCACGGTGCGCGAGTGGAACCAATGCGTTGCCGCCAAGAAATGCACCAACAAGGTAACAGGCAACGACGATACCCCTGTCACCAATGTCAGCTGGAATGACGCGCAGCAGTTCACCGAATGGCTCTCGGGGGTGACTCAAAAGCAATACCGCCTTCCGACTGAAGCCGAGTGGGAGTACGCCGCGCGCGGCGGTACGCAGACCAAATATTGGTGGGGCGATCAGCCCTCATCTGGCATGGCCAACTGCAAGGGATGCAGTGAACCATACGACGCCACGCAGCCTATGAAGGTTGGCAGCTACAAACCCAATCCTTTTGGTCTCTACGATATGGGCGGCGGCGTTGCTCAATGGGTAGCGGACTGCTGGCACAAGACCTATCAGGCGGCCCCCACCGATGGGTCCAGCTGGCTCGATTCTGAGTGCTCCGCGCGCGTCATCCGTTCCGGATCATGGAAGAACGATCTGAGTTATGTTCGGCCTTCGAACCGCGACAACTACGATGCAAACGTTCGTTATCCGACGCACGGGTTTCGCGTCGCCCGCTCACCATAAAAGGCGTGTCATGGTCATCGCGCGAACTGCATTGTTGTTTTTGGTTGCGCTGCTGTTACCGGCAACCGCACATGCTCAAGGAAAACCGGCACATAAGGACGCATACCTTTATTTTGTATGGCCGCAGGACGGCACGGTTATCAAAGGTGCGTTCTGGTGCCGCTTCGGTCTGCGCAATATGGGGGTCACGCATGCGGGCGATGACTTTGAAAACGCCGGGCACCATCATCTGCTGGTCGACGTGAATTCACCTTTGGATTCCAACGAACCAATTCCGCAGGACAAGAACCATCTCCACTTCGGCGCAGGGCAGACAGAGACGCGCATAGAGCTGCCGCCGGGCAAGCACACGCTCCAGCTTGTGCTTGGTGATGCCAAGCACTACCCGTTCAAGCCCCCAGTCGTTTCCAAGAAAATCACGATCACAATCAAATAAGGGAATCCTGAGGCCTTCCGTCAACGCGTCAGCACGATGAAATCCGTATCTTGTCCCGTCTCGCCGCTGATGCCGTAGTCGGAAATGATAAGTGACGAGCCGGATGTCAGCAATTGAGCGATTCGCTCGGCAGCATCTTGCGGGATTTCGATGCGATTGAGGGCGGCGCTGGCTTTGTCTGGCGCCGACAACACGGTCCTGGTTGTTTGTTTCGCGTGTCCTTTTTCCACCTTTGCTGAAGTTCTTTGACTGTGTGAAGACTTTTCCGGGACCGACACGACGGTCCAGCGACTTGCTGCACCGTCATTCTGAAATTCCATCGCAGTGAAAACGTGCGTTCCCATCGGCTCCGCTGCGTCTTTAATCGTCACAGGTGCATCGAACAGCGGGGCGAAGCCCTGTCGCACGAAAAGCTTGCTCAACTTGCGGCTCACAAAGACCGAGATTGATGCGCCCTTTTGCGGCGCGGTTGCCCCGGAAGCGGGGTCAGGAGCTTTGGCGTCCGCTTTGGCATCCTCTTGCAGCTTGGCATTCGAGATGAGCGACGCATCCGTTACATCGGCTGTGATCGTGGCATTGCCCGGCTGGGTGGCAGTGCCGGATTGCGGCGAACCGGACGCGACTTTCGGCTTCGGTACAAAAAGCTGCAGGTTCGTTATCTCTGCCGGCTGAACATCGTCGTGCGCGATAATCACGCGCGTGCCTCGCTTCGTGAGATGCCAGAGTCGAACCGCAAAGTCATGTGTCAGGCGGATGCAGCCGTGTGACGCCGGATACCCAGGCAAGTCACCCGCGTGCAACGCGATCCCGGACCAGGTGATGCGCTGCATGTAGGGCATGGGCGCGCCGCTGTAGATGTTCGAGCGATGCCATCTGCTCTTGCTGATGACGCTGAACACGCCGAGCGGCGTCGGATGATTCCTGACCCCCGTCGATACGGCAGAACGTGCGATCAGCGCCCCGCTGTCATAAAGCGAGATCCGCTGGTCCGCGATCGAGATGATGAGGAGGAGTGGCCCCTTTGCGGCGTCTTTTGACGTTTCTTTTGCAGCATTTTTGGACCGAGCCTTCTCTATTGAATCAGATTTTTTGTGCCCCTGTTGGTGCTTCTGCCTGAAGGTGTGATCGCCCCACCAATATCTGTATGGGGACCAATACAGGGACCGGGCGTGAGAGGTCCCAGGCAAATGCAGACTGATTGCAAGAGCCGTCAGCAGGAGCCAGATGAACTTTCGCCGCCTCATGTCTCCCCCATTCAAGGGATGATAACAGAACAAGCATAGTTGAAAGGCTCGATAATGTCCGCTTTGGGTCAAAAGCGGACATTTTGCGATGCAGCCGCGACGTCCACCGTGGCCCCGGCGCTTTCTTCCTCTGAAGGGAGGACGACGGGCAGCGAGAAAGCTGTCATTCGCTATTCGGTGCGCAATCGCACAATCCGATACCTCATTCGCAAGCGCAAATGCTTGTGACCACCTCGCCGACCTGACATCAGCGACAAGCGCATTCGGCGAATCACAGCGACTTTCGAGCTTGAGACAGGAACGCGAATGATGAAAAAGGCAATTTCGACACTGACGTTCGCTGCATCGCTTGCAGCTGGAATGATGGTGCTGCCCATCGCGGGGGACGCGTTGGCAAAAAGTGGCGTCAGCGAGGACGAATTCGATCGGAAAATCGATGCTGAATTCCACGTTTCAGATCATCGCGCGTGGATACGCGAAGCGCGCCAGCTTCTGGAAAAGAACGCAGGCAAGCACAAGGAAAACACGAGCGGGCACAAGGAAGACGGCCCAGGCATCCAAAGGGAAAAGGAAGAGGACAAGCACAAACACAAAAAGAAGGAAAAAAAGAAGAAAGACAGGGATAAAAAGAAGGACAAGCACAAAGACAAAAAGTGCGGCGGCAAGAAGAAATGCCCGACTCCCAAACCTGTGCTTGAGCCTGTGCTTGGGCCAGTCCATGGGGCCCCGCCTATGAGTCCGGGCGGCGACACCGGCAGCAAAGGTGGTAACTCGGGCGGCGCTCCCATTCTGAGCGATCCCGGCTATGGCCAGCCGCCGAAAGGCGGTTCATCCGGCGGCGCTGGTTCGCCTGGCGGACCGGCCAGGGATCCTGTCGATCGTGGCTCCGGGACGACGATAAAGCCGAACTGAGAGGCCTGCCGGCTGGGGTGAGCCGCCGCTCTTGCTGAACACGATTCGACAGCTGACTTGTGGCGTCGGCGATCAGCCGCCGCCACCTCCGCCGCCGCCGCCACCACCTCCGCCTCCGTCTCCGCCTCCGCCGCCGCCACCACCTCCGCCGCCACCCGGGGATGGGCCCGGTCCGACGCGGGTCGGCACAAGCTGGTTCGGGTTCAACTGATTCGGATAGCGGTAGCGGCGATCGGCCGATGGCAGGACCGGATAAGCCGTCAGGGAAATCTTCGGCTGTGAAAAGATTACGGCCGCCTGGATCGCCACAAAAGCCAAGGCTTCGTTAACGCAATCGCTGTTGGCTGCGTGGCCAGCCACGCATCTGGGTTGCGCTGAGATGGCATGCGGCAGCAGCACGAGCGCTGTCGCCGTCAGGAACGCCTGCAATAAGCGGATCATGTTTCACCTCACAGTTTGACATTGATGCCGATCGATCCCTGCCAGCCGGTTCCGGAAATTGGCGGCACCGTAAAGGCCGGGAAGACGCCGCCCGCCAGCTCGTCGAGCTTCCCATCCTCGATGACGGGGTTTTCGTTTTCATGTGTCCAGACGTGCTCGATCCTTGCATTGAGAGTGACGTTCGGGCTCGGCGGATATTGCGCGAGCAGGCCGGCCGACCAGCGTGTTTTTGCCGGCACAAACTGCAACGTCGCGGAGTTGTAGCCGTTGTGGTTCCGAAACAGGTAGCTGGCAGTTGGGCCGACCTGAAACTCTCCGATCGGAATCACGTGCTGCAGGCCAATGCGGTATACATCCGAGTTCGAATTCAGCGTTTCGATCGCCAGCGCGCTTAATTCGGGGAGAAGCACCCGATTGCGATTCGAATGCGCGAACGAGGCGCTGAGTGTCGTTGCGCCCAGCTGCTGGGGCCATGCATAAGATGACTGAAGCGCAAGAAGGTAACGTTTGCCCGGTTTGAATGTCTGCAGATCGTCGACCGAGGATGGTGTCTCCCAGGTGAGCGAGGCTGTCAGGCCGATCGAGAGTGGCCCGGTCTGATAATTCACCGCCACCGTCGGCGTCAGGTTGTCGCCAGGATTGACCGTACTGGTCAAAAACGGATTGAACGGATCGAAATTCGATTCCTGCTCGAACTTGCCGCGCCAAGTATATCCGAGGCTCGCCGTGACAAGCAGCGAGCCTGCGATCGGAAAATTAATTCCGGCTGTCGGCCCGACATTGAAACCTTCGCCGAAAGTCGAGATGTCGACAAGGTCCGGATCCATGCGCGCGTTCGCGTCCGTTCCGAAGAGGGCGGATTTTCCCGTCGGCAGATTCATGTTGAGCGAAACAAACGGCTGCATGCCTTGTACGCCCAGATAGCTCGCGGTAGCCGACACGGCTGTGTCGGTGATGGTCTGAACTTCGCCTGAACGCCCTGCTGTGGATTGAACCGCCCTCACCCATCCGCCTCGGGCAATGAAATCCAGATTCAATGCATCGGCCGGCTTTCCGCTCAGCTGCATGGCGAAGGGCACGTAGATCTCCGAGCCTCGTCCCGCGCCCGTATTGCCGTCCGGCGGAACGAAATTGTTGTGCCAGGCAAAGAAGCGCGTCTCGGTCGAAAAGACCGTCGTCCAGCTCTGTGCAGGTTGGGGCGAAATCTGCGGCACCGGATGCGTCTGCTGCGCCGATCCTCCTGCCTTGTTCTGCGCCGAGGCTCCGGATGTAAATAGGATCGCGCCGCAGATGGCGGCCATGACCACTTTCATTTTTGTTAGCCGCTCCGACCGGAAAGCTTCGGAGCAATGACTAACGTATGGAGTCGTTTTGCGCGTCAGCCAATGGAGGGAAACCGCGGTTGTTTCAAATTATTTATCCGCCGAAACGTCAGCGCTGCTTTCAAGAAGACATCGGCTCTCATCTATGCGGAGGATGAGACAATTTGGCGCGCAGACCGAAATTATGGCCTTCGCTGGCACAGTGGATCAGGCATTCCTACAGGACTTCCAGTGCGTCAGCCGCTCCGCAATGAGCGCCGCACGTTTTTGATCGTCGCGACCGTCCAAAATGTTTATGTCGTCTGGATCGGCGCGCCAATAGACACCGGCTGTGCGCGCGTTCACATTCGGATCTGTATCCGCGCGAGTCGTGAAGTACCCGGATGCGCGGTCAGCGGATTCCAGCTTGATTTCGCCTACTCCGTCCAGCTGCGGCGCGTTTGGATCCAACGGACGCTCACCCTTCCAATAATAGAAGATGCCCGAAGGCTCCTTTTTCTCCTTCGCCGCCTCGCTCCAGTATCTTGCTGACAGACTTCCATCCTCTCGCCATGAACGGCCCGTCAGTTCAAGCGCGCCGTTCCGGTCGCGCGAAATCTTCAAGAGGCTTAGGACGGAAGGCTCCTTTTCGGTACGCTCCGTCAAGGAGAACTGCCACCATGATCCCTCGATGCGAAGAACGCGACCCTCGTTCTCGATCGCATTCCGGATTTTCTGGTTGACGATTTTCATCTCGGACGGCGTGAGCGCGTCGTCGTATCGTACGCATGTGAGGCCCAAGAGGTCGCTCGGAAGCTTCGCCCCATTTGCGTGAAGTATAAAGGTTCGGCGCATTCCCAGGGTGCCGCCAAAAAGACCGGCTTCGAACACAACGTTGTCTCGTGGCGACGCCTGACCCGGCCCAGGCTGGGAAGAAGCCGACGGGCTGCTCGTCGTCCAGTCGTCTTGTGCAAAGACGAACGCCGCGAAATCAACTTCTTGGGTGAGTTCAAGGAGGCGTTCCAGTGCAGACGTCCCGGGAGTGAAGGATGTCATCCATGGCTCGAC
>Ga0070690_100002176_pt1 | contig 10471 bp, 6 predicted proteins | sample KBSS33HmetaG_FD_64671 | JGI IMG/M metagenome (GOLD analysis project Ga0070690, IMG submission 64671) | Switchgrass rhizosphere microbial communities from Kellogg Biological Station, Michigan, USA - KBS S3-3H metaG | ecosystem: Host-associated > Plants > Roots > Rhizosphere ...
GTTTCGCAGTTGCGCCCTGGCTCTGGCCCTTGTCGGGCTGGCCGCCGCCGCGCACGCGCAATCCGACAATGCGCCGAGGCGCTCGCCGGCCGTAGACAGCACAGCGGTCGGAAGCATCTCCGGCCATGTGACGCTGCCCTCGGGCGATTCGATCAACAACCGCGTGCGGATCACACTGACGACGCTGAACGATCCAGGTCTGGCGGGCTTCACAGACAATAACGGCAGCTTCACCTTCAGCAATCTGCGGGCGGGCAATTACACCATTGAAGTCGTCGGTGACGCCAAGCTCTACGAGCCGACGACCGAGCAGGTCTTCCTGCCGCGCGGCGCGAGCCTTACCGTGACCATCGCGCTTCGCGAAAAAAGCAGCGCGGCAGAAACGAAAACCACCGGCAATGTGATTTCGACGGCAGAGTCGGACGAAAAAGTGCCGGAGGCCGCGAGAAAGGAATACGAGCGGGCGACTCGCCTGGCCAGCGACGGCAAGCTCGCCGAGTCGGTCGAAGCGTTCAAGCGGGCGCTGGCTATCTTTCCCAATTACCTGCGAGCCCACAACGACCTGGGGGCGCAATACCTCAAGCTCAAGCAACTGGACGCGGCGGTCGCCGAGTTCGAAGCGGCGCTCGACATCAACCCGAAGGTGTTCAACCCCAGGCTCAATTTAGGCATCGCCCACCTTGAGCGGAATAATCTCTCGGAAGCGCTGGGGCAGTTCACCCAGGCGATTTCGCTCGACAGCTCTTCAGCCGCCGCGCACCTTTACCTCGGCGTCACGCTGGAAAAGACCGACGAGTTGGAGAGCGCCGAACGCGAGCTGCGCTCGGCGCTGTCGCTCGGCGGCCAGCCTTTCGCGGTGGCGCATTTCCATCTCGCACAGGTGCAGATGAAGAAGGGCGACAAGGAACAGACGGTCAACGAGTTGACGCTCTTTCTGAAAGAGTCGCCCGATAACGAGCTGGCCGGGCGCGCGCGCCGCATACTGGATGAGCTGAAACAGCAATAAGGATGGCCGGCAAGGCTGGGGTTGTGTCGAGCCGAGGAAGACTTTCGTCGGCGCATTTCCAATTTTTCGTAAATACTTCCAGAATCTCGGAAACGCACCCACGGTCGTGCGCCGCGCATTATTCCCTAAAAGCTTTCCAGGCTATAACTTGAGACGACGCATGGGTTACGGTATCGCGATTGCTATGTGTAAAGCCGCACATCCTTAGAATCTCTACCATTCTGTTCTGAACTTGGGGTGAGGTCGCTATTCGGGCACGATAGCGACCTCCAATTTTTTTGCCCCGCCATCCATCGCACCCGTTGAGCTTAAATCTTAGCCGGGGTTAATCGGTCTCGGTTATTAATCAGGGTGTGGGCGATGACGGTCAAAAGGATGATCGCCCCACCAATCACCGCCAAACGGCTCGGCCTCTCGCCAACCACCAGAAAAACCCACACAGGGTTTAAGAGCGGCTCAACGAAACCGATGATGCTGGCGTCGAAGGGCCGCACGCCGCCTGCCATCCCATAGGTGAAAAGAATATAAGCAATACCGATTTGAATGACTCCGAGGTATAAGATGGCAAAGACATCCTTGCTGGTTGGCTGTGGCGGGTGGAGCGCCAGAAACGGCAGCATGAATAGCACCACCAGGAGATTGCCATAAAAAGCCGACACCGCCGCGTTCTTATTTTCCAGCGAGCGCCGATGGCGCAGCAGGATGAAATAGAGCGCAAACAATACGCCTGATGCTAACGCCACCAGGTTGCCGATAAATATATTGGGGGCAAGCTTGTCTTCCGTGCTTGGCCGATCCCAAAAGAACAAGCTCATGCCGGCAAGACATAAAACGACGGTGAGCAAGTCAATGCCGCGAAAGCGATCCTTCAGGATCAGCGGCGAAAGCATCAATATGTAAATGGGCGCGGTGTATTGTAAGAAGATCGCATTGGCGGCGGTCGTCGTCTTGGTGGCGTAGACAAAAGAGATCAGAATGCCCGCGAAAAGCAGAGAGGTCAGAAACGTAAAAGGGCTGAGCTTCAGCCCCTTTCTGTAGGTGAAAATGCCGATGGTGATGACCGCAAAGAGCGAGCGACCGCAATTAACCGCGAACGCATCAACGGTCGTCATTTTGATGAAGAGCCCGCCCGTGCTCCAGAGCAAGACCGCAAATAACACGAAGAGGACGGGCGGGAGTGTCGTCGTTGCTTTCTGTCTATGCACCCACGCCTTTTGCCTTTGCCTGCGGCGAAACCTTCTTGGTGACGAATAAGAGTCCAGAGCCGATGAGCCACCCGACCAGCGGGCCGATGACTAAGCCGACAATCAAATGCGCCGCCACGTGCAGCCAGGTCTTGCCATCGGTTCCGCCGCTGTACTCAGGCGCGCTAAAGACGTTGTCTTTGTGCGTGAAAATCGCAATGACGATGCCCGCAACAATGATGCCCTGCGAGACAACGCTTTGAACAAAGACGAGCGGCAGCAATTGCTTGTAGCTGCCGAAGCCGGTCGTGTGAACGCGAATGGCATAGTAGATCAGGCCGAGCAGGGCAACGACAGAGATGCTGAGCCATTTGGTCGCCGAATTGGAAACGCCGGCCAGCGACAGGATCAATCGTCCGAGACCCACGGCCAGAATCAACAGCAGGATCGCTCGCTGAAATTTGAGATACTGCGAAAGGGTTTTGCCGAATATCGTCATGGTTCCTCCTCAGATGGAATGCTCGTGAGCGCAGGCGTTATATCACGCGCAGGGATGCCGGGGCAATCGAACCCGGTGGGCTCCTTATCGCCCGCTCTCTTATTGAACGCTTTCGTCATGCCGTTCAATCATGACGACCCACTTTCCATGTACGATATCGTCTATGACGACCTAACTCTTAAAGCCTGATTTTGATTCCTCCGTTAAAAACTCGCCCTTCCGTGTGCGTATAGATTTCGCTGAAGGTCGGGGTTTGATGGGGTGGGAATACCACCGGCCCGAAGCGGCTCTGGCGGGTATCCGTAATATTTTCGGCATTGAAAAACAGGCTGATCCGACCATAAGTCTTTTCTCCGAAAATCCCGAATACCCAGTAAGGCTCTGTCTTGAAACCGTCAGTCAGAAACTGGCTGCTCGTATAATAGGCTTCAAGGCCAGCCTTGAAATCCGCCTCTTTTTCAAATAGTAGCGCCGAGTTCAATCTGTTCTTTGGGACTAAGGGTAAGGTTTGATTGCCGACCAGGTATCTCGCTTTGGCATTTGTGTACGTGTACCCGGCGAATAGCTTTACAAAATCATAAACAAAGCGGGCATTGGTCTCAAAGCCCGCGCTCCTGACCGGCTGACTGGCATTCGTGAAACGGGAAAAGCCACCCGCACCAGAAACCAGTAATAGCGGATCTTCAATCCTGGTGTAAAAGACCATCTGGTTGAACGAATAGGAAATCTTTTCGCCAATCGTGTTCCGATAGTTAACGTCGAAGGTTCCGCCGTTGCTGCGCTCAGCCTTCAAGCGGTTGCCTATTGGCAGGACCTTTTGGAAAAGCCGCATCTCTGCTTCTTCGGTGAAAATGCTTGGTGCTTTGTAACCTAACCCGAGGCTGAGGCGGCTGCTCAGATGATCATTGAATCGATACAAGGCTGACACGCGAGGCAGGGCGAACGTTCCATAATGCTTCAAATAATCGAGACGAAATCCAGCTTCTAGCGACAGCCTGTTAGTGAGGGCAAAATTATCTTGCACGTACCCGCCAAAAGTCGTTCTCGTCTCATCACGCTTGATGACACTACTGCTATGGGGATTCTCCCTGAATCCGTCGTAGGCCAGATTGCCTCCGAACACAAGCGCGTGATCTTTGACAGGCAGAATATAGGTGATGTCGGTATAGGAATTCGTCTGCCGGCCTTTGAACAGGTAATTGGGAATCTCAATCTGCCGGCCAAAGAAAGCGACGCTCTGCTTGGCAACGATTTTCCTGCCGCCCGTCAATTCCCGGTCAAATTGCAACGTGGTGATATTGCGGGTGGAGTGGTTATTCTCAAAATACTGGTGGAAATCATCGGCCTCGCCGCGAATAACGAAGACGTCGCCGCCCTGGCGGTTCTGGTACGAGGTTGAGTTGCCGATGATCAAGCGGGTCTTATCATCGAAGTAAAAGAACAGGCGAGGGGTTAAGCTAAATGAGTGCGTTCTGGGCAGCTCGGTAAAATCGTCATCGTCAACATCATACGGCTTCTGGTAACTGACTGAGCCGAGAAACGTATAGCCGAAGCGCTTGAACTTCTGCGAATCGAACAAGGAGAAATCCGTTCCCAGGGCTGAGGTCTGGTTAAAGATCATCGAGGTCGCCCGCTTATCCTGCGGCTCTTTGCTGATGAAATTAACCACCCCGGCAATGGCGCCGCCGCCGTAAAAGGTGGCCGAGGGGCCTTTAATAATTTCAACTTGTTTCAAATCGAGCGGCGGAATATCCAACAAACTGAGACTGCCCGAAAACCCGCCGAAAGCTGGAAACCCGTCTTTAAGAATTTGCGTGTATCTGCCGTCCAGCCCTTGAATACGAATGGTCTGAGTATTGGACGTGGCGGAAGTCTGCTGCACTTTGATTCCCGTACTCTCATTGAGAACCATCGAAACATTAGCCGGGCGCATGCTCATTTTCTCATCCACTTCTTCTTCACTGATCGCTTCGATGCGGGTTGGCACATCATCAATCTCGCGGCTGATGCGCGTGGTTGAAGTGATGGTGACTTCGCCCAGCTCGTTATTGACCTTGATAAAAGCTTCCAGCTCGTTTTGACTGGCGAGCGGGAAGGTCAATTTAAGCTCTTTCGTCTCATAGCCTGGCGAGACAATCTCAATGATTTGCTCCCCTGCCGGGATATTGGCTAATTCAGCCCTGCCGTTGACATCAGTGATTGCCGTGATGGCGGTATCTTTTAAGGAAACGGTCGCGCCAACCACAGGTTGCTTACTTTGTTCGTTTCTGACCGTGACTTTGAAGGTATGTTGCGCAAAGGGAACTGGCGCCGCTAAGAGAACGGCCATCAGGAAAAGAACGGGTTTCATCGAATGCTCTCCTCAAGCAGATAGCGAACCGCATCGGCCACGCTTCTCAACCTTGAAGCGCGGATTTGTCTTGGCTTTATGACGAGGGTTTCTTAAACGCGCAGGACGCACAGTCGCTCAAGCGGTCGCTCGGCGAAGGGCGGAGGCAGAGAGGCAGCCGTGTAGGTAGTTACTCTGAACTGGGGTGACTCTGGAGATAGTGAGTAAAGCGCCGGATGATACCCACGGCCTTGCTGGACTGGTGAGCGCCGATCTGGAAGCCGGCTCACTTCACAGGCGCTTATTGGGCAACAATCGGTATTTGCCGAAAGCGATGCTTCCTGCAATGACCAGGCGGCCTGCTCAGGGCGGCACTCTGAAGCGTGGGAGGTGCAGATTATCTCGCACGCTACGAAGGTCCACACAAAGCAGATAGGCAGCAGCACGGCAAATAAACGCTTAGATGTGGATTGCAGCGAAGTCATTAACAAGAACTATAACCGATCGTTGAAGGGCGGAACAACATGAGTAGCACCAACACCGCATTACTCCACTGCTAGATGGAGGAGCGGCAACTCACCGACGGTCATTGCGCCAGCAGCTTGATGAATCGTTTGGGCTGCTCGGAATAGCCGGCGCGGATATAAAAGCGGTGCGCCGCTTCACGCTGCGCGCCGCTGCTGACTTCGATGCGCTCGCAGCCCCATTGCCGGAAAATCGCTTCCGCCGCTTCAAGCAGTTGGCCGCCGACGCCGCGCCCGCGATATGCGTCCGACACCACGAGCGTTGCAATGCGACCGTCTGCCGGGCGATGCAAGAAGCGTGTGCGATGCAACACCACCAGGGCAATAACCTTTGCCTGATCGACAGCCACCAGAAGGCAATCGCCGGCTTCAGCGAGATCGTTGAACCGCTCGCGAGCGATTGCCGCAGTGGTGGGATAGCCAAGCTCACCCACGAGCAGAGCCAGCGCTTCCGCATCGGCTTCGCGCGCCTCTCGAATGCTGATTTCCTCTCTATCGAGCTCTACCATTTACATCACCTGATGACGGGCTAAACGCAGCTCCAGATGGCGCTTCACATCAGGCCATTCAGCGGCAAGGATGCTGTAGATAAAGCTGTCGCGCACCGTCCCGTCGCGGCGCGCCGTGTGATGGCGGAGAACGCCATCCCGCTTGGCCCCCAGCGCCTCAATCGCGCGCTGCGAAGCCAGGTTGAAGTTGTCTGTGCGCAAGCCCACCACTTTGCAGCCCAGCATGTCGAACGCGTGGCCGAGCAGCACCAGCTTGCAGGTCGTGTTGACAGCGGTGCGTTGCCAGCGCTTGCCGTACCACGTATAACCGATCTCGACGCGGTCAATCGCGGCGACGATGTCGTGATAACGTGTGCTGCCGATGATCGCGCCGCTCTCCAGCTCGCGCACAGCCCACGGCAGCATATGGCCCTCGCGCTGCCCCGCGAGCGCGTCGGTGATGTAGGCGTGCGTCTGCTCCGGCTCAGGAACCGATGTGAACCACAGCTCCCACAGCCTGCCGTCAGCCGCGGCGGCAGCCAGCCCCTCTTCGTGCTCATAACCGAGAGGCTCCAGCCGTATGCCGTGGCCTTCAAGTGTGACGGGATGAAGGTTGATCATAGTGGCCTTTCCATGGCTTTCATTTCATTCGTAGCGCAGGGCAATGATCGGCTCGACCTTTGATGCGCGACGCGCCGGCAGATAACTCGCCAGCAAGGCCACCCCGCCCAGCAGCGCCGAGACCAGCACAAAGGTCAAACGGTCGGTGGCGCTGACCGCAAAGAGCAGACTGGCCATCAGCCGCGTCAATCCAAAGGCCGCCGTCAGCCCCGTGGCAATCCCCGCCGCCACTAATAGCGATGCTTGTCTAATGACCAGCCGCAAGATGTTTCGTTGCTCGGCGCCCAACGCCATGCGGATGCCGATCTCGTGCGTGCGCTGAGTGACCCAGTAACTCATCACGCCATAGATGCCTGTGACCGCAAGCAACAGCGCGAGCACCGCAAACACGCCCAGTAACCGCATCGAGAAGCGGCGCCGCGCCAGCGCCTCGTAGAGCCGCTGATCCATCGTCGAGACTTCAAAGACCGGCAGCTCCGGGTCAAGCGCATGAATTTCGTCGCTGACCGCCGCCGTCAGCTTCACAGGGTCAGATGAAACGCGCGCGATGACGTAGCGCGTGCCGACCGGTATTTGATTGACCGGGTAATAGACGCGAATCAACGGCTCGTCTTCCGCACTGAATTCTTTCTCGTAGCGCACGACACCGACCACCGTGCGCCACGAGCCGCTGCCGCGCTTGACGCGCTTGCCAATCGGGTCTTCGCCGGGCCAGAAGCGCTCGGCCAGGTGTTCGTCAACAATCGCCACTTCGGGCGCGCCCTTCTTATCTCGCTCGTCGAAGGTTCTCCCCCTGGTCAAAGGGATGCCGAGCGTCTGGAAATAATCAGGGCTGATGAAACCCTCATTCGAAATGATTAATTCCTGCGCGTCCTTCGGCACGTAACCGTCAATCTGAAGCGGCCCCCAGCCGAGGGCGTTTGAGCTGAGCGGCAACAGGTAGCTGGTGGCCATGGTTTCGACGCCGGGCAGCGCCTGCACACGCTCGCTGAGCCGTTGATAAAAAGCGATCACGGCGTCGGCGTTGGGATAACGAGTCGCGGGCAAGGCCAGCCGCAGCGATAAGACATTATGCGTGTCGTAACCGGGGCTGGCGTTGGCAATGCGCTGATAGGAGCGAATCAACAGCCCCGCGCCGATCAATAGCACCAGCGAGAGCGCCACTTCAGCAACCACCAGCAGGTTGCGAATATGCCAGGGGCCACGGCCCAACGAGCCAGCGGTCGAGCGCCGCCCGCCATCCTTCAGCACTTCGTTGAGATCGACTCGCGAAGCGCGCAATGCCGGAATCAACCCGAAGACTACGCCGGTCAGCAGCGACACCAGAAAGGTGAAGCCAAGCACGCGGCCATCAATGCCGACTTCGTTCAAGCGCGGAATGCTCGCCGCGCCGAATACCCGCAAGGCTTTCACGGTGACGACCGCCATCAGCAGACCTAACAGCCCGCCGGCCAGCGCCAGCAGCACGCTTTCCGTCAGCAGTTGCCGCAGCAGCCGCAAGCGCCCGGCGCCGACCGCCGCGCGAATGGCGATCTCTTTTTGCCTTGAGGCAGCGCGGGCAAGCAACAGATTGGCGACATTGGCGCAGGCGATCAACAAGACAAAGCCGACCGCGCCGAACAGCACAAACAGCGCCAGCCGCAGGCCGCCGACGACTTGCGAAAGCAAGGGGACGACGCTCAAGGTCAGCCCGCCATCTTTCGGATACGCTGCCGGATATTGCTGCTTCATCTGCTCGGCCAGCAGATCCATTTCGGCCTGTGCCTCAGCCGCGGTCACGCCCGGCTTCAGCCTGGCAAAGATGTTGTAGTCTTCGTGGCCGCGATCCGCGCGGTCGCTATCGCTCATCGGCAACGGCAACAGGACTTCGGCTTTTTGAATGCCGTTGACGGTCGGCATGACCTCTTTGCTCAAGCCAAAATCCGCGGCCATCACGCCGACAATCGTAAAGCTCTTATCGTTTAAGACAAGCGTCTGCCCGATGACCTCTGCATCAGAGCCAAAGCGGCGTTGCCAGAACCCGTGACTGAGAATGACGGTCAGCGGCTTGCCCTTCTCGTCTTCTTCCGGCAAGAAGGCGCGGCCAAGCAAGGGTTGAGCGCCAAAGAGCGGAAAGAGCGAAGACGACACCCGCGCGCCTTCGACGTGTTCGGGCGTCCCGCGACCGGTGAAGTTATAGCTGCCGCCGAGGGTTGCCGCGACCTGCTCGAAGACATGATTTTCGGCCTTGATATCGAGGTATTGGCCCGGCGAAAACCAATCCTGCACGACGTTCAAACCGGGCGAGCGATTCCACAGGATGACCAGGCGGTCAGCGTCTTTGTAAGGCAGCGGGCGTAGCAACAGGGCGTTGGTGACGCTGAAGATGGCGCTGTTGGCGCCGATGCCAATGGCCAGCGAGAGAATAGCCACCATCGTAAAGCCGCGCTTTTTTGCCAGCGTACGAGCGCCATAACGCAGGTCTTGCCACAGGGTTTCCATCGGCGACCTCTTGCTTCGACCGAGTTGATTGAGCCGGTAGGCACACTTGACGGCAGGCATATTCTACTGATTTCCCGCGGCTTCGTCATCTTCCTATCGCCTATTCGGGAGCCTATTTAGCCGAAGCAGCCAACCCTTCAAGCTTAATTCAAGAATTTTTCAATGCGCTTTGCCTACCGTAGGGGCGCAACGAGGAAACCGGTTCGCAGTAATCCGGGTCGCTTCAATATCGCAGACGGAGATTCAAGCCATGACTAAAGCCATCCGCTTTCGACACGCGCTTCTCGCGCTCGCGGCAGTGATCGCGCTGGGCCTGGTGCTGGCCACTCGCGCCCCGTTCACTTCTCATGTGAGCGCGCAATCGTCATTGACCTCGATCATCGTCCAACTCGCCGGCGACCCGGTCGTTGTCGCCAAAGCCAGGGCGCAAGCCGCCGGGCAGAGCTTTAACGCCGACACTTATCGCCAGCAAGTCATCAATGAACAGCAGCAATTTCTGACCCGCCTGACGGCTGCCGGCGTGCCGTATACGATCTCTAGCGTCAGCGCTCCCAATGGGCCGCTGACGCCGACTATCCAATTCCGCTTCAACTATGTCTTCAACGGCATGGCCTTAGACGTGCCGTCGGCGGCAGTGCCAACGATTGCCGCCCTGCCGGGCGTCGTGGGTGTGACGCCGAATAGCCAGGTGCGGGTACATCTCGACCACGCCGTCGATTACACGACGGCGCCGCAGCTCTACGGCAATCCGCCGCGCCTGACGCAGTTCGACACGCTCAACACCGGCGGCCTCGAAGGCGATGGCGTCAACATCGCCGTCGTCGACACCGGCGTTGACTGGTCGCACGAAATGTTCGGCGGCGACCCGACGCCGCCGCAGTACGGCGCCGCGCCGCCGGTTGCCGCGCTCAATACCAATAAGAAAGTCATCTACTACATGAACTTCACCGCCGGCCCCGTCGGCATCGGCGATGACTTCGGCCACGGCACGCACGTCGCCGCCGACTGCGCGGGCTATCGCGGCTTTGCGCCCGGTCCCGACGGTCTGCCGGGGACTGCTGATGACCTGGCCATTCATGGCGTCGCGCCGCAGGCCAAGATCATGGCTTACAAAGCGCTGACCGCCGCCGGCACAGGGCTGGTGGCTTCCATCGTCGCCTGCATCGAAGACGCTGTGCAGCCGCGCACCATCACCGGCCAGCCGAAGCCGGTCGCCCACGTCATCAACCTGAGCCTTGGCGGCACCGGCAACGAGAGTTCTGCCGATTCAATCGCCTGCGACAATGCCGCGCTCGCGGGCGTCATCGTCGTCGCCTCTGCGGGCAACAGCGGCCCCGGC
>Ga0070690_100002177_pt1 | contig 10468 bp, 3 predicted proteins | sample KBSS33HmetaG_FD_64671 | JGI IMG/M metagenome (GOLD analysis project Ga0070690, IMG submission 64671) | Switchgrass rhizosphere microbial communities from Kellogg Biological Station, Michigan, USA - KBS S3-3H metaG | ecosystem: Host-associated > Plants > Roots > Rhizosphere ...
TCGCTTTATCGATCCTCGCACTAATCAACATCACTCTGTTCGTTCTGGCCGCGGTGCGTCTGCTTCCGTATGCATGGCTATTGAGTATGGTGTTCTACATCGGCGCAATGATTCTCAAACAGAATCGAATAGCTACGGCGTGGGGAGAAGTGCAAGATTTAGAAAAAGCGCTGCGAAGATTCGGAGCGGTTTTCAAGTATCTGGAATCACGTGGATGCAGCGACCGACCGCACCTGGAGAAACTGTGCGCTCCATTTCTTGATCCACACAAACGCCCTTCAGCTGAGCTACGCAAGGTCGAACGCATCGCTGCGGCTCTGGGCCTGCGAACGAATGCATTGCTGTGGCTGATTGCGCACGCATTGGTCCCATGGGATTTCTTCTTCACCTATCGACTCGAGCAGCTAAAGAAAGAAATCGGTCGAGAACTGCCGCGATGGTTGGACGTGTGGTATGACCTCGAGGCATTGAATTCACTCGCGAACTTCGCGTGGCTTAACCCGCACTACACATTTCCAGAGATCGTTTCTAAACAGAAGTTGTTGGCGGCTCGGGGTCTGGGTCATCCGCTACTTAAGCCGCAGCGCAAAGTTACTAACGACTTTCGTCTCGATGAGCAGCAGCAACTGGTGCTTCTCACCGGGTCGAACATGGCGGGCAAGAGCACGTTTTTGAGAACGATCGGGTTGAATCTTCGGCTTGCGTACGCGGGTTCAACCGTCAACGCTGATTCGCTTCAGGTTTCGCGCTTCAGACTCTTCACCTGCATAAACGTCAGCGATTCAGTTCAAGATGGGTTGTCTTATTTCTATGCGGAAGTGAAACGGCTCAAGCAGTTGTTGTCGGCGGTGGAAGCAGGTGACGAGTTGCCGATTCTGTTCATGATCGACGAGATCTTCAGAGGTACAAATAATCGCGAACGACACATCGGTAGTGGCGCCTTCATCCGCGCCCTGTCGCAACGAGGAAATGCTCTTGGTTTGATTGCGACGCACGATTTGGAACTAACGAAATTGGCTGAGGAGATTCGTGGGATCGCCAACTATCATTTCTGTGAGGAGATAAGTGATGGGCGCATGGTTTTCGACTACCTCCTCCGTTCGGGTCCGTGTCCCACGACAAATGCGTTGAAGATCATGCAGATTGAGGGACTACCAGTGGAAAGCTGATTTCGGATTTCGGAATGCGGATTTCGGATTTTGTATTCGGTAACTTGACCTCCTTTTGGTAATTCGCACTCGCAGAGGGACTCACTCGAAAATTTCTTTTGTAGCCCAACACAAAATCCGAAATCCTCATTCCGAAATCCGAAATCGCAAATCTGCTTCGCTTGACAATGAAATCCGAATAGCTAGAATCCCAAATGCTCCAAAGCGGGAGTAGCTCAGTGGTAGAGCATCGCCTTGCCAAGGCGAGGGTCGCGAGTTCAAGTCTCGTCTCCCGCTCCAAGATCTTTAAGGATGAGGGATGAGGGATGAAGGATGAAATTCAATCATCTTCTTATTCATCCTTCATCCCTCATCCTTCATCCTTTTCAGGCGGCGGCGTAGCCAAGTGGTAAGGCAGAGGTCTGCAAAACCTTTATTCATCGGTTCGATTCCGATCGCCGCCTCCAAACAAGTGTCCTAATTGGAAATCTGTACTACGGTATTTGACACAGCCTTCCCACGTACTTGTAGCCTCCGTAAAATTACTGTGCTATAAGGCATCTACGAGCGGCAATCGTAGGTAGAAGATACCTGCGTCAACACGCTCAGGGCGGGAGACTGTGGGAGGTTTCCCGCCTTTGCGTTGTGATATAAGCCGCCTCAGTTAACAGACGGCTGCCGCAGTGTTGAACTCGGCAGGCATAAATATCCAGGCATTACGCATCTACTGTTCTCTCTCCTTCCCGATTCTTTCCCCAATCCCGACTAATTAGCAATTTCTAGAGATGGGGTGCAGGCCCATAGGCTCTTATTGTGTCTTCCGCACTTAGGCACAGAGCTGTGTGAGTCTGTTATCCCTAGGGGTAAGACCGGAACCTTTCAGAGGGCAAGTGGGGGTAATCCGGACTTACCCCGGGGGGCGGGAATTTTCTTTGAGAGGGATTTCCCGCCTCTTATAGATCACTGTGGCATGTCGGTTGTTTACTTAGCCTACTACGGTGCGCTCTCGTACAGAATTGAAACGCCCTGAAGGTGCGGAAAACGAGAGCGTTCTGACGGTACGGTGAGTCTGAATAAGGCCACTGAAACAAAACCGAGGCGGCGAGGAAATGTAAACCTTGCCGCCTTGCTACTATTCATCCTACAATTCTTGCGTACACGCTCCCGACTTTTTCCTTGTAAATCCACCAAAGGACGCCCTAAATGCCTGCCCCCAAAGGTCGCATCCTCTGTACCGAAGACCATACAGATACTCGAGAGCTACTGATTGTTTTACTGCGAAGCGCAGGTTATGAAGTGATCTGTACTGACAACGCGTTCCAAGCTCTCAAGTTAGCCAAATCGGAGCGCTTCCATCTCTACTTGGTTGATTACTGGTTGCCAGATGCCTCCGGTATAACCCTGACTGAATGGATTCGCGAATTTGACGAGATAACGCCCATTCTGTTTTATTCCGGCGCTGGCTACGATTCTGACTTGAAAAGCGCACTTAAAGCGGGCGCAAACGCCTATCTCGTGAAACCAGCTGATGCTGACGCAATACTGCACGAGATCGACCAGTTAATTGAACGTTCTAAACTTGTTCGCGTTTGACGTTCTCGTTGGCGCGCAAACCCTTCAACGAAAGCGCACACATAAAAAGAGCAATTTGATGCTCAACTGTGGCCGTTTGTGGCTACTACGCAGGCACAGGCAGTGCTACGGAGTTAACAGAGCAGTCGAAAACATCAATGATTTACGCTCTGTGTACTCGGTGGTATTCGGTGATAGGTGGTCCAAACTGTCTGCAAAACCTTTATTCATCGGTTCGATTCCGATCGCCGCCTCCAAAAAACTCAACAGCTTACACGCCAGATTAAATCAATCATAGAGCGCGGCGTAGTAAAAAATGTAGTAAGTCGCTGCATCGCTGTGTGTCTGAAACATCCCTCATAGACCAGCGGCATCAGCTTCTCGAGCGCCGACTGATCGCCCTTACTCAATCCTGGAAAAGCTTAGTTACTTCGTGTGCCGGTGATGTCATTAGAGATTTCACACGCGATTTGCGCACTAGTAAATAGAGCAAAGAATAACAGCGGTCCCCGAATATAGGCCAGATTGGGCCAAGTGTGCCGCTTGATTCGAAAGGAGATAGACATGTGCTTTAAGAAATCACCAATTGATAAGAACAGTAACGGACAATCCGCCGCGCAGGAGCATTGCATGGAGTGGCGGAAGATTTTCAGCAACAACGAGCAAACTGCAATACTTAGAAGGACCCAAGGCTTCACCCCCGTCCGGATTGCGCTGTTGTTGATGTTGCTGGTGGCGCTCAGCGCTACGGCGATGGGCCAATGCGGTGCTTCGTTCAACTCAATGGCGGCAGCCGCGGGCTCCATCCGAAACAAACCACAAATGTCACAATTGACAGCGCAGAACCGATCTACCGGCCCGAGTGACATTGCAGTCAACACATCCATCGTTGGACTTTGGCACATCAGCTTTCTGGTTGGAGGTGAGCAAATTCAGGAGGCGTTCCAAACCTGGAATACCGGCGGGACGGAAGTTCACAACCCAAACGTCGATCCCAGGCAAGGAACCGTCTGTCTCGGGACTTGGGATGAGGCAGCGCCGCAAACTTTTAAGCTCAATCACCGAGTGTGGTTGTACACGCCTGATGGAAGTTTCCTAGGTGTGGGCCATCTGCACGAAACCCTTACCCTAAGCGATCGGGGTAATACCCAGAACGGTTCGTTCACACTCGATCTGTACGACCTCTCCGGCAACAAGCTCGCTGAACTTGCGGCGGGAACCGTAAAGGGAGAGCGCATTTCCGTCAGTGAACCTTAAGACCTACCGCAGGCGTTTTGTTCCGCGGTTTGGTTCCGCGAGGAAAAGCATGCTTTCTTAGGAACGCACCGCCGTTGTTAGTCCGTCCTTCGCAAAGCATGCTTTTTAGGCACCATCTAACTTGGCGAAGTAGAGACGATTACAACCGCGCCTTATCTTTTCGGTTGAGCTGTTTTTAAAGGCACTTAGGCACGTACGCTCAGATTTGAGTAATCGAGGGCCAGCGAGTCGTAGCTCAGAGACATCCCTTCAATCTCAGGACGTGCGAATCGGTACGCTTGTTCATGAAACAGTGGCAGGATCTGACGCTCACGCACGATAATTTCTTCGATTTGCCTGTAGACGGCGTGCCGCGCCGCTGGAGACGTTTCGGATCGACCTCGAGCTATCAGACGATCCACCTCAGGAAGTCCACAGATTGGGCCCAGCAAACCGCCTTTGCTAACTAGAATACTGGCGAACGTATCGGCGTCTGGAAAGTCCGCAACCCACCGGCCCAGCACGCAATCGACAGAACCGGCGGCCACTGCATCGAGCCATTCCTCCATCGTCTTATTTACGATTCGCACCTTGACGTTATGCTCACGAAGAGAGCGCGCAATCTCTCTTGTAAGGGCCGCGTACTCCCCAAAGAAGACCGGATTGACAACGGCCGTTAGCTCAATCTCACCTTCGTGCTTTGTGTCACTGGTTGCCGAATGACTTTGAATCCGCGAGGTGTAGCTGGAGTCATGGCCCAAGAGTCCTGGTGGAATAAGTCCTTGAGCAGGTACGGCAATGCGTCCAAGCGTCTGACGAACGACGTTCTCGGTGTCGAACGATGCAGCCAGCGTCAGACGGAGTTTCTTCTCCTTGAGTGGTCCGTTATGAATGTTGAAAGCAAGGTAGTAGGTTGTGAGTCTGGGTATCTCGTGATAGCCCGCAGCAAATTCCGGCTCTCGTCGAAGCGCTTCTGCGTCGGCTGGCAAAAGGTCCGCTGCTAACGAAAACCTTCCCGCACGGAATTGCGAGAGAATCTCAGTAGGCGACACGCCGAAGTTGAAAGAGAGTCCTTCACACTTGGGATATCCCGGTCGCCAATAATCTTTGTTTCGTTCGAGTTGGAGCCTGACACCTGGTTCGAACTGTACTACTCTGAATGGCCCAGTGCCCACGCTTCCGTCCCGCCAACTGTTTCCGAACCTGTCGCTACCCTCTGGTACGACTGCGGCAGCGTGATAGGAGATGAGCGCCGGGAAAAACGAGATAGGCTCTTCGAGTTCAATAGAAAACTCTTCAGCAGAATGGATCTTGAAGCCGGCTAAATCCTTCAACTCACCGTTAAGCAGCGCTTTGGCGCCGCGAATACATGAATAGGTAAATCGACTACCAGCGTTCTCTTCGTTCAGCAGCAGCCGTTCGAAGGAATGCCGCACGTCTCTTGCTGTGACTCTGCGGCCGTCATGAAAACGCACCTCCTCTCTAAGACGAAACCGATACCGTTTACCTCCTTGCTCAGATGTGAAGCTTGCGGCCAGCCATGGTCCAATCCTCGCGCCCCCCAGATCACGTGTGAGTGTCTCAAAGATACTCGGCAAAACCTCAGCATCTTCGACAGTGCCTGCCAACGAAGGATCTAACTTGTGCAGGGTTCCTGTGATTGGGATCTGCAGAATGCCGCCTCCAGCTCTTACGCTGTCGCTTGTTCTCGCACCCGCCTCCAGTTTGCCCATCTCAGCATAGTTAACGTAGGGTGCGCTACCGCGAAGATTGAGACCAGCTACTTTCGCATTCGCGAGTCGATAATCGACGTCGTGGAATAGTGGCAAGATCGTTGCCGTATCTTGCAAGAAACTCTCGTATTTTCTGTATAACGAAGAGCGAACGCCTGGCCTGCTTTCAGTGCGCGCCTCTTCTAAGATTTGGTCACCGTCAGCTGACGACACGTAGGAGCGATAAAGACCAACTCGCGAGTGAAACAAACCGTAAGTGAAGTCGTCCGGATCGTCGTAGTCGACGTTCCAACGCCCTATGAATAGATCAATTCCAGAACTGTTCTGGAATGCTTCTAAATACGATGCCATCGTCGGGGTAACCACATCTACCTTTACAGCCAATTCCTCCCATATTGAGAGCAAGCTCGTCAGAAGTGCTTTGTAGCGATCAAGGAGAAGCGGATGAACGGCGGCTCGCAAAGTAAATTCACCTACTTCCGCTCTACGCAAAATTGCAGCAGCCTCGTCGCGGGTAAGCGTTTCCCGCCGTCGGCCTGGATCATGCCCCAGCATGCCTGGCGGGATGAGACATACGGCTGGTTGAGCAAAGCGGCCGAGAGTTTGCCAAACCAGATCGTGTGTCCTCACCACACCGGAAAGAGTGCGGCGCAGTTCAACATTCTCAGTCACAGATTGATTCGTAGAATTGAACAGGCAAAAATACGTATTCTTACGGGGCGACTCAACAAATCCGCTTCGAATGCGAGGATCACGAAGAAACCCTTCCAGATCCTGGGGCGAAAGATCTCTCGCCAGATCAATCTCACCCGAACGCAGCCCGGATGAGATTTCGGAAGCCGTTAAACCGGCGCGAAACTCAACGCTGTCGAGATGAGCCAGAGAACCTTTCCAATATTTGTCGTTACGTTCAATAACAATCTTGTCGGAGGTAAATGAGACTATTTGAAACGGACCGGTACCTATGGGAATGGATCTGTCATCATTCTCGGTAAGCGTGATTCCGGTTTTGAAATCAGTGAGCAGTGAAGGATAAATAGATAGTGGCTCGGACAACTGGATTTCTAATCGATTCGGAGACGGCACCGAGATACTGCTGAGCTGACCCGCATTACTCTTAGCAAATTCACCGGCTCCACGGATTGCGGCGAAACCTGGTGGTAACTCACGTGCAACGCGAATGCAGCGTTCAAAGGATTGCTTGACTGACTCCGCCGTCATAGGCTGGCCGTTTTGAAAACGCACGTTTTCACGAAGAGTAAATGATACTGACGCACCATCGTCTGATACTTCCCACTTCTCACAAAGTGAGGGAACGAGGTTCCCTTCGTGATCAGTAGCAAGGAGAGTCTCAAACACGTTCGCAAGAATCTCCTGCTCCTCAATCAATTCCATATTTACCGGATCCACTCCACCGAGTGGGTTGGCCATGGCTACTACTAACCGTCCTCCGATCGGAATCTCTTTCTGCGTTTCCGTTTCTTTAGCTGCAGGGGCGAGTGACGATGCCTCCTCGAGATATTGGTTCGCCTGGTCGTATTCGCCACGCAGATTGGCCAGGGTTGCAGCCAATGTGAGCATGTGTTGCAGGCTGTCGGTGGCGCTCGCTTCACGAGCGGCTTCGATTGATTGGTGAACGAGACGAGTAGTCTCGACCACTTTGCGCGCCTGCCATGCTGTCTCAGTCGCAAACAAAAGCGCTGATACTGTTTTGGCTTTCTGATTTTGCCTTTCGGAAAGCCGTGCCGCGGTCTCGGCTTCTTTCAATGCGGCGTCGATGTCGCCCGCCATCCGGTAGGCGTGGGCCAGCAACATTCGCGCATCGATCTCGAGTTGTGGATCTCCTTCCCATTCTTCATCGAGAAACTCGAGGACGGTTTTTGCCGCACGGGCCGATTCTTCTGGGCTGAAAGCATCAAGCGCGGTCTTCGACATCCGTAGTCCGTACTCGACTGTCTTGTCCGGCACATCTCCCTGCGAGAAGTGATGCACGAGTTGCGGATACACACGCTCTAATCGACCACCGTGTCGTTTTTCGATCTCTTCGGCGTATTTGCGATGAAGCGACCGGCGCTTGCGACGAGAAATTCCACCGTACAATACATCTCGAACAACACCACTTGAGAATGTCAGCCGATCACCACGCGACTCACGCTCTTCTTCTAAGAGGCCTTCCTCTACAAGCCGGTCGATCGCATCTTCAACATCCTTGTCGCCCGCGAGTGCTGCCAGGTCACGAACGTCAAAGGATTTACCGACAACCGAAGCGAGGGAGAGGATCTCGCGAAGTTCTTCAGGCAAACGTTCAATACGTTTTTCAACGGCCTGCTGAATCGTCGCAGGCAGTTCGCCAGCCGATAGGTCGGTACTCGCGCCCAAGCTCCAGGCACCAGTTTGGTCTTTTGAGATGCCGCCTGAATCAAGGAGGGAACGCACCAGTTCTTTGGTAAAGAATGGATTGCCTTCAGTAGCTTCGTACAGCTTTTCGACAAGATTGTCTGCGAGTTTTGGCCCGCCAATCAGCGTTTCGAGGAACAGTCGATGCTCCGATGGTGAGAACGGACCTAACGCGACCGCACTGAATCTGCGATCTCCGCGAAAAGTCTCGAGCATCCGAACCACCGGATGATTCTTGTTATCTACTTCGCTCGAGCGATAAGTACCTACGATCAGCGTTGGAGTTGGCCCGAGGCGCCGCACTATGTATTGCAGTGCCTCTATTGAAATTTCGGCGGCATGTAGATCTTCAAGGAAGAGGATTAAGGGCTTTCCTGCCGCCAGCCGGGTGAGCGTTCTGGCTAGTAGTTCGAAAATTTGTGTGCGATTTTCCGGTCCTTGTGAGCCACTGAGCTGCGATAGTTTTGAGTCGCCCGTTGCTGCACTCCGAATCTCGCTAATCTCGCTGAGCATCGGAAAAAGCGAAACGAGATCAGCCGCTACATCCGCAAGCTCGATCCGGTTGGGCGGCGAGGTCACCGGGTCTTTGATGCGGAAGTATTCCTGGATCGCTTCGCAAAATCCCTGGTAAGGAAAAGCGCCATCCTGCTCGATACAGCGTCCGTGGAGGACCACAAGTTTTCGCGCGCGAGCAAGGTTCTCAATTTCATCGAGTAGTCGCGTCTTTCCCGCACCCGGTTCACCGGAAACGACTACGAATTGACATTCACCGCTGACAGCCGCATTCAATCGTTTTTGTAATTCGGCCTGCTCCTTTTCTCGACCGATGAAAGGCGATAGTGCCACCCTCGGTAGCATCATCGTCTTCGTCATAACAACTGATTTTCCAAGATCACTCTGGTGTAATCGCGTCTGAGAACGTCTCAGCGATTCTGCGATCTCACCGGCGCGTTGTGGTCTCTTGGCTGGTTCTTTTGCAATGCACGTAAGTACTACTTCCTCCAGGTCCTCGGTTATATCGGCGCCCATCGCCCGCGGTGACTGAGGAATCTCGTGAACAATTCGGTAAAGAACGGATTGCAGTTCACCAGAGAATGGCGGTTCTCCTGTTAGACATTCGTAGAGAACTGTACCGAGCGAATAGATGTCTGTCCGGTGATCGATGCCACTGGCTGCTACTTGCTCAGGGCTCATATACGAGAGTGTGCCAGCGATCGTACCCGTCTTAGTGATCCGGCTCTCAGCAGCGCCACGCGCGAGTCCAAAGTCCATGATTCTCACACGCAGGCGCGGATCCTCACGCACGACCATGATATTTTCGGGTTTGATGTCGCGATGACTGACCCCACGCGAATGGCTGTATTCGAGTGCTTCGGCAACCTGGATTCCGATATCAATGACTTCACCCAGCGTGAGAGTACCGTCGCGCTGAAACCACCGAAGATTTGTTCCCTCCACAACGGGCATAACAAAGAACAAGGACCCTTCGTGCTTCCCAAAGTCGAAGATAGGAACAACTGACGGGTGGTCCATCTGCGCGACGAGTTGCGCTTCACGTTGAAAGCGCTGTTCCGTCTCTGGGTTCAGAAAATTGGGAGGAATAAGTTTAATGGCGACATCACGATTGAGCAGCGGATCGGACGCGCGATACACAACACCCATTCCTCCCCGACCCAACTCTGATTTGATGTCATACCGATTCGAAAGCCTTTGACCGATCATAGTTCACCCATGAAAACGATTTGATAAGAACGAGCAGCATGATAAAAGCTAACTCAGCACGTGTTGGGCCTCTGGGTAGGCTCAAGTACTACTGAGTTATGCAGGTGGGTTCACTTCTGCGGTAATCCGAAGGTACTTCCGTAAAAGAGAACTTAGTGAATCTGGCCGGGTATTCTAGCCGTATTGGTGGAAGTGCGCTAGCGCGAGGCGCATCTCGCGTTCAAATCACCAATACGCGAGAACCGACGACGCTGCTACTGCTTGGCACTGGTCTAGCAGGAATCCTCGTAAAAATGAGGAGGCGGAAAAAGATCTGTTAGCGCATATGTCGTACCCGGCCTCCAATTGATATTCTAAACACGTCAATCGGTCAGCCTCGCAATCTCAAACTAAGCCGAGCATCCTCGCACTCAAAACGGTTAAACTAGTTGAGATGGTCTCTATCGCCCTCATCTGTACTGCAAACAGGTGTCGCAGCATAATGGCCCACGCAATACTCGTTGATGAAGCCAACAAGCGATCGCTGGACATCGACATCTACTCTGCCGGTGTTCTGGATTTTTCGGATCAACCACCACTCGATGAGACGTCCAACTGCTGTCTCTACTACAACACACCACCGCCAAAGCTAACGCCGACGTGGGTTGGGCAATTGCCGCT
>Ga0070690_100002179_pt1 | contig 10466 bp, 6 predicted proteins | sample KBSS33HmetaG_FD_64671 | JGI IMG/M metagenome (GOLD analysis project Ga0070690, IMG submission 64671) | Switchgrass rhizosphere microbial communities from Kellogg Biological Station, Michigan, USA - KBS S3-3H metaG | ecosystem: Host-associated > Plants > Roots > Rhizosphere ...
AACGCCTGGGAGCTCGACCACACCGTCGACATGGCGATGGACGCGCTGCGCTGTCCGCCGGGCGACGCCGACGTCACCAAGATCTCCGGCGGCGAGCGCCGCCGGGTCGCGCTGTGCCGGCTGCTGCTCGCCAGGCCCGACATGCTGCTGCTCGACGAGCCGACCAACCACCTCGACGCCGAGAGCGTGGCGTGGCTCGAGCGCACGCTCGAGGAGTTCAAGGGCACGGTGGTCGCGATCACCCACGACCGCTACTTCCTCGACAACGTCGCCAAGTGGATCCTCGAGCTCGACCGCGGCGAGGGCCACCCGTTCGAGGGCAACTACTCGGGCTGGCTCGAGCTCAAGGCCAAGCGGCTGCGCGACGAGGAGAAGCAGGCCGGCGCGCGCGAGCGCATGCTGGCGCGCGAGCTCGAGTGGGTGCGCTCGTCGGTCAAGGCCCGCCAGGCCAAGAGCAAGGCGCGCCTCCAGCGCTACGACGAGATGGTCGCCGAGGCCCAGAAGGAAGCCCGCGATCCCTCGCTCGAGATCGTGATCCCGCCGGGGCCGCGGCTCGGCGGCGAGGTGGTCGCGTTCGACGGCGTGTCGAAGGCGTACGGCGATCGCCTCCTGATCGACAACCTCACCTTCAAGCTGCCGCGCGGCGGCATCGTCGGCGTGATCGGCCCCAACGGCGCCGGCAAGACCACGCTGTTCCGCATGATCATGGGCCACGAGAAGCCCGACAAGGGCACGATCAAGGTCGGCGAGACCGTCCAGCTCGGCTACGTCGACCAGAGCCGCGACGCGCTCGCCGACGACAAGACGATCTACGACGAGATCAGCGAGGGCGCCGAGACGCTCACGCTCGGCGAGCGCCAGATCAACGCGCGCGCCTACGTCTCGAGCTTCAACTTCAAGGGCCAGGATCAGCAGAAGCGCGTCGGCATCCTGTCGGGCGGCGAGCGCAACCGCGTCCACCTCGCCAAGATGATCAAGCGCGCCGGCAACGTGCTCCTGCTCGACGAGCCGTCCAACGACCTCGACGTCGACACGCTGCGCGCCCTCGAGGACGGCCTCGAGAAGTTCCCCGGCTGCGCGGTCGTGATCAGCCACGATCGCTGGTTCCTCGACCGCATCGCGACCCACATCCTGGCGTTCGAGGGCGACTCGCACGTCGAGTGGTTCGAGGGCAACTTCGCCGACTACGAGGCCGACCGCAAGCGCCGGCTCGGCACCGACGCCGATCAGCCACACCGCATCAAGTACAAGCCGCTGCGCGCGTAGCGCGCAGATCGCCCGTGGCCACGCTGAACGCTACGCAGGGACGGCCACGTAGTCGCACACGACCGTAGGCACAGGAGGAACGACGCCATCATCGCGCATTCCCTCGAGGTGCATCGCGATCGCCTCGGTCATGCGCTCTTTGATCTCGTCGATGGAGGCACCCGTTGCCACGCAACCCGGCAAGTCCGGTGCGTAGGCCGAGTAGTTGCTCCCGGCACGTTCGATCACGATGGCGTACTTCATGGCGTCTCCAAGCCGGCCTGCGTCCAGATGCTCTTCAGTGTACCAGGCGCCAAGTCATCACGCTCATGGCCAGCCACCGTTACCCGCCCAGGCTTCTGGGGATGCTTGAACTGCCGATGGCTGCCGCGCTGGGTCACGAGGAACCAGCCGTCGCTGCGAAGCCGGACGAGCACGTCGCGAACCTTCATCGGCGAAGGAAGCTAACACCGTGCGCAGCAGAGCATGGGCTGCGTATTGCGCCGGAAGCTCGCCGAGCGCGCGATGGTCGACGGATCAGATATGCTGCCGAGCGTTACCTGCACCAACTCATCCCCCCGTTCTGCGTTCGTTGCCCCAGGTGCGGCTCGTAGAGCTGGCGTACGACGGGGATCCGGTTAGGCATCGGTTCCCGCTGTACAACCGCGCGTTCATGCAGCACCGGCAACAGGAGCGCGAGTTCGGCGTAAGCCCGTGGTTGACGCACGTGCGGTTCGTCTCAGCTGTCGCGCTCAACCCCGAGCGCGCAGCCGGGGACCGCGGTCTGCCCATGCCGGTGGGCGCCACGAAGCCCGCGGCGGGTTCCAAACAGAATCATCGGCCCGTACGCGGCAAGCTGCCAATAAACAGCCTCCAACGCTCGACGATGACCGACGATCGATCGACACGCGAGCGCGCAGCCGAGAGAAGGATGGTCGTCGATGCGTACTGACACCAACAAGATCGCCTTGCGTGCGAGCCGGAATCTACTCGCAGGCGCGAAGCCATTCGAGGTCGACGCGGGCGCCACGAAGGTTGCGTGCAGCATGACGGCGGTGCCGCCAGCGTCGTGGCTCACCACGCTCGGTGGATCCGCAGAGACCGACGCTGGTCCGTGGCCGGACGGCGTGGCCGTCGACTGTCGCTGGAGCGAGGGTACATGCCGCTTGGTGGTGGAACTCTACCGCTGGACGTCGGGTGTGTATCTCGACGACCTCTGTGTCCGGGTCCGGACGGATCAGAACCGGGAGGTGATCTTCGTCAACGTGAGCAACGAACTCGAAGACGCGGAGGACGAAAGCCTCGTTAAGCTAGGTGTCCGATTTTATGTGGCCAAGCGCAAAACGCACGTCTCTTGAAACTCTCTAGCCGGGCCGGCTCGCTGAACCCACCGGCCCAGCTAGTCCAGCTGAACCTGGGGCGCCGCTGGCGGGGAGGCATAGTCGGCAAAGAAGCGCGCGGTGAAGGCGAGGGCGAAGACCGCGCTGGCGTTCTACGTGTCGCGCTCCTCGTCCGAGTCGTTGCGCAGGCTCGTCAAGTAACTTTCAAGAATTGAATTGGCCCTTTGGGGTTCACCCTGGAGGAGGCTCGTCTCGCCGGCCGTGCCAGCGGCGGAACTCGCTCAGCCGCAGGCGGTAGCGCGCGAGGTTGCCCTCGTGCAGCCCGCTCAGCTCACTGATCGCCATCGCGATGAAATCCTCGAGATCTTCGGGCGCAACGATGGGCGCCGCCAGCGCCCGGATGCGCGCATCGTCGATCGGTGCATCGTCACGAACGATCGCGCTCACGATCTCGGTGAGCTGTTCGCGATTGCGCAGGCGCAGCGGGTCCGGCTGGGGTAGCGCGTCACGAACGACGGTGTAGCGCTGGCACGAGCGCTCGTACGCCCACGCGAAGACATCTCGCGCGAGGTCGATGCGCTGGAGCTCGTATATGCCGAGCACGCCATCGATGTAGTCGCGCTCCGGAACATCGACGAACGACAGGGGCGCGAGGTTGTGCTTGATGAACGGGATGTTCGCCGCCAGGCGGGAGACGCGCTTGTTCACGTCCTCGAACGGCTGGAGGTACGGCAGGTGCACCATCGCGAAGAACGCCTGCTCGAACGGGTCGGCGATCTGGGAGGACTTCGCGAGGAGTTGATCGAAGTGCTGCTCGATCTGCTGTGGAATGGCGAGCGGCTGGTAGACCGTTCCGGAGATCGCGACCTCGATCTTGCGGATCCGTCCACCGGCCGAGGAATCGGCGAGCAGGTTATCGGCGAGCAGGGCGTGCAGGTTGCAGATCGTGTAGCGGTCGAACCCGACCTCCTCGACGTTGTCGACGAGCATCTCGATCGCGGCCTTGTGGTTGAGGATCATCTGAGCCTCGCGCTGGTCCTTGCCGGGCGCGCGCCGACCGAGCTCGATCAGGTTCTGGGTGTCGAGCCGTGTATAGGTATTGCCCTCGAGGCGGCTCGAGGCCCACGACAGATCTACGAGCAAGCGGCTCAAGATCTGGCGTGCGTAGGTGCCGGCCGGACGCTCGGCCCCTGGCGCACGCCCGAGGTCGTGCAACCGGGATCGCAGCTTGGCGTCGAGATAGAAGTCATGGTTCGGGCGATATTTGTCGAGGAACCTGGCGACGTACCCCACCGGGATTCGCTGGATCAGTGGGCGGTGTACCAGCGATCGAACTTCCTGGCCGGACCGCGAGACTGGAAGCTCGTCGGGGCGAGCGGGGACAGGAGCGTTGGACTGGTAACGACGTTGCTTGCCGCGGCCGATCGCACGAGCTTGGCCGCCGTCCATGAGCTCGGCGAGCCGTCGCTGTAGCGTGCGGCGGGAAACATGGGTGACCTTTTCGATCTGCTCGATGGTCGCGCCGTCCGGATGCCGTTCGATGATCTGAACAATTTTCTCGAGGCCCTTGGGGTCTGCTTGGCGCGCCACGGCTCGATAATGGCGCGATTTGATCGATTCGCGCCATTATTTCGCATGTAAAATCAACACATGGATGAATCATGGCGCGAATCAGCGATTCGCGCCAGTTGGTGGCGCGAACCAGGCCCGCCGGCTACGGCCGGTATCGATGGGTCTCGTTCGACCGCTCGACGTGGTCGCCGCGCGCGCAGCTCGCTCCGAGCGCGGCGTAGTTGCTCCCGGCACGTTCGATCACGATGGCGCACTTTGATGGGGTCTCCAAGCCGGCGCTGCGCTCGAGGTTTGGCTGCACGAGCGCGCGCCCAAGGCGCTACTGTAGGCGTTGCCAAGAGCCTCGTCGGCGGCTCCAGCGATGACTTCGCGGCGCTGTGGCCCGCGATCCACGACGAGGCCGACGCAACCCGATCCGCGCGGTCGGGACGCTACTCTGCCACCTGACTCACATCTGCCATCACACGACCCCGGGATCGCCGCAGATCTGGAAGCTGCGGGTCGCACAGAAGAACGCAGAGCCGGTTCACGACTACCTCGAAACGATCGCGAAGAAGTCGACTACCACCGGTTCGCGGATCGTTGCCGAGAACAAGCTACCGGCGGCTGACCTGCGAAGGCGTTGAGACACCCCGACCCAAGCCACCATTTTTGAAGGAGATTAGAGAGATGGACGAAATTGTGGCGCGATTCGCGATGCGTGCCACTCAATGTGGCGCGTCCGAGGACGCCTCACCGGCCTACCGGTCACTACCCGAACGCGGGTCGGCGGCTGCGATACAGTGGCTCCGGTGAGTACCGTCACTGCCTCGAGGGTGAGGGCCGAGTTCGTGCGTGCGCTCGAGGTCGACCTGATGGGGCAGCCACGGCTGCCTGTGCCTCGCCGAGGTCAGCTGAGAGCGTATGAACCGCATGCTCGATCGCGCGCTCGTCGTGCCCGTGATCGATCAGCCTCCCGAGCTCGCCTTCTTCGGGCCGGAGTCTGACCGTGAAGGCAAGAGGCGTGTGGGAGCTCGGAGCAGCGGCGCTGCCTTGGGCGCTAGTTGGCCACGACGAAGAACGGCGTCAGCGAGACGGTGGCATTTTTGGACGCCCCGACGAGGCCGGTGTAGGTCTTTGTCTCTTCGATCGTGTAGAACACGTCGGCGAAGTCGTCGTCGTTCGAAAACACGCTCGCCGGTATGGCGGCGATGATACGATTGGCGATCTCGGTGACGGCCTGGACCACCGGGAAGCCGGCCAGGGTGCCGGCCGCGCCGACGGCCGAGATGATGGCGGTGATGAGATCTTGGTAGCTGGTGTTACTGTCGTGCTCGAACAGCCCGATATTGGCAACCTGAAATTGGAAGTTGCTCCAGTTTATGACGATCTGATTCGGCGTGTAGGTGGTGCCGTCGTTGTCCAGATACGGCATGTCAACGATCAGCATCTGGGGGTCGTTGCTGCCGATCACGCCGGAGACGATCGCGTAGATCTCGGCCGCCCCCAGGATCCACGGCTCCTCGTCGTTCACGAGGCGGATCGAGTCGAGGCGCGTGGTCTGGATGCCGGTCGCGTTGAGCAGCTCGGTCTTGGAGGCCAGGTGCTGGAGCCCTGCGTTCTGCAACATGAGGTTGGCCGCGGCGATTTCTTGGTGCATCGCGAGCTGGCCGTGGGTCTCGATGACCAGCACCGGGGCGTCGGGCGCGCGTTGCGGATCGAGGGTCACGCGATCGCCTCCCAGCATGTAGGCGGGGATCTCGGACCAGGTGTGCTTGTTGCCCGCGGGCGCGTAGGCAATGAGCAGGTTCGCACTGTCGCTAGCCTCGCTGGGCTCGCGAAGCCAGACTTCGGGCACGCTGGTACTGCCTGCATTGCCGATGTCACCGATCAGCGCGGTGAGCTCGGACAGGGCCAGCGGGCCGCGTTGTCGCAGCTCGCCGACGAGTTGCTCGCGCGTGGCTGTATCGGTGAGCACCTCGGCGAGGTGCTCGGCGGTGGTGCGCTTGAAGGTCTGGTCGGCGGACTCTTGCCCCGAGGGCTCGGCGGGAGCCGAGCTGGCGCCGGTCGCACAACCGAGCGCCCCGAACATGACACAGGCAATCACAGATCTGCATTGATACATTCGCTTGCTCCTATTCGACGGAACCGCGGCACGAGGAATACAGCAGAACGCGGCGGACAATACTCCATCGGTGGCACTGGTCAAAGCGTACGAGGAGTTTTGATATGTTTTCTTATTGCTGGACTGCTGAACAAACGCTCCCGCCGCAATGGATGTGGCTATCTGGAGTGCAGAACACGGAGCTGCTGAGCGCTACTTTTGGGGTATGCAAATGTGCGACAAGCTGCTCTATCATCACCACGCACGGACGTTGGGACTCTGGCACCGCATGTCCGGCACTCGAGATCGCCGGAGCGGCCTGATGGAATAAACCGGGGGGCCTCGGAGCGGATGCGCGTGGCCTCGAACGCCGCTAGCGTGAGGCCATGACGCCGGTCCGCATCGCGCTCGCCAACCTTCGCTATCCACACACGCCCGAAGACTCGGTCGCCCGGGTGGAACGGGCGATCGCGCAGGCAGCCGCCGAGCGTGCGGCGCTGGTGTGCTTTCCGGAATGTTACGTACCTGGCTATCGCGGCCTGGGGCATGGACCGCCCGCGGCGGATCCTGGGTTCCTCGAGCACGCGTGGACGGTCGCGGGAGCTGCCGCGGCGAAGGCCGGCGTTGCCGTGATCCTCGGCACCGAGCGCGTGGTCGACCGCGGCGTGCTGGCGACGACGCTCGTGATCGATCGCGATGGCCGGCGGCTCGGCTTTCAGGACAAGGTGCAGATCGATCCGTCCGAGGAGGGCACGTACCTGCCGGCGACGACGGGACGCCGCGTGTTCGAGGCGGCCGGGTTGACGTTCGGGATCGTGATCTGCCACGAGGGGTGGCGCTACCCCGAGACGGTTCGCTGGGCGGCCCGCCACGGTGCGCGGGTCGTATTTCATCCGCACCTGCACGAGGCCGAGCCGGGTGGCTTCGCCCCGACGGCGTTCGGCGATCCCGCGAACACGTTCCACGAGAAGGCGCTGCTGTGCCGGGCGGCGGAGAACACGTGCTACGTCGCCAGCGTCAACTACGCGAGCGCCGGCTCGGCGACCACGTCGGCGGTGGTGCGCCCCGACGGGACGCTGCTCGGCTACCAGCCCTACAACGAGGAAGGCTTGTTCTTCGCCGATCTCGATCTCGCGCCCGCGACCTGCGAACTGGCGCGCCGCTATCGCGAGGTCGGAGCCTGAGCGTGTCGGGCGTGTCGGGCGTGTCGAGCGATCCGGCGATCCGGCGCGCTATGGGCGCGGCCACGGTGGCATCTCGCGCAACGACCCGACGTGGTGGTGGTCGTGCGGTCGCAGGCGGACCTCGGCGATCAGCGGGCGGTGATCGCTGGCGCGGCGCGCGAGGTCGCTGTCGCAGCGCGTTAGCCGCATGAAGTCCATGTCACCGCGCACGAAGATCGCGTCGAGCGCGCGCAGCGGGCCCCAGGCCGGGAACGTGAGCGGGCGGCGCTCGATGCCGCGAAACCCGGCGGGCACGAGCAGCGAGCCGAGCCGGCCGTAGACGTCGTTGAGGTCGCCGCCGACGAGGATCGGCGTGTCGTGGTGGAGGTTCTGGAACGGGTGGCTGTCGAGGAACCTGCGGAGCTGGATCCGCCGCTCGAAGCGCGCGAGGCCCAGGTGCATGTTGTAGAGGTGGATCGTGCGGTCGACGTCGTCGTGGCGAACCCGCACGACCGCATGGAGCGCGCTGCGCCGCTTCTTGAACCGGATCGAGAGATCGATGTTCGTGCTCTCGATGATCGGGTAGCGCGACAGGATCGCGTTGCCGTATTGCCCGCCGCCGCGGACGTCGACGTTGGGGAACCAGGTGCGGTAGCGCAGGCCGAGCTGCTCGGCGAGCAGATCGACCTGGTGATCGTGGTTCGACCGCGCGGCGCCGCCATCGACCTCCTGGAGCATCGCGACGTCGACGTCGAGCTTGCGGATCACCTCGACGATGCGCAGAGGATCGTAGCGGCGATCGACGCCGCCGATGCACTTGTGGATATTGTAGCTGAGTGCGCGGAGCCTCACGGTGGGACCTCACGGTGGGGGGGCCAGCTGCGCGACGACCAGGGTCTCATCGTCGGCGAGCGGCCGGCCGGCGCGGTGCGCGGCGATGCCGCGGTGCACCAGGTCGTGAACGCCGAGCGGTACCAGGCGCTGGCGATCGAGCTTTTTCAGGAGATGTTGCAAGCGGCGATCCCCGAACGGGGCCCCGGCAGGATCCTGCGCCTCGACCACACCATCGGTATACCAGACCACGAGATCACCGGCTTGCAGGGACCGGTGCTGGACGCGCACTGTCTCCAGGGCGCGCGTGCCGAGCGGATTGCCGCGGGCGACCAGCGCGTTGAGCTCGATTCCCTTCTCGGTGGCTCGGCACAGGTACGGCGCGGTGTGACCGCACGACACGAAGCGGATCTCGTGACGCACCGGATCGAGGATCGCCGCGGCGCACGTCATGCCGAGCCCGCCGCCGCCGACGCGCCGGACCGCCGCGTCGAGCGCTGCGATCAGCTCGGCGAGATCGAGCGCGCGGCCGCTGCGCCGCACGCATACGTCGCACGCGCCGATCGCCGCGGCGGTGACCATCGCCGAGGCCACGCCGTGGCCGGTGACATCGCCGATCGCGATCAAGATCGGGCGGTCATCGGTGCCGCCGGCCTGGGCCTCGGGCGACGGCTCGCCGAGCGGCGTGACGGTCCAGAAGTCGCCCGCGCACCGCGTCGCCGGCTGCCAGGATCCGACGACGGTGAGCGCGCCGTAGACGTGAGGGCCCTTGCCGGGCAGGAGCTCGGCCTGCACCGTCGCCGCGAGCTCGACCTCGCGGGCGAGGGCGGCGCGCTGGGCGGCCCGCCGCGCGAGCCGGGCGTGGAGCAGCGCCTCGGCGAGCCGCTCGCCGGCGCGGAGCAGGAAGCCCAGCGCCGCCACGCGCATCGGCCGGGTCGCCGCCGGGACCAGCACCAGGCCGAGCAGCTCGTCGGCGCTGCCGACCGGGATGAGCGCGCGCGCCCGGTGGTTCGCGAACAGCTGCGCGAGGAGCTCGCGCAGATCGGGTGGCGCGACGTCGAGGTCGTCGGCGAACACCGCGTCGTGCCGCTCGGCCAGCCAGCTCGCGAGCAGCGGATCGGGGGCGTGCGCGTCGTCGAGCCGCTCGCCGGTCTGCGTGCTCCACCCCCAGTCGTCTTGCGAGGCGAGCAGGAGGTGGAGGCGCACGCCGAGCCCGAGCTCGATGATGTCGAGCGCGAGCTGCGCGATCTCGGGGGGCGACGTCAGCGCGCGAGCGCGGCCGACGAGCTGGGCGAGCAGGCGATCGAGCGGGCCCTCGCCGCCGCGGGCGCCGCGGTTCACGAGGCTGACCGTCGCCACCGAGACGCGCACCGCCGCGAAGCACATCACCAGGGCGAGCGCCGTGAGCGGCCACGGGATCGGCGCGGCGAGCGCTGCGAGCGCGACCCACGCGAGCAGCGCCCCGGTCGCGAAGTACACGACGAACAGCGGCGCCGAGGCATCGACCGCGCGCACGCGCAACAGATCCTCGACGACGAGCGCGCGCACGACGAGCAGGCAGCCGATGCCCGACAGGAGCCAGCCCAGCGGGACCACGCCGACGCCGTACGCCAGGGCGACGTCGACGAGCCCGGCATAGGTCACGAAGTTTGCGACGAGGGCGGCGCGCAGCTGGCGGCGCTCGTCGGACGGCGGGCTCGTGAGGGCCACATGACCGAGCGCGAGGAACCCCGGCAGCGCCAGCACCAAGGTGTGGAGCAGTGCGACCCAGGCCCACGGTCCGGCGTGCGCGAACCAGAACCCCGACAGCCGCCGCACGCCGTCGATCGCCGCACCCGTCATGCTGCCGGCGAGAAGCCAGATCGCCGCGTTCGCGATGAGGAACCACACGATCCAGCGGTATCGTCGATACCTGCCGATCAGCGCGAGCTGAAACCCGGAGCCGGTGGCGCCCGCCATCGGGACGAACGCCGCGGCGACCCGGAACAGCTGTTCGGCGACCGCCGGCGAGGTGATCGACGGGGACAGCATCATCACGGTCGCGTACGGCAAGAGCGCCAGGCAGTGGGCGAGCAGGAAGCCGCGCAAGGTAGGCGCGCCGCGCATCACCGCGGCATACGCGATCACGATCAACATGGCCGCCGGTGCGAGGGCGAACGGCAACGACAAGAGGTGCGGTTCGTAGCTCGTGCTCGACCACAGCGCGTGCATCGCCGCGGTGACTCTATCTCG
>Ga0070690_100002185_pt1 | contig 10451 bp, 7 predicted proteins | sample KBSS33HmetaG_FD_64671 | JGI IMG/M metagenome (GOLD analysis project Ga0070690, IMG submission 64671) | Switchgrass rhizosphere microbial communities from Kellogg Biological Station, Michigan, USA - KBS S3-3H metaG | ecosystem: Host-associated > Plants > Roots > Rhizosphere ...
ACGTAGATGCGGCGCAGCCCGGAGTTGATGCAGTTCGAGATGGGGATATCGACGAGGCGATATTTCCCGGCGAGGGGCACGGCGGGTTTGGCGCGATCCTTGGTCAGGGGAAAGAGCCGCGTGCCCTGACCACCGCCCATGATGACCGATAGAACATTACTGGTGTTCAGCGATTGACGTCCCGATGGCATAAAAAGTCCTAAACAATTCCTAAATCCTGGCGCACGGGAATATAACCGGATTTCCGTCGCGGGCAAGCGAGGAGAAATCCTGGCCGTGGCCTGATCTGACGGAGCGCGGCTGTGTCGCAGACCAGCCGCAGCATTTTCGTCTCACGGCGGCTGACGCTTCGCGCACCGTCGCGCTTCGGGAATTTCGAGGGAAGGCACAGCCGAAATCCTGGCGTTGGTCCGCCTTCATCCCCGCGCCGATCGGCCGGTGGGCACACTCCTACTGATTGATGATGAATTCGGCGAATTCATCGTGGTGATGGGGAGGGATGCGGGCCTTGAACCGGGCGGTTTTACCGCTGTAACGGCGTTCCAATACCTGGCCGACTTTGTGCAGCCGCGCGATCACGGCGGATCGTTCGTGCGGCACGCGCAATTCGAGGAATTCGCGCGTCGGTTTCAATTGCGTGCCGATCTCGGCCAACAGGTGCGGAACGCCCTCGCCGGTCTTGGCCGAGATCTCGACCGAGTTCGGATATTTTTCTTTCAGCCGGGCGATGTAACCGGCGACCCCGACGCGATCGATCTTGTTGAAGACCATGATGGTCGGCTTATCGCCGGCACCGATCTCGGCGAGCACGGCATTGACGGCATCGATCTGCTCGAATGCCTGCGGATGGCTGACATCGACGACGTGCAGTAGAAGATCGGCCTGGACAACTTCCTCGAGGGTCGCTTTGAACGCTTCGACCAGTCCATGCGGCAATTTGCGGATGAACCCGACGGTATCGGTGAGCAGCGCGTTCTGGTTCGTCGGCAACCGCAGGCGGCGCGTGGTGGGATCGAGCGTGGCGAACAGGATGTCCTTGGCCAGCACCTCGGCGCCGGTGATGGTGTTGAGCAGGGTCGATTTGCCGGCGTTGGTATAACCGACGATGGATGCCAGGGGCCATTGGCTGCGCTGGCGGCCGGCGCGTTGCGTCGCGCGCTGGCGCCGGACGGCGTCAAGATCGCGCTCGATGCGGTCGATGCGTTCCTGGACTTTGCGGCGGTCGGCTTCGAGCTGGGATTCGCCTTCGCCACCGCGCATGCCGATGCCGCCGGATTGGCGTGACAAATGGCCCCAGAACCGCGTCAGGCGCGGGAGCAGGTGTTGCAACTGCGCCAGTTCGATCTGCAGTTTGCCTTCGCGCGTGCGTGCGCGTTGCGCGAAGATGTCCAGGATCAGCGCCGTGCGGTCGAGGATCTTGCAGTTGAAGATCTTTTCCAGGTTGCGGCTCTGGGCGGGCGACAGTTCATCGTCGAAGATCACGGTGTCAGCGTTATGGCGCTTGCAGAATTCTGCGAATTCGGCGGCTTTGCCTTTCCCGATGAAGGTCGCGGCGTTGAGCGATTCCATTTTCTGGATGCCCTGGCCGACGACTTCGGCCCCGGCGGTGGTGGCCAGCTCGCCGAGTTCGGCGAGCAGGTCGTGGATATCGGCGCCGTCGCGCGATTTGAGTTCGACACCTACGAGGAAGACCCGTTCCAACCGTTTATTTTTTTCGACGAGCGATTTCAATTACTTCCTTAGCTTAACACAAGCGATCCGGGCATGTCGAATCCGGGAAAATGTCGGCCGTGTCTTGATTTGAAATTCCCGGAGCGCGGCGGTGCGCGCCGCGTCAGCCGCCGCGGGATGAAAACGCTGCGGTTGGTCTGCGACACAGCCGCGCGCCGCCAAAGCAAGGCGCTGCCGAAATGTCATAAAGGGTGCCGCCGTCGACGCCGTGATTGTGCAACAATTTCATGCCGCCTCGCACTTTATCGCATCAGCCGGTGCTGGACATTTCTTGTCGCGCGGCTTTTAATTTCTGATCTATGAAGAACCCCTTGTTGCGGTCGGTCCCGGTCTTTTTCAGCCTCGTCCTGTTCGCCCTCTCCAGTTCCGCGCAATCATTGCCAACGATCCAGTTGCAACCGGTCTTCGCGAAGCTCGACATCAAATCACCGGTATGGATGTGCCAGGCGCCCGATGATGCCGGCCGTTTCTTCATCGTTGCCCAGGACGGCATCGTGTATGTCCTCAAGAAGGATTCGGACGGCAGCGACGCGAAAGAGTTCCTGAACCTCTCGGACCGGCACCTGCATTTCAACCGCGAGGACGGGTTGCTGTGCATCGCGTTCCATCCGGGCTTCAAGACCAACGGCCTTTTTTATGCGTATTACACGATCGAGAACAAGCCGGAGGACATCAAACGGTTGAACAACGGGTTGCCGGTATCGTTTCCGTTTCGCAGCGTGATCAGTGAGTTCAAGGTTTCGGCGGCGAACGCCGACGCCGCGGATGTGGCGTCCGAACGCGTCATTTTCGAAGTGTTGCAGCCGTTCTGGAACCACAAAGGTTGCCAGCTTCAGTTCGGCCCGGACGGTTACCTGTATTTCGGGTTGGGCGATGGTGGCCGCGGCGATGATCCGTTCAACAACGCGCAGAACGCGGCATCGTTCCTGGGCAAGATCTGTCGTATCGATGTCAACGGCCGTACGACGTTGGCGGCGAGCAGCAAACGCCCGCGGCCGTTGCAATACGGCATCCCGTCGGACAATCCGTTCGTGAACGAACTGGACATGGGCGGCATCGGCGCGCAACACGAGATCTGGGCGTACGGCTTCCGCAACCCGTGGCGCTACAGCTTCGACCGCAAGACCGGCGCGTTGTGGGTCGGCGATGTCGGCCAGGACCTGTGGGAAGAGATCGATATCGTGAAGAAAGGCGGCAACTACGGCTGGTGTGTCCGCGAAGGCACCCATCGTTTCAAACCGGGTCCCGAAGGCGCCAGGTACGAAGAACCGGTCATCGAATATCCGCACAAGCCCAATCTCTTGTCGCAGGCGTTGTTTCCCGACACCCACCCGGGCACCAGCGTGACCGGCGGTTATGTGTATCGCGGCAAAAAATATCAATCGCTCGAGGGCATCTATCTTTATGCCGACTACACGACGGGCGAAATTTTTGGCCTGCGTTATGATTACGATGCGGCCAAGGTGACGGGGCACGGCACATTGCTCGAGCAGAAGGAGAACATCACCAGCTTTGCGGAAGATTTGGACGGTGAATTATACGCCCTGATGGAAAACGGGCACATTTATCAGATCACCGGGCCGTGATGGGGAAAATCCTTGGATTTTACCCCGGATATCCCAAAATCGGCGGCGATGGCATCCCGGTACAATCAGGGGGTCGTTCTGTTAGCCGGTCTGGTCCTTGCCGTCACGCTCTACGTCTACTGGCCGGTCCGGCACTATGATTTCGTCGATTACGACGACAACAGTTACATCACGGAAAATCCGGACGTGTCGCGCGGCCTCACCTGGTGGGGCATCGAATGGGCGTTGGTCGACCAGCATTGCAGCAATTGGCATCCGGTCACCTGGCTTTCCCACATGATCGACTGCCAATGGTTCGGGTTGAATGCCGGCCCGGCTCATTTCGAAAACGTTCTTTTCCACTGCGCCAACGTCGCCTTGTTATTGCTGTTCCTGAACGCGACGACCGATAGGCCGTGGCGCAACCTGTTCGTCGCTGCCCTGTTCGCGTTGCATCCGTTGCGGGTCGAATCGGTGGCATGGATCTCCGAACGCAAGGACGTCTTGAGCGGGTTTTTCTTCCTGTTGACGATATGGTGTTACGTCCGGCACCGGATGAAAACAGCCGGGGAATCGCCCGGCAAAGACCGTTTGACCCTCTTCTATAAACTCTCGCTGGTATTTTTTGCCCTCGGCCTGATGTCCAAACCGATGTTGGTGACGTTGCCGATCATCCTGTTGTTGATCGATTATTGGCCGTTGCAATGCCTGTCGCTTTCATCTTTTCGGCGATTGCTCATCGAGAAATCGCCGTTTTTTCTCCTGTCGATCTGCGTGGGGATCATCACTTTATATTCGCAACATGCCGGCGGCGGCTGGGTGGATCTGCATGAAAGCTTTTTCATCCGGCTGCAAAAAATCGTCGTCGGTTATGCCGCCTACATCGAAAAATTGCTGTGGCCGCAAAACCTTTCGTTCCTGTACCTGCGCCCGCAACAGGTGTCGTCCGCCGATTTCCTCCGGGCCGGGGCCATCCTGTTGGGCGTGACGGCGATCGCTCTCATGAATGCCCGGCGTCGGCCGGCATTGCTGGTCGGCTGGTTGTGGTTCCTCGTCATGCTGCTGCCGGTCAGCCTGTTTGACCTGGGGCACCAGTCGATCGCCGACCGTTATACATATTTGCCGGGGATCGGATTTTATATCGCCCTGACCTGGGCGGTCGTCGACCTGGGCGACCGGGTGTCGTGGGTGCGATTGCGTTACGCCCTCAACGTCATTGTCGCGATCGTCGTGTTATGGTTGTGCGCGATGTTGACGCAACGGCAGGTGGGTTATTGGAGGAACACGGAAACGCTCATGGAACATGCCATCGTGATTGATCCGGATAATTACGTCGCCCGCCATAATCTTCGTATCTATCGCATGGAAAAGGCGCACCCGGAGTTGAAAAAGAAACGGGAGCAGCCGGTGTCGGCGCCTTAGCTTCCGGTGGCAGCCGAGGTGACGAGGCTCTGATTGATTCGGCCTGGGAAAATCAGATCTGAAAATCGACCGATGCCTTCTTATCCGCTTTGTTCAGGACGCGCATGTCGAGGCCGTCGTAGATGACGAGCGAATTCGGCGCGACGCTGTCCATGATGAACACGTTGCCGCCGATGGTGCTGCCGGCGCCGATGACGGTGGCGCCGCCCAGGATCGTTGCGCCGGGATAGATCGTGACGCGATCTTCGATCGTCGGATGCCGTTTGGATCCCCGTAATTGCTCCACGTTGGACGTCGATTTGGCGCCGAGCGTCACGCCGTGGTACATCTTCACGTGATTGCCGATGATGGCAGTTTCGCCGACGACGGTGCCGGTGCAATGATCGACGAAGAAATGCGAACCGATCTTTGCGCCCGGGTGCAGGTCCATGCCGGAACGCAGGTGCGCCCATTCGGTCATGATGCGCGGGATCAGGGCGATGTTCTTCTTGTAAAGCTCGTGGGCGAGGCGTTGCACGGCGATCGCTTCGATGAACGGGTAGGAAACGATGACCTCTTCCTTGCTGATGGCGGCGGGATCGCCTTTGTAGGCGGCTTCGACGTCGGTCGCGAGGACCTCGCGGACCTGCGGCAGGGTGTGCAGGAAATCCAGCGTCCATTCGTGCGCGACCCTGGTGACGTCGCGTTTGGACAATTTTTCGGGCGGATTATATTCGAGACTTTTGCGGATCTCATCTTCGAGTTTGCCCAGGACGGAATCGAGCAGGGCGGCGGTCTCGACCTTGATCTCCGAGGAGTGGATCAGTTTTTCGTCGAAGAAACCGGGGAACAACAGGCGCAACAGGTCGTGGGTGATGGCGGTGATGGCGCGTTTGGACGGCAGGTTCTTGCCGTCCAGATGATTGATGCCGCCCACGCGCGCGTAGGACGCGACGAGTTCGTTGGTCAATTGGGTAACGCTTTCCACGCTGTCGGTTTACCACAAAGCCCGGATGGCAGAAAGTTTAATTCGCAGTCTTGAAGATGTTGCCAAGAGCCTGTGGCTGTTTTGGGAGCTTCAACAATGGTCTTTGAGATTCGAACATTATCGGATCCGGCCAATACCAAAGACTGCCGTCGGTGGCGAGCGTGACGATACCGTTTTGGACTCCGGTCATAGCGACCCAATCATTGTGGATGCCCAGGCGCTTGGGCGGGGATCGTAGATCATCAGGTCCGGATTCCGGGTGGGCATCCCATGTCCAAAGTGTGCCATCGGACTTCAAGGCGACCATCATGTACCAGCTCATGGCGACTGAAACCCAGTTGGTATCGGTGCCGACCTGTATGCTTGGAGGTTCCTGGCGATGGTTGTAGAGGATCGCTGCGGTTGCGGACAACCACAGCGTCCCATCGGGGTGGACGGATATCATTTCGGTTCCGTTACGCTCCGGATAGGTTCTTCCGATCACGAAAAGGTCGGCATGGATCTGTGCCTTCGATGTGGCTTCGTTTTTGAGGGGTACTGTTATATACCAAGTGCTGCCATCAGTTTTTTTGGCGAGACAATTGCCGGCCGAGGGATAAAGTTTCGCCCAATTCGTATCGGTACCGACCGGCTGGGGCTGGAAGGAATGTAAGCCGGGCCATTTTTGCGGCCATTTCTCCAGATCGAAATGGTTCGTGCCCAGGCGCCAGAGCGTCCCGTCATTTTTCAACAACAGGATCCATGTCACGGTCCGGCTGCGGGCGACTGCCTGCCAGTTGGTTTCGGTTCCGAACTGCGACAGTTGGGTCGACGGCCCGGTATTGAATGAGGATGCATCGGACATCCAGAGGGTTCCATCGGACCGGACGCCGACAAATTCAGGATAGCCATGAACAGCGCCGATGTACTGGTTGCCGTCATAAATCCCTTCGGGCACCACAGCTGCTGCAGTGGAAACCCAGTTCGAACCTGGAAAGAATTGTCGTCGTATACAGTTTTCCGGCCAGGGTTCAAATGTCCACCATGGACGACGATAGCTCACTTCACCAAGCCAGACCCGGCCATCGGACAGTTGTAACAGCAGCCTGTCATTGCGGGTGTAAAGGAAAGTGGTTTCCCGGGACGTCGGCAGCTGTGGCGCGCCATGGGCAGGTTCGACGGGTTCGAACACTTCCCATGCGCGGTTATAAGTTGCCGGGACCGTAATGACGACAAAGAGGATCGAGATAACGAACCCGGCGAGGTTCCGTCGCCATAATGCCCATCCGGAATCGATACTTTTGAAATTGCAATAGGCGAGAATTAAAAAGGTGACCATGAGGGTGGGAGTGGCGATCCGGACAGTCAGGAGGGATCCGCGGGCGATAGAATCGTAAAAGACGCTGTGATAACTTGTGAAAGCCGACATGGCCGAAGCAGTGACGAAAAATGTCACGATGGTTACGCCAACGGCCTGCAGGAAATTTTTTGAAAGGCTCGAAGCATATAAGCTCACCAAGGCCAGCCCGCCGGAAAACGCAACGAGCGCCAGCGCGAGCAACGGCAAGTGTCCCGCCATATTACCGATGATCTTTCCGGCAAGAGACGGATTGATCATCAGGCCGATCATTTCCAGTAGCATGGGCGCTATGCTGCCAAGTCCCACCCCAAGTGCCAGCACCACCGTAGCCTTGATGAGGAATTGGATCCGGCGGGAGCGCGGCAGGCAGAATTGACCCTCCTGCATACCAAGTTTCCTTTCCTCGGCCACGGCCATGCCGCCGGCGATGACGGGCAACACCAGCCACAACATCCAGAAGATCGACGTCAATACCTCGCCAGCCGAATCTTTTGGGAACTGATGATATTTACGGAGGAGGATGACGCCGGTGTGCAGGATCAGTAGCCCGATAGCGCCGGTGGTCACCGGTTGTTGGAGTTGCCATTCTTTTTTCAACAGAGCGTAAAGCGGTTTTGGTTTTCGCGTCCCGCGGGCGATGTGGGTGCTGCGGGGCCACCATTTTGATTCCGGCAGGGCGAGGGTGCCGCCGCTCCAGCCGATGTCCTGGGCCCGGAGAAAAAGCCAGCGTGCAAAAAAGAAGCCGCCGACAGAATAGATCGCGACGACGGTGGTGACTGCCACGATGACCCCACTGTCGGGCTGGTTTTGGGAAGCGAAAGCGGCAGTAAATCCGCACAGTGTCGCCGGCGCCAACAAAGTCAGCCAAAAAGCCGCCGGCACCTGTCGAACCAGCAAAGTTGTCCAAAGACCTCCTGAAAATGTCGTCACCGCCGCCAGGCACACGGTAACGAACAGATAGTATGCCGCATCAGCATTATCGTTGGCCGGCCTCCACCAGAAGAGGGCGAATCCGTACGCCATGAGCCATACGATGAACGCCGCCAAAAACATAATGCTCAGCACGGAGAGTTTCACGTTCCAAAGGCGCAATCGCTCTGCCGGTTGCGCCAGCAGGGATGAGAATGTGTTCAGGCTGCTTTCCCGGCCGATGCTCGCCAGCGCCATCACGGTCATGCCGATGAACAGCAGCACGGCGCCGGGAAATTCGAACGGAGGGATAACGAATTGGGCCAGCGCCATTGCCGCAGCGATGATCCCCCCGGGTAGCAATAATCGGATTTCTTTTGTGATCAGCGGGTTCATGCGATCGCAGGGGTGAGTTTTCCGGAGGCGACGAAGATCTCTTCGAGCGACAGCGATTCGCAGCGCAGGTCTTCCGGTTGCAACGCACGCAATTGCTCCATCACCTGTTCGCTGTTTCCGTTGGCCAGGATCTCGAGCTCGCGGCCGGACCGTTTGACGTCGAGCGCGCCGGCCGGGGCCAGGTCTTTCGGCTCGCTGGAAAACCGGGCGCGGATCTTTTTGAACCGGGCGCGCGCCCCGTCGGCATCCATCGTCAACAGTTCCCGGCCCTGTTCGACGATGGTGAATTCATCGATCAATCCTTCGAACTCCGAGATCAGGTGCGTGGAGACGAACACGGTCCGGCGGTCCGGGTCGCCCGACTGGTAGGCGCCGATGACGGTCTCGATGAATTCGCGCCGGACGATCGGATCGAGGCCGGAGGTCGGTTCATCGAGCACGAGCAACTCGGGTTCGGGACAGATCGCGCCGATGAGGGCCAGTTGGGTGCGCTGGCCCTTGGAGAGGGCGGTCGCTTTTTGCTTCGGATCGAGACGGAACCGTTCGAGCAGGTCTTTTTCGATGTCGCGATTCCAGTGTTCGCGGAATGACGCAAAATATTCCAGCGTATCGCTCACAGTCATCCAGGGATAGAACGCGACGACGTCCGGTACGTAGGCCAGGCGCGATTTGATGGCGACCTCGTCACGTCGCGGGTCGAGCCCGAAGACCTGGACGCTGCCGGCGGTGGGGCGCAGCAGGTTGAGCAGGCACTTGATGGTGGTCGTTTTGCCGGCGCCGTTCCGGCCGAAAAAGCCGTAGCATCGGCCCGGTTGGACGGTCAACGAAAGGCCATTGACGGCGTCCAGCTTGCCGTAACGGCGGTGCAGGTTATTGATTTCGATGACCGGGGCGTCAGTTTTCATGGGGTTCCTTAAAAATTGTGCGTGCACCATGGTTTGCTGGTGCCCGGCTTGCCCTCACCCTGACCCTCTCCCATCCGATGGGCGAGGGGACAGCCGTTGTCCGCGCTTTTGAAATTTGCCGATCGTTGAGCAGAACACTGATGTTCATTTGCCGTGAGACAGGAATTGATTCTCCCTCTCCGCTCCATCGGATGGAGGGGAGAGGGCCGGGGTGAGGTGAGGGGCGGATTTTCATTTTTCCTCCTTTGACTTGCGTTCGAAATAATCCAGCCGTTCCCGGACGAGAGCTAAAAATTTGTCGCGATCGATCTGGAGGTGATGCGCCATCACCACCGCTTCGTCGATCTCGGTGAGCAACAGTTTCTGCCGGACTTCTTTATTGAAGGGGGAATGGTTGGCTTTAAGGAACGAACCTTTACCCGGGAGCGATTCGATGATGCCAAGGTTTTCCAATTCGGCATAAGCCTTGGCGATGGTGTTGCGGTTGACGCGCAATTCTTCGGCGAGCGGCCGGATGGACGGCAACGGATCGCCCGGACGCAACGTGCCGGAGGCGGCGGCATAACGGATCTGGTCCACCAGTTGCAGGTAAACCGGCTTGCCCGCTTTGAAATCGATCTGAAATATCATATCCGCTGACTGTCATAGTACAATATGACAGTTGGCGCGATGGGTCAAGAGAATTTTTCGAACACAGAATGGCCGCGAGATAAATTGGTGATGCGATGGTGTCTCTTTGGCAGGGCATTGCTGCGGCAATGCCGGCAGTGCGGCAGCACCGCCCTGCCTCGCCTGGTCAGCAATGATCGATCCGCTGGTTCAGCAGGCGGCGCGGAGGACGGCTTCGGCGACGCGATCGACGCGGATGCTGTTCATGCAGCGGAAATCGATGGGACATTCGCGCAGGAAACAGGGGGCGCAGGGGACATCGGACTTGAAGATCCGGTGATGGACGTCGCCGGAGGAGATGGGCCCGGTCAATTCCGGCGAGGTGCTGCCGAAGGGCACGACGACGGGGACGCCGAGGGCGGCGGCGATATGCATCGGTCCGGTATCGTTGGTCAGGACGACGCGGCATGCTTTCAGCAACGCCATGAGTTCGCGCAAGGTCGTCCGGCCGGCCAGGTTGAAGATGACCGGTTTAGGACCTTTCCGATGCCGTTCCCAGGCGGAGAACACGGCGGTTTCGAGCTGCGCGGCGATCGGGGCATCGTTCT
>Ga0070690_100002186_pt1 | contig 10450 bp, 8 predicted proteins | sample KBSS33HmetaG_FD_64671 | JGI IMG/M metagenome (GOLD analysis project Ga0070690, IMG submission 64671) | Switchgrass rhizosphere microbial communities from Kellogg Biological Station, Michigan, USA - KBS S3-3H metaG | ecosystem: Host-associated > Plants > Roots > Rhizosphere ...
GCGGAAACGCCAACCCGCTGGAAGACTGGGATCCACTACCTCGAAAAGATCTTTTGGGTATAGGACCGGCTCGCCATTGTCGTCCACTACCCGCAATTCAACGTTATTCAGGCCAATCACAAAGTAGTCCTCTCCCGCAGTGATCCCCTGGTGTAACCGACCATCGGTGATTCGCCTCGTGAAGTCCGATCTCACCTTGACCCGCATTCGCTCCTCCTGGACGTTGGCTAGAACGGATCGGGAAATCCGGCCCACTTTTCACCAACTCTGCCGATTCCATGGTGTTCGTACCACTTGCCTCATGATCTGACGACGCACGAGGCCGGGCTCGCAACCAGCAGATCTCCGATCAGAGGCCTGGGTAGAAGTCCCAGGTCTGGTTAGAGCCGCCGCCGCAGGCGAAGATTTGCGCGGCGACGTTCTCCGAGGTGTTGGCACCGGGGATGTCCAGGCAGTGGGTGCCACCGACCGTGATCGGGCCGTTCACGTGGAATCGCTGGTTGAACCGCGTGCCGTCGCTCGCCGCCTTGCACGTGAAGAGCTGCAACTGGGAGCCGTCGTTCGGGAGGCCGCCACGCACGTCGACGCACTTCGTGCCGAACGTCATCTGGCCCGCGGACGTGAAAGTGAACTTCTGATTGCTTTGCCCGTTGCAGGTGAAGATTTGCAGGATCGTGCCGTCGGCGCTCTGCCCGCCCGGCGCGTCCCAGCAGAAGTTGCCGTTCTTGACGACCCCGTCCGGCTCCACGGTCCACTTCTGGTTGTTGCCGCCGTGGCAGGTGAAGATCTGCAGCTGCGTGCCGTTCGCAAACGCGCCACCGGGGACGTCGACGCACTTGCCACCAAGGCCAACGACGCTGACGCCGTCGAGCGCCCACTGCTGATTCACCGTGGTCGGCACGTTCTTGGTGAAGGTCTGAACCTCGGCATGGTTGACGACGCTGCCACCTTCAACGTCGAGGAACCCGTCGGCGAGGGCGGGAATGAACAGGTGGCGGTCGGCGTCCCGCTTCCATCGCTGGCGGGTCGTCGAGCTGCAGTGAACGTAGTGAGCCGCGGTGCCCGCGGGCATTCCCGAGGCTTCCAGACACTGGGAGTTCAAGCCGACGGCGGAGCCCGTCAACCGCTCGCCGTACGCCACCTGGGCGCCCACGATGTCGAGCGGGCTCAAGACACTCGCGGTGTTACAGCCGTTCTCGGCCATGATCGAGTTCGGTTCGTCGAACGGCGTGAGCTGCGTGCCGCCACCGGCCCGCTGCAAGCACCCCAGCCCAATGACATTCACGCTTTCGGATATGAACCCGAGGGCGTGGCCGAACTCATGGATGACGGCCCTCGCGCTGGGATTGTTGAGCGCAATCCGCAAGGACGTCGTTGCATTCGTACCCGGGAAGCCGGTGATGGAAGTACTCCCTTGCCCGGGACTGAAGGAGGCATCGGTCGCGACCACCACCTTTCCCAACGCCGACCGACAATCAAGAAAACCGGCGGTTCCGAAACCGCTGAAGTCGACGTTGGCAAAACGCATCCAGGAGTTGGTGATCGCGTTTTGCACCAGCGTGCGGGTGGCGCCGGGAACCGCCCCGTCGAAACAGACCGGCACGTGACCGCCCGGCCAGAGCGTCACGCCGCTCTTTGCCCACAATGGCTCCCTGAGCGTGACGGTCTCTTGGTCGCCGGGCGACGGCTCGTCGGCGCCCGGTGCGCATCCGGTGGTGGCGATGACCAGGCCGAGGAGCCACGCCGAAGCGCTTCGATGATAACGGGAGGTTGCGGTCACGTTCGTCGAGGCGTTCAGCATCGCAGGACAGTACGACCGAAGGCGCAAACTGGGTTGCGATTCTTGTTTCTTCGTTCGTTGCGGTTGCGGTGCCGGACTTGCGCGTCATCGAGATAAACGTAGACGAAGGACCGCTTCTCAGCCGGGCGGGGCGAGGTGCGGCATGGCCCAGCGTCCGTCGGCGTCGATCTCGCAGTTGTATCCGGGCCCGTTGCTGATGCCTCTGGGGATCAGGAACGTTCCTTCCGGTTGCGGATCGGAGAACATCGCGCAGCTAAAGCACGCGGAGATCGCGGGCGCGGGCATGGGCACGCTGCACACAGGATGGGCGCACAAGCCGGCGTCGGATGTGTACCAGACGAGGAGGCGCCCGCTCGCGTCGAACCCGAACCCATAGCCCGTACCGTCCTTCCGGTAGGAGAACGAGCGGCTTCCGTTCGGGCACTCGCTGTAGCTCGCGTTGGGCCGGCCGGTGGCCGGACCGGAAGCGCTGCCGAGCGACCAGTTGGCGACCAGCCTGGCGTCATCGAGGCTCGGTGGACAGTGCTGTCCCAGGCAAGCGGTCATGAGCACGGGCTGACATTCGGGCGCCTGCGAATCGCAGGCGCAGGCGGCGGCGCTCGTATCGCAGGCCTGCCCCCCGGCTTGTCCGCCGGTCGCCCCGATAGGATCCGTTGCACCAGCGCCTGGGTTCCCTGAGCTGCCGGCGATGCTCGTGCCGCTCGCCCCGGCGCCGCCGGAGGCCGCGTCCCCCGCTGCGCCGCCCACGCTGCTTGACCCGCCGCCCCGGCTTCCCCTGTCGCACGCGCTCGCGCAGACGATCGCCGCCGCGAAAACCGTCAACGACAGGCGCATGCAACCTAAAGCCGCCACGAGCCGTCACAAGCGGCTCAGCAAAGGCGTCAACGTGCCGCTAAAGCTGCGTGCGGGAACGGCGCCGGCGGGCTCTGGCGATCAGGAGAGCAGCGCCCGCGAGCAGTCCCGGCAGCGGTGGTGTCCCAGCGAGCACGTCGCACGAACAGCCGCCCGACGAGGTTTGCGCGGTTCCGCCCGCACCCGTGCTGCCTCCGGCGGCGCCTGCGACGCCCGTGCCGTTCGTGCCGCCCGTGCCGCCCGCGGCCGTGCCGCCCGCGCCCGCGCTCGTGCCGCCCGCACCCGCGGTGGCGCCGCCGGCGCCCGCGCTCGTACCGCCGGCGCCCGCGCTCGTGCCGCCCGCGCCCGCGGTGGCGCCGCCGGTGCCGACCGTTCCGCCTCTGCCCGCGGCCGCGCCACCGGCGCCTCCGGTCGATCCTCCGGTGCCGCCCCTGCCGCCGGTCGCGCCACCGGCGCCGCCCGAACCGCCGCGGCCTGACGAGCCACCCTGGCCGCCGCCTCCGGTGGTGCCGCCCGTGCCGGTCGTCGTCGCGCCGAGCTCGAAGGCGCCGTCGTCGATCGTCGCGTCCGATGGCCGCGCCATAGCGCTTCCCACCGCGATCAGCGCTTGCAGCGGCGGATGGAAAGCAGGCGGCCACAGCGGCACGGGAAACGGAAAACCGGCGGGGCCCGCCGGATTCGCGGCGCCCGCGTTGACGACGGCGCTGCTGCTCACTATTGGCCGCGGGTCGCTGGTCAGGTTCGTCAGCCCGGGTGAGTTGCCCATCAGCGTCCCCGTCCACTGCGTCGGAACGTTCGTCGCGCCGGTCATCACCCAGTTGTTCGACCCGGCGATGTTGGTGCCGTTGACCCACATGAACTCGCCCGCCGCCGCGCGCATGATGTTCGGCCCGCCGGTGCCGTTGGTGACGATGACGTTGTTGTGCATCTCGACGCTCTCGAGCTGGTCGAACAGCCTGAACACCGCGCTGCCGCCGGGCATCGTGAGGATCGTGTTGTTGACGAAGCGATAGCGCCCCTTCGACCAGCCGGTCGCGTCGCCGCCGATGCGCGCGACGAACGACGTGCCGGTCTTGCGCAGCACGTTCCCGACGACGTCCGAGTCCTCACGCTTGAGGTCCTCCGTCCATGCGGCGCTCGCGCCGTTCGGATCGGGGCCGATCAGCTCCAGCTCGTGGTACAGCGCCCCTTCGATCCAGTTGTAATAGATCTCGTTGCGCTCGGCGCGCGACTTGACGCTGTTGCCGCCGTTGGCGTCGTGCACGTAGCAGTACTGCATCCGGAACACGCTGCCCGGATGCGCCACCTCGTCGGTGGCCATGTAGATCTGATGATCGCCGGTGCCGCCGCCGCAGTGGTGCACCTCGACGTACTCCAGCAGGAAGGTGCCCGAGTCCTGGTCCGCGCCCAGGATCCCCTGCTTCGGGCAATCGTGGACGACGCTGTCGCGCAGCGTGTTGTGGTCGCCATGCTGGAAGAAACCGCGCGACGACCCGCCCGAGATGTCGAAGCCCTCCATGACGACATAGTCGGCCTCGATCTCGACGGTGTTGGCGCCGCCCTGGATCCGCGGGCGCATCCCGCTGGCTGCCACGCCGACGATCCGGATCGGCTGCGCGGCGGTCCCCGACTTCGTCCAGCGCACCGCCGCGTACGTCGCGTTGCCGTCGACCTGGACGACATCGCCCGGGCCGGCGGAGGCCATCGCCTGGGTAATCTGCGTCATCGTCCGCGTCGGCCCCACCTGGTAGGTCGTCGCGTACGCGGCCGTGCTGAAGAGCAGCAAGGTCGCGGCCACCAGCACGCGCATCGATCCCATGATACAGCAACGGAACCTGGCTCGGTGCGGTTGCGCGATGCCCCGACCAGTGTGAAAACGGAGGTACGACCGTGCTGCAGGGCCCTCTGTTCGTGAGCTGCTTGACGTACGAGCTGACGCGCCGGGTTGGCGTCGAGCGCTCCGGCGCAGCGTTCGTGCAGATGGTACGCGCTCCCGACGGCAACGCGCTGCCCGCCGCCCGCACCGTCGCGCGGCTGATCCAGCTTGGGCAGGTGGAGCTGTTTCACGGCGTGAGCTCCTCTCTGCCGAAGGCGCGCTCCCGCGCCGCCGCGGCAGCCCTCGCGTCCGGCGCGGCGTACTGGCTGATGTGCGACGACGACGTCGAGGCGCCGACCGCGACGCTCGTGGATCTGATCAACGCCGCCGGTCCGCCGGGCGAGCCCCGGATCTCGGTGCTGCCCTGCCTGATTCGCGGCAGCAAGGAGCGCAGCAACTGCGACTTTCGCGGCGAGTCCCGCCTGAACGCCGGGGCCGCCGCCTGGGTGCGCCCCGTGAACCTCGCCGGCTGCGGCATGATGGTGGTGACGCGCGCCGCCCTCGAGCGGCTCTTCAGCGCCTACCGGGACGAGCTCGCTTACACGGACGACGACGGGCAGCAGCGCGTGGCGCTGTTCAACATGCTCCTCGAGCCGCCGCGCTGGTACGGCGAAGACTTCTCGTTCTGCCGCCGCGCCGATCGCGCGGGTATCCCGATCGACGCGCTCGTGCAGGGCGTGAGCACGCACGACGGCCAGAGCCTGGAGCTCGAGTCGCTGAAATGACCCGGCCCGGGGCGGTCGCTCAGAGATTCTTGCCGATCTCTTTCGACAGGTCCGGGTCGTAGTCGGCGATCACCTTCTTGAGGAGGCGGCTGACGACCGGCCAGGTGCCGTCGGCGGTGCGCCGGAGAATCATCCCGAGGGTACGGCTCGCGCGCTGCGCCTCGGGCCGGTCCTGCGGGAGCGCGCTCGCCGCCGCCTTGTACAAGTAGGTCGGACCATGAAACTTGGAGCCTTCCTCCTTGGCTGCCGCCTGGTACTCCTTCACCAGCTTGGCGACCTTCGCCTTCGCAAGGCTGGCGTTGATCAGCGCGGTCTCGCGCGCGACGCGCGTGATGAAGTCCTTGAGGAAGATGTTGTAGACGTCCTGGGCGGTCACGTCGGCGACCTTGTCGGTCGGCTTCAGATAAAGGCTGTCGAACAGCTTCGACAGCTTCTTGGAATCGAACTTCAGGAACACGTTGCGCGGCGGAAAGTCGTCGCCGCGCTGGGGCAGCTCCCAGCCGTACGCCTTCTTGAATGATGCGTACACCTGCGCATCGTCGAACATGGTCTTCATCGGATCGACCGCGATCGCCTCGTGATCGTTCGTGCTCCAGTAGACGCCCGCGGCCACGGCCTCCGAGAGCACCCAGGTGTCCAGGCCGCGGCACATGCTGCCCTCCTTGCGACCCCAGCTGGGCGGCTTTCCCGCCGCGTAGACCAGCGCTGCCCAGTCCAAAGCGTGCTCCTCCCGCCGCGGCGATTTCTCGCACCGCTTGCTGATCAGCAGGCTGATCGCCCCCTCCGCGACGTCGGCGGCGCGGGCGTTCCCGCCCGCATTGCCGGGCGCCGCTGCTGCGAACAGCAGGGCAATCACCAGCAGCACACGCATCGAATTCACGGCCATCTTCCCCTCCCGAGGTACGTTGGTGGCCCACACATCGGCGTTCCGGGGCGCCGACTTGATAGGGGCCCGGGGCGTCATTACGGTTGAAGGCGCGGTGACTGCCGACGGCGTCAGATCGTCCTCGTGGCGCCGCTCCGTCGAGCTGGCGGTGCTGTTCAGCGCGGCGCCGGGCGTGCTGGCGCTCGGGCCGCGCTGGCTGGTGACGGTCGGCATCCTGGCGACCGGCGTGGGCTGCGGGGTGGTGCTCGCGCTGGACCCGACGTTTCCGCGGCGCGAGCTGTTCGACGTCGCGGCCGCCCGCAAGGGAATGGGGTTCATGCTGGGGCGGACGCTGATTGGCTGGGTTGCGCTGGTCGTGCTCACGATCCTCGTCGCGCCCGACCGGCTGTTCGCGTTTCCCCGGACCAACCCGACGCTCTGGGCGGCGTTGATGGTCATCTATCCAATCTCCGCCTACGCGCAGGAGATCGTCTTCCGCACGTTCTTCTTCCACCGCTACGCGGATCTGCTCCGCTGGCCCGGCGTCACCGTGGTCGCCAGCGGTCTGGTCTTCGGCTGGGCGCACATCGTGGTGAACAACCTGGCCGCCGTCGGCCTCTCCGCGCTGGCAGGACTGCTGTTCGCGTCGACCTACCACCGCTCGCGTTCGACGCTGCTGGTGTCGATCGAGCACGCGCTCTACGGCGACTTCGTGTTCACGGTCGGTCTCGGATCGCTGTTCTATTCGCCCGAGCGCTGGCTGGCACACTAGCCCCACATTTTCGCGCGACAGGGCGCGATCGCCTCCGTCCGAGCCGGCCAGGAGGCAAAAGATGGTCCGAACCGTTCCCCTGTTTCTTCTCTTCGCCGCCGCCGTGAGCGGCTGTTACGGCTCGGCGCCACCCCCGGCGCCGGCGATCACCGTGAAACCCATCTCGGGTCAAACGATCGCCGTGCAGGACCACGAACGCACGGTCGTCGAACGGCTCGAGCAGCGCACGCAGATCTGCCCGACCTACGGATCCGCGCAGGGGTGTTACACGGCGACCACGATGGTGCCGACGCCGGTCACCCACTATTGGGCAACGGCGAGCTATGGCGGACGCGGCGTCACGCGCGCCGATGTCGCCTACCTGGCGGACCCGGCGGGGTGGCAGGCGCGGGTCGACAGCCTGAACGCGGACCGCTCGTCCTGTCAGCTCGCCAACGTGCCGCGCTGGCTCGGGACCGGTCTTCTGGTGGGTGGGCTGATCGCGGCCGGCGGGATCCCGCAAAAATCGATGGACGGAACCACGCCGCTGAAAGTTCAGATCGGCGCGGCCGCGATGCTCGGCGGCGCGGCGTCGTACGTGACGGGCTACTTCTTCTTCGGCGGCATGAAGTGCAACCGCGCGCAGGCGACCTACAACGCCATGCCGAAGGGGGACGAGGCGCAGGGCGAGGCGGCGATGAGGGACCTGCGCGAGGACGCCTCCCGCTACAACGCCGGCGCGGGCATGTCTCAGGGCTCCATTCAGCAGAGCGCCGATCCGTTCGCAAACTGAACCGCGCTCGCGCGACGGCGAGGGGAGGCTGCACGTCCGCAACGCGGCGGCCTTCGTAGTTCGAAGGTATGCGAGCACCACGACCATTCACATGGCAGAGCCTTGCCGCCGCGACGATCGCGGCGACCGCGCTCGCGGGCGGCTGCAAGTTCGGGCCGGCCGGAATTTCCAACTCGATCGGCGGGGGTGGCGCGGGCGGCGGTGCGGGCGCGAGCGTGAGCGGAACCGGCGGCATCGCCGGCACCGCGGGCCACACCACGCCCAACCTCGGCGGGTTTCCCGGCAAGGACGGCGGCATGGACGCGCTGCCGCCGCCGCTCGACGATTTCCCGGCGGACCCGATCATCGATCCGTCCGCGCCGACCAACGCGCCGGCGCTGTTCGACGGCAGCACGCCGCGCGCCAGCGGCGCGCCCTGCATCAGCTCCCCGATCGCCGGAACGCTGCTGCCGCGCAACTGGCTTCGCCCGCGCTTCGAGCTCGCGCCCGCGGCCGGTGAGAACCTGTACGAGATCGACCTGTCGGTCCCGGGCTTCGCGCACTCGCTGCGCCTGTTCACGCGCAACCCGAGCACCGCGCTCACCGCGGATCTCTGGGCCCGGCTGCGCACGTCCGTCGTCGACAAACCGATCACGGTGACGGCGCGCGCGCTGCAGACGGACGCCACCGGCGCCGTGCAGATCGCGCCGTCCGCGCCCGCGGAGTCGTCGTTCGTGATCGCGCCGGTCGATGCGCCCGGCAAGATCGTCTACTGGGCGCTCGCCGACGACATGGGAACGAAGGTCGGTTCGCTGAAGGGCTTCGGTATCGGAGAGGAGGGCGTCCGCGACGTGCTGGTCCCGAGCCAGGTCGCCTCGCGCAGCTCGACCGAGACCTGCATCGGCTGTCACACGGCGACGCCCGACGGCAACGGCGTCGGTTTCACGATGGGCCCGATGAACTACGTGGGCAACATCGCCGACATTCGCGCCGGCAGCACGGGCGCGCTCCCCAGCTACGTCAATCAGTCGGCGATGTCGATGATGCGCACGCTGCACGGCATCCCGGCCTACTCGAAGGGCCACTGGACCGACGGCGATCGCGTCGTGCTGCTCAGCGACACCGGCGCGCTGCACTGGGTGCAGGTGGACGGAACGGCATCGGGCACGCTCGCGCGCACGGGCGACGCCAACAAGGCGACCGAACCGGCCTTCAGTCACGACGGCCAGGCCGTCGTCTACGTCTCCGGCACGTCGCTCATCGACGGCCGCCTCGCCGACGGTCCGTCGGACGTCTACTGGATCCCGTACGCCAATCGCGTGGGCGGCAACGCCAAGGGCCTTCCGGGCGCGTCCGATCCGGCCGCCACCGAGTACTACCCCTCGTTCTCGCCCGACGACGCGCTGATCGCGTTCACGCGCATCACCGGCAGCGGCAGCTCGTACAGCAACCCGTTGTCCGAGGTCTACGTCGTCCCGTTCGCGGGCGGCGTCGGCGGCACGGCGGTCCGGCTCGCCGCCAACGACGCGGCCGCCTGTCAGTCGGCCGTGACCAGCCCGGGTCTCACCAACGACTGGCCGAAGTGGTCGCCCCATGCGGCCACCGCCAACGGCAAGACCTACTACTGGCTCACCTTCTCGTCGAAGCGCTTCGGAACCGCCAACGCGCAGCTCTACGTCACCGCCGTGGTGGCCGACGCCAGCGGCCGGCTGACGACGTACCCGGCGCTTTACCTCTGGAACCAGCCCGCTACCGACGGCAACCACACGCCGTCCTGGGACGACTTCTCGATCCCCCCGATCATCGTGGATTGATCCGCGTCACGCCCCGCTCCACTGAAAGCTGTACTCGGCTTCGTTGGGCGTGGCGAGGAATCGACAGACGTCGGCGCAGCGGCTGGCCAGTGTCCGGGTGCGCGAATCGAGATGGAACCGGATCGAAGCGACCTTGTCACGCAGCGGGTGACCCTGGAGGCGCGCGACCGCGCGATCCAGCACGCCGCGGATTCCGTCGGGCGTCAGCGTTTTTTTCAGCATCTCGAGGTTGGGCGCGCGCCACGACTCCTCGAGGACGTGGCCGCGGTAGTGCCACAGGCAGGGCGGCCCGCCGCCCTGTTCGCGCTTCCAGGCGTCGAACACCGGGTTCGCCGTCTCGTCGTAGATCAGGCAGGACGCGTACTGCGCGGCCGCGAGCGCCCGGCCGACCGTATCGACCGACCACCACGCCGACCAGAGCGTGTCCACGTCTTGGCGCAGAAGGCCGTACGTCGACAGCGCGTGGAACCAGGAATAGACGTCGGACTTCGATCCCTTGAAGGACAGCGCCTGCTGGCCATCGATGCGCTCGAGGATCGCCTCGCGCATGAAATCGCCGACCGCGGTCGCCTCGCTCGCGCTCAGCACGCGGTCGAACACGCTCCCGCGCAGCAGCGCCGGGTAGAACTCGTCCACGAACGTCTCGTAACGCCCGAACGGCGACGTCAGATCTTCGCGCCACGCGCGCAAGCAGAAGGGGAGCAGGTGCAGGAAGAGGTCCTTCTGGATCTGCTCGTACTTGAAGTCGAGCGCGTACGCGACCAGATCGGCGGGGTCGGCGTCCGCGTCCGGCGGCAGCTCCGCCAGCCGAAGCAGGTGGCCAGTGTCGTAGTCGAAAGGCTTCTGCCAGATCGCGGCCGCGGCGAGGGGCTGCGGATCGCCGAACGCGCGACGGACCGCGCCGATCTGCGCGGCGAAGGAATCGACTTGATTAGGCGAATTCACTCGACGACGAAGGTCTTTCTGGCGATGAGCTGTGACGAGTCGGTCAGCA
>Ga0070690_100002188_pt1 | contig 10448 bp, 9 predicted proteins | sample KBSS33HmetaG_FD_64671 | JGI IMG/M metagenome (GOLD analysis project Ga0070690, IMG submission 64671) | Switchgrass rhizosphere microbial communities from Kellogg Biological Station, Michigan, USA - KBS S3-3H metaG | ecosystem: Host-associated > Plants > Roots > Rhizosphere ...
ATGCTGGTGACCGACGGCGCGCCAACCTGCGCGGGGACGATCGACGCGCTCTCCGCCGATCCCGCGAAGGCGCAGGCGGACGCCGTGGCGGCCATCGCCGCGGCCTACCGGGCGGGCCTGCCGACCATCGTCGTCGCGCCCTCGACCGCGACGGCGGCCGCCGACGTCGCCGCTCTGAACGAGCTCTCGGATGCGGGCGGCTACAGCTCGGCTCCGCCACCGGGCCCGACGTTTCACAACGAGCAGACCCTGTGGCAACTGCTGACACCCTTCGACGGCGACTTCAGCTGCACCTTCTATCTTGGGCCCAACGCGCCGCCGGTTCCGAACGTCGTGACGGTGACGCTGAACGACGCGCGCGTCCCGCGCGATCCGTCGCACGTCGTCGGCTGGGACTACACCGACTCGTGGATGAACAGCATCGAGCTGTACGGGTACTGGTGCGACCAGGTGGCGCAGAATCGTTCCATAACGTTCACGGCCTACTTCGGCTGCCCGGGCGCCTAGGTGCAGGGACCGCCACCCGGATTTCGCTTTCGAATCGGTCGAGGACAGTCACGCGGAGCTCACCCGACGACTGTTCGATCTCCAGATCCGGCCAAGATTCGATGGTGAGCATCTCGACGCGGTCGGCACACCTCATGGGCCGATAGCGTTTGCAACGCTCGATCATCTCCAGGCTCCTGGTCTCCACGTTGGCCGCCTCTCGTTTCCAGTCGATTCCTCTGGCGTGGGGAGCGAGCGCGCCAGCGATGACGTCGGCTCCGCGGCGCTCGAAGAAGCCCTCGTCTGGAAACGCGAACTGAACCTCGCGCAGCTCGTAATACGGGCGAGCGAGCGGATGGTCGGCGAGGTCCGCTTCCGCGACGTCGGCTTTGAACCGGCTCCGGATAGACGCGAGAGGTCGCCCCCCTTCCGCGACAAGTTGCACGGTCGCTTCCACGGAGGAGTCGGGAGACGACCATGCAGGCCTGATCGACAATGCGAACGATTTCCAGCGTGGCACGACTTCCGACAGCCAGGCGTCGTAGGCGAGGTAATCACTGAGCGCCGAAGCAGTCGGGACCAGGCCCGTGACCTTTTCCATCGCTTCCATGGCGGCCTGGGTGAGCGGCACGAGGTAGTAGGGACGGGTCGCGCTGTGAACGGCGACGTGAAACACGAAATCGTTCCCGGCGCCGTCGTTGAAACCCAATCGCGAGGTCCGGCAAGTGGTGTGACTCGAACCGAGACTACGGCCGCTTCCCCTTCTCGTTACGTGGGTCTCGCAAACCGTATCGGTCCACAGATCGTGAATCCCGCCCTGAACGACATTGGCCAGAGTCAGACCGGTGCGCGGGTATTTGTGCTGGGCGAGGTCGCGCGCAAATTCCTCGCGGGCGCGCCGTTCGGGGTTCCCGCAGGCCAGCGACGACACTGCCAGCAAGAGCCAGAGCAGGTCGGCGGGCCGTACGTTCAAATGACAGCGCGCAGGCGGGCGACCAGGTCGTCGATGCGATCGCTGCGCAGCTTGGCGGCGGCGCGGCCGACGCAGATGCGGGCGCTGACCTCCAGGATCGTCTCGACCTCGCGCAGCCGGTGCTGCCGCAGCGTCTCGCCCGACGACACCAGGTCGACGATCCGGTCGGCGAGGCCGACCAGCGGCGCGATCTCGATCGATCCGTAGAGCTTGATGACCTCGGCGACGACGCCGCGCGCCTGCAGGTGGCGGCGGGTCAGCTCCGGGAACTTCGTGGCGTAGCGCAGGTGGACCATCGCCATCTCGTCGACGGGGTGGTCCTCCGGCTCGGCGACGACCATGCGGCAGCGGCCGATGCCGAGGTCCAGCGGCTCATACAGATCGCGATCCTGTTCCTCCAGGACGTCGCGGCCCGCGATTCCGAGATCGGCCGCGCCGTGCTCGACGTAGGCCGGCACGTCGGCGTCGCGCACGATCAGCACCTTCAGGTTTTGCTCCGGAATCGGAATGATCAGCTTGCGGCCGGCGCGCGGCTTGTCCGCCGCGCCGAGATCCATCCCTGCTTTCTTGAACAGCGGCAGCGCCTCGTCGAAGATGCGCCCGCGCGGCAGCGCGATCGTCAGCGGCCCGCCGTTCGACGTCGCCTTCACCTTCGTCGGCTCTGGCGCTGCTTTCGCCTTCGCTTTCTTTCCCGCCACGGTGTTCCTCACGCGCTTCCCTTCGCACGGCGGACGTCGGCGCCCAGCGCGCGCAGCTTCGCGTCCAGGCGGTCGTAGCCGCGATCCAGATGATAGATGCGCAGGATCTCGGTCTTCCCGCGCGCGATCAACCCCGCCAGCACCAGACACGCCGACGCGCGCAGGTCCGTCGCCATCACCGTCGCGCCCGCCAACCGCGTCGGCCCGCGCACGATCGCCGTGCGTCCCTCGACGACGATGTCCGCGCCCATGCGGGCCAGCTCGGGCACGTGCATGAAACGGTTCTCGAAGATCGTCTCGGTCAGCACCGACTGCCCCCGCGCGCGCGTCATCAGCACCATGAACTGCGCCTGCATGTCGGTGGGGAAACCGGGGAACGGCTGCGTCGACACGTCGGCGGGCCGGAATTCGTTTCGGCCGCGCACGCGGATGCCGTCGCCGTCCGCGGCGACGTCGGCGCCGGCGGCGCGCAGCTTGGCGATGACCGCCTCGAGGTGCTCGGGCAGGCAATCGCGCAGCAGGACGTTGCCGCCCGTGATCGCGGCGGCAACCAGCAGCGTGCCCGCCTCGATGCGATCGGGGATGACGGCGTGCTCGATCGGCGTGAGCTCCTCGACGCCCTCGATCGTGACCAGCGACGTGCCGGCGCCGCGGATGCGCGCGCCCATCTTGTTGAGGACGCGCCCCAGCTCTTCGACCTCTGGCTCACGCGCCGCATTCTCCAGCGTCGTGCGCCCGCGCGCCAGCGCCGCGGCCATCATCAGGTTCTCCGTCCCCGTGACGGTGACCATGTCGAACACGATGCTCGCGCCGCGCAGCCGGCGCGCCGTCGCGGTGACATAACCGCCCGCAAGCTCGATGCGCGCGCCCATCGCCTCCAGCCCCTTGAGGTGCTGATCGATCGGACGCGCGCCGATCGCGCAGCCGCCCGGCAGCGACACGCGCGCGCGGCCCGTGCGCGCGACCAGCGGACCGAGCACCAGCACCGACGCGCGCATCGTCTTGACCAGCTCGTAGGGCGCCACGTGGCCGGCAGCGTCCGTCGTGTCGATGCGCGTGACGCCCTTGCCGCGATCGGTGACCGCGGCGCCGAGGCGCGCGAGCAGCCGCCCCATCGTCCGCACGTCGCCCAGCGCCGGGACGTTGCGAAACGTGGACCGGCCGCGCACCAGCAGCGCGGACGCGAGAATCGGCAGCGCGGCGTTTTTGGAACCCGAGACGCGCACCTCGCCGTGGAGGCGCTTGCCGCCGTTGATGACGATTTTTTGCAAAGGCGGAGAAACTCTACCGTAAACCGATTCGCGCGCACGCCGCCCGGCGCGCGAACGCGGCGGGCCGGGCGCGCGCCGTTACGCGGGAGCGCCGCCTTCGCTTGCCGCGGGCGCGGCGGCCGCCGCGGCGGGAGCGCCGGTGCCGGCGTGCTCGTCGCACAGGCTGCCCTTCGTGCGCGGCTTCCGGCAACCTTCCTTCGTGCAGATCTTGTATCGATGATGGTCGCCCACCTCGCCGCGGCGCCAGGCGATGTAGTGCTTGCGGCAGTACGCCTTCGCGCGCACCGACTGCTTGCAGCCCTCGACGCGGCAGGGCGGTCCCGCCGGCACGGCGGCGGCCTTCTTGGGCGCCTTCGCGGCCTTCGCCGGCTTCGCAACGGGCTTCTCCGCGGCGGCTGCGGCCGGCTCGGCGGACTTCTCCGCGGGCTTGGCGGCAGCCTTGGCCGCCGGCTTGTCAGCCGCTTTCGCAGCGGGCTTTGCCTTCTTCTTGTCGTCTTTCTCGGTGGCCATTGGACCGCTCACAATATGCGGTCATGTGGGAGTGTCAAGCCGACGACGCGCGACGTCCCCGCCGGCCGCCCGGCTGAGCCGAACCCCTCCAGCGCCGACACCGTATCGCAATGATGCAGCAGCGTCTCTTACCGGCGGCTCTCGTGCTGGCGGGTATCTGGCTGGTTTATGGATGCTCGGGCGGCGAAACGGGCGCCATGGGAACCACCGGCAGCGCCGGGACGAGCGGCACTGCGGGAACGACCGGCAGCGCGGGCGCCGCGGGCACGACGGGAGCGGCCGGACGCGGCGGGACGGGCGGCACGACCGGAGTCGGAGGACGCGGCGGCACGACCGGCACCGGCGCAACGACCGGCACCGGCGGGGCGCCTGCGACGAGCAGCCTCTGCACCTGGCCGACCGCCACCAGCACGTTGATGCTGATGTCGACGCAGGCGATCAGCGGCACGTACGACGGCGGCATGCGCCGCTTCGTGGGCGCGGGTCCGCTCGGCACAAGCGGGCAAGCCGAGAACCAGGATCCGCTGCTCAAGATCGCGAACGGCGCGACGCTGCAGAACCTGATCATCGGCAGCCCCGCGGCGGACGGCATCCACTGCGACGGCACCTGCACGCTCAAGAACGTGTGGTGGGAGGACGTCGGCGAGGACGCGGCGACGCTGGAGGGCACCGAGGCGAGCCAGGTGATGACCATCGACGGCGGCGGCGCGCGCTCCGCGTCCGACAAGGTGTTCCAGCACAACGGCCCGGGCACGATGATCATCAAGAACTTCTGCGTGCAGGACTTCGGCAAGCTGTATCGATCGTGCGGCAACTGCACGATGCAGTACGCGCGCCACGTGCAGCTGCAGAACGTGATGGTGGTGCCGAGCAGCTCTTCGTCCGCGCTGGTCGGCGTCAACACGAACTACAACGACACCGCGACGTTCAAGAGCATCCTCGTGAAGGCGGCCACGAACTCGCTGACGATCTGCCAGCGCTACACCGGCAACAACACCGGCGCCGAGCCGCCCAAGAACGGCTCGGGCGCGGACGGCACCGTCTGCATGTACGCGGCCAGCGACATCAGCTGGATGCCGTAATACCCGTCCTCGAGGACGAGGACGAGGACGAGGACGGGTAAGAGAGTTAGATTCCCGTCTCCGTGAACGCGCTCGAGCTGATCCTGATTCTGCTGGTCGTCGCGGCGGCGCTCGCCGTCGCTGCCGAGCGGCTGAAGATCCCCTACCCGATCCTGCTGGTCGTCGGCGGGCTGGGGCTGGCGTTCATTCCCGGTCTGCCGGCGGTGAAGATCAATCCGGAGCTGGTGCTGCTGTTGTTTCTGCCGCCGCTGCTGTTCGCGGCGGCGTGGTTCACCTCGTGGCGCGACTTCGCCGCCGCCCGGCGCCCGATCTCGTTGCTCGCGATCGGCCTGGTCGTGGTCACCACCACCGCGGTCGCCTGGGTCGCGCACGCGGTGATCCCCGGGATGGGCTGGCCCGTCGCCTTCGTGCTCGGGGCGATCGTCTCGCCGCCCGACGCCGTCGCCGCCACCGCGGTGACCCAGCGGCTCAAGGTGCCCCGCCGCATCGTCACCATCCTGGAAGGCGAGAGCCTGGTGAACGACGCGACCGGCCTGGTCGCCTACCGGTTCGCGCTCGCGGCGGTCGCGACCGGCAGCTTCTCGCCCACCCACGCCGCGGGCCGCTTCGCGCTCGTCGCGGCGGGCGGCGTGGCGGTCGGCCTGGTGGTCGGCTGGCTGGTCGCGCAGATCCACCGCCGCATGGAGGACTTCCAGCTCGAGACGGTCATCACCCTGCTCACGCCCTACGCGGCGTACATCCCCGCGGAGCACCTCGGCGTCTCCGGCGTGCTGGCGACCGTCGCCGCAGGCGGGTACCTCGGCTGGCGCAACCCGGAGCTGCTGTCGGCGCTCACGCGTTTCCGCGGCAGGGGTGTCTGGAGCGTGCTGCTGCTGCTGTTCAACGGCCTCGTGTTCATCCTGATCGGGCTGCAGCTCGCGTCGATCCGCGCCATCAGCACCGGCGTCCCGTGGAAATCGCTGCTCGGTTACGCGGCGGCGGTCAGCGGGGTCGCGATCGTCGCCCGTCTCGTCTACGTGCCGATCGGCGCGTACCTCCCGTTCCTGCTGAGCCGCAAGCTGCGCGAGCGCGAGCGCGCCCCGCGCTGGCAATCGGTCGCCTTGATCGGCTGGACCGGAATGCGCGGCATCGTGTCGCTGGCGCTGGCCCTCGCGCTGCCGCTGTCGCTGCCTTCCGGCGAGCCGTTTCCCCAGCGCGCCCTCGTCGTGGTGCTGTCGTTCGCGGTCATCCTGGTCACGCTGGTGATGCAGGGCCTCACCCTGCCCGCGCTGATCCGCGCCTTCGGCCTCAAGGACGACGGCGCCAGTTTGCGCGAGGAGCGCGAGGCGCTGCTGCACGCCAGCGAGGCAGCGGTGAAGCGGCTCGCCGAGCTGGATCAGACGTCGATCATCAACCCGCAGCTTCTCGAGCGCGTCCGGATGCCCTACGAGGAGCGCCTCGAACGCCTCAGCGAACAGTCGCGCGACGATCCGGAGTGCCGCCTGACCGAGGGCGAGAACGCCGCCTTCCACCGCCTGCGCACCGAGGCGATCGCCGCCGAGCGAAAGGCCGTCGTCGAGCTGCGCAACCAGGGCCGGATCAGCGAGGAGGTCCTTCACCAGGTGCAGGAGGCGCTGGACCTGGAGGCGCTACAGCCTGATCGGTAGGTGAATAGAGAACGCATCGTGTGTAGATCTCGTCTCGCCGGCGCCGACGTTGTGACGGACCTCGCGACTCTTCGGCGCTGATTCGCGGGGATCTCGCGCCGCGCCCGCGGCATGAGGCATGCAGTGCCCGGCGCGCATGACTTCATCTCGCCTGTCGGCCCTGTTGCCGATCCTGATCGCGACGCTCGCCGGTTGCGCCACTCCGTCGCCGATCTATCGGCTCTCTCCGAACGGCCAGGACGTGATCTGGGTGGGTGGGCGCGGCTCGCTGCAAAAAGAAATCGACGGTGTCCGGGTCGCCACCGCGTTCGAGCACCAGGACGGCAATTCGCTGGGGATGCGGCTCGAAATCCAGAACGGCACGCCGGATCGCCTCGACGTCGGCCCGCAGGACGTGACGTTCAGCGCCTGCGCCACGATGAACGTCGCCACCTGCGCGCCGGCCGCGCGGGCGATCGATCCGGAGGCGGTGCTCGCCGGCCTCGACGAGCGCCAGTCGCGCGAGGTGGCTTCGGGAAAGAACAGTCAGGCGTTTCTGGGAACGCTGGTCATCCTGAGCGCGGTTGGCGACATCGCCACGATCGCCAGCGGCCACGCCGACGAAACGACCGGGCTCGCCACGGCTTCGACGGCCAACCTCGCGGCGGCCGACGCGGCCGCGACGAACAGCTCGCTTGCGAGCATCCATGTCCAGCGTCAGCTCTGGTCGAACGATGCGTTTCGCCGGAACACGCTGCTCCCCGGCCAGGGAGCAGCGGGGCACGTGTTCATTCCCATCTATCCGGAGGCAGGTGTCGTCTGGCTGCACGTCAGGGTGGGGCCGCGGACGTTCTCGTTCCCGTTCACGCAGACGGTCGTCCAGGTGGACCCTCCCGGGCGGCCCGCACGGCCGGACAGCTTTAAACGTCCGCTGGACAGCTGACGCTAGCGCGCCGCGACCTCGATGGCGTGCGACAGCGCGATCTCGTCCCAGCCGCCCTCGTGGCGAACGCCGTTGATGAAGAAGGCGGGCGTGCCGGTGACGCCGCTCTTGAGGCCGCTCGCGAAGTCCTCCTTCACGCGCGGGATGAAGGTGTGCTCCGTCCACGCCCGCGTGATAGCCGCAGCGGCTCCGGGCAGCCCCAGGGCCACGGCCAGCTCCACCATCCGGCGATCGGACAGGCTCTTCTGCGCGCCATAGAGCGCGTCGTGCATCGGCCAGAACGCGCCCTGCGCCGCCGCCCATTCGGCCTCCTCCGCCGCGTGCTGGGCGTTCGGGTGGCTGTTCGTCAGCGGGAAATGCCGGAACACGAAGCGCAGCCGGTCGCCGAACGTCTCGCGGATGCGCTGGATGATCGGGTGCGCCGCCCCGCACTGCGGGCACTCGAAGTCGCCGTACTCGACCAGCGTGACCGGCGCCGATTCGGGCCCGATCACGTGATCGCGCGGTCCCACCGGAGCAGTCAGCAAGGCGGCCATCGGGGTTGAACTTATACCCCGCTAAGGTGCTAGAAACCGGCGCATGAAGATCGAGCTCGCCCACCGCATCCGGGAACTGCCGCCCTACCTCTTCGCGCGCATCGACGCCCTCAAGAACGAGGAGCGCAAGAAGGGGAAGGACCTGATCGACCTCGGCATCGGTGATCCGGACCTCGCGACACCGCCGCACATCGTCGCCGCGCTGGCGGAGGCCGCGCGCGACCCCTCGACCCACCGCTACCCTTCGTACGTCGGCATGGAGTCCTTCCGGACGGCGGCCGCCGCGTTCATGAAGACGCGCTTCGGGCTGACCTTCGATCCCGGCAAGGAAGTCATCTGCGTGATCGGTTCGAAGGAGGCGATCGCCCACTTCCCGTTCGCCTTCGTGGATCCGGGCGACATCGTGCTCTGCCCCGACCCCGGCTATCCGGTCTACGCGACGCTGACCCGGTTCGCGGGCGGCGAGCCCTACTTCATGCCGCTGCGCCGCGAGAATGGGTTCCTCATCGACCTGGACGCGATCCCCGCCGACATCGCCCGGCGCGCGAAGATCATGTGGATCAACTACCCGAACAACCCGACCGCCGCGCTGGCGGCGCCCGGCTTCTACGAACGGGTGGTCGCGTTCGCGCAGAAGTACGAGGTGATCGTCGCCAGCGATCTCGCCTACAGCGAGATGTATTACGAGGCGCCGCCGAAGTCGTTCCTGGAAACGCCGGGCGCGCGCGACGTCGGCATCGAGTTCCACTCGCTGTCGAAGACCTACAACATGACCGGCTGGCGCGTCGGCTGGGCGTGCGGCAACCCGGCGCTGATCGCCGGGCTCGGCCAGGTGAAGACCAACGTCGATTCGGGCGTATTCGAGGCTGTGCAGCGGGCGGCGATCGCCGCGCTCACCGGCGACCAGGCGCCCGTCGCCCGCCAGCGCGAGATCTACCGCGAGCGCCGCGACGTCCTTTGCGGGGGCCTGGCCGCCGCCGGCTTCGACGTGCTGACGCCGAAGGCCAGCTTCTACACGCTGGTCGCCAACCCCAAGGGGATGACGTCGATCGAGTTCGCCTCCCGCCTGCTGACCGAGGCGGGCATCGTCGCCACGCCGGCGACCGGGTTCGGCCCGTCAGGCGAGGGGTTCGTGCGCCTCACGGTCTGCGCGGACAAGGCGCGCCTCTCCGAGGCGGTCGCCCGGCTCGCGGCCATGAAGCTCTGATCCGCCGCCGACGCGGATCGGGGCTGACACCCAAAAGGTCGGCCCCGAATTGCACGAGATTTCACGTCGCCGCCACGGTCCTGTAACAAAGGTGTCGTTACATGCCGCCGCATGAAGACAACGACCACGACGACGGCCCTCACGCTGCTTTCGCTGTTTTCTGCAGTTCCCGCCCTCGCGCAGCAGCCGGCCCCTCCGCCGGCCGCCGCGCCTCCGGCCGCGGCTGCGCCCGCTGCGCCGGACGCTACGCCAGCGACGACCGCTGACGTCCCGCCGCCCCCGCCGCCCGACGTGGCTCCGGCCGCGCCGCCGGCGACGGCCGAGGATCGCATCAACGAGCTCGAACAAAAGGTCGAAGGGCTGAACGAATCGCTCCTGGAAACGAAGTCGACCGCGAGCAGCCTCGCGAAGTTGAAGTTCAGCGGCTACATCCAGGGACGCTACGACTGGAGGAATGACTCCGTCTCCGGCGTCGACGCCGCCGGCCGTCCCAGCAACTTCAACCGCTTCGAGGTCCGTCGCGGCCGACTGAAGGCGACGTACTCCGGCGACCACGCGGAATACATGCTGCAGATCGACGCGACCGGCGACGGCGTCATATTGAAGGACGCGGAGGCAACCTTCGTCGACACCTGGACCCCCTTCGGCATTCGCGTGACGATGGGCCAGTTCAAGGTTCCGTTCGGTTACGAGATCCTTCAGTCGTCGGGCGATCGGGAGATGCCCGAACGCGCGCGCGTGATCCGGGCTCTCTTCCCCGGCGAGCGCGATCGCGGCGCCCGACTGACCGCGCGCTATGAGTGGTTCCGCTTCATGGCCGCGCTCGTCAACGGCAACTTCACCCAGGGTGATCCGGTCTACGGGACGCTCGACCAGAACCGATACATGAACCCGTATTTTCACGTCGGCGGCGACTTCGACTTCCTGGTCTTCAACCTGTCCGCGGAGTTCGGCGAGCAGCTCGCCTCCTCGGTCGCGCCGTCCACGCTGACGATCACCGACGCGAACATGGACGGCATCGTCCAGACCACCGAGGTGGCGGTGCCCGCGACGACGACCCGGCGCTTCGGCATCTATCGCCTGGGCGCGGACGCGCAGTTCTATTACGACATCCCCG
>Ga0070690_100002191_pt1 | contig 10447 bp, 5 predicted proteins | sample KBSS33HmetaG_FD_64671 | JGI IMG/M metagenome (GOLD analysis project Ga0070690, IMG submission 64671) | Switchgrass rhizosphere microbial communities from Kellogg Biological Station, Michigan, USA - KBS S3-3H metaG | ecosystem: Host-associated > Plants > Roots > Rhizosphere ...
GAAAAGGCGTGGCGGGCAGACCTGTATCGTTGGTTAGGTTCGGATGTCGCGGATTATTGTTGAATGCATAACGGACTGCGACCGGCTGAAGGACTGCATCAGACCAAACTTCGACGCGATTTTTTCCCATGATCCTAGCGTTGGCCCATCGCCAAACATGATCAGCGCCGGCGATCGCAAACTCTTCGAGCTTATCTCCATCGCGGATTTTCAGTCCTGCGCCAACTTCGTCGAACTTCAGAACTATCGTTGAGCCGGTAATTTTCGCTTGGGAGAACACGGGGCCGGATTTAGTCAGCCTTTGTCCGTAAACATCGGCGAGTGCCCAACGCGCCATGCGTTTTCCGACGTCGAGTTTGTTTTTCGGATGGATGTCGTGCGCTTCACCGATGTCGATGGTTACGATCAGACCGCTGTTTGGAGTGTTGCGCGCCGTGAGTCGTTGTGCTTCGCGTATGTGACTCCAGGGTTCGTCGGCCGGATCAGGTTTCGGGTCGCGATAGTTTGGTAATTGCACGATTGCGAAAGGGAAGTTGCCCTCGCCCCAACGTTCGCGCCACGCTCTGATCATCGTCGGCAGAAGCAATCCATACTGCTGCGCTCGCGCTTCGTTCGATTCGCCTTGATACCAGATCGCGCCGCGAATATAGAAGGGAATCAGCGGTTCAATCATCCCGTTGTAAATTGACGAAGCGATTCGATATTCGCGGAGCGCATCAGGAACCGCAGGTGATGGACTGGGACGGGCCCCGGCTGCCCGAGCCTGATCTGAATCAGCGCGCCATTTCTTCAAAGCTTCGTCGTATTCCATGCGTACGCGCGCCCGTTCTTCATCCCAGATTTTTGTGCGTTCTACTGTCGGCCGCAGATCAGCAGATGCGAGCAGGTATTCCGTTGGGGTCCATGCTTCCGCTTGCGATCCACCATACGACGAGTTGATTAATCCTATCGGTACATGCAGCTCTTTTTCTAACTCGACGCCAAAATAATACCCAGCTGCAGAAAATTCTTTCACCGTTTGTGGCGAACAAGCCTGCCATGTCGCAAGCGGTGGCGGTGCGTGTTTGAAGGCGACCTGTCGACTAACATTGAATAGACGGATCTGCGGATGACTCGCGGCCGAGATTGCTGCCTCACCATCTGCAGTTTCGCTCAACAAGCGCTGCATGTTTGATTGGCCTGCAACCAGCCACACTTCGCCGACAAGAATGTCCTTCAGCTCGATGGTGTTGTTGCCGGAGATCGTCATCGTCGATGGTGTGGCGTTGGCGACCATCGGCTCTAGCTTAATCAGCCACTTGCCGTCTGGCCCGGCGATAGTTTTCTTCGTCTGTTTTGCGAAACGAACGATCACGACTTCGCCTGGATCGGCTTTGCCCCAGATGGGAACGCGCTGGTGCTGTTGCAGCACCATGTGATCGCTGAGGACGTCGGGCACAGACACGTTAGCCCGTACGTTAAGAGCGGTCGTCAACAAGACGGCGAGCAAGCACAGACGAGTGAATGGAAAGTATCGTTTGATCATGTGAACCTTCTTCTCTGTGCAGCCTTTGTGTTCTTTGTGTCTCTGTGGTGGATTAGTCGGCGCGGGAACCACTACCACAGAGACGCAGAGAACACGAAGGTTGCACAGAGAGAGCCTTACGGAAGCCGAAGCTTGCGCAGCCATGCTAATAGCGCTTGCGGCCACACCTTCGGCTCTTTGTCGGAGCGCAATGCAAAACCGTGCCCGCCGTTTTGATAAAGCAAAAATTCATTCGACACTTTCGCAGCATCGAGCGCCGCGTGATAGAGCTTGCCACCGAGAACGTAGTTCTTGTCGTCTTCGGCAAAGACAATCAGCGTTGGTGGAATCTTTGCTTTTAGATTCACCTCTGTCGTGAGCTTGCCGTCTTTATCGAGATAAGCTGGATAAACCAGCACAGCGAAATCCGGCCGTGAGCTCTGATCATCGATCGCGTCTATCCGCGAATACGTGCGCGTGTCGAATAGCGTACTCGCCTTTGCCGCGAGATTCCCGCCTGCCGAAAAACCCATCACGCCGAGTCTGGTCGGATCGATGTTCCATTCGGCTGCGTTTGCTCGAGTGAGACTGATCGCACGCTGAAGATCTTGAAGTGCGCCGTCGCGGTTTTGTGGAACGCGGTACTTCAAAACAAGTGCACTGAAGCCGATTGAGTTTAACCATGCCGCCAGTTCGGTTCCTTCTTTATCGATAACTACGTAGGTGTATCCGCCGCCGGGACAGACGATCATTGCTGGTTGTCGCGAGCCTGTGTTCTTTGCCGGGTACAAACTCAAAGTCGGACGACTGACGTTTGTGATTCGGTGGAAATTATCAGTTGTACTCGGTGTAACCGTTTCGGCTGCGTCTGCGCCTTTGCCTGGCATTCGACCTTCCGGCCACACATCAACAGTCGCCGCCGCTACCGTCTTCCCATAAATGCCCATGAGACTGGGATTGAAGGTGCCGAGCGCAGCAACTACAACTTCGGCATTCAGTCCGGCGCCGGCAGGATTCGTGTGCGTGTGGTCTGTAGCGAACAGGGTTTTCACTTTGTCCTCGCCTAACTGTTCGTACTTGTCTGCGATGATCGTCGTGAGATCAATAAACTCCACATTTTGAGATTTGGCGATTTCCGCGGCCCACTGGCTGAATTTTCCCGAGCCTCGTTCCACGCGTCCATCTTTCCAAATATTTCGCACTGTAAGCGAAAGCACGATCGGCGTGGCGCCTTTTGCTTTCGTGTCGGCGATCATTTTGCGCATGTACCAACCGTACGTGTGCACCACTTCATGTTTCTTTGTGAGTTCGTTGTCGATCTCCTGAGTCTCCTCGCCGAGCCCGGGAAGTGAACCACGCGCACGCGAGGCATCGTTGATAGCTCCGGCATCGTTGTGGCCAAATTGAATTAATACAACGTCGCCAGCCTTCATGTCGCTCAACACTTTGTCCCAGAGGCCTTCAGAGATGAATGTTCGACTGCTGCGACCGCCGCGTGCACGATTGAGGACGTTAGTCTTGGAGAGATCAAAGTAGGTGATGAATGGATCACCCCAACCTAGACCACCGTTCGCGTGATTGTTCGCAGTCGAGTCGCCGACAACAAAGATGGTTGGGAGCTTGGGATTGATCTGTTCTGCGGGCGCCTGCGGAGTCGGAGTCGTTTGAGCGCGAGAGGACGGCGCGCAGAGAGCGATTGAGAGAAGAGCAAGAATAACCATTCGCATTGGATTGTAAGTTTCGCTTAATCCGAACTCGGTGGCCAAACAGTCAGTATCCCGACGAGTCGGGATAGCGTCGGGTCCAATTTCCGGTTATGGCCCGCGATAGAAACCAGGACCCGACGCTACCGCGTTTCGTACTGACTGTTTCGACACGATGTCGGGTCTTCACCGCACGCCATCAACCGAGAACAGATCATGTCTGGCTTTGGGCGAGGCATTGTACATGACTTTTTGTTCTTGTCAGCCACACTTTGGAATTCATATAAATGTCGCGCGCCATGAACCGAGTCACGAAGCTTTGTCTGTTGTTAGCTATTTGCGCGTTGATCGCTTGCTCGTTATCGCTTCGAACTGCAAACACATCGAGCATCGCCTCGCCCGTTCAGCGCCATTACAATGTTCTCTTCTTAATCGCCGATGACTTGCGACCCGAGCTTGGATGCTACGGCAACCTAACAATTAAAACGCCGAACATTGATGCTTTAGCCGCGCGCGGGACGCAGTTCAATCGTGCGTACGCGCAGTTTCCTCTGTGCAATCCCTCACGTTCTTCAATGCTAAATGGTCGCTATCCAACACAGACCGGTGTCATGGATAACAACACGTACTTTCGGGCGAAACATCCCGACTTCGTCACGCTGCCGCAGTATTTTATGAAGAATGGTTACGCAACGTTGCGCACTGGCAAGATCTTTCACGGCGGCATCGACGATCAGGTTTCGTGGACTGAGGGCGGCGAGCCGGTCGATCCAAATATCGTGAACCGGCCGGCGAGTCCGGTAGCAACTGGTCAGGGCGCTCGCGAAGTTGGTGACGAAGAGTCAACGCCTCAAACTAACAGGTCGGCTCGTGCTTCAGCGTCTGATCGCATTGTCGTTCTGGAGGGCGATGGGGAAGCGCACGGTGACTATAAGATCGCGACTCGCGCGATCGAGTTTCTGAATAAGTATAAGGACAAGCAGTTCTTTCTCGCCGTTGGCTTCAATAAACCGCATAGCCCACCGACGGCTCCTAAGAAGCTCTTCGATCTTTACGACGTAAGTAAGATTCCATTGCCCGTTGATTTCAGAACGTCGCCGCAGGCGCCAGAAGGGTTTCCAGATGTTTCAATTCCACGCCGGAACGCTGACCTATTCATTGGTCGCGAGTCTTCCCCGGCTGAATCGCGCGAGATGATTCGCGCCTACTACGCGTCGACGAGTTTCATGGACGTGCAGGTGGGACGCGTTATCGACGAACTCGATCGATTGAAGCTGCGGGATAACACCATCATCGTTTTCTGGGGTGACCATGGGTATCACCTCGGCGAGAAAGGGAAGTGGTCCAAGGCATATTCACTGTGGGATGTCGGGCTTCGTGTACCGCTGATTATTGCTGTTCCCGGACAAAAGCCTGAGCAAAGCTCTCGGGTAGTTCAGCTTCTGGATCTGTATCGCACACTTGCGGACTTAGCTGGATTGCCGCAACCGAAAGAGATCGAGGGACGCAGTCTCGCGCCATTAACTCGCAATCCAAAATCGAATTGGAATTATCCTTCGTTTGCCGTGGTTCAGTTCCAGGGCAAGTTTGGCACTTCGGTCAGCACTGAACGTTGGCATTATGTCGAGTGGGATCGGGATCGCGCAGGGTCAATGTTGCTGGATTTGCTTAACGATCCTCGAGAGTTGAAGAACCTCGTGTCAGATCCCACCCGCGCTTCGACAGTTCAGGAAATGAAACGACTGCTCAAGCAGCTCCCGAAAAATTGAGCCACAGATTCACACAGATAAGCGCAGCTCAGAATGTCAACGAACAGGAGAGGAGCAGCAGGGAAGCGCTACAAGAGAAAGATTCCTGCTCCTGTCGTGTCCTACTCTAGGTTGTCTCTGTGCCACCTCGGTGAACTCTGTGTCTCCGTGGTTGAAAGAACCTGACGAAACACGCACCACTGAGACACAGAGCACGCAGAGGTTACACAGAGAAATCCAGATTAGGACACTAGTGCTGCTCCTGCTTCTGTTTTCTGATCTGCGACCATCTGCGAACAATCTGTGGCTCACATCTTGACTATTGCTTCACGACCTCGGGCGCCTCAACACGCTCAGAGTTCTGAATCTTCAACGGTGCGCCACTCTTTGTCGAAAGCTTCACGTTGCGCATGGTCCAGTCGCGCGCGTGCTCAATCAATCCTGCGTCGACCCCTTGTGCGGTGACGTTTTCGAATCGCACATTGATGATCGGTTTCTCGGGCAATCCGCTCGCAGAAAAGATCTTGATCGCGCTGACGATTTCGACATTCTCAATCGTTATGTTGCGAAACTGACAATAGCCGCGTTCTTTAGGCGTCACTGGTGTGCTCAGTGCCACCCAATGTGGCGGGATGTTTGTTATCTCTTTGGGAATCGTTGCGTAGCTGTAACTTGGATTCCAGTTCAACGTAAACGTAAAAGGGAGCGGCACGTTCTCCATTTTGATATCGCGAATCAAGACGTCTTCAACAAAACCACCGCGCGTCTTCGCCGATTTGAAACGAATGCCTTCGTTCGTGCCAATGCCCCGGTTCTGGTATGCGACAACTTTTCGAATACCGCCAGAAGTTTCACTGCCGAACGAAATGATGCCTCCGCCTCTGCGCGTGATGTTGTTGCGAATGACGACGTACTCGGTCGGTCGATTCACACGCAGGCCGTCGTAATCACGGCCGGCTTTCAGGCAAATATCATCATCGTTGTTGTCAATGTCGCAATTCTGCACAAGCACGTAACTCGACGAATCAATATCGACACCGTCTGTGCTTGGTCCTTTGTTGTCCGTGATCTTGATGCCGTCGACCGTCACGTGATCTGAGTAGACAACTTGCACTGTCCAGAACCCCGAACGCTTGAGGCTCAGATTTTCGATCGTCACGTCTGAAGACTTCGACACGACCATTAATCTCACGCGCTCAGCATCGTAGTCCGAAGCCCACCGCAAGCCGCGTGGTTCGTACTCTTTTCGTAGCGCCCAATACCTGTCCCACCACTTTTGCCCGCGTCCATCGATCGTTCCGCCGCCGGAGATCTTCGCGTTGCGTGCGTCATTCACGTTGATCAACGCGGCGGGCCACTTCATCTCAATACCGGCAATGCGCGTCGCTATCGAGGGATAGTCGGAGTCGTCCTGACTACCCAGCAGGGTCACGTTGCTGTCGATGTGAAGATGTACGTTGCTCTTTACGAAGAGTGCGCCGGTAACGTACTCGCCAGGTTTGAACGCTACAACTCCCCCGCCGGCTTTCGCACAATCATCAATAGCGGTTTGGATGGCTTTGGTTGAGTTAGTCGCACCATCGCCAACAGCAGTGACGGTGAATGTTCGTCGAGCTTTAGGTGCACGGCGGGCTCCGACATCTTTGACCCATTTCGGCAAGTCTTTATAAGCCGACGCCGACGGAGGTTGTGCCACGGCAGATGAATTGAAAGCGCCACCGAAGAGGAGTCCCGCAAGTACCGCTAGAGTTCGAAATTGATTCAGCATGTTGTTCAAGATTCTCTGTGCAACCTCCGTGTTCTCTGTGTCTCTGTGGTGTGTGGTCGCTGCATCTTTTCACCACAGAGACACAGAGAACACCGAGGTTGCACAGAGGCCGTTCAAAGCTTCTTCTGATCGACTCTCTCGAGATGCATGTTGGCCACGCCCCGGCATTCTTGAGTAGTGAAGTCCGAGATGCTTCTCAGTACGAACGTCGGAACACTGTCCATTTTTTGCGCGGCGACGTGACCAAATACGGCGCCGTTCACATCCTCCAACCAAAACGGTGGACGAAAGTCATCGCTTAGATAACTGATCTCCACGTCCGTAACAGAAATGTTCTTCACGTGCCGCACAAATAAGCCGTAAACCGGCATCTCTCCGAACATCGACGGTTCAGGATAATTTGTCTCTCTTTCAGGAGGTTGTAGATCCGCCAACTCTTTCTTGGCGCCGCCGCGATAGAAGATGCGGATGTTATTCAAGCTTACGTCCTCGATGTGATAGTCAGGAAGGCCGGCAATGATTGAGGCATAGCGTGGTTCGGCGTTGTAAGCTATCACGTCGCTGATAGTTACGCGCCGGAGTTTCCCTACGGTCGTGCCAGCTGGCCCACGCATTCGTCTTCCCAGTCGCAGGAATATAGGAGACGTTGTGACATCGCGCATCGTGATGTTTGTGATCGTCACATCTTCCAGGGACCCGCCATCGACTGTTTCCAACGCCAGTCCGCGACAGTGATCGAAAACGATGTTTGAAATCGTGATGTTCTTGAAGCCACCGTTAGACTCGGTCCCAAGTTTTATGCGACCCGTTGGGCCATCACGATCAGGTGCTTCCGTAACGTTTCGCTTGTAGGTTCCATCAAGCAAAGATCCAATGTCGTATCCACTAACCAGGCAGTTAGTGATCGTCACGTTCTCAGTAGCGCGTGCGAAACCAAGTGCGTAAGAACTCTTTAGAACTATAGCGTCATCGTTGGGAGAGTTGACGCTACAGTTTGATATGCGCACGTTGCGGCTCGAGTCGATATCGAAGCCGTCGCGATTTGTATCCACCTTTACGTTGTCGATCGTGAGGTTGTCGACGCCTGTCGCGAGCAGAGCGAAGTGACCGCCGTTGAGAATCGAGATGTCTCGAAGCACCACATTGCGCGACAATTTCAAAGAGATTGCTTTATTGCCCAGACCTTCCATCACTTTCGGGTCATCATCTTCACCGAGAGGTGATTGAGGACGTGCGCCTGTTTGACCACCGAGCGTCACAGGGCGATCCCCGGGTTGATTAACTCGACGAGCTCGCGGACTGCGGCGAGTTAGACCTTTGCCGTTGATCATTCCAGGCCCGATGATGCTGACGTTCTCAACGCCAACGCCCCAGATCAAACTGTTCTGCCAGTGACTGTGACCGAAGTCCTGATACATATCCCATTCATTCGGCTCGGGTAGATCATAGGTAACTTTGCCGGGAGTGTGATCGGCAGCGAGAATCGTCGTGCCTGGATTGAGCTGCAAGGTGATGTTGCTGCGGAGATGAATCGACACTGAAAGATAGGTTCCTGCCGGGAAAACTACGGTTCCGCCTCCGGCAGCAGCTGCAGCTTCGATGGCTTTGTTGATTGCACCGGTATCGAGTGTCTTGCCATCGCCTTTCGCGCCGAACGCCCGGACGTCATAAATCATTGCTGGCGCTTTTGCGGCTCTCGTCGATTGTGCGCGGTTGCTGTTGATTGCAACCTCCAGCAGAAGAGCGATTGCAAAAACTGATAAGACGATCTTTTTCATCTGGATAATTGTTGGCCGTTGTGATCCCGAGACACTTCAGGAACCTCTGATCAAGTGCTATTCAGTACCATGCGCGGTAGCGGATGGCCAAGACTCAACTCCATTGGTGTTTGTGTTGAGATTTGGCCATCCGCTACCGCGCATGGTACTGAATAGCTTGGTCACTTCAGAGCTTCCTTCAGTTTGTCGTGAGTTGCTGAGACCTCGACCTGAATTGAAGAACACGTCGCCGCGAGTTTACGACAACCTGAAGTATCGAACATCAATTGCCGAGTGGCTTAACGTCGGTCGTTCGTGGACTTGCCGGTATCTGGAAAGTCTCAATCGAATCGGGACGACTCGGATCAAATCGCGGGATCTCATTCACTAGATATTTCGCGAGTGCCAACTTATTTGCCCGGATACCTTCGACGATACATTTCGCGAGTTCGTAACTCCCGTAGTTGTTGTGATGTGTGCCGTCACCTTCTTTGAAAGCCAGCACCGACTTTTCTGGCCCCCATGTTTCGTATAGAACTTTGCTCATCTGGTTGAGATCGATAAGCGCTACCTTTTCTTCTCTCGCAACTTTACGCACCGCGTCAGGATAGTCGCCGTGCGAGTTCGTGATCTTTCCCTCCTTATCAAACGTTCGACGTTGCACCGGCGTGATGAGCACGGGAATCGCCCCGCGTTCGCGCGCGCCAGAAACAAACTTCTTCAAGTCAGAGGTGTAAGTTGTGGATGCGCCAACACCCTCACCTTTCTCCTTCTCATCGTTGTGACCATACTGAATCAATAGATAGTCGCCGGGTTTGATAACGCTCAAAACTTTGTCGAGACGCCTGGCTCCCAATGAACTTCGCAGCGATTCGCCGGATTCCGCATGATTCGCAATTGCCACACCTGGTTTGAAGAAGCGTGTCAGCATTTGCCCCCAACTGTTGTAGGGTTCGAGCGGCTGATCGGCGACCGTTGAATCACCGAGAACGTAAACCGTCGGCACCTCATCGGCGCGCGTGATTTCGATCGCGCAAACGGCGGGACGACCGTTATTGAACTCGAGCGTCAACTTCTCGTCCCATGCCCACCACTCTGTAGTCTTCTCGCGCTCTTTCAGTTTTACTTCGCCGCCGCCGGCAATCTGCGGGCTGCGAACGTTAACGGTGAAGGTTCGCTTCTCGAATTTGCCTGGTTTCGTTTCAACCTTTTCGATCATCAGACGACGTAACTCGGCTTTCACTGTCGTCTCTGATTCGGCAGTTGCATCGCCGAATGTGACAGCGACGTTGTAGTTTCCCTCGGGTAAAGTCACCGAAAAGTAGAACGGTTTCTCACTCGTGCAGAAGTCGCCGCGTAGCGAATCTTTGCCGCCGCGATTGATGCATACGATCTGCGAACCGAGCTCAAATCCGTACCCCGTTTCGCGAGTGTAAATACTCTGGGGCATCACTTGTTTGTAGCCGCTCGCGACTGGGCCAGGACCGAAATCGAATCTCCAGGAGAGCGCATTCGTGTGTCTAGTTTGTGCTCCGAGCGAATGATTATGCGCAGGGATTAGGAGTGCACCGGCCGCAATTATTGAACACGCGACCAGCCGATAAATAACCTCTCGAAGGTACGGCTTCGCCACTCGATGTGCGGCGATGGCTCCGCCTCGCCGTGACGCGCGACTAGCATTTGTGGGCTGTGCCCCTCGTTGGGTCTTTGACCTGACGTCCGAATTTTTAATCACCATCTAGTTGGTTGAGACTCTCTGTTGGACCAAGTTAACTGGACCTTTCGTGTTTAGTTCGTGTGACTTCGTGGATCGTTCCGTCTGGCCAGCAAAACAAGGACCATCCACGAAGTCACACGAACGAAAGGTAGACGCACTTCGGCACTATCAATTAAAGTTACGAACATACGAGCAGTGTCAGCGCCAAGGTGCGCTTAAGTTTATCGGCTCTTCTCACCGGATCTCGATC
>Ga0070690_100002194_pt1 | contig 10442 bp, 3 predicted proteins | sample KBSS33HmetaG_FD_64671 | JGI IMG/M metagenome (GOLD analysis project Ga0070690, IMG submission 64671) | Switchgrass rhizosphere microbial communities from Kellogg Biological Station, Michigan, USA - KBS S3-3H metaG | ecosystem: Host-associated > Plants > Roots > Rhizosphere ...
ATGCTTCCGAGAACGAGGTGCGTTTGAATCTCGTGGAGTGCTGCTTCGATGTATCGGGACTGGTCACGGATGACTTCGAGCTTTACGTCTTGCGGAAGCTGTGACTCCACCCGTGGCAGAACGCTCTTGATACCGTCGATGACCTCCACTGTGTTCGCACCAGATTGGCGTCTGATGTCGAGCGTAACTGTAGGCACTCCATTCAGACGAGAGAATGAGCGTTGCTCCTTGGTACCGTCTTCCACATGGCCAATATCGCGCAGTCGCACCGGCCCGCCATTCACGTTGGCGATCACCAGGTCGTCGAACTGTTTGGGATCCGTAAATCGACCGAGAGTACGAAGCGTCAGCTCTTCCTTATTGGTCGTCAAGATGCCACCAGGTACATCGGCATTTTGCCGCTCAAGTGCCTGGCGAACTTGCGCGATCGAGATCTGGTAGGCGGCCAGTCGTTCAGCGTCAATCCAAACATTGATTGCTCGATCCAACCCACCGACAACCTGCACTTGACCAACGCCACCGACTCTTTCCAGCTGGACACGAACTGTCTTGTCGGCAAGCTCTGTCAGTTCGCGTAGCGAACGATCAGCGGAGAGAGCGATGGTCAGAACGGGGGTACTATCGTTATCAAACTTTTGTATGACGGGAGGCGTGGCATCTTCGGGCAAGCGGCGACCAAGCGTATTTACCCGGTCGCGAATATCCTGCGTAGCGCTTTCCAAATTCCGATCGAGCTTGAAAGTCGCGATGACGAACGACGTGCCCTGGCCTGAAACTGATCGGAGTTCGCTGATTCCATCTACCGTGTTAACGACCTCTTCGACCTGTTGCGTGATCAACGACTCGACTTCTTCCGGTGAACCACCCGGCAGTCCGATCCGAACGCTCACAGTGGGTAGGTCCACCGATGGAAATCGATCCACACCCAGCTTGAAGAAGCCAGCTGCACCCACCACGACCAACGACAAAACGATCATGGTCGCGAAAACAGGACGATGAATACAGATTTCAGCTAGCTTTTGCATGAATGACGAACTTCGTTAGACCCTACTCCACAACAGCAACCGGTTGGCCTGATTGGAGGTTTCCCGGATCGATAATAACTTTCTCGCCGAGATTTATTCCCGATACGATCTCAGTCCATTCGCCGCTGCGGCGTCCGGTTGTGATCGGTTTCTCCAAGGCTTTCCCATTTTGCACAACTATGACTTTTTCGATACCCGCAAAAGTAACAATTGCGTTATTAGGAACGGTGATCGCCATTTTCGAGTCGTTAGTCACGATTTCGGCTCGGGCAAACGACCCCGGTCGAAGGCGTCCATTATTTCGGACGTCGGCTTCAACAACGAGCATGCGATTCTGCTCAGCAATAACCGGACTCAAACGACGGATCTGTCCGAGATAAACGTTCGGATCGCCTTCCACAGTGACCCGCACACTCTGACCTGATTGCACGTTGCGAGACTCTCGTTCAGGAATCTGCGCGCGCAGTCGCAACGGATCCATCTTCACTATGTCTACGACAGGTGCACCAGCCGCCAGATACTCACCGGCACTCGCCTTCTTCTCCTGCACGATCCCATCAAGCGGCGAATACACAGCTGTATCTTTCAACTGCTGCCGCGCCAAAGCAACTTCTGTCCGTCTTTGCGCGAGAATACCCTGCCGGTTTCGGATCTCTTCGTACGCATCCTGATAGCGTCCTTCCGCAACCTTGAACGCTGCATTTGCAGTATCAAAGTCTGCTTTGGCGATGATGCCTTGCTCGACAAGCTTGCCCGCACGATCGCGGTTGAATCTTGCTTCGTCAAGCACCGCACGCGCCTGTCGGACAGTCGCTGTCTGTTCAGGATCTACGTTGTCGTCAGCGCCGTCCGGCGCAAGCCCTAAACGCGCGCGCGCCTGCGACAGGGATGCTTCTGCCTGCTGAACGCGCAACTTGTAGTCTTCCGGTTCAAGTTGGGCAATCACCTGACCTTTCGAAACAACAGTTCCGAGGTCTACCGATATCGCGCGAAGACGGCCAGGGACTTTGACGCTAACGGTCGTCTGATCAAAAGCCGCCAGAGTTCCGTTGGCTGTTACCGTTTCACCAAACGGCGTCTCAGCCACTGCAACGGTTTTCACCTGGCGAGCTTCCTTCGACTCACCGCCACTGCGCGCCTGGCGAGCCGATGCTGGATAATCGCTTTTGCAGGCTGCAAGAAAACCGATGCTGAAAATTATGGAAAAAAGAAGGCTCACACACAGTGTGGCCCTGGGGGATTTCACGGCTTCCGACATACAGGAGCAATTTAGAACAGAGTAATACCTACTTCCAAGTGGAAAGGCCTAATTCCAGCAGTAATTTACAAAACTTTACAAAGAAACGGGGGATACCGTCGGATCCGAAACAGCAAAGCGGTGAGCGGTACGAGCGAGCCCCGTCCCCGTGGCTCTTGCCCTTAGCCCTTACCTCTTACCTCTTCACCCGCCGAAGCTCTTCCGGATCAAATACGACACCTTGATGAAGAAGGTCCGTCCGTTGCGGCGAAAACCGGGTTCGAGCTGGCCGGTGAATGGGCTGTAGCCGTTATGAGTTAGATCGTCGTTGTAGCCGACATAGAAGGCCGTGCCCGGATTCGGAGTCCAACCGAATAAAAACTGGGCAGTCGCAGTTGAAGACAAAGTCGCGTAGTCGATACGAGCTCGAGTGAATATGAATCGGGTGAACTGATACGTCGAACGAAAGGAAAAGATGTTCTCTTGAAAGGCTACAAGGTTGGTGTCGTTGCGTCGCAAGCGATTCATCGTATAGCCGAACGAGGCATTCAATTCGTTGGTGGGCTGATAGTTAAAACCGAGATTCAGTTCCCAGAACTTACCCGGTCCTGGATCCAATGGGGCATTCGGATCGGCGAGAGCTGCCGGACTAACGCGCGGATATTTCGGCTCTGCTCCAAAATCGAAATCAAAAGAATCGCTTGAGTAATTTAAAAAGAAGTTTGCTGAATATTTCTTGCTCGGGTGTGTCCCTCCGTAGATGTAAGGCACTACATACTTAGTCGATCGTTCTGGCCCACCGAAGAACGAACCACTCTGCGTTGCCGTTCGTGCGACGCCAAACTCTTCCTCAAAAATCCTCTCGTAACCCACGTTGACGCCCGTCCCCAGGTAGGAGCTTTTTTGGAATTGAAACCCCAAGCTTGTTCCGTTGCCAGTGCTGTAGGCGAGTCCCTGCCACGTGTATGACGTGTGACCGGAATTGGAGAGCTCCCACTGGATGATCTTGTTCTTTGGCTTCGGTTCAGAGTGATAGCCAATATCGTATCCAGCGTCGTTTGTATTTGTTCTGCGAGTAAATCCAACGTCAGCACGGTAATCACGAGTGGTCCCGCTGGCGTTTAGGTCGAAGAAAACGTGGCGGCCGCTCTTGTTGTAGCTGGCTGTGTAGGCAAAACCGTTTCCTGTGCGATAGAAGCTGCGAGTCTGACCGCCTGTGTAGCATGGGTCGGTTGGTCCAGGGCGATACAAGTCAGCAAACGGATCAGAAAAACATCCGCGTGATGTCGTGCCGAGCACCTGGAAACTTAACGTTGTGATCTTGTCTAACTTCAACCGACCATCAAAACCGCCGACTTGATTGTGCTTCTCGATGAAGTTGTAACTCGTACCAATAAAGCCAATCGTCGATTCCTTGCCGACGTCTCGGCGCAAACGCAACACACCAATGTAAGCATTCTTATCTACGAATCGCTCGATAACGCGGAAGTTAATTGGATTGTTGATTTCTTCTTCGCTGAAATTGCCCGGCGCATTGTCTGACGCCACTAGCAAGCCGAAGGTGGTTCGGTTGTGCTTGCCGGTAATCTTCATCGCCACATCGGGATCGACAATCGCGCGCGTGTGGACCGCCGTCATTGGAGTGCGAAAGATGTCTATACCCTCGAGAAAGAATGGACGCTTCTCCTCAAAAAAGATGGGGAAGCGTTGGTTCGCAGTGACGACGGTTTGGTCCGCTTCGACTTGAGCGAAATCTGGGTTCACCGCCAGATCGAGAGTGATTGTCGGCGTCAAGCTATATTTGACAGTGACACCGGCATCCGCCTCGATCGGTTGATTCAGCAGTCGACCCGGATCAACGGCAGCGGGATTTGCCGCCAAAGCCGCGGGCGAAAGGGAATTCACTCTGCGCGCCGTTTCTGAAACGGTGAGGCTGGGAATGATTTCGAGAGTTCGCTCAGTCGAGATTCCCTCCAAGCCTGTCAGATGAGCCGCCTGAATAAGCGTGCCGTTAATATCTCGGCTGATTGGAACCCATGAATCCATTTCATCATTGTTTCGAGCGATGTTACGCCAAAGATGAAACCCCCACAGCTTGTCTTTTCCAGCAACGTAACGAAGGGACTTGAACGGGATCGCGACCTCGACTGTCCACCCATCACTGGTCAACATCCCTTTCGATTCCATGACAATGTCGACACTGAAGTCGGTGCCCTCGCCTTCAGTTTGGATTCCATCCTGTTGAATGCCGAACGGATTCCAACCTAATAGGTACGCTTTCCGCTGATCATTGAACGTGTCGAGGTATACCCGCACGTTGTCTTCGCCGAACACTTGATCACGCGCGGCCACGCTCGCTCGAACTTTGTCAGGCTCGTCGTAGCAATAGAAAGCCAGGTAAAGGAACTTGGAGTCGTAGCCCAGGAATGCCTCGGTTGGTTTGGTTGGAGCAGTGTTATCGCCGGGATTGAACTGATAGAAGTCTTTGAGTACGACGGCTTCCTTCCACTCTTCAGGGTCGAGCTTCCCGTCGATAACGGGAGGCTTCGTCAGGCGTGGAATTACAACCGGCTTGGCTTTTTCCGGTGGGACAGTGACGGTACCTTTCTTGGCTGGAGCGGCTGTGTTGCTGTTAACAGGCGCAGCACTGCTCTTGCTGTTTTGCGCCGCGAGCGACGAACTCAGCACAAGAAGCAACGCCAGGACGAAGAGCAAACGCACTAGAACAACGCCTCCGATGTCGAATGTTCCGAGGAAGGAAACACGACTGCACAAACCCGATGTTCGATAAGTTGCGTTGTCTGTCTCGAGAGCCCGTGTTGGCCGGGGGCCATGGGAGGGCCAGGGCTCGCAGTATTCTACGTCACTCTGACGCGGTTGGTTCTCAATTAGTTGTTAAGGGTTGTAAAGACTATGCCATCAAAAACCAGCGTGAAGAAAGAAATCATTGGCGATTGAGATTTGATATTTATCAAGTGGAATTTAAAGAGCTTTGATACATATCAAATTTCAAATCTCAAATCTTACATAACCACCGATCTTCGCTCCGCTCGGCTTCCTGCTTCTAGAAGCTGCGTCTGATCAAATACGACGCCTTGATGAAGAACGTGCGGCTATTGCGACGGAAGCCGGGCACGATTTCATTCGTGAATGGATGGGCCGTCGCGTAATTCAAATCGTCGTTGTATCCCACATAGAAAGCAGTGCCCGGACTTGGAGTCCAACCAAACAACGCCTGCGTTCTCAATCTCGCATTAAGCGTGCTGTAGTCCAGAATCAGTCGAGCGAACGTCGCTTTCGTAAACTGATAAGTCCCGCGTCCGTTCAGAATATTTTCGTCGAACGCGAGGAGCCCGGTGTCATAACGCCTGAGTCTCTGCTTGTTAATGCTGAACGACATGCGTAGTTCGTTCGTCGGTTGGTAAGTAATTCCGCCGTTAACTTGCAGTAGACCTCCACGGCCGGGATCCAATGGCGCCAATGGCCCAAGCGCCAACGCGGCCGGGCTCACACGCGGAAACTTTCGACCATTACCAAAATCGAAATCAAAATGGCCCCACCGGTAAATGAACTGCGCGTTGAATGAAATCTTCTTGCTGTACTGCGAGCCCCCGTAGAACGACAGGTGTTGTTTACTGGACGAACGCTCGTTACTTTCTCCGTAGAACGTGCACCTGTTTTGGACCGCAAACGGATTGCATGGCTTGGCCTCCCTCGTAAGGCCAAACTCCGAATCGAATAAGCGCTCGTATCCGGGTTCCCACCAAGCGCCTAGATAGCTATTGCGTGGCAATTGCAGTTCTACAAGGTTCTCCGACTCCCACATATACATTCTTCCCTGCCAGTTGTAATCGATGTGGGCAATCGTATGGACGTGGTAAGAAATGATTTTCTTCTTTGGATCCCTTTCAGAGTTATACCGCAGGAATCCGTAGTTGAAGTTGGAGTTTGTTCGTTGGGTGAATCCAACATCGGCGCGATAATCGCGTGTGAATCCTTCGCCGTAGAACTCGTAGCCCCAATTCCGTCCGGATACGTTGTAGTCGGCTGAGTAACCGAATCCATTTCCAGTTCGATAGCGTGTACCTTCGTTAGGATCGAAGAAGAAATTTTTCGACGTGGTACCGAGCAGTTGGAAACTGGTTGTTGTTTTCTTATCGAGCCTGAAGCGACCGTCAGTCGCAAAGAGCTGATTGTGTTTTTCGATGAAGTTATAGGTCGTCGCCAGTATGCCGAACGTATTCTCGGCGCCAATGTCGCGCTTCAGACGCAGCACACCGATGTAGGCATTCTTATCAAGGAACTTAAAATTACTCGGGCGAAGACGCTCATCCCCGACGAAGTTTCCTGGTCCATTGTCACTCGCGACCATCACTCCAAAAGTATTACGACCCATTTTCCCGGTTGTCTTAACAGCAATGTCCGGGTCGACAATTGCGCGAGTGTGAACGGCGGTAATCGGCGTGCGAAAAATGTCGATGCCTTCGAGAAAGAATGGTCGCTTTTCAGCAAAGAAAATCGGGAACCGCTGGTTTGCCGTTACCACGAGCTGATCAGCTTCCACCTGAGCAAAATCAGGATTGATCGCAAGATCGACAGTGACAGCGGAACTCGGAATGAACTTCGCTGTTAGTCCAGCGTCTAAAGCGACGGGCTCATTAACGAATCTACCGACGTCCCCGCCCGCTGGTGCAGTATTAGGAAAGACCCCGAAAGTACGAACAAACCGGCTCGACTCTGACAACGTGATACTCGGTATTAATTCAATCGTTCGCTCAATCGCGATGCCTTCAAGACCAGTGATGTGGCCTTCTTGACTGAGATTACTCGAGATACTGCGAGAGAATGGCATCCACGAATCAAGTTCATTCTCAAACCTCTTGATGCGTCGAAAGAAGTGAGCGCCCCACAACTTACCTTTTCCTGCTTCGAATCGAAGTGACTTGAACGGGATCGCGATCTCTACGTCGAACCCCGTTTCATGAATGATTCCTTTCGACTCCATCAACAAGTCGACACTGAAGTCCTCTCCACGCCCTTCGGTCAACACACCGTCCGCCTGAATGCCGAGCGGATTGAAGAAAACTTCAAAGGCTTTGCGCTTGTCGTTGAAGGTGTCGAGAAAGAATCCGACGTAATCGTCTTGAAAGATATTGTCGCGCTTCGCAACCGTTGACCTGATCTTGTCAGGTTCGTCAGTAGCGCGAAAGGCGATGTACAGAAACTTTGCGTCGTAGCCGAGTAATACTTCAGTGGGTTTCGAGGGGCTCGTGTTATCTCCGGGCTGAATCTGAAAGAAGTCTTTTAATAGTGCCGCTTTCTTCCAAACGTCTTCATCCAACTTACCGTCGATTACGGGCGGCTTATCAAATCGAACAATGGTTACCGGCTTAGCCTTCTCTTCAGGTACTACGACTGCTCCTTTCGGATTAGCCGAGGATGAGAGCGACGATGTAGGTACAGGCGTGCGGCCGGCAGCCGGACTCGCATTCGCAGCTGGAGGTGGTGCGAGTGCGTTTCCGGCGGGTGAAGGGTTAGGCGTTGGCGTCGCGGTGCTGTTTTTCGCTTGCGCGTTAATGGTAACGGCTAAGCCGAAAAGAAGAGCGGCGACGATAAACAGCTCCGCGAAAATGGGTGTTATGGGTTTTGCAAAACGCGCAACAAGATTGGAGTTGTGCATAGTCAACGAGTCGCAGAGACGTTACATGGTGAGGTCAATCAGCTATTTGTTCGCCTGGGCCCTGTATCAACGATTTCAAAAACTTCGTCGGAAGAGATAAGACATCTTGATAAAAACCGTTCGGCCCATACGACGAAAACCCGGTTCAAGCTGGCCCGAAAGGGGGCTGTAACCGTTCTGGTTCACATCGTCGTTATAGCCAACGTAAAAAGCCGTGCCTGGATTAGGAGTCCATCCGAGTAAGAACTGGCCTTTGTAATTTGAAGCAGTCGAGTCGTAGTCGATTCGGCCACGTGCAAAGAGGAAGCGGGTGAATTGGTACGTCGTGCGCAACGACACGATGTTCACGTCGAACGCTACCTGCCCGCTGTCAAATCTGCGCATGTGCTCTTTTGTGTAACTGAGTCTCGCATTGATAGCGGCTGTCGGGAGATAAGTAACACCACCATCGAAGTGCCAAAACGATCCTGGACCAGGATCCTGTGGCGCACGGCAGACCGCCGGCAGCGGCACCTGGTTGCAAACGCCGGAGTCCCGCGCTTCGGCCGCAGCCAGTGCCCCGGGACTTACGCGTGGAAACTTTGGACCGGCGCCAAAATCAAAATCGAGAGTGCCCGAATTGTGATTCACGAACGCGTTGAAGCTGTATTTCTTCGAGGGTGTGGATTCAGCGTAGGCATAGATGTCGTGGTAGTAGGTGGAACGCTCGTTGTCCTCTCCCGCAAACGTACAGGTGTTGTTTACAACACAGTCAGTGCCGGGTTGTCGCTTTGGACCAAACTCGCTTTCGAACACACGGTCGTAACCGTTGTCGCTGCCAATGCCGAGATATGTTTGTCGTTGCAGGCGGAGTTGAAACTGCGATTCGTTGTTGAAGTTTTGAGAACGTCCCTGCCAATCGAAGTTCGAATTAAAGTCAGTGTAGACGCGCCAGCCAACGATCTTTCCCTTTGGCTTCGGGTCAGAGTTGTAACGAAGAAACCAGTTTGGGTTGTTCGTGTTCGGCCGGCGGTTGAAGCCAACCGCCGCCTCGTAGTAGCGCGTACGCCCGACCATCGAAAAGTTCTGACCAAAATTTCGACCCGATTGATCGTAGCTGAGGGCATAGATGAAACCGTTTTGGGGAACATCCTTGGTGACGCCTTCTTCCGGGAAGAAAAAGAAACGACGAGTGCGCGTGCCGAGTGCCTGCCAGCTGAAAGTAGATTGTTTATTCAGCCGAAAGCGACCATCGAAGCCACCGAGCACGTTGTATCTATCAACGAAGCGGTAATAGGTCGAAAGTAGTCCGACGAATGAGTCTGACTTGCCGACATCTCGCTTTAGTCGAAGTATTCCAATGTTCGCGTTCTTGTCGAGATAACGGTTCCGCGTGTCGTCGAGCGACGAGACGATCACTGTGCGTTCATCAGCAGTAAAGTTTCCTGGACCATTGTCTGACGCTAAAAGCAACCCGAAACTGTTGCGTCCGGTTTTGCCCGTCAATTTCGCAGCAAAGTCAGGGTCGATAATTGCTCGCGTGTGGACGGCGGCGATCTGAGTATTAAAGATGTCGATGCCTTCGAGAAAGAACGGGCGCTTCTCCGGAAAGAAGATTGGAAAGCGCTGATTCGCGGTAACAACCAGCTGGTCCGACTCGACCTGTGCGAAATCGGGATTGACTGTGAAGTCGAGCGTTACTGTCGGCGTCAGCGTGTACTTTCCCGTGACGCCAATATCGAGATTGACAGGCTCGTTCACCAGCCGACCGGCATCGGTGAGTGCGGCCGCTGTATTAGGGAAAACTCCAAACGTGCGTACACGCCGCGCAGTCTGTGAAACCGTAACACTCGGTATCAACTCGAGCGTTCGTTCAGTCGCTAATCCATCCAGCCCTGTTAAGTGTCCCGCCTGTGCCAGCCAACTGCTCTTATCGCGATCCAGCGGAATCCACATGTCGAGCGAGTTGTTCAGACGCTTTGTTCTCCGCCAGAAGTGCACCCCCCACAGTTTGTCTTTGCCGGCGACGTAACGAAGCGACTTGAACGGTATCGCAACTTCGACGGTGTAACCGTCGGCTGTCACCATTCCCTTCGATTCGAGCACGAGGTCAAGACTGAAATCCTCTCCCATCCCCTCAGTCCAGATTCCGTCTGCCTGTACACCCAGAGGGTTGAAGTCGAACTCGAATGCGCGTCGCTGATCGTTGAATGTATCGAACAAGATGCCGACGTAATCGTCGTCAAATATGTTGTCGCGCTTCGCAATGTTGGCGCGAACTTTTGTTGGATCATCGAAACAGTGAAATGCGATGTAGAGAAAACGAGCGTCGTAACCGAGCATCACTACGGTTTTGTTTTCCGGAATGATGTTGTCGCCTGGCTGAACCTGATAGAAGTCTCTGAAGACTGCCGCGGTTTTCCACACTTCCTCATCGAGCTTGCCATCGATGACTGGCGGAGTGTCGAAGCGAACAGCTCTTACGGGATTCGACTTTTCGGCAGGAAGTGAAGTTGCGGCG
>Ga0070690_100002209_pt1 | contig 10415 bp, 9 predicted proteins | sample KBSS33HmetaG_FD_64671 | JGI IMG/M metagenome (GOLD analysis project Ga0070690, IMG submission 64671) | Switchgrass rhizosphere microbial communities from Kellogg Biological Station, Michigan, USA - KBS S3-3H metaG | ecosystem: Host-associated > Plants > Roots > Rhizosphere ...
AAAGCCAGGTAAGTTCTGCCCCAACGTTACTCGGCTCATTCAACCTCACCATTAGGGTCCCTCCTCCAGACCCAAAACCAAGTGGCAGAAATATCTGAAATCCCAAGGCGCTGGCCTTACAAGCTTTATGTTTCGTCCGTTATCGTCGCGGGCGCGCTGATTTCTGTCTTCTGTGCCTCACGTCTGAATGTTGCCGCGCTGGATGCCCGCTTCGCGGTCATTATCGGAATCACACTCCTCATCAGTTCGCGAATCATCATCCCGATTCCGCGATTCAGTTCCCACATCTCAATTTCCGACACGTTCATCTTTCTGACTCTGCTTCTTTACGGAAGCGAAGCAGCAGTCCTGCTTGCCGGCGCCGAAGCACTTCTCTCCTCCCGACGATTCAGCAGGAAAGCATCAACGATTCTGTTCAACGCCGGATGTGGCGCGCTCTCAGCGTTCATTACTGCGCAGGCCTTGCACGCCGAATTTGGCGACGTTGTCCTGATCCGCTACTGGCCGATTTCGGCAAGCTTGATCGCAGCCACATGCACGATGGCCCTCGTTCAATATGCAGCCAATTCCGGGTTGGTTGCATGGTGCGGAGCCCTAAAAGCAAATCTCCCGTTCTGGCCCGTGTGGCGTAAACATTTTCTCTGGACCTCTATCACCTACTTCGCGGGCGCTTCCGCGGCCACAATCACAGCGAAGTCGGCGGATCATATGGGGTTTTACGCCGTCATTCTCACTGCTCCTACGCTCGCAATTCTTTATTTCACGTACCGCACTTATCTAAAGAATGTCGAGTCGTCAGCAGCGCAGGCGGAACAGGCAGAGCAACACATCCAGGAGCTCTCTCACTACATCGCCGAACAGGAACGAATCCGCGAACAGTTTTCTCAAATGGAAAAGTTGTCGGCGCTTGGCGAACTTGCTTCCGGTGTAGCGCATGATTTCAACAACACGCTCGCAGGCATTCTCGGTCGCGCCCAGCTCCTTCGTCGCACCAATGACCCGGAGAAGATTCAACGTGGCCTCGAAATAATCATCAAGGCCGCCGAAGATGGCGCCAACACTGTGAAGCGCATCCAGGATTTTGCGAGACAACGGAAGGATCAGAACTTCGAGCTGGTGTCCCTTGATCAAATACTGTTCGATGTCAGTGAGATAACGCGACCGCGCTGGAAAGACAGCGCCGAGGCGTCCGACATTCACATCACCCTGGCACTTGAAATCAGATCGAAATCGAAAGTGATGGGCGACGAATCGGAATTGCGCGACGTCCTCGTCAACATGGTGTTCAATGCCGTCGATGCCATGCCAAGCGGTGGTCAACTAACCTTAAGAGTCGAAGACGTTGACGGCAGGGTTGTGATTGTTGTCTCCGATTCCGGAACCGGAATGACTCCTGAAGTTCGTTCACGAATTTTTGATCCGTTCTTCACAACAAAAGGCAAAACGGGGATGGGCCTCGGCCTCGCGGTCAGCTTCGGTATCATCAGACGTCACGATGGAACTATTGAAGTTGAGTCGGAGTCGGAAAAAGGAACAACTTTCCGTATCAGCCTACCCATTGCCAAGAACACCCCTTCTTTGAAAACGGCTGAAGCACTGGAACTACCTCCGGCTTACGCAGGCAACAGCGAAATGAACACCGCCAGAACGGAGTTAGGCGACTTTCAGCCGAACATCCTGGTTGTAGACGACGAGGAACCAGTAAGAGAACTATTGCAAGATATTCTCGAAGGCGAAGGTTGCAGAGTTTACCTCGCGCCAGGTGGACGTGAAGCCCTCGCACTGTTTGATTCGCGAAGTTTCGATGGAGTTCTTACAGACGTCGGCATGCCCGGCATGAGTGGTTGGGAACTTGCGCAGGCAATTCGCGGACAAAACCAAAATATTCCGATAGCAGTCGTGACTGGCTGGGGTGAGGCAGTCGGATCAAGTAAGCAGAAAGAAGCAGGCGTTAACTGGGTCATCACCAAACCATTCTCGGCTGAGCGAATTGCTGAGTTGGCTGCAGAGATTACCCGCCTGAGCGCAATCGACAGGAAGCGGGATGGATTTACAATCGTGGCCGCGTGAGGCAATGCATCCAAAAGGATTCAGCGATTGTCTCGGACAATTTTCCAGTCTGTATCGCTGTCCGTAGCTTCCCCGTCAACCTTTGAGTGTTCCAGTAGCCGCCGTCGATGTTCGAGAGCTCTCTTCACAGTCTTCTCAACCACCTCGAGGCGAAACGGTTTCAGCAAGAACTCAAAAGCACCAAGGCGAATTAGGCCCTGAGCATGTTCCTGATCGCTGATGCCGGAAATGATAATCACTGGTGTCTCGGGATATTTCTGCCGCACGTGGCCGAGCAATTCGAGCCCGCTCAACCCCGGCATAGAGATGTCTGTGAGGACAACGTCGTAACTATCCACTTCCAATCTCGCCAAAGCCTGTTCTGCAGATTGCGCGGTCTGACAAAGATGATGTTCGGACAGCAGTTCGTAGAGCGTGTCACGGATAGCTTCGTCATCGTCAACCACAAGAATCAGAGACATTCGATTCCTCCCACGTTAGCTCAAGTCCCTGGGTCAACGCTCAAGCAATGTTCGAAACTGGTGTTTCAATCTTGTGAGGTTTAACTGGGATTGAATGGATAATAGCACGGAGTTTGAATCACAAAAAAAGCCGGCAACTTTCATTGCCGGCCTTGATTGAGTAGCTGTTGACTATTACCTTGGGCCAGAAGCCCGAATCGTCAACTCGGTTCCTCGCGTAAGATCCAGATCATCTCGACCCTGTACATAGACAGAACCTGCGCCGCCGCCCGCGCCGATGATTGCACCAATCGCAGCACCCTTACCGCCACCGGCAATCGCGCCGATGATTGCGCCGACTGCGGTACCGATCGCAGCGCGCTGAACGGTCTTGGTTGTTTGGTTGTCGTCCTTCACCGATCCTTCATTGTCCACGTTAACAACGTCTCCGTTAGTCGCGCGAACACTTTCAAGAATTCCGGCGAAGCGGTACGACCTTCCATCCCGCAACCTGATCGTGTCGAACGTCAGCGTCATTTGCGACCTGCCGGTGACGCGACCACCACGCTGCAAGTTCGAAATGCGACCTTCGATCGTGGCGCCCTCGTATTGTGAAGGCTGTTTCACCGTCGCGGTAAACGTCTGGCCTTCCTGTGCATTTCTGGTGGTCAAGTCATCGTTAAGTTCAGCGACCAGAGTTTCGCCATTCGCGATGATGAAATCGCCGTTGGATGTGGGAACGGTCGGCTCGTATCCGTTTTGAATATCAAAACGAGCGATGTCCGACGTCTTGTCATAAGTGCTCTGCACCACGACAGGCTGCGGCAAACCGGTGATATACACTCGCCGCGTAACGCTTAACCGGCGGTCGTTGTCGATTGGATCAAAGGTGACTGTGAAATCGGTGAGCCGATCGCCATTCGAGCTCACGATCAACTGGTCGCCAGTAAGAGTGGCGCGCGCACGAATGTTGCGCCCGTCTGTCGTAGTCTCAACTCTCTCGGTGCCGTCCGCGTCGAAAGTAATCTGCGGCGCACGAGAAGATGCAATCGAAACCCGACGTCCACGCAGTTCAATTGCGATTTGATCCGGTGATTCCAGACGTGATGTCACTTCGTCGCTGATTCTTTGACGATCACGGTAGGGCAAGCTTCGCGTCGCTCGAGTGGCCGCCTCGCGGGGGTCATCACTCCGGGACGGATCTAAGCGATAGGTTCCCGTCAGAGCGTTGGTAACTGTCGATGGGAGTGGCGACCTGGTAATGCGACCCTGTGCCGGTCTCCACGTGACGCCATACATCTGCGCCAGCTGATTAAGCTGCAGGCGAACGTTTGTCCAGTCGCGTTGCACGTTACTCGCAAGTCGCCGTCGAGTGACAAAGCGATCAATGAGCGCGGCGCGATCCAGCACGTCCTGCGCATCTGCGGCCGTAGCCCGCCGGCTTTCAACCTGTTGGCGCAAACGACTCACGGAAGAATCGAAGTCCTGGACAAACATATTGATGTTGTCCTCGGCGTTGGTCCCGTCCAGCGCGCTGCTGTCTAATGCCGCATCGAGACTGTTGCGAAATATGTTGGTTCTGTTTTCGATCCGAGCCAAAAGCGCTCTCGTTGATTGGTAACTTCCCCTATAGGTGCGCTGCTGCGCCATTGTGGTAAGGCCCGCTAGTAAAATCCCCGTTGCGAAAGTTATCGCAAACGCTCTTCTGACAATATTCATTTTGCTTTCCTCCAGTATGCTGCTGTTCTGCCATCCAACCGCCCAGTACTCGGAAGTGATCGGGAGAACACTGTTTGTCACTACAAAGGCTGTGCCAGTAGGCGCTGTATTTGGAGATTTCACTGAGAGCTACGCTTTATAGGGGCATTACGCTCAAAAGCCCAACATAAACAACCAAAACAGTACATTCTGTTAAACGATTGCATCACAAAGTTACGCGCCCAGGAGCCCCTTTTGGTATCGACCAACGACTCTTTCGCGCACGGACCAGGAGGATTTTCCCTATGCTATGCTGCACGTGGAGGTCCCTCGAATGAGTCTCGAAGATCCTAAGGCCACGATTTTCTTTGCGAGAGATGATCTGTTTGTTGGAATCACGCCCTCAAACCATGCGATGGCTCTCGATACGGACCACACGCGTGCCTCGGCGCCCAGTCCCGTGGAGCTGTTGCTTGTGGCGCTCGGAAGTTGCACCGCCGTCGACGTGATCAGCATCTTGAAGAAGAAACGCGAGAACATAACTGACTACCGGGTCGAGGTCCGGGGAGATCGCCGCACGGAACACCCGCGGAGCTATTCGCGCATGGAGGTGCACCACGTTGTTACAGGAATTGGTGTTTCTGAGAAAGCCGTCGCGCAGGCCATTGAACTCTCAGAAACGAAATACTGCAGCGTAGCCGCGACTTTGAGACCTTCCGCGGAAATCGTTTCCACGTTTGAGATCATCGAAGGATAGTAGGTTTTGCCAGTCACCCGGGAAGTGCCATTGTGAAACTCTTGAAATTCTCAGTCTTAGCGTTAGCGCTGATCTTCGGGTTAGCGGCGCGCGCAACCATCAACCCGCAATCAGCCAAAGACGGGACGCTTGCGACGGTGCGGCGGACCGACCACAGCTCTCGAGACGCCAACAATAAACTTCAACGCCTAGGTGAGGCCGAACATCTGCGGCGCGCGAATGTGTATATGACAAACCGTGCCTTCAGCGAGGCCCGGGAGCATTGGCAGGCATTCATTGATTATTACCCGGCAGATCCAAGAGTTGCCGAGGCATTGCTGGGCATTGGCCGGTCTTACTCGCAAGCGCGACAGTATGCCGAAGCGTCCGCAACTTTCGATGAGCTTGTCAGGAGATTTGGTTCCACAAAAGAGGGTCGGGAAGGACTCAACTTCAACGCGGCGGCCTTGTTGAGGATGGGTAAGCCTTCCGATGCAGTCGACAAATATGCCGAGTACATCCGCCGTTTCCCCGATGGCGAAAGAATCGACACGGCGCACCTCAACATCATAGATACCTTGCGCGAGGCAGGGAGACCCGATGAAGCGATTACCTGGATTTCCCGAACCAGACAACGATTCGCCGGCACGGTTACTGAGACTAACGCTGTCTTCGCACGTTTACGGTTAGATGTCGCTGAAGGTAACTGGAAGCATGCGGTAACGACAGCTGATGAGTTGAGCCGTCTAAGTTTTTCGAAAGGAGTTCTAACCACGCGTGCTGAGGTGGCTTACTTAAAGGGCTACAGTCTAGAGCGCCTCGGAAATCGCCGTGAGGCGTCGAACACCTATCTAATGATAGCGAACGACCCCGAATCTTATTATGGCGGGCTCGCCCTCGAACGACTGCCCAGCCTCGCCGAACCAGGGTCCCAGGAACTCGTGCGAGAGCGCACGCAACAGTTTCGCGATGAGGCTGACAACGTAGCTGACTCGTATCCCGCGCCTTACCGTCAGGAGATCGTTCGGGCCGCCAGGGCAAGGAAACTCGATCCGCGTTTCATTCTCGCGATCATCCGGCAGGAAAGCGTTTTCAAGCCAATGGCCAAGTCTCCTGCAGGCGCACGCGGTCTTCTGCAACTGACGATTGACGCCGCACAGAAATATGCCGATAGGGCACGTGTGAATGAATTGCGCGAAAGCGATTTGTACCGGCCGGACACTTCGATCCTGCTTGGCAGCGAATATCTAGCATCGCTGGCCGGAATGTTTCCCAACATGCTCGAGCCAGTTGCCGCTTCCTACAATGGCGGGGAAGACAACGTGGCCCGCTGGGTGAAACGAGCACGACATAAGGACCCAGGCGTGTTCACCGCCGAAATTGGGTTTGACGAAACTAAGACCTACGTACAGAAGGTCATGAACAATTACAGGATCTATCGCGAACTGTACACTCTGGACCTTATCAGAAAATGAACTTCTTGCGTCGCCTGGTCAGAGCTAAGGCTCGGGACTGAAACGCCGATCTTCAAAACCAGTCGCGCCCTCTCGCCTCCGCAGAGGATCGATTCGCGGATACGGATACTGGCGCGGCAGAATTCCTAAACGAACCAGCGCCGGATAATACTCATACCGAATGTTAACCTCGCCTGCGGGTCTTGACTCCAGATCCATCTTTACAAAGCGCACATCGTTTCTTACCGATCTCCCAATACCGGTTGCGGCATATTCATCGTCTGTTTGCATTGGTGCGGCTTGTCGCTGTTCCCGACCGGCAGTTTGGGCCTCCCCTGCCGAGGGCGCCGATTTCGACCTTTCCGATCGGCGATCCAGCGCGCCGTCCTTTTCGTAATCTGGGCGCGCCGGCACGATCGGGATCGGAACGGGCCGTCTTTCACGGAAGAACACCGCAGAGATTGCCCCAAGATTTGCAGCCTGTCCGAGTTTCGCAGCATACGAGTCGCGCTCGGTTGTGAAGTAAAACCGTCGGGCTCGCTCGGAACTCATCTGCCAGCCGCCAACACTAATAGTTCCGTAAGGAGCGATAACCCACTTACTGGCGTTCCACGCTGAGGTGCGACGAGCGTCAATTGAATTCAACCCATCCACAGACAAGGCTACAGCCACGCGGTACGGGTTTGGGTTGTGAACCCTGATTTCATATTCGGCTCCTTCGGTAGCTTCAATGTAACGTCGACCGCGCGCTGCATATTCCTGAAGTGGACGGCCATCGACGACAACATCAACTTCAAACGCTCCATACGAGAGGTTTTTTCCTTGAACCGTCGCCTCCTCTGCATAAGCGGTAACCGTTTCTGTTCCGCCGGAAGAAAGGTAGGCCAGAGCTCCGACCAGTGCGAGACCGATTCCGCTAATCATCAATAGAATCTTTTTCATGGCTTCTCTCCAAATCAGAAAATAGACCTGTGCCCCATTCCTGGAACGAGCCACCGAGGTTTCTCTTGCACGGGTTTTTCAGCTTTTTGAGGCAGAGTATTCTGAGATTGAGTAAAGACCCCCGTAAAGTTACAATAGCGCGCCGGATAATCGTGGTTTCTCGCAGTCCCCCAGCGAAGTAGATAGGAGAGGCTGAATGGAATATGTGCTGACCGCAACGAAGACCGAAGCCAGAGCGGGCTCTTATTACGACAAAATCGCCGCGTTCTATGATCTGACTTTCAAGCTAAACGGTTACGGGCGGTCGCTCGATGAATACTTCTTCAATCATCCACTCCCCATCTCGCGAGGAGCCCGGATTCTCGACGCCGGCTGCGGCACAGGCCTTTTGACGCTTTCACTACTTCGGGCAATCCATTTTCCGGTAAAGATTACCGCTTTGGATTTGTCGGCGACTTCCATTGAAGCTGCCAGAAAGGCCGTCAGCGAAGGTCCTGGTAGGACCAGCGACGCCCACTTCGCCCAGGGCAACCTGCTTTCACTTCCCTTCGCCGACAACTCGTTTGACATGGTCGTCACTAGCGGAGCGTTGGAATATGTTCCTCTGTCCGACGGAATGAATGAACTCGCGCGCGTAATCAATCCGGGCGGTCACCTGCTGCACATACCTTGCAGACCGTCCCCGGCCAGCACACTTCTTGAGATACTGTTTCGCTTCAAACACCACCCGCCCCGCGAAGTGATGCGAACTACCGAAAGTCACTTCCACCTCGTGCACCACTACCGCTTTCCACCGCTGCAAATTATCGGTTGGAGCAAGAGTGCCATCCTGGCCCAAAAGACTTAGCTAATCACTTAGCCGGAACCAGCCTGATTATCCGATCGTCGTCGGGCGCTGGAGCGCCGCGTCCATCACGCAGAAGCTGACGCGTTCACGCGGCATCGCGCAGGGCTGCCTCGTTTTGTGCAAAGCCTCAACCACGACACGGCCCGCGAAGGCGAGCCCAACGCCGCTCTCATCAAGTTATTGTTCGGGGGATTAGTGTTGAATGTACTCGTGAAGCAGTTTGATCTCGTCGCCTTGTTCACTGAGTTCGACACGCATCAGATCGCGCATCGAAAGCATTCCTACCCAGCGTTCACCATCAACGACAGGCAGATGGCGGGTTCCGATCAGCTCCATTCGTTCAAGTGCCTGATGTGGGGTTTCATCGCACCTGATGACAGCGCGCAACTCACTGGTGACGTCGCCAACCGCCAGAGAATCGGGATCACGCTTTTGTAATACCACTCGCTTAACCACATCGCGTTCGGAGAAGACACCGAGCAATTTGCCGCCCTCATCGACCACGCAAACAGCGCCAACATTCCGCGCCGCCATGAACTCCGCAGCTTCCTGGACGCTGGCAGACGACTTCATCGAGTACGGCTCACGGTCGCGAATCACATCACGGATTAGCATCATGGCGCAGCTCCTGATTTTTTGTGGTTAGGATACGGCGACCATTATAGGCAAGCTTATGAAATATGTCTCTAGTGAAACCAGAGCGGCAACTGATGGAGGTTTCATGCTGCTCGAGAAAGAGATTGAGTAATTTTATTCTAAAAAAGACTCTGTTGTGGGGAGGGTCGTCGGAATGTGGTCTCCGCCTCGCCTACGCGCTCCGTCCTCTTGTTGAAACCTAATCGTTCACAATGAATTCGGAAGAGACGCTCGGTGGCCTCCCAGTATTGCCCCTTCCCCCGCATGCGCTCACCAAAAACGCTCGAGTTCATCTTTCCTTCACGTGCTTCCTTGATGCGATTGAGGATCCGGTTCGCTTTCGTCGGCAGCTTCGCGTGCAGGCGCTCCTGAAAATAAGGAGCGACACTGCCAGGTAGCCGGAGCATGTTGATGAATGCGTGCTTCGCGCCGGAATCTTTGGCACGCCTAAGAAGTTCTGGAATGTCCGAGGTCAAACCCGGTATCACCGGCGCGATGCCTATGCCGACCTTGATTCCCGCAGCAGCCAGGTCCCGCATTGCATGGAAACGCGCCTCAGGCAGCGGCGCGTAAGGCTCGACCGCACGCGCAGCCTCACGATCAGTAAAAGGTATTGTGAAGAAAACTCCGAGACGCGCATCGCGCGTTAGCGTCTGCAGCACGTCGATGTCTCTGCGGATTAACGCCGACTTTGTAATGATGCCAACAGGATTGCGAAACTCGGCGCACACTTCCAGGCAGCGACGCGTCAATTTGTAGTGAGCCTCGAGCGGGATGTAAGGATCAGAAGTAAACGAAAACACGATCTCCTCGCCCTTCCACGAAGGCTTCATCAGTTCCTTGCGCAGGAGTTCGGGCGCGTTAACCTTGACTACGATCTTCCGATCAAAATCCGTCCCGGCGCCGTAACCAAGGTATTCATGAGTTGGCCGACTGAAACAATAGGTGCAACCATGAATGCAACCGCGATAACAATTCAGGGAATGATCGAAACTTACGTCCGGGCTGTTGTTATGGCTAATGATGCTGCGGGTATCGGTCTCTTCAAAGACTTCGAGCTTTGTTTCTGGTGGTTCGCCTAGCCATTCGACTGAATGCGTGAGCCAGGGATTTGGCGGGTTTTCTACGTACTGCATGCGTGCAAAGCCGTCCTATCTGTGCAACAGCATACCAGACCCCGGCGCAATTTGGCGAGCTCCAAAAGGCGAGTAACTATTGGTTCTTAGACCAGGTTACGAAAAAGAAACGATATTTGTCTGGATCCTGAACAGTGATGAAGCGACCACCCCAACCTTCATCAACCGGCGACTTCACTTCAACTCCCTTTTCAAGGAGCTCTTCGTAATAGGCGTCAACGTCGTCCACTCCCATTAGAAAGTGGGCGCCGCGTCCTCTTCGCAACATCGTTTCGAGGTTCTGAGCAAGCGTGATTTTCAAATGCCCCGCACGCAGAGTCGCCATGGGTGGTTCACTCGTTGGGTTGTTCGACTCAATCTCGAAGCCGAGTTGCTCGTGATAAAAGGCGAGGGATTCCTCAAGGCTATTAACCTCAAGAAACAACAAATCCATCCCACTTATTTCAGTTTGCAGTT
>Ga0070690_100002213_pt1 | contig 10410 bp, 10 predicted proteins | sample KBSS33HmetaG_FD_64671 | JGI IMG/M metagenome (GOLD analysis project Ga0070690, IMG submission 64671) | Switchgrass rhizosphere microbial communities from Kellogg Biological Station, Michigan, USA - KBS S3-3H metaG | ecosystem: Host-associated > Plants > Roots > Rhizosphere ...
CAGTATCGCGGTCAGCAGATAGGATCTGTTTCGCGAACTGAACGAAGCCCTCGGTGCAAGCCCGGGGCTCGCGCATCGTTCTGTCGATCGATCTGAGCCCATGTACTTCTTCATCGGAAGGCCAACAGCCTTGCGCTGAGCGGCCGTCACCTCCACCCTTTCCCAGACCGACAAAGATCAACTCGTTGTTGATCAGTGGCTTACGTCGAGAGCCGCGTCCCGGACTCCTGGATTTGTGGTCCACCGTAGTCAAATTCGAAGGCGTCGCGTGTGCCGCTGAATGCACAAACGATCGAATTTGAACCGGAAAGTTTGGAGGCGCCGCCCGGATTTGAACCGGGGATGGAGGTTTTGCAGACCTCTGCCTTACCACTTGGCGACGGCGCCCTCAGGGAACTGTACACCCCTCGTCGAGCAGGGTCAGAGGAAGGAAGATGGAGCGGGAAACGGGATTCGAACCCGCGACTTCGACCTTGGCAAGGTCGCACTCTACCACTGAGTTATTCCCGCTCGCGACGAACCTTAACGGTACCACAGCGTTAAAGGGTCAGGCAACACCCAGGCAGGCCTGAAGGCCTGCAGCTACGTGACTTCTCGCAGCACCTTGGCCGCGGTCTCCGGAAGGGTCGGGTTGCGGTGGAACCCGGTGGCCCATTCGAACGCGCCGAACCGCGTCACCTTGGGCAGGATTTCGATGTGCCAGTGGTAGAAATCCGCGGGCTCCGACACCGGGGCGCTGTGGATCACGAACGAGTAGGGCGGACGCTCGAGCGCCATGTCCATCCGGCGCAGCACGTCGCGCAGGAGACGGGCGACGGCGGCCACTTCCCCGCCGGGGGCGTCCTCGAACCGGCTCTGGTGGCGCCGCGGAAGAATCCACGTTTCGAAGGGTGATCTCGACGCATAGGGCGCCAGCGCGATCGCCTCGCCGCTCTCGGCCACGACCCGCCGCCCTTCGTTCAACTCCTGCCGCACGATGTCGCAGAAGAGGCACCGCTCCTTCGCGGCGTAGTGCGTCCGCGCACCCTCGAGCTCGTCGCGCACCTCGCGCGGGACGATCGGCAGCGCGAAGAGCTGCGAGTGCGAGTGCTCGAGATGCGCCCCTGCGGCGGCGCCGAAGTTCTTGAACGGGAGGAACGACTTGAAACGCATGTCGCGCCGCAGGTCGTGGATGCGCTCCTGGAACGCGCGCAGCAGCCGCTCGGCGCCGGCCTCGTCCTGCGTGGCCAGCGTGTCGTCGTGGCGCGGCGACTCGATGATCACCTCGTGCGCGCCGATGCCGTTCATCTTGTCGAAGAGCCCTTCGCCCTGGCGATCTAGGTCGCCCTCTACGCGCACGATTGGCGACTGGTTGGGGACGACGCGCAGGTCCCAGCCGGGCTGGTTGGAGGGCGAGCCGTTGCGATAGGCCAGCACCTCGAACGGCGTCATGTGCTCGTGGCCGGCGCAGAAGGGGCACGAGTCGTCGGGCTGAATGACGACCGGCACGCGGTCGAAGTCGTCGGCCCGCGGGCGCTCGGTGGACACCACCACCCAGCGGCCGGTCACGGGATCTCGACGAAGTTCGGAAACGCTCACGATGCCTCGCTGAACGGGCCGCCTGAAGGCGGCCCCTACGTACTACACTGCACGGGCCGCCTAAAGGCGGCCCCTACGTACGGGCCGGTCTAAAGACCGGCAGCCACGAATGCGCCCGCGAAGACTTCGATCCGGGGGCGCTCCTCACCCATCGCCACCGACACCACGTCGAAGCGGCAGGGTCGATCCTGTAATCGGCGCCGGACCAGAAAGTCCGCAGCCATCCGCGCCACGCGCCGCTGCTTGTTGGGCGTAACGGCCGCCGCGCCGCTTCCGAACACGTCGCTTCTGCGCGCCTTCACCTCGACGAACACCAGCACATCACCGTGGCGGGCGACTATGTCGATTTCGCCATACCGCGTGCGGTAGCGGCGCTCCAGAATTGCGTACCCGCGCCGCCGCAGTTCGTCGCACGCGAGCGTTTCGCCCAGTTCTCCCAGGGTCTGCCGCGGATCGCTGCTCATGGCGATCGACGGGTGCAAACGGGCCGCCTGAAGGCGGCCCCTACGTACCAGGGCGGTCTAAAGACCGCCCTCTACTTCCGTTTCCAGCGGGTCCCTTGCGGGCCGTCCTCCAGGATGATGCCCCGGTCGGCGAGCGACACCCGGATGCCGTCCGCGGCGGCAAAGTCGCGCCGCGCGCGCGCGGCCTTGCGCTCTTCGATCAACCGCTCGATCTCCTCCACCGGCACCGGCGGCTTCGAGTCCTCGGCGCGGCGGAGCGCCACCACGCCCAGCACCTGATCGAACAGCTCGAACAGCTCGCGCACGCGCCCGGCCTCGGCAGCCGACATCTCCTTCGCGTCGATCGCGGCGTTGACGTCGCGCACGAAGTCGAACACGGCCCCGAGCGCGCCGGCGGTATTGAGATCGCTTTCGAGCGCGGAGGTGAACGCCGTCTGCGCCGTGGCCATCGCCTCGGCCACGTGCGGATGGTCGCCGTTGCCGCTCACCGACTCCAGGCGCGTCAGGCAGTTCATGATCCGCCCGATCGACTCTTCGGCCTGGGTCATGCCGTCCCACGTGAAGTTCAACTGCTTGCGGTAGTGCGACGACAGCAGCAGGTAGCGCAGCGCCGACGGCCGGTAGCCCTTCGCCACGATGTCCGGCACCGTGTAGAAGTTGCCGAGCGACTTCGACATCTTCTCGTGCTCAACGAACAGGTGCTCGACGTGGAACCAGAAGCGCGAGAACGGCTGCCCGGTGGCGCCTTCCGACTGCGCGATCTCGTTTTCGTGATGCGGGAAGATCAGGTCCACGCCGCCGGCATGCAGGTCGATGGGCCCGGGCCCGAGCAGCCGCAGCGCCATCGCCGAGCACTCGAGGTGCCAGCCGGGACGGCCCGGTCCGGTGCCGTAGTCCCACGTCGGCTCGTCGGGCTTGGTGGCCTTCCACAGCACGAAGTCGCGCGCGTCGTCCTTCGAGTACTCGTCCACGTCCACGCTGACGCCGGACTTCATCCCCTCGGTGTCGAGGCGCGCAAGCTGGCCGTAGGTCGGCAGCGACGTGATCTTGAAGTAGATCGAGCCGTCGCGCCGGTAGGTGTGCCCGTTGTGCTCCAGCGCCAGCACCATGTCGCTCATGGCGCGCAGGTTCACCTCGTCGGTGGCGCGCGGCGTCTCCTCTGGCGGCTCGAGCCCGAGCTGCGCGGAGTCCTCGCGGAACACGTCGATCCACGGATCGGTGTACTCGCGGAGCGACTTCCCTGCTTTGGCGGCGCCGGCGATGGTCTTGTCGTCCACGTCGGTGTAATTCAGCACGCCGCGCACGCCGTAGCCGCACAGGTACTTCAGCGTCCGCCGCAGCACGTCGAGGCAGACGAAGGTGCGGAAGTTGCCGATGTGGCCGCGGTTGTAAACAGTGAGACCGCAGGCATACATCCGCACGGTGTTGTCGCGTTGGGGGGCAAAGGGCTCCTCCTGACGCGACAGCGTGTTGTAGAGGCGCAGCATTCGTCTGGGGTCAGAGCGCCAGGGACATCGTACGGCCGGCGGCGTCGAGCTTGATCGACTCGTTGTTCACGTGCATTTTGATCGGCGGCTGCGAGTCGTCGGCGAAGCAGGCGCGGACGAAGTCGTCGGCCGAAGCCACGATCGCCGCCGCGGCGGCGTCGTCCCGGCCGGCGTCCTTGGCCGCCTGGCGGACGATGTCGGTGATGATCCGCGCCAGCCGGCCGTCGCAGGGGCACGAGATGTTGAAGTCGAAGGTTCCCGTCATCGCTCCCTGTGATCTCTAGACTGCCAGCCGTGTGAACAACCGCTCCGCGCGCCGCTTGTCGGCGTCGATCTGCGCCCGCAGCGCGTCCACGTCGTCGAAGCGGCGCTCGTCGCGCAGCCGCTGGACGAACGCCAGGCGCACGGTGTGGCCATACAGGTCTCCGGAATAGTCCAGCACGTGTGTCTCGATGGTCGGCGTGGCTTCACCAAACGTCGGCCGCAACCCGATGTTGGTCACGCTGCCGTGCACCACGCCGTCGATCGTCATGATAGTGGCGTACACGCCGTTTGGCGGTACCAGTTCGTTCTGGGTCTCCAGATTGGCAGTGGGAAACCCCAGTTCGCGCCCCCGCCGCCGCCCTTCCACGATGGTGCCGTCCACATAGTAGGCGCGGCCCAGGAGCGCCGCCGCTTCGTCCATCCGGGCCTCGCTCACCAGGCGCCGGATGCGCGTGCTGCTGACGACGAAGTCCTTGTAGCGCACCGGGTCGATCTTGTCGGCGCGGAACCCGTAGGAGAGCCCCAGGCCGCGCAGCACGCTGAAGGTGCCGCTGCGCTCGTGGCCGAAGAGGAAGTTCGCGCCCACCCACACTTCCGACACCCGCAGCCAGTCCACCAGCACCTTGCGCACGAAGGTGTCCGCGTCCCACTGCGAGAGCTCTTTGGTGAAGCGCACCACGGCCACGCAGTGCACCCCGGCCCGGTGCAGCGCCTCGATTCGCTGCGCCTTGGTCATGAGCAGCGGCGGCGCCTTGTCGGGACGGACGATGCGCGGCGGGTGCGGGTCGAACGTCATGGCCATCGGCGTGCCGCCGTGCTCGGCGGCGCCGCGCTTCACGCGTTCGATGATCTTGAGGTGGCCGCGGTGGAGGCCGTCGAAGTTACCAAGCGCAATCACCGGGTGGACGAGCCAGGACGGCCGCGGGTCGTCGGGGAAGTGGATGGTCTCCATTCACTCCACGTCGACGTCTACGTCGAGCACCAAGCCATCATATGCCAGCTCGACGCCGGCCGGCAGCGTGGCGCTCGTCGCCGCGTGCCCCAGATCGTGCGTCATGTGGACGAGGAACGCGCGGCGAGGGGCGATCTTCTCGATCACGCCGACAGCCTCGGCGACCGAGAAGTGTGTGGGGTGCGGACGGTCGCGCAGCGCGTCGAGCACCAGCGTGTCCACGCCGTCGAGCAGCGGCCACGCCGCGTCGTCGATGCGGTTGCAGTCGGTGAGGTAGGCAAAGCGGCCGAAGCGAAAGCCGAGCACCGGCATGCGCCCGTGCCACAGCGGGATCGGCACGATGCGCACGCCGCCGAGTACGAGCGGTCCGTCGATCAGGTGCGACGAGACTTGCGGTACCCCGCCGCCGAGCCGAGGCTTGGGGTCGAACACGTAGGGGAACGACTGCCGGATGCGATCCCACGTGTCCTGCGTGGCGTAGCAGTTCACCGCGCCTTGCTGCACCGCGTTGAAGCGGCGCAGTTCGTCGAGTCCCAGGATGTGGTCGGCGTGGCTGTGGGTGTAGATCACAGAGTCCACGCGCGTGATGCGGTGCCTGAGTGCCTGCTGGCGCAGATCGGGCGAGGTGTCCACCAGGACGCGCTGGCGATCCGGCACCTCCACGTAGATCGAGGTGCGCAGCCGGTTGTCCTTCGGATCGGTCGAACGGCAGACGGCGCACTCGCACGCGATCATCGGCACCCCGTGCGACGTGCCGGTGCCGAGAAACGTGACGCGGGCCGGGACGATCAAGGGAGGATGATGCGAGACTCCGGCGCCCCGCCGGCGCCCGACACCTCGACGTAGCGCATGCGCAGCTCGTAGAGCACCTGGTCGATCAGCTGCCGCTCCTCGGCCGACAGGTTGCCGCGCGTCTTCTCCTCGAGCATCGCCAGGATGTCGATCATCTGCTGCGCCAGTTGCAGGTTCGGTGCGTGGCGCTCCCCCGTGGAAGGATCGGCGACGTCCCCGAAGTGCACCGCCGCGGTGTGCACCAGCGAGAGCACGAACGAGGCAAAGTTGATGGTGGGCTCATTGGAGCCGCTGGCGGGCGTGTTCAAATCGTCGCTCATCAAGGCGCTCTTTCACGGATGGTAGCATGCGTTTTGTGAACGAGACACCTGGCTCGAGCTTCGAACGACTGGTCGAAATCATGCGGCGGCTGCGCGCGCCCGATGGCTGCCCGTGGGACCGCGAACAGACACCGGCCTCGCTCCGCCCCTTCGTGCTGGAGGAAACCTACGAGGTGCTCGAAGCCATCGAGCACGGCACTCCGCAGGACCTGTGTGAAGAGCTGGGCGATTTCGTGTTCGAGGCCGTGTTCCTGGCGCGCATGCACGAGGAAGCCGGGCATTTCTCGATCGGCGACGTCGTGGAGGGGATTGCCGACAAGCTGGTGCGCCGGCACCCGCATGTGTTCGAGCGCGCCGACGGCCAGGATGCGCTCACGAGCGGCGAGGTCGTCGAGCGGTGGGAAACGCTGAAGGCACGCGAGCGGGCACTGGCTGGGAAGACGGCGCCGGAGAAGAAGCCGAAGACGACGCTCAGCGGTGTACCCAAGACGCTGCCGTCGCTGCTCCGCGCCTACGAGCTCAGCTCGCGGGCGGCGGCGGTGGGCTTCGACTGGGCCAAGGCCGCCGACGTGCTGGACAAGATCGACGAAGAGGTCGCCGAGCTGCGCCGCGAAGTGGAGTCGGGCGCCACGGGTGATCTCTCCCGCGCCGAAGACGAGATGGGCGACCTGCTGTTCTCGATCGCCAACCTGTCGCGGAAGCTGGGCGTGGAGCCCGAGGCGGCGCTGCGGCGGGCCAGCGAGAAGTTCAGCACGCGCTTCGGCCAGATGGAAGCCGCGCTTGCGGCGCGCGGCGTCTCGCTGCCCGACGCGTCGCTCGACCAGATGGAAGCCGAGTGGCAGAAAGCGAAAACGACGGCTTAGGGCTTAGGGCTTAAGGCTAGAACGGGCCGCCTGAAGGCGGCCCCTACGAAGACCGTCTGAAGGCGGCCCCTACGAAGACCGTCAAGGCGGCCCCTACGAAGAGCCGTCCCGGTAGGTCGTCCAGCGCAACTCCCGCCCGTCCGTCGTCAGCGTAATCTCGCCGTCTCGATCGGTGCGCAGCACGCGGGTGCCCGCACTCTCGAGCCGGTCGAGCACGTCCGGGCTCGGGTGGCCAAACGCGTTGCCGCGGCCGGCGCTGATGATCGCCAGCTGCGGGTGCCACGCGTCGAGCAACTCCTGACTGGTCGACGTCCGGCTGCCATGGTGCGCCACCTTCAAGACGCGCACGCGTGCCGGCGTCAGCTGCGGCACCAGGGCCCGTTCGATCTCGGCGCTCACGTCGCCGAGCAGCAGGATCGCGACGTCGCCGCGGGTCACCTCCAGCACCACCGAATCGTCGTTGCGGACGCGTGGCCGTTCCCAGTCCGGCTCTGGCGGATGCAGTACGCGCACGCGCAGCCCCGCCAGATCCATCACACCGCCCGACCGCAGATAGCGGACGCCGACATGGCGTGACCGGAGATCGGCCAGCAACGCGTTGCCGGGCTCGTGGCGCGGAACCCGGATCCCCAGCCACGCCTCCCCCACCGCGAAGCTGGCGAGCACGCCGGGAGCGCCGCCCGCGTGATCCGGATCGCCGTGCGTGATCAGCAGCGTCGAAAGCAACCTGACGCCGCGCGCCCACAGCGCCGGCGCGACCACTCGTGTACCGATGTCGAGACCGCTACCGAAAGGGCTGCCTCCTGTGTCGACAAGCAGCGGCGCTCCGGCGGGCGGTTCGATGACGATCGCCTCGCCCTGACCGACGTCCAGCATCGTCAGCCGCGCCTCGCCCGGCGCCGGACGACGGCCACCGGTGAACCCGGCACCGGCGCCCAGAGTCATGAGGACCGCCGCGACGGCGACCGCACCGGCACCGATCGGCCGCACGCGCCGAGGCCCGCCGAGCATCAGGCCGAGGCTCGCGTAGTAGGCCACCATGAGAACGGCAGGTGGAGGCGGCACGCGCGGGGCCAGCGCCGGAGCGCCGTCGAGCCAGGCCGCGCTGCCGACGATGACGCGCGCGGCCAGGTCCGCCGCCGCGCCCGCGGCCCCCGCCGGCAGGTGCGCCACGTCGAGCGCCACGGCTGTCATCCCGGCCACCTGCACGACCGTCATCGCCGGCACGGCGAACAGGTTCAGGACCACCCCCGCCAGCGTCACGCGCGAGAACGCCGCCGCCTGCACCGGCAGCAGCGCGAGTTCCACCGCGAGCGAGGCCGCGACGGCTGTCGTGGCCCATCGCGCCGCGCGCGGCCATGACGGGGGGAGAGACAACCGCTCCGACAGCACGAGCAGCGCGCCGGCGGCGCCGAACGTCAACTCGAACGCCGGGTCGCGCAGATCCAGGGGCCAGACCGCCAGCATCAGCGATGCGGCGACGGCCACCGCCTGCCAGGCCCGCGTGCGGTGATCGAGCCCGCAGCTCAGGAGATAGATGACGGCCACCAGCACCGCCCGCCGCACCGACGGCCCCGACACCACGACGCCGCCATAGATCGTCAGCGGCGCAATCGTCACGAGCGACGACGCGCGCGGCCCCAGCCCGGACAGCGCGCAAAGCGCCGTCACGAGCGTGACGAAGATGGCGATGTTGCCGCCCGAGATGGCGATCACGTGATAGGTGCCCGCGGCCTGCAGCCGATCGCGGACGGCGTCGGGGATGGCCGCGCGATCGCCGATCAGGACGGCGGTCGTGATCGCGCCTGATGTGGGATTGCGGGACCCCACCGAGCGCTCGATCGCACGGCGCACGTCCGCCCGCGCGCGGGCCGCAGCCTCGGCGAGTGTCCCTCCCTGTTTCAGCACGTTCACGAGGAGCGCGCTCTTCACCGAGCCCAGGAGGGCCGTGCCATCCAGCGCGATGTCACGTTCGAAGTCGGGCACACCCTCGTCGAGATACCGCGCCGGCCGGCGAAATGTGACCGGCGCCTCGATCGTGCGGCCCGCCGTCCACGTGGACACGCGATCGGCTGGCGCGAGGCCAGCGATGCTCAGGACGACGGTGCCCGGTGCGGGACGCCAGACGCCCGCGATCCGCACATCACGAACGGCGATGCGGAGGCTGACGAAGCCCTCGCGCGGCGCCGCGTCTTCGAGAATCACGGCCCGAGTGGGCAGCGGATCGTGCCGGCCTCCCGGCCCCAGCGTGCCGATCGCAAAACCGCCGTATTCCGCATCGAGCACGCGGCGCAGCGGTGCGTCGAGGGCGCGGTCGCGCGCATGCGACGCGCCGCCAGCCCCGCAGACCGCGAAGCCGGCCACGATGGCCCCCGTCGTCAGCCGGTTCCAGCCGCGCAGCCACCCGGCCGCCGCAACGGCGAGAGCCACCGCGGCGAGCCACAACCACGGCCGCACGCTCCACGGCGCCGCCAGGCCGGCAAGCACACCTGCCACGAGCGAGAGCGCAGGCAGCACGCCGACCAACGCCACAGGTCGGAGGCTGCAAGAACGAGGCTTCTGAATCGATCCAGTGAATGGCGCTCGAACGTGGGTTCGCTGCGCGTATTCAGCAACATCCCTTCGAGCGAAGGCCGCAAGTTCTGCCTAGAGCCGAGAGCCCAGAGCCGAGAGCCGACGGGTCTTTAGACACGGAGTGGTCGTGTCCACCACGTCACGACGTCCTGCCGTTTTGCAAAGTGCAGCAGCGGAGCCCCCGTGAGCGGGATGCCGAGCGCGTGGGCCATGGTGTTCTCGTCAATCTTCGCGCGCGCGGTCTGCAGCTGCCACGGCGCGTGATGGATTTCGAGCCGCGCGGGGCGGCCGAGCAGATCGACGTGATACAGGCAGTAGCGCTCGGTGAGGAAGAACTCGAGCGTTCCGCGCGCGGGATTGAAGGCGGGCCCGGTCGGCTCGTAGGCGCCGACGAACGATGCGCGCCCCCCGCGACGGCGGCTCACGTAGTGCACTCCCTGGCCGCGCGGGGTCACCTGCATCGACGCCGGGAAGTACGGCAGGCGGAACATCGCGCGCGCCGCCACCACCGCCGCCAGCCGCGCGGCGTCGAGACTGAAGAAGTAGACGCCGCGTTTGCCGTCGCGCGGGCTGACGTAGGTCCGCACGTTCAGCTCGGGGAACGCCGAGAGCCAGGGCACCGGCGGCACGCCCCGCGGCACCACGCGGCTCATGGTGAACGGCACTACACCCAGCCAGGCGCTGCCGTCGAAGCGATCGAGGTCGAAGGCCGCCGGCACGTGCGGCCGTAGCAGCCGCTCGTCCACCCGCCAGTGGGCGAACAGCAGGTCGTGCCACGACTGCGTCATCACCCACGGCCGATGCGACAACGGCCACTGCCGGTGCGCCACCTGATCGAGCGCGGGATCGAAGCGAATCATGAAGGCTTTGGACTTTGGGCTCTGGGCTCTAGCCGTGGAGGCCAAAAGGCTGAAGCCGGCAGCCGGCTAAAGCCCAAAGCCCAGAGCCCAAAGCCTTTTCCTATCGCAGGCTCCCGCGATCCGCCATGTACCCCTGCCGCGCCCGCACGTAGTACGGCTGGCCTTTGACGCGCACGCGGATGGTGCGCCACGACCCATCCAGGGCCCGGCCGGGCGTGTAGCCGATCGTGTATTGCGAGTTCAGCTCCTCGGCAAT
>Ga0070690_100002215_pt1 | contig 10408 bp, 7 predicted proteins | sample KBSS33HmetaG_FD_64671 | JGI IMG/M metagenome (GOLD analysis project Ga0070690, IMG submission 64671) | Switchgrass rhizosphere microbial communities from Kellogg Biological Station, Michigan, USA - KBS S3-3H metaG | ecosystem: Host-associated > Plants > Roots > Rhizosphere ...
CGAAATCAGATCCTGATCGTAGATGCGCTTCTTCCGATCGGCGAGACCCGTAAACCGCGCGTAAGCTGCATCGAGTTCGCTTTGCGTAAGTGCAAAACCCAACTCCGCGTAACGGAGTGATAACGCGTGACGACCAGAATGCTTGCCGAGCACTAGCGCATTGGCGGGCACACCAACTGACTCCGGCGTCATGATCTCGTAACACAGCGGATTGTTAATCACTCCGTGCTGATGAATCCCTGCTTCGTGAGCAAACGCATTTCGTCCGACGATCGCTTTATTCGGCTGAACGTCGAAACCAACAATCTCTGACAGCAATTGGCTTGTTGGATAAAGCTGCTCCGTATCAATCGTCGTTGTATAAGGCAGTCGATCGGCGCGGACACGCAACGCCATTACGATCTCTTCCAGCGATGCGTTACCGGCGCGCTCACCGATTCCATTGATCGTGCATTCAACCTGGCGAGCTCCCGCTTCGATTGCAACCAAACTATTTGCGACTGCCAGGCCAAGGTCGTTATGGCAATGGACGCTAATGATCACATCGCGATCACGCACGACGCGCTTCTTAACCTGTTCGATCAAATTGCCAAATTCGACTGGGGTTGTGTAGCCGACAGTGTCAGGTACATTCAGCACTGTCGCACCGGCTTCCACCGCGGTGTCCAAAACTTCAAACAGATACTCCGGATCACTGCGGGTAGCATCTTCGGCTGAGAACTCCACCTCTTCAGCATAGCTATGTGCTTGTTGGACGGCGGCGCGCGTCATCACCAACACCTCATGACGCGTCTTCTTCAACTTGTGTTCAAGGTGGATGTCGGATGTAGCGACGAACGTGTGAATGCGAGGGTGCGCAGCTTCGGCAAGCGCCTCAGCAGCACGTGCGACATCCTGTTCAGCTGTGCGACACAACGCCGCGACAGTCACCTTCCGGCAGGTCGCAGCCACTGCTTTAACTGCGGCAAAGTCGCCTTCCGAGGCAATTGGAAAACCGGCTTCGATAATGTCTACCCCGAGCGCTTGGAGCTTTGTTGCCATGCGGACCTTCTCATTGAGGTTCATAGAACAGCCAGGAGACTGTTCGCCGTCACGCAACGTTGTATCGAAGATTTTCACTCTGTCCTTTGACATCGAGAGGTTCCTCCTGTGGGCGCAAGCACCAAATCCTAGGCTTCGGCCACTGCTAAGTCAAAGTTATAATATTTATAGAAAGATAATAAGTTATGATAGGATAAGCTGGCCCAACGGATTTAATAACCTTTTAGGTGGATCGAGTGGACGTAAACCAACTCGAGGTTCTGGTCGCCGTGGCGAAGGAGCAAAGCTTTTCGCGGGCGGCGCTCAGCCTTCATCGAACGCAGCCGGCAGTCAGCCAGGCAATTCGGCGCCTTGAAGCAGAACTAGGCGAACCGCTGTTTGATCGATCGTCAAAGGACGGCACGCTTACTGCGGCCGGACGAGTCTTGTTCGACTTTGCCGAACAGATGCTGAACCTGCGGCAGGGGGCTCATCGTGCGATTCGAGAACTCAGGGATTTGCATCACGGCAAGTTGGCTCTCAGTGCCAATGAATACACAGTGATGTATCTGTTGCCGGTGCTCGCCGTGTTCCGAGCCCGACATCCACACATAAAAGTTGAAGTGAAACGCAGTCTGGCCAGTCGCATTGCGTCAGAGGTGCTGGGCCGTGGCGTCGAAATAGGCGTTGTTACTTTCAAGCCCACCGACGTGGCAATCGCTTCCATTCCCGTGGTGAGCGATGAGCTTTCGTTGATTGTCGCACCAGATCATCCTCTCGCGACGAAGCAAGTCGTATCGGTGCGCGAGCTTGGCGCGGAATCATTCATTGCTCATAACGTCCCCTCACCGTATCGAGAGCGAGTGGTGAAGACCTTTGAGAAGTACAAGACCCCGCTGAATATCTCAATGGAGATGCCAACACTGGAAGCTATTAAACGACTGGTGGAACAGCAGATGGGTGTCGCACTGGTGCCGCGACTCAGTGCGCAGGTTGAGATCGAGCGCAAACAGCTGATCGCATTGACGGTGAAGGAGATGCGTCTAGAGCGGCGCCTACAATTGATTTATCGAAAAGGTGCGACGCTGTCTCATGCTGCGAAAGCGTTCCTGAGAGTAGCGAAAGGATCGTAGGGACTGAACCAATGTCCTGATCAAGCATATAAGACACCACCCGCTTTAGCGGCGTGGAGTTTCAATTTCACCCTACGCGACCTAATCTGCCCCGAATTCGCAGTTTCGATTGCCAGCGCGTGGAACTTGATCTTGAGTGGTTTTATTCAAGTTCCCTTTCCACGCGCTGGCAATCGAAACTGCGTAATCTGAACAGGAGCTGCTGTAGGAAGAAATTGAAACTCCACGCTGCTAAAGCAGGTGGTGTCTTAGGTACTTGACGGAGCCTTTAAGGACAAACTGAAGTGTATTTGATGCATATTGGAGACGACAGATGACGGATCGAAGATGGTTTCAACTGGTCGGCCTACTTCTATGCCTGTTGATCGCCTATTGTCTATTTGACGGGGTAATCTCAAGCGCTCAAAGAACCACTGGCCTTCAATCTAACTCAGCGAAAGCGGTGCCGGCGTTCGGTTACAACGTTCGCGTCTTTGGCGCCACTGGCGATGGGAAGACGCTCGACACTCCCGCAATCGACAAAACGATCGATGCGGCTGCCGCTGCCGGAGGCGGGACAGTCTTTTTTCCCGCCGGTTCGTACCTGTCGGTGACAATCCATTTGAAAAGCAACGTGGCTTTATATCTGGACCAGGGAGCAACCATCGTCGCAGCCACTACCGGGCCTGGAACACAATACGATGCGCCTGAACCGAATCAATGGGACCAGTATCAGGACTTCGGACATAGTCATTGGCGCAATTCTTTAATCTGGGGCGAAAACCTCGACAACGTCGCCATTCTTGGTCCAGGAAAGATTTGGGGCAAAGGGCTCGTCAAAGGTGGCGCCGCATCACGCTCCGACGCGCAGAATCAAGCCATCCGCGAAGTGCCTGCCTCGGGACCGTTCGGTTACCCAAATCCGCGCGATGCAGTTGAACCAGGCTGGGGTAATAAGGCTATCGCTTTGAAGCTCTGCCGGAATGTGATTCTGAAGGACTTCACGATATTTCATGGCGGTCACTTCGCAATCCTCGCGACCGGTGTCGACAATCTCACGATCGACAATCTGAAGATCGACACTAATCGCGACGGCATTGACGTTGACGCGTGTCGAAACGTTCGCATTTCGAATTGCACCGTTAACTCACCCTTCGATGATGCCATCTGTCCCAAGAGTTCCTATGCGCTCGGTTTCGCACGGGCAACAGAAAACGTAACGATTACAAACTGCCAGGTTAGTGGCTATGACGAAGGGACACTGTTAGACGGAACATTCAAACGCGAATACAAGCGTTACAGCAACAACAGCAGTACAGGCCGAATCAAATTTGGCACAGAGTCGAATGGTGGCTTCAAGAACATTACGATTTCAAACTGCGTGTTTGATTACTCCCGCGGACTCGCGCTGGAGGCAGTCGACGGCGCGTTATTGGAAGATGTCACCATCAACAACATCACGATGCGCGACATCACGAATGCTCCTATTTTCATCCGCCTTGGCAATCGCGCTCGTGGTCCAAAAGAGACGACCACGGTTGGCAAACTACGCCGCGTGATCATCAGCAACGTCGTTGTCTACAACGCGGATCCAAGGTACGGCTCGATCATCAGCGGTATTCCGGGTCATCCGATCGAAGACCTCAGATTGAGCAACGTCCGGATTTACTCGAAGGGCGGTGGCACCAAAGAACAGGCAGCGCTTCAACCACCAGAGAAAGAGGACACTTATCCTGAGCCATCGATGTTTGGTGAGATTCCGGCGTACGGCTTTTTCATTCGTCACGTAAATGGATTGAGGATGGATAACGTTGAAGTTAGCTATCTGAACGATGATCTGCGATCGGCGTTCTGGTTACACGATGTGAAGGGCGCTGAGTTCTTTCGTGTTCGAGCACAACGCAGACCAGATGTACCGACTTTCCTGTTGAAAGATATCGAGGACTTCAGCGTTGTTCAGAGTCATCCAATCGCGGATACCAGACTCGATAAAATGAAAGAAGGAAAGATCGACTAAGAAAGAGGGAAGAGGGAAAGAGACAGGACCTCTTTCCCTCTTCCCCTGTTCCCCTCTTCCCCTCTCCCCAATGTATTTCTCTTAGGTTGTTTCTTCGAGTTCTTCTTCTGCCGCAGCTTCAACCAGCGACGCACTTGTTACCTTGTCTGTAGCGTCAGTCTTGATAAGTCGAACTCCCTGGGCGCTGCGGCCGGTTTTACGAATGTCAGCAGCCTCAAGCCGGATCAACTTACCCTGCTGCGTGATGATCATGATCTCTGACTCATCTTCAACAGGAAACACCGCAACAACTTTACCAGTCTTCTCGGTTGTCTTCATGTTGATTACGCCCTTGCCACCGCGAGATTGCAGCCGGTAGGTCGTAATCGGAGTCTGCTTGCCGTAACCCTGTTCCGAAACCGACAACATTCTCTCCGAGTCTTCGGCTGAGACCGGGCAAACAGATACAACGTAGTCGTCCGGGCGAAGATCGATTCCTCTGACACCTCGTGTCGCGCGGCCCATCGGTCGCACGTTCTTCTCATCGAATCGAATAGCCAGACCGTTGTGCGTTGCTATGAAGATTCGCTTTGTGCCGTCGGTCAAAACAACGTCGAGCAATTGATCACCTTCATCGATGTTGATGGCGATGATTCCATTCGTTCTGATGTTCTGAAAGTCCGCGAGCGAAGTCTTCTTGATTACGCCTTTCCGCGTGACCATCACGACGTACCTACCTTCAGCAAAATCTCGCACTGGAACAACACCTGCGAGTTTACGATCGGACGGAATGCTGATCAGGTTTACCACCGCCTTGCCGCGAGCGGAAGCAGCCGCATCAGGCACTTCGTGCACCTTAAGTTTGTAGACCATTCCATCGTCGGTGAAGATCATTAGATAGGCGTGCGTCGATGCGATGAAGAGATGCTCGACGAAATCGCCGTTCTTTGCCGCCGCGCCGAATCTTCCCTTTCCACCGCGTCCCTGCCGCGAATAAGTGGTGACGGGCGTTCGTTTGATGTAACCACTGTTGGTAACTGTGATGGCTACGTCCTCGTCGGCTATCAAGTCCTCGATTGAAAGCTCCACGCCCTCATCGACTATCTCTGTTCTTCGTGCGTCGCCAAACTCTTTCTTAACTTCTTCGAGCTCCTTGGTGATTACCCGTCGCAGCGATCTCTCATTCGCGAGTATCTCTTCGAGTTCGGCGATGAGTTTGATAATGCCTTCATACTCGTCAGTAATCTTCTGTCGTTCGAGTGCGGACAGTCGTCGCAACTGCAGATCAAGAATCGCCTGCGCCTGGATCTCTGAAAACGCGAGGCGCTCCATCGCTTTTTGCAGTTTGCCGATGTAGGTCTTCAGTTGGGTGTCTGTGGGCACACCCTTCCACGTCTTTACCTCGTTCATCGTGTTCATCTGCTGACCAGTCAGCCAGGTGCGCGCTTCATCAACCGATCGGGAGTTGCGAATCAGCGTGACGATGAAGTCGAGGGCATCGATTGCTTTGGTAAGTCCCTCGAGAATATGAGCTCGAGCCTTTGCCTTGCGCAGCTCGTATTCAGTGCGACGTTTAACGACTTCACGACGAAACTCAATGAAGCACTCCAACATGCCCTTGAGCGTCAAGACCCGGGGCTGACCGTTCACGATTGCGAGATTAATGACACCAAAGGACGACTGCATTGGAGTCAACTTGTACAGCTTGTTCAGCACAACTTGCGGCACCGCGTCGCGCTTCAACTCTACGACGATGCGCATTCCTGTGCGATCCGATTCATCGCGAAGATCCGAGATACCGTCGATCTTCTTTTCATTGATCAGTTCGGCAATGCGCTCGATAAGACGGGCTTTGTTGACTTGAAACGGAATCTCGGTGATGACTATTGCGTCGCGTTCCTGCGCAGCGCGGCCAATGCGATCGATGCCTGCACGTGCACGCAACTGCAACACACCACGACCTTCGGTATACGACTTACGGATTTCGTCCTTACCGTAAATGAACCCACCCGTTGGAAAATCCGGACCAGTAACAATATTCGTGAGCGCTTCAACCGAAAGATCAGGATCTTTAATCAACGCGATCGTCGCATCGACGATCTCAGTGAGATTGTGCGGCGGAATTTTTGTCGCCATACCAACGGCGATACCGTCTGAGCCGTTGATCAGAAGATTGGGTACGCGTGCGGGGAGTACTGTTGGCTCGCTCAACGACTCGTCGTAGTTCGGCTGAAAATCGACGGTCTCTTTTTCGATGTCCGCGAGCACTTCATTCGCCAAACGCGCCATGCGAATTTCGGTATAACGCATGGCGGCTGCCGCGTCGCCGTCGACAGAGCCGAAGTTTCCCTGACCGTCGATCAATGGATAGCGCATGGAGAAGTCCTGCGCGAGACGAACTATGGTGTCGTACACCGGCATGTCGCCATGTGGGTGATATTTACCGATCACGTCTCCGACGATGCGAGCGCTTTTCTTGTACGCCTTGTTGTAAGTGTTTCCGAGTTCGTGCATCGCCCAAAGCACGCGACGGTGCACGGGCTTGAGGCCGTCGCGAATATCAGGCAGTGCCCGACCGATGATCACTGACATTGCATAGTCGAGATACGACCGCCGCATCTCGTCTTCAATGTTGATATGGTTGCGCTCAGAAGTTGTTTCCATCTAGGAGCCTTTCAAGTACAATCCGCGCGTTTTTTAGGCGGCGCGTTCGTTGACCTCAGTCGCATCCAGCTTCACAAACTTCGCCCAGAAGAAACGCTTCTAGAGGCGGCTCGACTTGAATTGATTGTTCGCTCTTCAGGTAGGGAAGACGGATGCATATTTAGCATTCAAGTACGCCCAGATTTTAGCCTTTTTCAGGCCTTTTTTGCAACCCGTCGCGCCGTGAAAACTCTATTAAAATCAACAGCTTCAGAGGCATTTCTAAAGGTTAACCTCAGAAGCGCCTTGTCGGTTCGGCCGGCGAGCCTCAAACACTTTTTGGAGACTCAACTCCCATGGGTCAAACACGAGATTGGAAGCGAATTCGTGAGCGGCTCGAACTGAAACTTCCTGTGCGCGTTCGCTGCCGAGAGACACCCGATTTTGAATGGATGGAAATGACTCGACTGACGGACGTCACACCGTTCGGAGCTGGCTTCACTTTGAAGCGACCAACTGAGAAGGGACGCCTGGTTCACATGACGATTCCGATGCCGCGTCAATTACGTGCCTTCGATCACCTCGAAGATCAATACAGAGTGTGGGCAATTGTGCGACACGTGCGCGGAACAATCGCAGCCGACAAACAAACCATCTTTGAAGTAGGCGTGGCATTTATCGGAAAACATCCGCCGAAGAGTCATGCACTCGAACCTTGGAAACGTTATGAACTCTCGACACCTGACAATCGATCAATGCCAACGGTCGAAGATACGATCCGCCCGGTTAACCCTTCAGACCAGCGAATCCACACGCGTCACAATATAGCTATCGATATGTTCATAGAAACTGTGGATGAAAAAGGCGAGTTCACCGAAAACGAGCAGAGCGTAACTGAGAACATCAGTCGCGGCGGCGCGACGTTGTTCACTACCCTGGAAATCCCTGTCGGCCGATTCATTCGCCTCACAAGTCAACAATACAATCTGACGGTTCATGCTGCCGTCCGCGCGCGTAGCACGGGTGCCGATGGAATCCGTCGTATTCACGTCGAATTCATAGATAAAGAGTGGCCGTTGTAGAATACCGCCATGCCACAAAGCCGAGCGATCAAGATTGAGAGACAAGTGTTGTTACTTGAGATAGATCGCCGCTGTAGTTTTGCGGATTGCAATCAACGTGTTTCCGTTGGACTAACAAAGGCTGAGGCTCTGGAGTACTGCGGATTTGACTGCGCCTTTTGCGAACGCTGGAACGACGACGCCTTAACTGAACGTGACGTTCCTGATTGGTGGGACGAGATTCAATCCCACTCCAGAATTAACTGAGAGGCTGCTGCATAATGAGGTACTGAGTGGGCATGGAGTCAGTACCACCTCGCGTTAGCGGGTGGGTGCGAAGCTTTTCTCCGCCGCGATTATGACGGCTTCGCACCCACCCGCTAACGCGAGGTGGTACTGACTCCATGCCATTGATCCGTAGTTTGGAAAAGCGTTACGACTAAAGGCCTTGAGCAACAACGGTACATCACCAACGAAAAGGAATGCGTCTCAGTCGCCCAGTGGGCGGACGATGTTTCCGCAATGGTTGCTGGAAGTAATCCGGCCGATTGTCGGTGGTGTCAGCCGAGTCTTTTGGAAGATTGAGTTTTCGGGTTTAGAGAACATTCCAAAAAATGGCGGCTTGATAATCGCGTCGAATCATCAGACCTACATCGATCCATTCTGGCTTTCACTCCCAATCAAACGTCCGGTTCGTTATCTCGCGTGGAGCGACGCTTTCAAGTGGCCCATCGTGGGACGGTGTCTTACCTGGTTTGGCGCGTGGCCATTAGCCTTGGAAGGAAGTGATCCGGCGCCGATTCGTCGATCATTGCAATGGCTGAAGGAGGGCGGTGCTGTTGTGATCTTTCCTGAAGGCGGACGTAGCACGTCGACGGGATCGCTTGAGAGATTTAAAGCCGGTGCAGTGCGTTTGGCGCTCGAGGCGAAAGTTCCGATCCTTCCGGTAACGATCAAAGGTGGTAATCGAATTTGGCCGAGAGGGTGGAAGTTTCCTCACACAGGAAAAGTGATCGTTACTTATCATCCACTGCAACACGCCGAGCCTGGCCCGGATGAAGAAACAAGAGCGTATGCGAGACGTGAGAGTGAGAGACTAGCGAAGGTGATCGGTTCCGCGTTGTAGGGTTTGGCCACAGATTTTCGCAGATAAACACAGATCAGAACAAAGCAGTGAGATAGTCCACCTTTATTGTTCTTATCCGTGTGTATCTGTGAAAATCTGCGGCCGTCTTTATCGTCGCAGCAACCGGAGCATGGCGTCATGAACACGGCCATTACTCGCGACGACCTTCTTCGTGTAGATGTCGAGAGGTTCGTTTTCAAAATTAGTAATACGGCCACCAGCCTCGCTCACGAGGAGAGCACCAGCCGCGATGTCCCACGTGTTTAGTCCGTCTTCCCAAAAGCCATCGAATCTGCCGCATGCGACATAGGCGAGGTCCAGTGCTGCCGAACCATCACGTCTAACCGCCTGAGCATGCAACGTAAAGTTTGTGAAGTCGCGAGCGAAGTCTGGACGCGTTCGCACATCGTACGGAAAACCTGTGCACATCATCGCACGATTGAGTTCCTCCACGTCCGATACTCTGATTCTTCGCTCGTTGAGTGTCGCACCCTGTCCCCGTTCGGCAGCAAACATCTCGTTGCGCATCGGATCGTAGACGACACCAATCTCCAAAGCACCCGAATGTTCCACCCCTATCGAAACACAAAAGCAGGGGTAGCCATGTGCGTAGTTCGTGGTCCCATCCAATGGATCGATGATCCACTTCCATTCGCTTCTCGATGATCCTTCCTGGATAGTTTCGCCGGATTCTTCAGCGAGGATGCCGTGCAAAGGGTAATGCGAACGGATGCGATCAATAATCAATTCTTCAGCAGCAATGTCGGCCTCAGTGACGAGATCGATGTCACCCTTGTTAGTAATCTGCGCCGCACCTAAACGCTGGACAAGCAAATTCCCGGCGTCGCGCGCGACTTGAATGGCGAAATTTAGCAACGCTAGTTTTTCTTAGTTATACCGGCCCGACGAATCGGGGTTACCGGCTTGGTTTGACTGCGCGGAGGTTCGTTCACAGGTCGGACGTTTAGACTGCGGATAGCGATCTTTATGACTTCCTGGACCTGACGATCCCAATATCCCCAGGAATGATCACCGGGGAGCTCACGATACTCATGCGGGATCTTCTTCTCGACCAACAATGCCGCCAGCTCACGGTTATCCGCAAATACGCCGGCGTCTTCGGTTCCGGAGTCGAAGTAGATAAACGGCAAAGAAGAAATTCGATTCGCGGGTAATTGTTTGATCAGCTCGAAGACATCATTCTGCTTACGGATATCGCTACCAACGGCGCCAAAAACCTTCAGCGAATTCTTCAACGCTGCCCATTCAATACCCTGAGCATTGACGCGGGTAATTCCAAAAGCTCCGCTCATTGAACCAACAAAGGCAAAGGTCGCCGGCGTCTTCAGCCCAAACTTAATCGCTCCGTATCCGCCCATCGAGAGACCGGCGATCGCACGCGCATAGCGAGCTTCGATCGTACGGTAACGAGCCTGCACGTCAGGGATGA
>Ga0070690_100002217_pt1 | contig 10404 bp, 8 predicted proteins | sample KBSS33HmetaG_FD_64671 | JGI IMG/M metagenome (GOLD analysis project Ga0070690, IMG submission 64671) | Switchgrass rhizosphere microbial communities from Kellogg Biological Station, Michigan, USA - KBS S3-3H metaG | ecosystem: Host-associated > Plants > Roots > Rhizosphere ...
AGTGCGCGCCTCGGCGTTTGCCATGTTCAGCGACGGAGCATAGCCCGCTCCTTTCGCAGCGGCGCGAGTTTGATCGGCATCGAGGATTAGGATGTCTCCGTGCTCGCGGAGTTTTGCTGTCAGCGATTCGGACGACGGACGTCCCACTGACTCGTCTCCGAAACTCAGAACCGCGATCGAAATGCGTCTGTCTGACGATTGAGCTCCGACGTTCGTGTTAAGTAATGCGATCAGAACGAAGGCAAGTAGAAAAGGAACCCTTGAAGACATCATGAGAAGCGGCAGTCACGTGCGTTTCCACAGTTGTTGTGAAGGAACTCTCAGTGCGCGATTGAACTTACTGGAAGCATTTTCCCAGGCTATGATTGCAGTCAACTCAACAATTGCATCGTCGTCGTAATGCTCACGCAGTCTGGCAAACAGTTCGTCGTTCACATCCTTAGTGGTGAAGGTGATCGCGTCTGCATATTCGAGTGCGACTCGCTCAGGTTCAGAGTAAAGCTCGCTGGCGGCGTAGTCGCGAAGGGCGTCGATCTTCTTAGTGGAAATTCCCAGCTCGCTGCCCACGGCAGCGTTAATGTCCTGTCAAAACTCACACCCATTGAGCGCAGCCACACGACGATTAAGCAAAGCCCGCAGGCCAGGATCGATTAATCCTGAGGCTTCGATTCCGGTCCACATACCGCGCGCACCGCGAAAGATTGACGGACGGCGCGCATAGAGCAGGTGATTGAGGAGGGGAGCGCCCCATGTTTTCTTTTGGGCCTCAAGGATACTTTGCGCGTAGCGATCAAGATTCTCAGAATTCGCAGCTTCGATTCTCGCCATCCTAATCTCCTGAACTTCCAGCCAATGTCCTTTTCAATGCTCCGCCTTTCGCCGAAGTGCCGTGGTAGAGCGCATAGACGTCCTCTTTCACTTCCGCCGGAAAGCACACTCGATGCAGTTCGTAGCCTCTCTGAAGTCCACGCACGACGTCACTAACCTCACTAATCTCGCGTATTTCGGGCCGGGAATAGCCATCTTCCACGTAGATATGTGACTTCGGCTCGGCACCAGTGACGGTGTAGAAGTTGTAGTAAGGAACGTCGCTGGCGCGGTCTTCTATGAAGTAGTAAGCGGGATCGAAGCCCGCGCGGCTGACGCAATCACGCGCTGCGGCGAGAAAGTCCGCCTGTTCATCCAGCGCCATGTCCAGGTCAATAGCCTTGAAAAGCCGGCGACCGGTAAAGCGACTACTCAGATCTTTCAGAATTGGGTCGGTCGAGCGTTGCCATTGCTTGATATGAAACAGGACGTCGGAATCGTCCACTTCGAGGTGTTCACTAATCGTGAGCTTGCCCTTGCGGAGTACCTTTTCGAAAGCAGTGTCGGGCGCGTACCAAACGGGTTCGCCAGCTTCGAGTAGTTGCAGTGCGCGCCGCAGCACCGAGCGCAGCACGGCCTCGGCCGAGCGCAGGGTACGATGAAAATAGACCTGCCGAAACATGTAGTAACGGGCCTGCAAATATTCTTCGACAGCATACAGCCCGCGCGCTGCAACGTAGATTCGATCACCAGCTTCGTCGATTGCGAGGGCGTTGATGATCCACTCGAGATCGTAGATGCCATACTTGGCGCCAGTCATCAGTGAATCGCGCAAGAGGTAATCCATCCGATCCACATCGAGTTGTGATGAGACTAGTTGGGCAAGCGCTGATGGCTGAAATTTCCCTTCAATGATCGCGGCGACTTTCCCGGGTAGTTCAGTTGAGTGATCGCGAAGCAAGCGGCCAATCTCAGTCTCTTCACTCAGGACCACTTCGACAGTCAGAGCTTCATGATGGAAACCCAGGACTTTTTCCATCACATGAGAAAACGATCCATGGCCCACGTCATGAAGCAATGCCGCAGCCCGCGCAGCAGCGCGATCATCTTTTTGAATGGAGTGCTTTTCACCGAGTCGATCGAGTACGCGAGTCATGAGATGAAACGCGCCGAGCGAATGAGTGAAGCGTGAATGCTCCGCGCCCTGGTAAGTGTAGAGACCGAGTCCGAGCTGCTTGATGCGTCGCAGTCTCTGAAACTCGGGAGCGTCGATCAGACGCATCATTAGTTCGCCTTCGTCAGAATCAGTTCGAAGGCGAATGATGTTGTGAACGGGATCGCGATAGATGCGTTCAGACAAGATGAGTTCTATTTATGCAGCGGAAGTTTCGAGACGAGTTTACCACGCCCGATTTATCTTGCGGGCATGCGTCCTGCTGCTTGCCACGTCGATGGTTTTCTTGACCCAGGAACGAATTGTTGGTGTGACGATTGAAAGGCCATCTCGGGACCCAATATCGGCCGCCAATGAGACCCATACGAATGGCCGCATGTCCGGGCTGGATTTATGGATACTTCCCAATTTTTTGGATTTTTAGATGGGAACTTGGTCGCATTTGGCTGGCTAAATCATTCATCTTCAGCGGATTTGACCAGAGGGGAGAGCGGGCATAGGAATTGCGAAAAGCCGACCAGACGATATTTCGTTCTGCCAGGCATTTTCCCTAGCGAGTGCTTTTTGGCTAATGAAGACAACCTAAAATAGGAGAAAGAGAATGAGAACTTTTAAGCTTGTGCTCTTTAGTTTGGTACTTGTCTTAGGCCTTACCGGAATCAGTTTCGGTCAGGAAACGACAGGTACCATTGAAGGCACAGTCAAGGATCCCTCGGGCGCAGTCGTTCCGGGAGTGTCCGTGACAGTTACCGGCACCGGTTATTCCCGCACGGTGGCCACGGACGATGCAGGATTCTTTAGAGTCTCGCAGGTCCCGCCCGGTACGTACACGGTTACTACCGCTGCGATTTCAGGCTTTGGTGAGTCGACCAGCAGCAATGTTGACGTCGTACTCGGCAAAACCACACCCGTAATGATCGCTTTGCAAGCCGGCGGCGTCGCAACATCAGTCGATGTTACCGCAGCCAATGAGCTTACGATCGACCCTACAGACAACAAAATTCAGACGAACATCACAGCGAGAACAGCTGAGCTGCTGCCGAAAGGCCAGGGCTTCGCTAGCTTGCTGAAGATTGCTCCGTCTACCCGTCCCGAGCCGCTCAATGGTGGCTACCAGGTGGACGGTGCTTCCGGTTCTGAGAACACGTTCATCATCGACGGTCAGGAAGTTACCCACTTCCGCACCGGCGTGCTGCGAGCTAATGACAACCTGCCCTTCTCGCTCGTTCAGGAAGTGCAGATCAAGAGCTCTGGTTTCGAAGCCGAATTCGGCGGCGCGACCGGCGGCGTGATCAACGTTGTGACCAAGGGCGGCGGTAACGAGTGGCATGGTGAATTCGGTTCGCAGTTTCGACCGAATGGCTGGCAGGGAGATCCTTCGGTGTTTCTCCGTAACTTCCGCACCGGCAGCGCCACTGCTGTACCCTCAACCTTCGTCGATATTCCAGAATACATTCAGCCACGCAAAGACAGCGGCACGGATTATTACCCGACCGCCAACTTCAGTGGCCCGATCGTGAAGGATCGCATGTGGTTCTTCGCGAGTTTTTCTCCGCAGTTCATCCGAACAACCCGGACCTTGGACTACATCTCCCCGGATCCGCGTGGTCGTACAATCTCGGAGACATTGACCTACAAATTCAAACGCACCGCCCATTACTCGGAAATCCGTCTTGACGGCGCCCCGAGCGACAAGCTGCGTTTGAGTGGTCGTTTTATCTATGCCCCGATTAGTGATGAGGGCGCTCTTCCGGCGTTCACCGAAACGACTGCGACACCACAGACCGCCGTCATTGGTGGCCAGACGCTCCGCGGACCAGCATTTCTGGGTCAGCAGGGTGGTCGTCAGAACTCCAACAACGTCGGCGGTTCGGCTGTTTGGACCCCGACCAGCAAGTTCGTGGTTAACCTCCGTGCTGGCCGCACCTTCTTGAACGAGAAGCTCGGCTCTTACGGTATTCCGGGAACCATCCGCTATCTGTGCAGCGCTGCCAGCAGTGCTTCGGTTGCTGCAACAGCTGGATGTGGAGTCGGTCAACAGAACTTCGCCACTAACTTCCAGATTCCGTTTGATGTTTCCACCCGTAAGACGTTCGACGCCGATGCCAGCTACCTGGTTAGCGGTTTGGGCGGTCGTCATAACTTCAAGGGCGGATACCAGTACAACGCAATCTCGAACACCACCGAACAGGGTTATCCCGACATCGGTCAGTTGACCTTGATCTGGGGAACTCAGACGATTGCCAACCAAACAGGTCAGGCTCCGGCACCAGGTGCAATTGGCGTAGGCGTTCTGCAGCGCTTCGGCACCATCGGTACGGCCAGCAGTGCGAATAACGGCCTCTACTTCCAGGACAGCTGGCAGCCGACTTCGCGCTTGTCGTTGAACCTTGGCCTTCGTCTCGAGCACGAGACGGTTCCAAGCTTCTCGGCTGGTAACCCTGGAATCACCTTCGGTTGGGGCTCTAAACCGGCTCCACGCTTGGGATTTGCTTACGACTTGACCGGCGACGGCAAGACGAAGCTCTTCGCGAGCTATGGCTGGTTCTACGATCGGTTCAAGTATGAACTGCCCCGCGGTTCATTCGGCGGCGACTTCTTCCGTCGTGACTACTTTGATCTGTTCCCTGGCGACCAGTGGAACACGATCACCGTAGCCCAGATCATTGGCAACTTCGCTGACCCAGTGGGCGGCGCTGGTTGCGAAAGCGACAATCCCGCGGTCCGTATTGCTGCTGGCGCACGTTCGCGGTGCCAGTTTGACTTCCGTATTCCTTCAAACGGCGGCTTCGGTATCTTCGTAGCCGGCGAAGTGGATCCGGACATCAAGGCAGCTCGTCAGTCTGAATTCACGGTTGGTCTCGAGCGTGAGTTGGGACATGGCTTGCTGTTCAGAGGCCGTTACACCCACAAGAATGTCGACCGCGCTATTGAAGACATCGGCATTCCAACTGCCAGTGGCAGTGAGGCTTACATCATCGGTAATCCCGGTTTCGGTTTGGCAGATCAGTTCGCCAAGGACAACGGATTCCCGTCGGTGAAGGCCGTTCGCAAATACGATGCTATGGAAGTCCAGGTTGATAAGCGTTTCGCGAAGAACTACTACTTCAACGCGAACTACACTTTCAGCCGGCTCTTTGGTAACTATTCCGGTTTGGCAAGTTCGCTCGAATTCGGTCGTGTTAGCCCGAACGTGAGCCGCTTGTTCGACCTGCCGTTCCAGGCTTTCACACTCAACGGCGACCCGATCGATGGCCGTCTGCCAACGGATCGTCCGCACGTGTTTAAGTTCTACGGTGCTTACACCGCCAACTGGTCCGGTAGCCAGTCCACTGAATTCTCGGGCTTCACAACTGTTGCTTCGGGAACTCCGGTGACCTCGGTTATCACCTTCTACAATCTCAACCCAACTGTTGTTACTGCGTTGGGCGACTTGGGCCGCACCGAAGCGTTTACTCAGACTGACTTTGCAGTCCGTCACAAGATTCGTTTCGCTGAGAAATACACCCTGGTCGCAGAGATGGACTTCCTCAATCTGTTCAACGAACAGAACGAGTTGCAGCGTCAAACGACGGTGAGTCCGAACAACGTTACAGGCGGCAACTTGGTTGCTTATGGTTGCGCAGCTTGTGGCGGCGGTGAAGTGGCGACAATCAACGCTCTGTTCGCCAATGGCGTCAAGGACCCCGTCCTTGCTTTCATTAACGACCCAACGCGTCCGGATCGTCGTCAGACGACCTACAACTTGGGAAATGGTTACCAGACCCCTCGTGAGATTCGGTTTGGTTTCCGTTTGATCTTCTAACAAACTTTTCGGAGTTTGATTTGAAAGCCCATCCGGCTCGGTCCGGATGGGCTATTTTTTTGTGCCTTAGGAGCTGTCCAGTCATTTCCGTGGGCTTTGCACAAAGAGTCCATCAAGGGCCAGCTTCATAGGCCTTCGTGGGTATCCAAAAACATCGGACAACCGCGATTATGTGCCTCGTTTACGAGGCACACCCGGAGGGCTAATAGGCCAGCCGTTTTACGGCTGGTTAGTTGGCGCGCGACGAATTACCCGAGAGGCCGTTTTCAACGGCCTTCCTGCATAAAGCGAAGGCCGCTGAAGCGGCCTGCGAAGAACAATCGCCGTAGCTTAGCCAGCCGTAAAACGGCTGGCCTATTAGCCCTTCGGGACGGCGCGTAAACGCACCAAACATCTATGCTGGCCGTTTAAACTTATCGAAGGTGACACCATATGCAAGACCGGGCTCTTGCTGCTGAGGCTGAACCCGGCGTGCTAGCGACCGACTTGGAGTTTGTATATTGAGAAGCAAGACACGGAACGCAGGCAGCGTAAGTGTTTGAGAGTCTAAGTAGCGAGAATAGTGTGAGGAATCTGGAGGTCTCAGGTCAGCTTGTTGGCTTTGGCTCTCATCTCCTTGATGAGTTCCTGAATCCTGACGTCGTCCGCCGTATCGGACTGAGTTTTCAAGTACAGCTCAAGTTCATCGGCCGCTTCGCCGTAACGTTTCTGCACGCTGTACACCTTGGCTAGAAGTTTGTGAATCTCCGCAACTTTGCCCTTGGTCAATTCATTAGCGCGTTTGAACGCCAATTCGGCTTTGTCCGTCGCGGACATTCTTAGCTGAGCTTTGCCCAGCCAGAGAAAGCCGTCCGGCGCCTTGTTGTTCAAGGTAGTAACACGTTCCATGTTGGTGACGGCTTGAGCATTCAGACCTAATTGATACTGCGTCCAGCCTAGGCCAAAGACGCTGTTGATCCCGCCAGGATTGACCTCCACCGCTTTCTCGAATAGGACTCGGGCAGCTTCCCAATAGCTACGATCCTTGTGACCGCGCAAAGCATACTCGGCACCTAGTCGATCGAGAGCCAGGTAATAGGTCGGGAAAATCTCAAGCGATTTCTTCAAACTGGCGAAGGCTTCGCTCTCCTTCTTCTCCCGGAGGAATCGAACGCCACTCTCATAAAGCTGCTGCGCCTCGGGTGGCACTTCCTGGACGAAGACGACGCGCGGGCCTAGGGCGAAAGGTCCCACCGGAGAGCGATCATTTGGCTTCAGATAGATATCGATGATCTGACGATCCATACCGGGACGACCTGAAACAGCCGAGACGGCCGCGAGCGTCACTTCCTGAACCTGCTCCTTATAATCTGTTCCGTAGGGAAGGACGCGGAGACGGTAGTTACCATTCAGCAGATTGTTAAAACTGAACCGCCCTGACCCGTCGGTCTTGACCCGGCTAATGATCGAGTTAAAGTCATCGGTTAGCTCGATCCAGATGTCCGCGATGGGCCGGTGAGCTTCTACGAACACGGTTCCGGTGATCACACTCCGCCCTGCCTGCACTGCAACGATTGCACTTGTGACTGAATTGACGGGGATTGCCTGAGCGGGCGCTTGAGCAGTAGCAATAGCTCCGATGGCTATGCCGAGACTTAACGTGGAAATCTTCTTCATGACGTCTGCTCCTACGGCCACAGCGAGGGTATTTATCAGGTGTGCCAGGTGGCGCTCCTTTGCACACCCGAGTGTTGGGTTTCAAAGGCTCTACTTTGCCTTTTCCCGCAAACGCTTGATTAGTTCTTTGATCTTTTCTGCTTCGCCTTTGGGGGCGATCTTCAAATAGAGTTCCATTTGGTCGGCGGCTTCACCATACCGTTTCTGACTATTGTAGACGTTTGCCAACTCCCAATGGATGTCTGCGCTCTTGCCACCAGCCACCTGGTCGGCTTTTTTTAGCGCTTCCTCGGCTTTGTCCAGCATCTTGGCGCGCCGGTAGGCCTTGGCCTGAAACAGGTACGGATCGGATGACTTGCCGTTAATGGCCGCAGCTTTTGCAAGGTGATCTATCGCTTCGGTTGTCATGCCAAGGTGAAACTCGGTCCAACCCAGCCCATACATACTTGAGTAACCGCGCGGATTCGTCTGAGTCGCTTTAGTTAATAGGACAAATCCAGCTTGCAAGTATTCCGGGTTGGTGACGCCCTTTTCCGAAACACCACGAACTGCGTATTCAGCTCCGAGACGGTCCAGCGCTGCGTAATAGTCAGGAAAAACCTCAAGCGCCTGTTTGAACTTAGCGAATGCCTGCTCCTCTTTCTTCTCTCGAATGAAGGCAATTCCTTCCTCATAATTTCGCTTGGCGGCTGGGGGAATTTCCTGGGCGAAGACGACTCCCGGGGCTGTATAAAAAGGACCGTACATACCCCGTTCATCCAACTTGAGGACAATATCAAGGTGCTGATTGTCCGATCCACCTGATCGTGCGCCCTCGCTCGGGCTTACCGAAGCAATTGCGGAAATAACGACTTGCTGAGTATGTTCGAGATACCCAGTGTTACCGGGGCGAACCTTGATGATGTAGCGCCCGTCAACCAAGCCATTGAATTGAAACCTTCCCGACGAATCAGTCCTCTGCTGCCGGATGGTTGCGTTGAAGTCGTCAAGCAGTTCGACGTAGACATCTGCGACTGGCCGTCCTGCATCGCCGAAGATCATTCCATAAATCGAACTTCTTCCCTGTGAGGCTGCCAGTGATGCGGCCTCCGCAGAGGCACTCCTGCCAATCAGTGGCGAATGAATCAGGGCGAGGGTAAACAGGATTCCCAGACTAATAGAGAGGGAAGCTTTTCTCATCGTACGTATGCTCCTTATATGTTAGTTATTGCGTAGGACTCAGAGATTCTGGGGTTAATCTCGGAATGAAAGTTGGTCGACTTATTGCTATGAATCCAACTTCAAAAGGTGTCCCATTTTTTCTTTCTTGGTGCGAAGATAGTCGGCAGCTTTTTCAGTAGGTTCCACCTCAATAGAAATCCGTTCTATGATCTTCAAACCTGCTTCTTCCAGCGCCTGTAGCTTCAGAGGGTTGTTGGAAATCACGCGAACCTGGCAAAGACCCAGCTCATAAAGAACTTCCGCGCACTGACGATACTCGCGCAAGTCCACGGCGAGACCGAGCTGCTCATTGGCTTCGACAGTGTCGGCTCCACTGTCCTGTAGTGAATAGGCCCGAATCTTATTAATGATTCCGATTCCGCGCCCCTCCTGTTGCTGGTAAACAACCGCTCCGCGGCCTTCTTTCTGGATCATTCGTAGAGTTTGATGCAGTTGCTCTCCGCAATCGCATTTGGTTGAGCGAAAAACATCGCCGGTCAGGCATTGCGAGTGGATGCGAACCAGGGTAGGCACCTCTCGGACCATTTCTCCCTTGAACAACACCACAAACTCTTCATCGCTTATCAGCGATCGATACCCCGCGATCTTGAATTCACCAAATTGGGTTGGTAAGTCAGCTACGGCCACCCGCTCCACTGTAAGACCATTGGTAGACCACGAGCACGTCGCTGTTGCTTCCTCTTTCAAAATGCTTTCCCTTTCCATGGCAAGACTATGTTGACTAACTACTTTGAATGACAGCTTTGTCGGTAGCCTAATTATAGAAGTAAGTCGAAACGTCCACAAGGAACGGATTGGCAAAATGACGCGGAAAATCTCGAGATCAGGCGCCAAACAATATGTTGCTCCTCCAGCGCGCGCGGCGCTAAGATGACTACTGCATCCAGAGTCTCTCTAAACTGAGATCGGGGAAGCCCAGGGTGCTCGACGGACTGACTTGATCATGGCGAGCAACCACATGAGGGACGATGAACAGGGCGAGACGCAGACGCGTCAGAGTTCCGGAATCAGGACAGGCTCTGGCGAACGTCGTCCGGCGCTGGTTTCTTTGCGGGGCGAGCTGTTGGCCGTCCCTATTCCACTCGAGCGCGATATCGTAATTCTGGGCCGCGCTCTCGAAGCGGACGTTCGGGTAAATGATTCCCGGGCCTCCCGCCTTCACGCACGCATCGTTGTCGAGCGAGATCCGGCAAACAACACAGTGCGCTGCACAATCGCTGACCTTGCGTCAACAAATGGAACACTGATAAACGGCCAATTACTCACTGAAGCTGTTTTGAACGAAGGAGACAAGATCGCAATTGGCGACCATCTCTTTCGTTTCGACATGCTCGATGAGATTGATCGGGAGTTTCAGCAGAAGATTCATCGATTGCTATCTCATGACGAGTTGACCGGTCTGCTGACGAGTAAGTCGTTCTTTTCAGAATTGAGAAGGGAAGCGGCACGCTCAGAGGTCATGTCCCACCCTTTCTGTGTATTTATGATGGATCTCGATTACTTCAAGGAAGTGAACGACACTTATGGCCACCTGGTCGGTAGTCAAACATTGGAAGCCATCGGCGGCGTGATCAAAAAGGCATTGCGCGCCGGCGATGTTGCTGCGCGGTTCGGCGGTGAAGAGTTCGCCGCGTTCTTGCTCGACGCAGATTACGCGCAGGGCTTGGTCGCTGCCGAACGGGTGCGTTCGGCAGTTGAACAGGCTGAATTTCCTGCCTCTCGCCGTGACGTTCCTTCGGAC
>Ga0070690_100002218_pt1 | contig 10400 bp, 5 predicted proteins | sample KBSS33HmetaG_FD_64671 | JGI IMG/M metagenome (GOLD analysis project Ga0070690, IMG submission 64671) | Switchgrass rhizosphere microbial communities from Kellogg Biological Station, Michigan, USA - KBS S3-3H metaG | ecosystem: Host-associated > Plants > Roots > Rhizosphere ...
AGAAGGCCAGCGACGTCCGGCACGCCGCGCGCGGGGGCCTGGTCCAGCTGCTGGCGGCGATTGGCCAGGGGCTGATGCCGGTCACGCAGGTCCTGATGGCGCGGCTCTACGGCCTCGCGACCTTCGGTGCCTTCCAGGCGAACGCGGCGATCGTCGACGTGCTGGCGCGCACCGGGCCGGTCGGATCGATAGGCAGCCTCCACCGCTTCATCGCGGGGCACCGGGCGACCGGCGAGGAGGACCTGGCGCAGCGCGCGCTCGGCAGCGGGATCCGCCTGACCGCCACCGTCTCGACCGTGCTTGCGATGGGCATGGCGTTGCTGGCGCCGATCCTGGCGCGCGCCTGGAGCGAGCCCAGCATGACGACGACGCTGCCGATCATGGCGCCGACGGTGCTGCTGACGGCGCTGACCATGGTGCTGGTCGCCGCGACCGTCGGCGCGAAGGTCCAGCGCATGAACCTCTACGTGCGCGGCATCGCGGAGCCGGCGCTGTTGCTGGCAGCGGTCCTCATCGCGTGGCGCCTCGGCGGCGGCCTGCGCAACCTGGCGGTCGCGTACGTCACCACGGGCGTGCTGGTCGCGGCACTGGCCGTCGCGGCCTGTGCGCGCGTGTTCGGCGGGCGATACCTCCGACGGGCGCTCGCGAGCGAGCCGCACCCCGGCTTCCTACGCTTCGCGCTGCCCTTCGGCGTCTCCGACGTGCTGAGCGCCATCCTGCAACGCGCCGACGCCTTCCTGGTCGCGACGTTCGCGGGCTTCGACGCGCTCGCGGTGTACGCGGCCGCCGAGTACGTCACGCGCCTCATCGCCAACCCGCGCTACCTCTTCGATCACATCCTGGCCCCGGTCGTCGCAGAGGCGCTGCAGACGGGCGACCGCGCCCGCGTCCGCTACAACCTGGCGCTGCTGACCCGCTGGGTGACGATCGCCTGCGCGCCGGTCGCCGTCACGGTGATTGTGCTGCGCAGCGAGATCCTGAGCCTGTACGGGAATGCGTTCGTCGCGGGGGCCGGCGCGCTGGTCATTCTGTCGGTCGCGCACCTCATCATCGGCTGCCTGGGCCTGACGCCCTACGTGGTGTCGATGGGCGGGCGATCGCGCCTGCTGATGTTCAACAACCTCGGCGCGGCGTTGCTGAACGTGGCGGTGGGGCTGGTGCTCGTGCCGCGCATGGGGATTTCGGGCGCGGCGATCGCGGTGCTGGTCAGCGCGACGGCGTTCCAGGTGGCGCTGACGATCGAGGCCTGGATCATCGAGCGCGTGCATCCCTTCACGACGTCGCTGGTGAAACCGCTGGTGGCGGCCGCGGTGGCGCTGGCGGCGGAGATCGCGCTGCGCGGGCTGGTGCACGGGCGCGCGGCGCGCTTCGGCCTGGTGATCGCGGGCGGCCTGGTCAGCTACGGGGCGGTGCTGCTGATGCTGGGCCTGGGGGCGGAGGAAAAGGAGATCCTGAAGCGGCTGGCCGCGCGGGCCGGACGGCGGCTGCGTGGCGGGGCCCCCTCTCCCTAGCCCGCTCCCCGCTCCGCGGGGAGCGGGGATCTGACGTGCTCGTGCTCGATCTCCACTCTCCCTAGGGCTGGCAGAACACCAGGAAGCGGCTGGGCGTGCCGCTGTCGGCGAAGCAGCGGGGCCAGGCGAGGAAGGCGAGCGGGCCGTGCGCGTCTGCGCCGGCGGAAAACTTGTCCTGGTAGTTTTTGAAGTCCGCCTCGTCGCGGTCGACGAACACCTTCCGGATCTTCTCCTGGCCCAGCAACCCGAGCATCGTCGGCGCCGGCGTCATGTAGACGAACGGCAGGCGCGGGTCGGTGTCGGGGCGCGCCGCGTCCCACGTGGAGTAGTAGCTCTGGTACGGCATCGCGAAACGCTCGCCGTGAACGAGGTTCTGCGCGAACCAGACCGACGTCTCGTGCCAGCGCGGGTCAACCTCGTAGAGGTTGCGCGGGTTCCGGGCGAACGCCGCGGGCGCTGCCAGCGCGAAGCGGATGAGCAGGATCGCCGCCAGCGTCCCGACGGCGACGCGCGTCGGATCCAGCCGCGGGAGGCGCGTCGCAATCCGGCCGCGCAGCCACGGCCAGAACCGCTCCAGCGCCTCGAGCACCGCGTAGGGAATCAGCAGGACGATGTACGGGAGCGCGTAGCGCGGGTGCGCCTGGCTGGCGGCCTTCGCCGTCAGCGACAGCGCCGGGTAATAGACGGCGATCGTCGACAGGACGGCGACCACCTCGACGCGGTGGCCGGCACGCCACCGGCGCCGGACGCCGAAACCCGCCAGCACGAGGAGCCCGAAGCCGATCACCCCGCGCGCGATCGGATTCGCGAACCCGAACCCCGCCGTGTAGATCGTGACGCCGACGTAGAAGCCGAACCCTTTCACGATCGACAGCAGCAACGCGCCGATGGAATGCCGTTGCAGGTACCACCCGAGGCCGATCGTCTTGTACTCGGGCGTCAGCCGCAGCGACCAGTATTCCTGCCACTTGTCGAGCCACATCCAGGCCGCGTTGGTGTTGTAAAACGGGCTGCCGAACAGCTTGAGATTCCGCCACAGCAGGAAGAACGAGGTCGCGAGGAACCCGGCGACCGCCAGATAGAGCAGCGGCCGCCGCAGCACGGCCCAGCGGTGCCGGTAGAACGACGCGATGACCAGCGGCCCGAAGAGCAGGTGGCCGCTGCCCTTCGTCAGGAAGGCCAGCCCGACCAGCGCGCCGACCGCCAACCAGAGCGCGGGGCCGCGATCCTGCCAGGCGGCGATCGCGTACACGGCCGCGAACGTCAGCGCCACGAACAGGAGGTCGTGCATGATGCGCGCGCCGTACTCGGGCATGTACGACAGCAGCGACACGACGATCGCCGAACCGATCCCGACGCGCGGCGAGAAGACGCGACTCGCGACGAGCAGGACCATCGCGACCATGAGCAGCGCCATCCCGTGCTGGACCAGCTTGATGTTGGCGAAGTCACGCGGCTCGTCTCCGACGACCGGGGCCAGGAAGAACTGATAGAGCGGCGGGCGATTGGCCTCCGTGCAGCGGCCCTCGACATGGCAGCGGACGATCGCCGCCGGGCCGCCCTCGTGCGCGAAGTCGCGCGACAGCGCGAGGTACGCGACCTCGTCGTAGCGGGGATAGAGCCGCTCGGCCGACGTCCGCAGGATCTGAGCGACCATCGCGGCCACGGCGAGCGCGATGAGCAGGATCGACGCCCGCCGGGCGTTCACGCCGCCGCCCCGACCGCCGCTCTCGGACTATCGATGAACGTCTGGTGCCAGAGCTCCAGCCAGAGGAGGTTCCACAGACGCAGCCCGTGATTCACGCGTCCCGTGTCGTGCTCCTCGATCAACCGCTCGACGACCGGCCGCGACAGGTGCCCGCGGTCGTAGACACGCTTCGACAGCAGCGTGTCGTGCAGCAGCGGGCGCAGCTCGCCGCGCAGCCAGCGCGCGTGCGGGATGCCGAACCCGCGCTTCTGCCGGTAGAGGATGTTGTGCGGCAGCAGATCGCGCAGCGCTTTGCGAAAAAGCCACTTGCCCCGGAAGCCGCGCATCTTCAGCTCCGACGGGACGGTGGCGGCGAACTCGATCAGCACGTGATCGACCAGCGGGCAGCGGACCTCGAGCGAGTTCTGCATCGACGCGATGTCGACCTTCGTGAAGATGTCGTCGACGAGATAGGTCTTCGTGTCCAGCTCCAGCAGGCGGCCGAGCGCGTCGGTCGCGGTCGCCTCCGACAGCAGGCGGTCGAACAGCGCGCGCCCGGCGTCCGCCCCGGCGGCCTGCAGATCGGGCGAGCAGAGCTCCGCCATCTGATCGGGCGTGAAGTGGCCGAACTGCGCCGCGTAGCGCGGGATGTCGCCCATCTGAACGCGCCGCGCGTGTTGGCGGACGGTCGCGCCCAGCTCGCCGAGGAAGCCGGCCTTGCGCCCCGGAAAGCGCTTCTCGATGAAGCGCGCGACCGGCAGCAGCAGCGGGCGCGGCAGCTGCTGGAACATGCGCGTCATCTTCTCGTGCGCGTAGCGCGTGTAGCCGGCCAGCGCCTCGTCGCCGCCGTCGCCGGACAGCGCGACCGTCACGTGGCGCCGGGTCATCTCGGACAGCAGGAAGGTCGGCAGCGCGGACGGGTCGGCGAACGGCTCGCCGTAGGCGTGCACCAGCCGCGGCAGCAGCTCGGCGGCGCGCGGGCGCAGCACCTCCTCGTGGTGATCGGTCTCGTAGAGCCGCGCCACCTGGCGCGCGTAGGTGACCTCGGAGAAGTCCTTCTCCTCGAAGCCGATCGAGAACGTCTTGACCGGCTTCGCGCCGACCTTGCTCATGATCGCGACGACGGCGGACGAATCGATGCCGCCCGAAAGGAACGCGCCCAGCGGCACGTCGGAGACCAGGCGCATCTTCACGGACTCGAAGAGGTGGTGCCGCAGCTCCTCGACGAAGTCCTCCGCGGAGCGCTGCCGCGGCTCGAAGCGCAGGTTCCAGTAGCGCTCCTCCGACAGCTTGCCGTCCTCGAACACGGCGACGCTGCCGGGCGCCAGCTTCCGCACGCCCGCGATCGCCGCGAAGTCCGACGGGACGTAGCCGAGGGCCAGGTAGGCGTGCATGGCGCGCGCATCGGCGCGGCGCTCGATGTCGTCGTCGGCGAGCAGCGCCTGCAGCTCGGACGCGAACGACAGCCCGCGCTTGCCGATGTGGAAGAACAGCGGCTTCTTGCCGAGCCGATCACGGCCGAGCACCAGCCGCCGCCGGGGCGCGTCCCAGATCGCGAACGCGAACATCCCGCGCATCTTCGCGACGAACGACGGCCCGTGCAGGCGGTACAGCTCCAGCAGCACCTCCGTGTCCGACCGCGTCCTCAGCTGCACGCCGGCGTCGCGCAGCTCGGCGGCGAGATCGCGGAAGTTGTAGATCTCGCCGTTGAACACCAGCACGACCTGCCCGTCGGCGCTCAGCATCGGCTGGTTGGCGTCGACGGAGAGATCGATGATCGACAGGCGCCGGTGACCCAGCACCGCGGCGCCGTTCCGGTGGACGCCCCAGGCGTCCGGCCCGCGGTGTGTCAGGGCGTCGGTCATCGCGCGCACCAGTGCGGTCGTGTCGCGCGGATCGCGCCCGGTCTCGCCGCCCGCGACGTGCCCGGCTATGCCGCACATGGCAGCGCCTCCGCGAGCAGGCTGTCGTAGGTGGCGAGGGTCTCGGACAGGACACGCTCCGGGCGGAAAAGCTCGTTGACGCGCGCGCGGCCCGCTTCACCCATCGCGCGCCAGCGCTCGCGCGGCAACGCCAGCGCCTCCGCCAGCGCGTCCACCAGCGGTCCGCCCCGCCCGGTCGGCACCTCCCATCCGGTCTCGCCGGGCGCGACGATTCCGTCCAGGTTCGCGGCGTGGCTCAGGATCGCGGGCAGACCCGACGCGCACGCCTCGAGCGCGACGTTGGGCAGCCCCTCCCAGAGCGAGAACAGCACCAGCAGGTCGGACGCCCAGTAGAGCTCGCGCATGTTGCTCTCGGTGCCGATGACGCGGACCGCGCCGCGCAGCTCGGGCCGCGCCGCCAGCCGCTTGACCAGCCATTCGACCACCACGTGGCTGCGCCGGCCCGGCATCAGCAGCACGACGTCCTGGGGCAGCCGCCCGCTCTTCGCCAGCCGCGACAGCGCCAGCAAGAGGCCGACCTGGTGCTTCTGGACGGAGAGCCGCCCGGGCATCACCAGCACGCGCGCGCCCTCCGGGATCGCGAAACGCTCGCGCGCCGCGCGGCGCTCGTCGTCCGTCGGAACGCGGAAGCGCTCGAGATCGAGGAAGTTGTGGATGACGCGGATCCGCTCCGGCCGCACGCGCGCCAGGTTGACCAGCTCGTCGCGGATGCCGCGCGAGTTGACCAGCACCAGCTGGGCGCGCTCGGACAGCCAGCGCTCGAAGATCAGATAGCGCAGCTCGATCATCCGCGCGCGGCACGACGACAGGACGACCGGCACCTTCGCGCGCAGGGCAGCCAGCCGCCCCCAGAAGTTCGCCTCGTTGAGGAAGCAGTGCACGATGTCCGGGCGCTCCTCGCGCAGGATGTCGACCAGACGGCGAAACACGCGCGGGGTCATGCGCCGTGTCCCGAGGATGTAGCGCGGCTGGCCGGCGGGCAGGTTGTCGCGATAGTAGATCTCGTCGCGCCACAGCGCGAGCACCGGCTCGAACCGCTCCGGCAGCCGCGAGATCAGCTCCAGCGCCTGCCGTTCCGCCCCACCCTGCACCAGACTCGGGACGAGAAAGAAAACCTTCACCCGCGCCATCAGGTCTTCGTCTTCGAGTACTTCCCCGACTCGGTCAGGGGCGGCATCGTCCCCGAACGCGAGAACACGAACTCGTTGCAGCCGTGGCCGTCGCTGAGGCCCATGTTCTCCAGCCGAAACTTCCGTTGCTTGTAGAACGCCAGCACGGCCGGCGCCGACGCGACCTCGAACGGCAGTCCGCCCAGCCAGTCGACCCAGTCGTGGATCCGCGACATGCCGCGGCTGCTCTTGTAGCGCTTGCTGCGGGTGAACGGATTCTGGCGCCGGACCAGATCGCCGAAGAACCCCTGCACCCACACGAACGGCACGAATGTGCCCAGCACGAGCGCGCGGCCCACGATGCCCATGTTGTAGAGCTTCTTCACCGCCAGCCAGTACGCCGACAGCCAGCCCTGATCGCGGTAGAGCGCGATGAACAGGCGCCCGCCCGGCGCAACCGGACCGGCGGCGTTCGCGAGCGCGCGCCACATCTCACCCGTGTGGTGGAGGACGCCCCACGAATAGACCACGTCGAAATGGCCGAGGCGTTCGACGTACGCCTCATCCAGGACGCTGCCCTGTTCGATGGTCCACTTCTCGGCGTCCGGGAAATAGCGGCGCTTGAGCTCGCGCGTGCAGGCGACGCTGTGCGGGTCATAGTCGAACGACATGACGCGCGCTGCGCCCAGCTTCATCGCGGCCAGCGAGAACAGCCCGCTGCCGCTTCCGATGTCCAGGAAGGTCCGCCTCGCCAGCGAATCCACCCCGAGCATGCGGCGAAGCGACTTGCACGCCTCCTCGATCCGCTGGTCGTCGAGGACGGCGAGGAACCGCGTCCAGTTCTTCCCGAACTCGAACCGGTCGCCGCGCTCGACGTCCTGCGCGTGGGAAACGGTGGTCGAGGCGTCCATTGGGCCCCGTTTTTCTACACTCCATGAAAGCGAACCGCCAGCCGACATGACGCCGGCCTCATGCAATCGTCAAACCACTGACGCCGACGGTGAGGGGCCGTTGCCGGACGCGCACCTGCGCCATGGGGCCGACCGGTCGTCTGGTGAAATTTCGACAGGCCCAGCGACGACGATCACCGCCCCCCAGCGACGGAATCCCTGATACTTTAGACAACCCATGGTTCCCCCGAGCCATAGCCGGATCAGCCGCTACCATGGCTGGCTGTCTCGCAATCCGGTCGGGATCATGATCGGGGCCGCGGTGGTCTTCGTGATCGCCGGCGCGATCGCCTACCACCTCAAGCTGAAGACGGCGTTCAGTGAGCTTTTGCCCAGCGACGACCCGGGCGTGGTCGCGCTGAACCGCACCTCGAAGCGGCTCGGCGATCTGTCGCTGCTGCTGATCGGCATCCGCTCTCCGGACCACGAGGCGAACCTCCGCTACGCCGAGGCGCTGACGCAGAAGCTGCACAAGCTGCCGCCGACGGTCGTCGACCTGGCGACCTATCACGTGCGCGACGTTCGCGCGTTCTTCGAGTCGAACAAGTGGCTGTACGTCTCGGAAGACGATCTGGAATCGATCCGCGACCGGCTGCGCACGGAGATCACCAAGAAGAAGAACCCGCTGTTCATATCGTTGGGCGAGGACGAGCCCATCGATTCGATGCGCCAGCGGATGTCCGGCAAGCACGGCCTGGACGAAAAGTTTCCGGGCGGCGTGTTCGAGAGCAAGGGGCCGGGCGGCGAATATGTCTGGATCGCCGCGCTGCCGCCGGGCGGTCTCTTCGTCGAGAACGCGGGCGAGGCGCTGCTCAAGGCGACAGATGACCTGATCAAGGCGGACCCGCCGGAGCGCTACCACCCGGACATGAAGGTCGAACCGGCCGGGCCGATCGTCACCGGCATCGCGAGCCGGCACGCCGTCGAGCACGACATCGTGCTGGTGACGATCACCTGTCTGATCATCGTCGCGATCTCCATCGGCCTCTACTTCCGCCGGATTCGCGCCATCCCGCTGACCGGCGTCCCCGCCGTCCTGGGGACGGCGATGGCGTTCGCCGTCGCCCAGATCGCGTTCGGTTACCTCAACTCGTCGACGGCGTTTCTGGGGTCGATCATCATCGGCAACGGGATCAACTACGCGATCGTGCTGATGTCGCGTTACGAAGAGCACCGGTCGCGCGGCTCCGATCCCGACGAGGCGCTGCGCTGCGCGCTGGGCGGCACGTGGCGGGGCACCCTCGTCGCGTCGATCGCAGCCTCGGCCGCCTACGCGTCGCTCACGGTGACCAGCTTCCGCGGGTTCTCGCAGTTCGGCGTGATGGGCGCGACCGGCGCGATCTTCTGCTGGCTCGCGACCTACTCGGTCCTTCCCGCCATGCTGACGATCCTCGATCGCCGCGAGCACACGACGGGGAACGTTCGCCGTCCGCATGCGCCGCTGGAGTTCGGATTCCTGGCGCGCTTCCTGCGCCGGCACGCCGGGCTCGTGTCGGGTGGTTTCGCGGCGCTGTCCATCGTCGCCGCCTTCGGCCTGCGCCACTTCCTGAAGGACCCGTTCGAGTACGACTTCCGGAAGCTGAACGCGCCGCTCGAGACGACGCAGCAGACGCAGCAGTTCAACCGCAACCTCAACGATCTGTTCGGCCGCTGGCCGTCACCGACGATTCTCCTCGCGGACTCCGTCGACGAGGTGGAGCCGATGAAGGCCGCCATCCGGCGCCAGGACCGCGACTTGCCCGGCAAGAACAAGCCCGTCATCGGTCAGATCGTAACCATCTACGACCTGCTGCCCGGGGCGCCCGAGGTCCAGCAGCGCAAGCTGGACCTGCTCGCGCAGATCCGCAAGCTGACGCACGATCCGGCGCTGACGGTCCTGAACGACAAGGAGAAAGCCGACCTCGCCAAGATCGATCCGTCGCCCGATCTGCACGAGCTCAAGCCGATGGATCTGCCCGCCATCGCCCGACGCCCGTTCACGGAGGTCGACGGGTCCGTCGGCAAGGTCGTGCTCGTTTATCCCCCTGATCAGGGACTCTCGGTCTGGAACGGCCGCGACCTGTTGCTGATCGCCTCGGTCCTCCAGCACGTTAAGCTCGACAACGGCAAGGTCATCGAGACCTCCGGGTTCGCGGTGGTCTTCGGCGCGATGATCCGGTCGATCCTGCGCGACGGCCCGATCGCGACCGTCGCGTCGCTGATCGCGGTGCTGATCATTATCGCGTTCACCATCCGGCCCGCGGCGGCGGCGCTGATGGCGCTGACGACGCTGGCCCTGGGCGTGCTGCTGATGATGGGCGGCGCCGGCCTGGCGCAGGTGCACGTGACGTTTCTGAACTTCATCGCCTTGCCCATCACATTCGGCATAGGCGCCGAATACGCGCTGAACGTCGTGACTCGCTACCGCGAGGAACGGAACGTCTCGCGCGCCGTGATCTCGACGGGCGCGGCGGTCGCGCTCTGTTCGTGGACGACGATCGTCGGCTATGGGTCGCTGCTCGCGGCGAGCAACCGCGCGCTGAACGGCTTCGGCCTGATGGCCATCATCGGTGAGGTCGTCTGCCTGTCGGCGGCGATCATCGCGCTTCCTGCTTTCCTGTTCTGGCGGCACGCCGCCCCGTTCACCGAGGAGCCACGCGCCACCAACGGCGAGGCGGCCGCCGCCGCGGAGACCGTCTCCGACCGCGGCGAGCCCCCGACGACGACGATCTGACGGTCGTCAAGTACGGCGCCGCCGAACCGCCGCCGACAGGACCAGCGTCGCGAACACGGGCGCCAGCCAGGCGACCAGCAGCAGCGCCCGGGCGTCCGCGCGGGGCGCGCGCGGCAAGTTCCACCAGAGCGCCTCGACCGCGGTCGCCATCGCGTCCGCCGCGATCACGGCGACCAGCAGGCGCGCCAGCGCCGGCCGCCAGCGCCGGCTGAGGGAGAACAGCCCGGCCGCGACGAGCACGTCGAACGCCACCCAGCCCCATTTGAAGGCCGGGTGCGGGAACCAGCTGCGCCACGGGCAGCACGCGAGCAGGATCGTCCACGGCACCAGCAGAAACGCGAGCAGGGTCACGAGCAGCGTGGGCCCGCGCGCGAGCGTCTCGATGCCGAAGCGCACGAACCGGCCGCGCGCGAACGCCGCGAGCACGTCGACGATCGCGCGGGGCGCCGAGATCTCGCGGGGGAATGAGACGTAGACCGGATCCCAG
>Ga0070690_100002223_pt1 | contig 10394 bp, 7 predicted proteins | sample KBSS33HmetaG_FD_64671 | JGI IMG/M metagenome (GOLD analysis project Ga0070690, IMG submission 64671) | Switchgrass rhizosphere microbial communities from Kellogg Biological Station, Michigan, USA - KBS S3-3H metaG | ecosystem: Host-associated > Plants > Roots > Rhizosphere ...
CTGATTTTTTGGCGCGGCGATCCAGATCTGCTTTCTTAACCTGGAGCTGGGCCTCGCGAATCTCTGGGCGTTGTGCCAGAGCGCGTTGACGTGCCTGCGCCAGATCGGTTTCGCGCATCATGACTTGTGCGGTTTCAAGCTCATCGCTAACGGTGAACGGCGTCGTCACATCGCGTCCAAGAAGGAGGTTGAGTTGTTCCTTTTGCAAGCTGAGCTGATTTGTTAGCGTCAGCATCTGGTACTCAGCTTTGGCAAGGCGTGTCTGAACATCCATCTGGTCCGTCTTTAGCGCCACTTGCTGCATCACGTACTCGCCAGTGACGCGATCGAGCTCGCGGTAGAGCTTGACGGATTCCCCAGCGGCCACTGTCGCGCCCTGGGTTTGAAGAATGGCGTAATAAGCGTGCTTGACGTCGCTAACTATGCTTTGTTCGACGGCGCGGAGATCTGCTTGCGATATTTCAAGTCCTACCTCCTGCTGTTTGATTTGCAAACCGATGCGGCGCAGCTGCGTGATGGGCTGACTCACCTGGGCTATCAAGAGGGCGGTCGGTTTTGTTGATGACGTGATTGAGGTTGTCTCAGCGGGAACCGGGCCGATTCCTGGATACGTGCCGAAGACGCCTTTTTCGAATTTGGTGTCGAAGGTGCTTAGCGGTTGGGCAACCAGGCCCGACACTGTGAATGCCGGCAAACGGCGCGTGCGCAGCTGGGCGACCTTGTCGGCACTCTTCTCGACTTCAAGCTTCGCGTTCTTCGCCGACCGATTGTTTTCGAGGGCGAGGCTGATTGCCCGGCTCAGGGACAGAACCTGGGAGTCTGATGTTCGCTCCTGACACAGGGCGGACAGTGGCCCTCCGGTAAAGACGGCGATTGCGGCAATTGCGATTATGAAGTTCTTCATTATTGACCGTCCCTTTCCTTCGCTGCGCTCTGCTCAGCCTTCGCTGACTCAATAATCTGCTGCACGAATAAAGGCGTTCCTTTCAGTTTTAGTTCCGGTGTATCTGTGAGACGGCAGAGAATCGCGGCACTGTGGTGGCCAAGGAAGTCGACGCCAGCGAGGTCGATGGTGATTCCATAGCCCAACTCCTCGCGTACATCGTCGCAAATTTCTTCCAACAGTTTTGCGTCGGCGACTGTCAGCGTGCCTTCGATCTTCAGAACCATTTGGTTCAGTTGCTCGTCTTCAAGTCGTGTAATTCGTGTTGTCATCGGTTGTCGCTTGCCGGCGTAAATTGATTGGGCTTCGATCCCATCGTGTCGGCACGTTCCCTTAGTGCAAGCACGAGACCACGACGGCAGCAATTGCGCTGATGCCGTTAAGTGCTATGAATGAAAGGGAAAGAGAAAATGTCGGGGACGACTAACAGAAACCGGAGGGCGATGCCGTTAGGTTCTCGACGCCAAATACCGCGCCGACGCTAAATGCCGCGCCGCGGATTATTGATAGTCTCTACAAACAAAAAAGCCGCCGATACGGTATCGGCGGCCTAAGCGACTGGGGATTTAGGAGCCTTACCTTGGCGGAGCAACCGCGGCAAGTTCGGTAATTTGTCCAGCGCGGAGTACTTTCAAAGTCATCGTGTCGCCAGGTTTCACACTGTTCAGATACTCAATCATCTTTAGGGTCGTGCTCCCGTCGGCAACAACCGAGATGCCTCCGACCGATAGGATGATGTCGCCGCCCGTCAACAAATCCATGCCCGCAATGGTGGAACGATAGCTCCCGCCAATCAGTCCAATCCTTGACGCAGGTGAGTTGTCGGCGATCCGTTGCACCAGGAGACCTGCCGGTTGAGGAATGTTGAAGATGCGGACCCATTCGTTGGAGAGAATGACGCCGTCGATGCCGCTCCAGAAACCCTTCGCATTGATCAGGAGTTTTTGCGCTACGTTTACCGTTACCGCAAAACTGAGGCCTTCAAAGCCACCTGATTGAGAAAGTATGTAGCTTACGACGCCAACAACTTCGCCCGCCATATTGAACATTGGCCCGCCAGAGTTTCCCTTATTAACTGCCGCATCGGTCTGGAACATTTCCAGCTTTATCGGACCGAACGAGACATTTGCCGGACGGCGCGCGCTGAGATGACCGACCGAAAGACTGTGGCCTATGCCGTAAGGCGCGCCAATGATGAACACATCGTCGCCTACTTGCATTTTGTCGGAGTTGCCGAGCCTGGCAGGTACTGCGTTATGCGGTACCCAGTCCAGCTGGAGCATTGCCACGTCGGCTCGCGGCATTGAAGCGATCACCTTGGCTGGAGCCACCTGCCCGTCGACAAACTCTACTTCGATCTTGTCCGCTGCCTGTACGACGTGAGCTGCCGTAAGAATCCGGCCCTCCGCTATCAGCACGCCTGACCCTAGTCCCGGAGAGCTGACAAACATACTCTGTGGAACCGGCAACACATTCTTCTCAACCGTTTTTACTACTACGACGGAAGGATCCACCTGCCGCACCACGTCTCGCAGTTGTTGCCCGTTGGCAGTCGATGCCAAGGTCAGCGCGCTTAGAGCTGTCAGTATTAGAAAACCAGAATTCTTCATAATTCCTCTTCGTCGGCGTCGTCTAAATTCAACTAAATGACGCTCTGTGGCTTCGATCACTGTTGTGGGGTTGACTCATTTTCAAGTTGCCGTACGGTCTGTTGGTAAGCTTCCAACTCTGCACTCGCAATCGCGGCTTCCAAACGCTCCCTGTTCTTCTCCAGAAGTTTTAGCCTGGCGAGCACACCGTCTCTCTCGATACTGAGCAGGCGTCGCCGCTGCTCACGTAATTCTTCGGGTTTCGTTGAGCCAATCCCGGCCAATGCCCGCTCGATGTTTTCCGGCTTGATGTCCTCATCCAACATTTGCAGGCGAATTCGGAGCTCCGCCTCTCTGGTTTGGACGTCCAGCAGTTCCGAACGCAGGACAGCGGCTAAGTCGCCATGGTTCTTAACAACACCTTTAACGATATTAGTGGGCGCGACTACCGCGATAAGAAACAGAATCAAACAAATCTTGAACTTCATTACTTCTCTCCTTAGATAAGCGACCTGCACCTAATAGCGATCACAAACCTTTCAAATCCCAGGTCCTTGTCTACTGTGTGTCCTTTTGCAATCCTGAGGCCCAAACTCATATTCGTTTCACGTGAACGAATCCAACCAAGGAAGTCCCGCATTAGTTGAGGAAAAGCGCATGCTTCGTAAGAGAAGGGGAAGGTAACGTGCGTTGTGCGCCTGCGCCCGTCGCTCCTACTTGACGCCGTATTTGGCGTCCGACGCGGTATTCCGCGTCGAGACCACACTGGCTTTATCTTTTGAGTTTGATGAATCTAGCTGGTCACTTTCGCTATCTCCATTCTCGCGTAAGCACTTAACCCTCGAACTGCGCCGACTAACGCGCGTTGGCACCGTCGTTGCAGTAGTCTTGTGCGACCGCAGCGATGGATATCTCAGTCGATTGGGAATCAAAACGAAATTCAGAACTGGAGGACGAGACCTTGGTAACCACTTTGAAAACGGATGTGATGATCGTAGGTGCTGGCCCAACCGGACTGGCGCTGGCCTGCCAGCTAATCAGACACGGCGTGGATTTCACGATCATCGACACGAAGGAAAACACCACGCCGTACTCAAAAGCTATCGGAGTCCAGGCTCGCACTCTCGAGATCTACGAACAGATGGGTTTGGCTCAACCACTGATCGACCAAGGCAAGATCACGAGCCACGTAAGGATGTTAGAGGGAGGCGAAGTACGGACTGAGGTTGACCTCTCGAATCTTGGGCAAGGCCTCAGTCCCTATCCGTTTCTACTAATCGTGGAACAAGGCAAGCATGAAAAAATTCTCCACAGCTTTATCAAAGCACATAACAAAGAGGTTCTGTGGCAGACAACACTGGCGGATTTTTCGCAGTCCGAGGCGGGCGTGACGGGCACCATCGTCAACTCAAGTGGCGAGGAGCGGGGGTTTGAAGCGCAATACCTCGTCGCTTGCGACGGTGCGAAGAGTCGCGTTCGCGTGGACCTCGGGATGACGTTCGAGGGTAGTACGTTTGAGCGGCTATTTTATGTGGCCGACGTTCAGCTCACCTGGGATCTTCCGCATGACATGTTGACTGCGTGCCTGGCGAAGGACAGGTCAACGGCGTTCTTCCCAATGCCTGGCAAGGAGCGGTATCGCATCGTCGGCGTCTTCCCCGAGAACAGTGACAAGCGTGAAGGCGAGATTCCTTTCGACGAAATCGAGCAGCAGATCCTTGAAGACGCTGAGCTCAAACTCGATATCTACAAAGTGAATTGGTTTTCGACGTACAAAGTTCATTCGCGGCGGGTCAACAAATTCAGCGAAGGGCGATGTTTCCTGGCCGGTGACTCGGCGCACATCCACACACCCGTAGGCGCGCAGGGAATGAATACTGGCATTCAGGACGGTTACAACCTGGCCTGGAAATTAGCTTTGGTTTTGCGTTGCAATGCGGACGCGAAGGTTCTCGCTACTTATCACGAGGAACGAAGCGAAGTCGCGAGACGGTTACTTGAAACGACGGACCGCATGTTCGATCTGCTGATGAGTCCGGCGAGCCTGCTCGCCTTTGCGCGCACGCACATATTCCCGCATGTCGCAAATTTCCTGGTGGGTTTGGATGCTGTAAATCAATTCATCTTTCCGCTCATCTCGCAAATCGGGATCACCTATCGGAATCGATCTTTGAGCGCCGATCAGGACGAGGAGTTTGAAGTACACGCCGGCGATCGCATGCCCTACTTGCAGATTGACGGCAAGAGCGTTTACGACTTGCTTCATCGGCCCTTGTTTCACCTGATTACGTTTACAGACAACCAGGACGACGGTGAGTTTCACAACGAGATTGAACGCGAGTACGCCGGTTTCATTGACCATCACATCCTGTCGCTGCAACCGCGCGCAGCAGAAGTCTTCGGTACAGATAAACCGTTCAGCGTCTTGTTAAGACCGGATAACTACATCGGATTTGTCTCAGCCGATACCTCGTTAAGCAAACTAAGAAGTTATTTCGAAGACGTCATCGGACGTTTCCCACATCAACCCAGCAGTGACTTGACCGTCCCCAAGGTCACAGGCTTCGCGAATTGAAGAGTTCCTTTGGCGTCGAGACTGCACAACCTAACGGAGAATTGTTATGAAGAACTTTAGCAAATTAATTGTTTCCAGCTTTTTCCTGTTGCTGTGTGCCGGCGGGGCGTTGGCCCAGACAGTACAGACGGACTATGACCGCAGTTTCAATCTGGCCAAGTTCAAGACTTTTGGCTTTTATCAGCAGGAGCGCCGGCCTAGCGACCCATTGGCGGCAAGTCCAATCAATGATCGTCGCATCCACAACGCACTCGAAACGCAGCTCGCCGCCAACGGTCTTAGCCCGAGTGCCCAACCAGATTTTCTGATCGCTTATTTCGTCACGACCAAGCAAGCTTTGGATATTCAAGACAACCGGTTTGGTTTACTGCAGCGCATGGGTAGCGTGAACGTCAGTCAGGTGACAGAAGGAACGCTCATCGTGATCTTTGCCGACGCGACAACCAGGCAGGAAGTGTGGCGCGGGTATGCATCGGGCACGATCAATCCAAAAGACCTGGACAAGGATGTGAATAAAGCTGTGACGAAGCTGGTCCAGAAATTCAAGAAGAACCAGATGGGGAAGAACTAACATCCGGTGTGGCACGCGCATCTTTGCGCGTGATAGCCAACTGACGCTGGTGCCACTTTCCAATTGAACGTAACTCAATAAGAGGAGATGTCATGAATACCAGGTTACTTACGCTACGCAGGGCAGTTGCACTACTCGCGCCTTTCGTGTTGCTGACCGCCGTCGCAATTTCGGCGCAGATTGACCGGCAGTTTGCTCAGGCCCAGCAGCGAAACGCCCTGGCCCTGAAGAAATACCAATGGAAATCGCGCACAGAGATTCGGAAAGACGGTGAGACCAAGAAGGTCCAAGTCGCGCTGATGCGATACGACAGCGACGGCAACGTAGAGAAGACTGTGATCTCGAGTACGCCGGAACCGGAGATGCCCAGGTTTGGACTGAGGAAAGCTGTCGCTAAGAAAAAGATGGGCGACTTCAAAGAGACGTTGGAGGCACTCGAAGCGCTGGCACGTTCTTACAGCGAGCTGCCGCCGGATCGCATGCAGCGATTCATGGAAACTTCAACGATAACTCCCGAGTTGACTGCACAACACAAGCTGGTTCGCATCGCGGGAAGGGACGTATTGCGGCCCGGTGATTCGATGACGGTGTCTGTAGACGCCGTTTCGCGCAAACAGCGTCGCATTGAGATTCAAACCTGGCTTGACCAAAAACCAGTGATGATCGTTTCGGAATTTCAGGACCTTCCGCAGGGCCCCACTTACATGGCGCGTTCAAGGATTAGCTACGACGGGAATTCTATCGGGATGATTGCCGAAAACTTCGACTATGAGCGCCCGGCTCGTTAACGATTAATCGGAGTTCATTTATGAGAATCAAGATGTACCTATCGAATTCCGAGTTTCTTCATGCGGCCTCGGAGGGTGGAGGCAGGCATCCCGAGGATTTCAGCAGCACCATCCTTTCCGCCGATGCTGCCGTTGGTGTGACGCAATACTTCTTCGATGTATGCACGCTCCATCTCGTCCATTGTAGTGAGCTGGGGTTTGGCGGGCGCATCCTTCACCGCGGACTGGATTTCACCAATCCCCTGCAATTCGGCGAGGGGAGACTGCAAATCGGAACCAGGCGAAAGGATGACTGAACGCTCAATGAAATTCTCCAGTTCTCGAACGTTGCCAGGCCAATGATAGCTACAGAGTGTCTGCATCGTCCTGGTAGGTATGGTCTCGATCTTCTTGTTCATCCGGGCGCCGTGCTTTTGAGTGAAGTAGCTAACGAGCAGCGGGATGTCGCCGATTCGTTCCCGCAGTGGCGGAATCACTATCGGAAAAACATTGAGCCGGTAAAAGAGGTCGCTGCGGAATCTTTTTTCCTCGACCATTTGTTCGAGGTCGCAGTTAGTGGCAGCAATCAGACGCGCATCGGTCTTTACGGTCCGCGAACTGCCAAGCCGCTCGAATTCATGTTCCTGAAGAACTCGCAGTAACTTTGGTTGCAACTCAAGTGGAATTTCTCCGATTTCGTCTAATAGCAGGGTTCCTCTATTTGCGAGTTCGAAGCGACCGACTCGTTGGGCGATAGCTCCGGTGAAAGCGCCCTTTTCATGGCCGAACAATTCGCTCTCCAGCAAGCCTGTGGGAATCGCGGCGCAATTAAGCTTAACGAGCGTGCGTTCCAACCGAGAACTCAGATTGTGAATCGCGCGGGCGATCAGCTCCTTACCGGTTCCGGTTTCGCCGATAAGCAATACGGTGGAATCAGTCGGCGCTACAGTTTCGACCTGGCGCAAAACCTCCCGAAGCGGTGAACTCTCGCCGATTATTTCGGCGAAGTTGTACTGGGTCTTGATCTCTTCCTCGAGATAAAGCTTCTCGCTGGCGATCTTGTTCTTCAGCGACTCAATCTCTCGAAACTGCAATGTGTTTTCCACGGCAAGGGCGACCTGGCCGGCGATACTTTGCAGCAGCGCAGCATCGGCTTCATCGAAAGCGTCTTCGCGGAAACTTACCAACCCCAGAACTCCTAATGTGCGATCGTGCGCAATCAGAGGAACGCTACAACCAGAACGCCAGCCATCGTTCCAAGCTGCCTTCATTTCCGGCGCGGCGAACTCGTCGAAGTTGAATCTTCCCCACAGCACCGGGCGCCCTGAAGTAAATGCGACCGCAACCGGACTTCCTTCAAGAGGCAACGCCGTCCCCTCTCTAGTGAACTGATCGTTTCGGTCCATGGCATGAACGAACAGTCGCTCTTTGCTGTCATCGTAGAGAGATAGCCCAGCCACATCATGGTCGAAATATGTGCGGAGGCAAGCCGATGTTGTTTTGAGAAGATCGCGCAGATTAAGACTCGTGGCGACCGCATTGTTTGCCTCAAGGAGAATCTGCGTGCGTTCCTTCGCCTTCGTCGCGCGATCAAAATTCATACTGTTTTGGACGGCGATGGCGACTTGACCGGCGATGTTCATCAGAAGCTCGACGTTCCCATCATTGAAGGCGTCTTCGTTTTTGCATCCAAGGTTCAACACCCCGACAGTTCGGCCTACCGAGATCATCGGAACGAAGCAAACTGACTTTATGCCTTGTTCGTCAAAGAATTTTCGCGCGTGGGGCCAGGACGACTCCTTAGGATCGATTCGGTTGCGGACTAAAGGCTGACCGGAGGTAAATGCCATGCCGTTGAGAGTGCCCTCAATGGGAAAGAGTGCGCCTTCTAAAAGAAACTCCGAGGGCTTCGATGAGTCCAAAGAATGCACCCGGAATTGGCTTGTTTCCTCGTCGTACAAGACCATGCCTGCATAGTCGTGGTTGAAATAGTCGTGCAGACACGCCGAAGTTGACCGAATTAACTCATTGAGGTCGAGGTTCCGGGTAATTACGTTGTTAATCTTAAGGAGTGTCTGCGCACGCTTTCGTTCCTTGATTGCGGTCTCAAAGTTAAGAGTGTTCTGAACGGCAATTGCGATTTGCCCTGCCACCTGGGTGAACAGTTCGAGATCTTGTTCTGTAAACCAGTCCTCTTGAGTACTGCTGATGCCTGCTATGCCTAGCTTTCGTCCGTGCGTCATGAGCAGCGCCAAACAGGCCGACTTCGGGCTACCCTCCACTTGGTGCTGCGAATACTGATCGGCCGGGTACTGATCCGGATCTGGCCGCTTGATCAACATCGGTTCGCCGGTGAGGAAGACCTGTCCGGCCGGCGTTCCTTCCAGGGGGATCGTGTCTCCTTCTCTGAATGCCTGCAGGTCTTTGTAGTTAACGTTTGTGTATTCGCGCAACTGGTTGAGCTCCGCATCGTAGAGCGCTATCCCGGCGGAATCGTGAGGAATAATGTCGCGCAGAGTGGCGGAGATTGTTCTCACCAGATCCTTCAAATCAAGATGAGAGACAACCGCGTTACTGATGTCGAGTAGCAGCTCTCTGCGATCGCGTTCACGTTCGGCGCGCTGAAAGTTCAGCGCATTTTCAACCGCAATAGCTAACTGGCTTGCGATCTGTTCAAGCAGGGTAGCGTCGTCCTGACTGAATGCCGCTTCCCTGTAACTGCCGAGACTGAGAACGCCGATCACACGATCCTGGACCTTCAACGGTATGTTGCAGCCACAGCGCAATCCGATGGCTTCAATCATTTTCCGAAAGTACGGTGAGTGAAACTCTTCGAAGTCATTGTGGTCGCGGAGTACTGTCTTTCCCGTCGCGAAGGCCAGACCGGAAGGCGTTCCCTCCATCGGCAAGGGCTGCCCCTCGGCAACATGTCCTGGCTCGGTCGCCTGTACAGCGTGCATCCGCAGCGCCTGGATGTTTTCGTCCCACACCGCCAATCCGGTTGCATCGTGAGGTATCACCGCGCGAAGGCAGGTTGTGATGGCCTGTAGCAACTGACGCAGATCCAGGTTCGAAGCGACTGCGTTGTTGACCTCGAGCAGCAGTCTGTTGCGATCGCGTTCTCGTTCGGCCGTCCTGAAGTTCAACGCGTTTTCAATCGGCATTGAGATGTACATACCGACCTGGCCCAACAGAGCTACGTCTTCAACCTGGTAAGCACCCTCGTCAGCCGCACCAAGTGTGAGGGCACCGACCACTCGATTGTGCGAGATGAGTGGCACGCTGCAACCCGACTTGATGCCATCAGCAAGCGCGCGTTCGATGAGCGGCGAGGGAAAGTCTTCATAGACCAATCGATGAATCAAAACTGCCTTGCGAGAAGTGAAGGCCATTCCGCTGGGCGTGCCTGAAAAGGGAAGAGGCATGCCTTGATGAAAAAGATCAGGATCGTCGGAATGCAGGAGATGTACTCGCAGCTCGTCCTTCTCCGCATCATGGATGGAAAGTGTTGCGGCTATCGTCTGCTTAAAAATTTCCCTAACTGCAGTGAAGGTCAACTTGAGCAAGCTGTCGAGATCGAGTTGAGATACGACCTGCTGATTGAAATTCTTAAGTAGGGTCGCGCGATCGTCATTGCTCGGCGAGACATCGTCGTGGGCGGCCAGTGGCGCGCCCCCATTCACAGGCAGGAGTTGATAGCCAGCTGATGATGTTGAGTGCGGTCTGCTCATACACCGTCTGATTAGTTAAGCCGATTGCCGGACCTCAGGCTTATCGGAAAAGCGGAGCAGCGGACAGCTTCTTGGGGAGACTAAGTTGTCGTAGTCATGGCTATGCAGGTTAAGACGTCTTTGCGCCCGAGAGGTGATCCCGCAACTGTGAGCAGACTCTTGTCCCGAAAGGTTGGGGAGGGGAACCAACGGTCCCTGGGAGCAAGGCCGTCTAACAG
>Ga0070690_100002224_pt1 | contig 10391 bp, 6 predicted proteins | sample KBSS33HmetaG_FD_64671 | JGI IMG/M metagenome (GOLD analysis project Ga0070690, IMG submission 64671) | Switchgrass rhizosphere microbial communities from Kellogg Biological Station, Michigan, USA - KBS S3-3H metaG | ecosystem: Host-associated > Plants > Roots > Rhizosphere ...
TTGCGATGAATGTATCGAGGTGCGGATACGAGGCGGGGTGGTCGAACACTTGCGGCAGTATCAAATGTATTTGCGATATTAGAGTGCCGATCACTAATGTCACTACCGCAATAAAGGCTGCGAGCAGCAGTCGCTCTTTCTTGCTAAGCGTGCGGATGGCGCTTTGTTGATGGTCAGCTTTGTACTTCCACGAAAACCATCCATACACGCCCATCCCACAGAAATAGCATTGCAGGAACATGTCCGAGTAAAGATGTATCTGGTAAAAGATGACAAGAAAAAATATCGCGTTCGCGATTCCAGTCGGCCACGTCAGGATGTTCGCCCTCGCCGCGAGAAAGACGGAGATCAAACCAAGAACCGTGCCGATAAACTCGACATAGCTCACCGGGCTGTCAAAGACCGTGAAGAAGGTTTCCTTGACATCAAAGAGCGCATAAAGGCTCGAAAGGTCGGTCATGTGTTGTCTGATTTCCTTATGTCGAGAACGGAATATTCCCACCGTTATAACCTAGTTTCTTCGTTCTTTGCAAACCGTTCAATTAATTGCACATACGGAAACGGGGAAAATCCAGATTTTCGTAGAATATGCCAAAAACCCGCTGTTGTCGGACATGATCACACACCTTCCCCAATTTTAAGTTGGCAAATCCAAATCTCATTCCTCAGATGTCAGCCCTCGGAACATTCATTGCGTTAATACCCGTAGCCCTATTTCTTAGATCGCCAAATGTTCAATTGTATGAACACTTTGACCCGCGACGAGAGACCCGGGTCACGGCCCGGGATAGGTGTGTATTGACGTTCTTCTTTCTCTCACCGGAGAACAAGAAATTTTTGAGGGAGATTTTTGAGAATATGTTTAAAAAGATTTCATTCGCAGTAATGATCTGCTTTTTCGAGATCTCGCTTGTAGTTGCGCAAGCCACATCCGGAAAGATCATTGGTTCGGTCTCGGCAGCAGACGGAGCTGTTCCGGGCGCAACGATCAACGTTAAGGATGACCAAACCGGCAAAGAACGTACGGTTACTTCGAACGGCGACGGAACGTTCGAAGTGCCGCAGCTTGAATTCGGAACTTACACCGTAAAAATCACGGCGACCGGATTCAAAACGTTTACGGCTGAGCACGTAAAGATCGACGCCGGTCGGGAGTATCCATTAAGTGTCAAGCTAGAGGTCGGCGAGGTTGCGGAGGTCGTTGTCGTCACCGCCGGAGCGGAACAGATAAATGCGTCAAACGGCGAGCTCAGCACTACGATCTCGAGCACTCAGATCCGCGAGCTGCCGATCAACGGCCGCAATCCGCTGTCGCTCTTGAATCTCACTGCCGGCGCGGGCCCGACGACTGACTCTATCAACGGCCAGCGTTCCTCATCACAGGCAGTCACGCGTGACGGGCTTAACGTCCAGGATAACTTTATTCGTACTGGTGCATTCGTCGATGACCGGCCGACCGTGGACGACATTAGCGAATTCACCGTCACTACTCAAAACGCAGGCGCCGACCAGGGCGGCGGCTCAACATTGGTCCAGCTCGTCACGCCTCGCGGCGGAAACAAATTCCACGGAAATTTGTTCGAGTTCAATCGAAACTCGGAGTTTACCGCCAATGACTTTTTCAACAATGCGACTCCGGATGCTCAGGGTAATGCAATACCGAAGCCATTTCTGAATCGCAACCAATTCGGAGGGACTATTAGTGGCCCATCGCCTTTCTTTAATTTCGGCGACGGAGGCGGCCCGATGTTCGTGAAAGAAAAAGCGTTCTTCTTCTTTAACTACGAAGGCCTACGTCTGGCGCAACAAGTAACCGCCCGCACCACGACGCTGCTTCCCCAGTCGCGAAACGGCAACTTTACCTTTGTCGACACGACCGGCCAGACGCGGACGATCAACGTTCTGAGCGGAGCCGGGTTTGCATCGCCGCTGACAACCGCACAAGGCGGTGTCATTGGGGTTGACCCGATAATTCAATCGCGTATCCTAAACCAGCTTCCGACAAGCGGAAACGGCACGCAGACAGGGATCAACTTTTTGCAGGATGTCAATTTCAATCGGGGACAGCCACAGACACGTAATCAATGGGTCGTTCGCTATGATGTGGAGCCGAACGACCGAAATTCATTCAACATCGTTTATAAACAAAAGGATGAAACCAACTCCCGGGCTGATATCGCATCCGGGTTTGCTCCGACGCCGTTCGTTGATCAGGTCGATCCGACGCGGTTCCTGAGCGCGGCTTATCGGTTCACGCTCGGGGCCAACTTTTCAAACGAGGCGCGTGGCGGCTTTCAATTCACAAAGCCGTTCTTTTTCGAAGGCAATATTCCGCCTGACTACTTTATCGGCGGACTGAATGGCCTCGGCATCACCAGTCCAGAGGGTTCGTTCACAGACCAGGGACGCAACACCAAGTACTACAACATCCAGGACAACGCCGTGTATTCGATCGGAAACCACTCGATCCGTTTTGGTGGTTCCGTGGAGTTTCAGCAACTGAGCTCGCTGGATGAGTTCGGCGTTCTTCCAACCTATAATCTCGCCCTTACAACAAATCCAAACACACCTGGTTTGACGACAAATCAGATCGGAAACATCAATACGACCGATCTTGGCCGTGCAAACGCTCTGAGATATCTGCTAGGCGGTATCATCGGCACGGGAAATCAGACGTTCAATCTGATCGACCCGCAGAAGGGCTACGCCTCGATCCCGAACGTGCAACCGCTCGATTACGACATTTATTCGCTTTACGCGGCGGACCAATGGCGTCTTTCGCCAAAACTTACCCTGAATCTCGGCGTCAGGTGGGAATATTACACACCGCTGCATTCTTCGATCGGGAATTATTTAGAGCCGGTCATCAAAAACGGCGACCTGGTTGGAAGCATTCTCGATCCGAACGGCAGCCTTAATATCATCGGCGGCAATTCAGGAAAGCAGGGTACATTTACAAAGCCTGACCTGAACAACTTCGGACCGAATGTCAGTGCCGCATATTCGCCAAATTTTCAGAGCGGCTGGCTGGCAAAGATCTTTGGAAATGATTTCGTCGTGCGCGGCGGTTTCCGGATGAACTACGTCAATGACGAATATGTGAAATCGACTAGCACTCTGCTGGCGGGCAATCCGGGATTGCGGTCGTTTACACGCAGCACGGTGAATGGTTCGGCGAACTTCCGTGCGGCCCTGACCCCTCGCGGCAATTTCCCCGCTCTTCCTGTGTTTTCGACGCCGGCCTTCACTCCGCCGCCGCTGTCGTTCGCGCAGAACAACATCAATCAAGGCGGCGCGCAGGTTTTTGGCATCGATCCGGATATCCAAGTGCAGAGGGTCTATGAATACAATGTCGGCATTCAGCGAAGCATTGGACACAAAATGGTCCTCGAGCTTCGGTATGTCGGCGGATTCAGCAACGACCTGATCCGTACGACCAGCTTTAACCAGGTCGACCTCAAATCGAGTGGCTTCCAAACCGACTTCCTGAATGCTCAGAACAATTGCCGAATTCAGGGACGAGGGCGGCCGGGCGGCGCAACCGCATTCGATCCGATGTTTTTGTGCACCGACGCCAGGAATATCGGACTTCCCGGACAGGTAAATCTTCCGGTCTTCAATAACCTAGTTAACGGCGGATTCCTGAATGATCAAGGCACGATCCTGCCGCTGATCCAGGCGGGACGCGTAGGTTCGCTCGCTCAATTCTATTTCCTGAACGGCCTGAACGGAAGCGTTCCGATCGTTAAGAATCCGAACATTTTCGTTGACGAAATACTCCAAAACGCCGGGCGTTATCGCTATAACGCGTTGCAGGCTGAAGTTCGCCGGCGATTTACCGATGGCTTTTCGCTGCAGGCAAATTATACGTTTCAAAAGACGCTGACGGACGTTCCGAACGAAGATCAGAATCGACAGGGTGAGCTTCAGGACAACAACAATCCGAACCTTAATTTTTCTCGTCCGGATTATGACCGAACACACACCTTTAATTTCAACGCGATCTATGAACTTCCGATCGGGAAAGGAAAGCAATTCTTTAACAACAACGGCTGGATCGATGCGATCTTTGGCGGATTGCAGGTGACGTCAATAGTCAACATCGTTTCGGGCCCGCCGATAAACGTGATCGATCCTCGTTCGACGTCGACCATAACTTTTCAGGCACCAAGGCAGTCGGCGACGAGTTCGCTTACGCTGCCTGAGCTGAAGAAACTGATGGGAATTCACCGTACGCCGAACGGAATATTTATCTTCGATCCGAAGATCTTGTGTGGAACGGCAACCGCTCCCGGGCAACCGACCTTAAGCTGTTTCGATCTGAATCAGACGCTCCCTGCCGGGTATACGCTTACGAGCGTAAGGGCGGCAAGTCCGCTGGGACAAGCTCCGTTCAAGGGCCAGGTATTTTTCTTTGACGAAGGCGGATCAACGGGAAATATCCAGCGAAACGGATTGAACGGTTCGCCATATCTTAACTGGGATGCCGGCCTTAGCAAGAATATCCGGTTCGGCGAATCGATGCGGGTTCAGTTGAGAGTTGATGCATTCAACCTGTTGAACGTGCAGGTCCCGTTTTTTGGAACCACGTCGGCCTATTCGACGACAGCGACCGGACGCCTTGACGTCAACAGCAACAACTTCGGACGTGTCGTGCAGATATATAACACACCGCGGATCATTCAATTTGGAGCTCGCTTCGATTTCTAAACCAAGAGATATCGAACATAACAAAAAGGCTGTCGCGAAATTCTTCGGCAGCCTTTTAGATTTTCAGTCTTACCAACCCTTAAACCGGAAGACGGTGACCTTTACCATCCCCTGTCCCTGCATGCCGGCGTTTCCATTCGTCGGATCGTCGTAAGGAGCACTGTAGGCGGGGCCGTAGGAATATGAGAGTTCGATCGGCAATTCGTAGCTGGTTCCCGGGATCGTGATATTGAAAGTCAGTACGGCCTGCAGCTGAGCAGCTATCTCGACGGAGATCTGCTTCGCAAACTCTTTTGACAGCTGACCGCCTGCAGTGATCTTCAGCGAGAATTCGACCTTATCCGCAAGTCCTTCCTGGCCGAGCTTTCTCAGGAGTGCCTCGAGCTTCGGTTTCCATAGCGTCAGCTCGGCGCCGAAACCGTTCGAAATATCTACCGCCGAAAGCCCCGTGGTTGATTTGAAGGATATTTCCGGAACTACCGTTTCCGATCCTAGTTTAAAAGTCTTCGCGGTGATTTCAAGCGCCACCTGTTTATTACTATTGACGCTGATCTCCGAGTCGCGTACCTTTTTTGGCGGATTAACGGTGGGAAGCGGATGCCCGGTCTCCGGCGGATTTGTGGGAAACGAAAGGCCCGATTCGCCTTGCTGTTCCAGAAAAAGATCGATCTTCCGGCCCTTGGGGCCTGAAAACACAAACTCTCCCAGGTATACACTCTCGATCGGCACACCGAATTGGATCAGCGTCTTAACAACCGAATTCAAGCTCTTGCTCATCAGGCCGCGTTCGATATCCTGCTTAACAGAATCCGTTGCAGCGATCGCCGTCAGGTATCCGTACAGAAGAATATTCAACTGTTTGTCGGGATTTGAGTTGCGCTTATCTTGATAATCCGAGGCGAGATGAGCCAGCGTCATCAGCCTGGCGGCTTCCGGAGTATCGCGCTCGATCGTGGCAAATAATGACATAAACTGCACCTCCTATTTGCGCCCACCACTAATGTAAGAGGATTAGTTGAAAATATTTCGTTTTGTGTTTTGCCACGCAATTTGAGTGAAGACAATACAACTTACGGAGATCTATTCTTGCCAACTCTTCGTCGCGAGTCTTCAGACCAGGCCGATCCTTCGAACAAGGTCGTCAAATCGAGCGTCGCCGTGCAGCGAGTCGAGGTAGGGATCAACTTTGGTCAACGTAGTAACAAATCCGCGTTCTTCGTATGCTCTGCTAAGATACTTCAACGCGTTTTCCCGGTCGCCGAGCCGGGCGCTGAAACAGGCCATTTCGTAATTGAGCACGCTTGCGTTTCGCGGTGCAAGGTTTTTCCTATCCATTATGATCTGTTCACGCAGGACTCCTTTCCAGCCCGACTTGTCATACGCAACCTGATACGTCCGCAAAACCTCGGGCGGAGTTTTGATTTGCGTTTTATATTTCACAAACCATTCGTAAGCCTCGGCGTCATTGCCCTGCAGGTCATAAAGCAGCCATATCCAGAAATAGCCGTACGCAACGTCCTTGTTTTTTTCCAGTAGACCTTTGAAACGATCGGTCGCTTCGGGGTAACGGTGGGCATAGTACAGGATCTGACCGTAAGTCAGGTCATGGGATATGGAAGCGGGTTCCAATTGTTGTGCGATCCTGATCTGATCAAGGCCTTCGTCGAAACGGCCGGTCGAGGTGAGGAACATGGCATACATCTCGCGTGACGCAGTAGACCGGGGATCAAGCTCGACGGCGCGTTTGTACTCGGCTTCAGCCCCGACAAAATCCGCCTCAGCGGTCGACTTGACCATGCCCAGGACCGCGTGTGCCTCCGCCAGGTCCGGATCCAATTCCAATGCCCGTTCGATCGCGGCCTTAGATCTCAGGTATTGCTCTTCGGCGGGAACAATCCCCTTACCCATGTGCCGGTAGGCATAGGCGAGCGCAGCGTAGGCCCTGGCGTAATTCGGATCGAGCTTAACGGCATTCTCCAGATAGCCGATCGCTCGTCCAACATCTTCCTTGTCAACCTGATCGAAAATGTACTCAGCTTGAAGGAAAAGCCTGTACGCCGCTTCATTCTCCGTACCGCGTTCGTTTTTCGGCCCGTTTTGCCTGGAGCCAAACTGCGTTAGCAGATTGTTGCCTATATCGTTTGCGACCTGGTCCTGCATCTGGAAGACATTCGAGAAATCGTGTTCGCTTTTGAAAACGCCTGCAACCGCTCCGCTTTCAACATCAATAAGCTGCGCTGTCACACGGATCTTGCCGTCGGCAACCTGATAGTTTGACGATAGGACGTAATCGACCTTTTGTTCTTGTCCCGCTGTCGTCGGATTTTCGTCGATCTGTCTATATACCCTGGTTGCACTCAAGGGACGCACCATTAGCCCGTTTCCAACGCTGAGCTTAACGATCAAGGATTCAGCGATGCCAAGTTCATAGACTGCATCCCGATTTTCTTCGTTTATCGGCCTAAGCGGCAGGATGGCGAGAGACTTGTTTACGGCGGGATCCTTTGCGATCGGGTTTGGCCGGGTTAGAACAAACCCAATCGTCACGACTACGGCCGCGAGCAGGATGCCGACGAAAATGATCCATTGCTGACCCCTCTGTCGATGGTCCCTTCCGGACGCTTGGTCGTTAGGCAAAACCTCGCCGTCAAGCCCCCGAGAACCGTTGAGCATTTTAGGAACGTTGCTGCGGCCATTCTCATCGCCCTGCGGCGAAGTTCGCTTTGGCACCGCCGCTATTTCCTTGGTATGCGACGCGATTCCAGTGCTTCTGGACAAAGAGCCGTTGGCTGCTTCTACTTTTGCGACAAAACGATATCCCCGCTTCGCAACAGTCTCAATAAATTTTTTGTCTTCTTTTTCCCCTAAAGTGCGGCGTAACGTATGAACTATTCGGGCGATGTTCGATTCCTCGACAAAGGCGTCATCCCAAACCAGCCGCAGGAGTTCGTCCTTCTCGACAAGCCTGCCGCTCCGCTGAACAAGCACCGCGAGGACGTCAAAAGCTTTCGGGGTCAGCGGTACAGACAAACCATTAAGGAGGAGCTGGCGCTCTGCGACATCCAGTCGAAAGTCTCTAAACTCAAAAGACTCTTTAGTTAGCTCGCGCATAGCCCTCTCGTGAAGAATTTTAGGAAAAAACGAGGATGTTTTTCCAAAGATTTACCTCTAGCACCCAAGCTAGTCTTCCTTCGGTTCCGGAACCTGTCGCTGCCGACTCAGTTTTGATCTGCGCAGATCAATTATAACCCGGGCCGGCGGCGGCACAACATTCTTGGAACCCGAATTAAAGTTATGAAATATCGCAATACCATAAACTACGTTTTATTCCTGATTTCGGTTCTGATTTTAACTATAACTTCAGATGGTCAGAGTGCCTCGGAAGAAAACAGCTCCCGCTTTTTGAATAATCTGGGGGTCGACCATTTCGTGCATGGAAACGATGAGGAAGCAATTAATTCGCTAAAGAGAGCAACCGAAGCCGATCCTAAATTCGAAAGAGCCTACTACAATCTCGCGTCCGTATATGCCCACATCGGCCGCACGGATCAGGCGATCGCGTCGCTTCAAATAGCCGTTCAACTCGATCCTAACCACTTCGAGGCTCGTGCGAAATTATGCGATCTATTTATCGTTGCAGTTCAGAATGAAAAAGCGATCGGCTGTTTCAAAGTATTGCTGATCCTGGCCCCCGGGGATGCTCGATCCTATTCGAACTACGGCGTAGCACTAATGCATACGAAGAAAGAAAAAGAGGCTGTTTCCGCGTTCGAAACCAGCAACAGTCTTAAACCTAATGACCCTGAAACCCTAAACAACCTCGGGGTTACCCTTCTCGACTTGAATGAGTATCGAAAAGCCGTCGATGTCTTTCACCGGGTACTGCAAATTGCGCCGTCGTTTGAAGCTTCTCGTTACAATTTGGCCCTTACGGAACTTGCGAATGGGAACAAAGCCGCAGCCCTTGAGCAGTATTCCTTTCTAAAGGTCACTAATAGCGACCTTGCCAACCAACTGTTTAACAAGATCTTCAAGGCCCGACTGCTCACGGTAAACAAGTGAATTCAGTGGATTGCGGGAGTCGATACGTATTTCGACCTATCTCTCCGACGTTTTTCGCCCTCCCGTCTGGGGCTCTTAGAAACGGCACACTACTTGCTCACACCCTTACAGGTATTATTTAAGGACACAAAAAGTTTTTATGGCCGCGATCTCTAAAACTCCTCGCATTGTCACTGTGATCAACGTTTTTTTTATTGACCCGGGATGTCAGCGATGGCTGGTCGATGCTCTCCTAGATGAGTCCGAAAAGATCATGCATAAGTTTCCGGGCTTTATCTCATTGAGCGTTCATCGAAGCACCGACGGACGGCGAGTCGTAAGTTACTCCCAATGGAGGGCCCGCGAGGATTTCGAGAGAATGACGCAAAGCTTTGAGGCACGGGCATTTATGGAATCACTCTCCGGAATCGCGGATAGCGATGTACACGTATACGAGGTGGTGGGAACATTTGAGGCAAATCTGCAGCCCGGAGCGGACCATGCTAATTGGTTATACGCGGACCAACATGAACGGCGAAACTGATCCCCGAGATTTCGAACAATTCATGCTGCGTCCGAAGCGGGCCGCCCGCCGCATATGTTTCCGGTGACTTCCGGCCGCTTAGCGAAATTGCGGCGTGCGAACTCCCCGCCACCTTCCCTGTTCCCGGTGGCGAGTATGTAGTTGGGACAGACAGAGTAGCAAATCAGTACGCCTCCGACACCGCAGCGTTAAAGGCAGGGGCGGAAGCATGTTCCAAGTCGTCGATGCCGCGGCCGATGAGCGTATTGCCGATTGGGTAGGTTTTCAACGCCACTGCCTATATGTACGGCGAGGTCGATCCGGTTCCTTTCGACCTCCGGATCACCGAAATATTTCGTCGGGAAAATGGTGAGTGGAACCTTGTCCACCGTCATGCCGACAGCCTTTTCCGCGAAAAGTGAGCTCGGCACACAAAGTGGACATCAATCGATACTACTCCACAGCTGTGCATGGTTACGAGGTGCCGGCCCCGATCACGCGGACTTTTTGTGACAGCTCGTGCACTGGTTGGTCGTGGGCGCCTTTACGTCCTTCCGCAACTTAACGACCTCGGTGTGACAGGCCGTGCAAGCACGGTGAAAGGCCTGCATGTTGTTTACAACGAGCAGGGTGGTGCTTGTTTCGAGTTTAACCTCCGGTATCTTTGGCAGGAGTTTGGGTGTTTCACCCGTTCGGGCATGACAGCTCCGGCATGCGGCAACCCCAGCGGCCGCTGGGTCCTTGGCGAAAAGGTCTGCGGTCAGCGTTGTCGTTCTGTCCGCAGGCCACGCGGTTTTAAGGGGAGGATGTTTCGCCAACTCGCTTGCCGGCTGGGCTGTGTGATGACACTCAACACAGGCGATCGGAGAAGTTCCGTCGATGTTTCGATTACTCGAATTGTGTTCCTTATGTTTAAAGGTCACCGTACCCAGCTTTGCGTCTTTGCCGAGCACGATCACATCCGGTATGGTCTGTTTCTCCTGCGCCCGTCCCTGTCGAAGGATCGAATCCCCAAAGTAGTGCTCCAGAGCCAACCCCAGAATGGCTACCAAGAAGACCATCAGTACCGATCTTTTCATCTCTTACCTCCGGAAAAACCGCATCTGTGGGCAAAAAA
>Ga0070690_100002226_pt1 | contig 10389 bp, 8 predicted proteins | sample KBSS33HmetaG_FD_64671 | JGI IMG/M metagenome (GOLD analysis project Ga0070690, IMG submission 64671) | Switchgrass rhizosphere microbial communities from Kellogg Biological Station, Michigan, USA - KBS S3-3H metaG | ecosystem: Host-associated > Plants > Roots > Rhizosphere ...
AGAAGCCCTGAGCAGGCTTGAGCAAGACTGAAGAAGCCTGAGCAAGATCGAGGATCCATGAAGCGATCAGGAATCTGTCTCGTTGTCCATCTCGTTGTCCTCTTGGCGGCATGCGGCCATCCCGGCCCGGTGGCGACCTCGGGTACGGGGACGGGCGCGCCCCCGACCGCAGAGGCGGGGCTTACGGCATTCGAGACCGTGCGGAGCGTGCTGCAACACCCGCGCTGTCAGAACTGCCACCCGCGCGGGGACGCGCCGCTGCAAGGCGACGATGGCCACCCGCACACGCAGAACGTCCAGCGCGGCCCCGACGGCCACGGCGTGGTCGGCGAGCAGTGCACGACCTGCCACGGGCCGATCAATCCGCCCGACAGCTACGGCGCCCACACGCCCCCCGGCGTCGCGACCGGCTGGCGGATGCCCAAGCCCGAGCAGCGCCTCGTGTTCGTCGGCGCCGCCCCCGGCGCGCTGTGCGAGCAGATCAAGGATCCGGCGCGGAACGGCGGCAAGGACATGGCCGCGCTGCGCGCCCACCTCGACGATCCGCTCGTGACCTGGGGCTGGACGCCGGGCTTTGGCCGGGCGCCGATCCCGGTCTCGCGCCAGGCCTTCCTCGACGCGTGGACAGCCTGGGCCAACGCCGGCGCGCCGTGCCCGAAATAGCCCCATGGCTCACGACCAAGACGCGCCCGCGCTGGTTGTCAGCGTCAGCTGGACATTTCCCTGACAGGCGATGCCGCCAACATCCTCGACGATGAAATGAAATTCCCCGTCGTCGTGCCGGTGGATCTACGTCGGCGTGTCGCATTGACCCGACCGGCCCCCTTGGATAGCTTCCTGCGACTTTTCCAAGGGAGTCCGACATGGCCACCGAACGTACGTTTTCGATCATCAAGCCCGACGCCGTCGCCAAGAACGTGATCGGCCCGATCACCGCCAAGCTCGAGGCCGCCGGCCTGCGCGTCGTGGCCTCGAAGATGGTGCGGCTCACCGAGGCGCAAGCCAAGGCGTTCTACGCTGTCCACAAGGACCGGCCGTTCTATGCGGGCCTCGTGAAGTTCATGACCGAAGGCCCGGTCGTCGTGCAGGTGCTCGAGGGCGAAGGTGCGATCGCCAAGAACCGCGAGGTGATGGGCGCGACCAACCCCGAGAAGGCCGCCGCCGGGACGATCCGCAAGGAGTTCGCCAGCGACATCGAGCGCAACGCCGTGCACGGCTCCGACGCGCCCGAGACCGCCCGCGAGGAGATCGCGTTCTTCTTCTCGACCGCCGAGCTCACCGCGCTCGCCCGCTAGGACCGGTGGGACCGGTGGGACCGGTGGGACCGGTGGGACCGGTGGGACCGGTGGGACCGGTGGGACCGGTGGGACCGGTGGGAGTAGGTGGCCGTGACGTGGTAAGGTGATGGGTAATGGTCACGACGGCGCACATAACCGCCGGAGAACACGTTCCCACGGCCGATCAACGGGTCGTCCTGACAGGTGCCACGTGGGAGCACTACGAGATGGAGCTTGCGATGCGCGGCGAGAAGTCGGTGCCGCGGCTCGCGTATCTCGAGGGAGTGATGGAGCTGATGAGCCCATCGAGGGATCACGAACGGATCACGTCCTATCTCGGGCGCCTGGTCGAGGTCTACGCGGAGCTGCATGACATCGAGCTCTCGCCGTACCGGAGCTGGACGCTCAAGAGCGGGCGAAAGGCCGGCGTCGAACCAGACGAGTGCTACATCTTCGGCGCGGATCAGGCGAAGGATCGCCCCGACCTGGTCATCGAGGTGATCTGGACGAGCGGCGGGATCGACAAGCTGGAGATCTACAAGCGCCTGGGGATCAGCGAGGTGTGGTTCTGGATCGACGGAGGCCTCGAGGTTCACGTGTTGCAACAGGGCGAATACGAGCGGACGGAACGGAGCCGGTGGCTGCCGGGGCTCGATCTGGAGCTGATGTGCACGTTCCTCGATCGCCGCTCGGTTCATATCGCCAAGCGCGACTTCCGCGAGGCGCTTCGAACCGCCAAGAAGTAGTGCAGATCAGAACGAGTACACGATGCCCGGCGTCAGCGCGATGGCGAAGTCGGGATTGCCCCGCCCGATGAAGCTCTCGAGGTTCAGCTCCAAGGTGAGCGAGATCTGGTTCGGGAAGGTATAGATCCCGCCGATGCCGGGGAACAGGGCGAAATCGGCCTGGGGATCCAGTTCGACCAGGAAGCGAGCCGCGGCATAGACGTGCGTCGAGAAGCTCCAGACCGCGGCGGGCACGAGGAAGAAACCCGAATAGCCGGTGCCGCGGACGAACGAGGGGCCAAGGTCCATCTCCAGTGCGATGGTGTCGGTGACGTATCGGCCGTACCCGACGACCGGACCGATGTCTTCTTGCCAACCGCTCACAAGTCCAGAATTCGGCTTGTGGAACAGGGTCGTCGTGGCCGACGCCACCACGTAGTTCAGCGGCGTAGCCTCGGGCGCAGCCGCGGCGGGCGGTGCAGGATCGCCGGCGCGAGCGGAGGTAACGGTACCGAGGACCAGGACGACGGCGATGACAACCGAGGACCGGGGCATGGACATGGCCCCAGACGCTAACTTACTCGTGGTCGGAGGTGTCGCGCTTGGGTCCATAACTTGCGCGCCATTCACGTTTCACCGATGATCATTCGCACTCACGGCTTAGCCTCGGGAGCGAAGCCGGCACGCCGGATGTGCGTGAGGAGCTCCTGAGTTTCTCTTGAGCCGATCGGCGCGCCCTGGGTGATGAGCTGATCGATCACGATGCGCGAGCCAGCCGCGGGTTTGTCGGGCTCCTTGGCGAGCACGAGCAAGCGATTGTTGCGTCACGACCGGCGAACACATCAAGAGGAGATCGTCGCGCGAACGCCGCACCGGTATCTGACCATCGCGCACGCCCCCGTGAAGGCGGTCTTGCGTCGCGCACTTCTCCACGATGGAGAATCCCTCATCGCGTCGGCGCGTCTCTTCGCCGCGCATACCACAACGCAAGCACCTCGATTCTCTGTGCTCTTGGACGTACGCGGTAAAACACGACGTACTCGACCCGCGGTAACAGCAGCCGCCGCACCTCCGGCGGACGCGACCAGGGACAGCGAATACCAAGTTCGGGATAGTCGGCCAGCCGTACGAGCGCGCGATCCAGCTCCTCATCGAACAAGGTTCGTGCTGTTAGATGACCTTGCGTCCACAATTCCGATGCACGACGATCTGACGGCGCGCCTTCGGCAGGATGACGATGGCAAACGACACCCGATGCTCGCCGGTTACGTGTGGTTGCGTCGCAATTCGTCGCGTACCGTCTCCCACGGCACGCCTTCGCCGCGGTCGGCGGCGGCAATTGCGGCTTCCAGCTCAGCCGCTTCCTCCGCGGTGAGCTCCGCGTAGTGGTCCTTGGAAGTATCGCCATCGTCTACCGTGACCGTCACCGTTGCCCCCTCGGGGAGCTCGACGTCGTCGGCGACGATGACGCCACCCTTGACCTTGGCTGAAAACACGCTCATCATCCTGAGTCACGTACCATTGAACGCCCTTGGCGGCGAAGCCGTTCGAGCGGAGACCGCACGTTGAAGATCAAGGCATGTGCGTGTCGCCGGGCTTCGCGGCGGCTTCGACGATCTTCGCGACGGGCAGCGCGGCAGGGGTCGCGTCGGAGATCGCGACGGGCGGCTTGTCGGCGCCCAGGAGGCGGCCCAGCAGTCCGCGCAGCCGGCCACGCAGTCCCTCGATCAGCGAGAACACCACCGGGACCACCACGAGGGTCAAGATCGTCGACGTGATGAGGCCGCCGATCACGACCACCGCCATCGGCGCGCGCGCTTCACCGCCCTCGCCCAGCGCCAGCGCCACCGGCAACATGCCCAGGATCATCGCCGCGGTCGTCATCAGGATGGGTCGCAACCGGACCGGACCGGCGATGAGCAGCGCCTCGATGGTCGATGCGCCCTGCGCCTTCTGCTTCTGCGTGAAGTCGACGAGCAAGATCGCGTTCTTGGTGACCAGGCCCATCAGCATGATGAGCCCGATCATCCCGAAGATGCTGAAGGTCTGGCCGGCCAGGAACAGGCCGCCGAACGCACCGACGACGGCGAGCGGCAACGACATCATGATCGTGAACGGATGGATGAAGCTCTCGAACTGCGCCGCGAGGATCATGTAGACGAGCACGATCGCCAGGATCAGCGAGACGATCATGTAGCCGAACGATTCGGTCATCAGCTGGCTGGTGCCCGACATCTCGGTCTCGATCGAGGACGGTACGACGCGCCGGGCGATCTCCTCGGTCATCTTCGAAGCTTCGCCGAGGACCAGGCCGTCGAGACCGGCGAACACCGTGATCTGCCGCATGCGCGCCTCGCGCGTGATCTGGGTGGGGCCGACGCCGCGCCCCAGGTGAACCAGCGACGACAGCGGCACCAGCTCGCCGGTGCTCGATCGCACCGTCAGGTTCGACAGCGCGGGGAAGTCGGCTTGCACCGGATCGGCCAGGGTCAGGCGGACGTCGTAGAGGTCGGCGTCTTCCTTGTAGTCGGTGACCTTGTCGCGTGACACCAGGGCGCGCACCGTGCGCGCGATCGTCGCCACCGGCACCCCGAGCTCGGTCGCGGCCGCTCGATCCGGGGTCACCTCGATCTGCGGCTTGCCGCCGCGATAGCTGGAGTCGACGTCGACGAACCCCTTGGTCTTGCGCAGCTCCGCGACCAGCGCGTCGGAGGCCTTGATGAGCTCGTCCATGTTCTTGGCGCGCAGGTTGAACTGGATCGGCCGGCCGTCGTCCCCACCGGCGCCGCCGACCTGGCCGAGCGTGAGCTTGACCCCGCTCTGCGATAGCGACGCATAGTGCTCGCGTACCCAGCTCATCACCGCTTGCTGGCTGAACGCGCGCTGGCGCACCGGCTTGAGGTTGATCTGGATATGGCCGATGTTGACCGAGCCGCTGCCCGAGCCGATCGTCACGAACGTCGACGTCACGCCGGGGCAACGGGTGCGCAGATCGCCGGCCAGGAGCTCCGCCACCTCCTGGGTCGTGGCCAGCGCGGTGCTGGGCAAAAGCTCGATCGACACCGAGAACGAGGAGCGATCCTCGTCGGGAAGGAACTCGGTCTTGACCTGGGTCAGGAGCGCGCATGACCCGAACAGCACGCCGCCGGCGAACACCACGGTCAGCGCGCGATGGCGCAGCGCCACGCCGAGTAGCCGTTTATAGATGCGCTCGAGGGTGAGCAGGATGTGCTCGATCGCCCGTGACACCAGGCCGGGCCGACCTCGATGCAGCTTCAGGAGCCGCGCCGACAGCATCGGCGTGAGCGTGAACGACACGAACATCGAGAGCATCACCGCCACGCTGACCGTGATGCCGAACTGAAAGAAGAACCGGCCGATGATGCCCTGCATCATCGCGACCGGGATGAACACCGCGACGATCGAGAACGTGGTCGCGAGCACCGCGAGGCCGATCTCGGAGGTGGCCTCGGCGGCCGCGCGCATCGGCGACTTGCCCTGCTCGAGGTGGCGATGGATGTTCTCGATCACGACGATGGCGTCGTCGATGAGCAGGCCGATCGACAGGCTGAGCGCGAGCATCGTCAGCTGGTTGAACGTGAAGCCCAGGAGCTTCAAGAACCACACCGTGGCGATCACCGACGTCGGCAAGGCGAGCGCGCTGATGAACGTGGCGCGCCCGTCGCGCAGAAACCCCAGGATGATCACGATCGCCAGGAAGGCGCCGAGCACCAGATCGAACTGCACGTCGCGGAACGCCTGCTCGGTGTACGGTGCCTGATCGTCGGTCACGATCAACGTCGCGCCCTTGTCGGCGAGCATGCGCCCCATGGCGGCGATCTCGGCGCGCACGGCCTTGGCGACGCTGACGAGGTTCGCGCCCGACTCCTTTTGAATCACCAGCCCGAGCGCGCTCTTGCCATCGACCGACGCGTGCGATCGCGCCTCGAGCATGTCGTCCTCCACCGAGGCGACGTCGCCGACCCGCACCACCGCCGCGCCAGGTGCGCCCGGCACGATGATCGGCGCATCGGCGATCTCCTGCAGGCTCGTGAACGCGCCCTTGGTCGTCACCACGACCTCCCTGGCATTCTCGGTGATCCGCCCGGCGGGCAACTCGAGGTTCTGGCCCTCGAGGGCCGCGCTCACATCGCCCGGCGCGAGGCCACGCGCCGCCAGCCGCGCCGGATCGATCACCACGTGGATCTCGCGCGGCCGGCCGCCCACGATCTCGATGTTGCCGACGCCCTTGATCTGGCCGAGCCGCTGCTTGACCACGTCCTCGGCCAGCTTGGTGAGATCGCGCGGCGATAGCGTGCCGGACAGCGCCAGCGACATGATCGGCTGGGCGCCGATATCGAACTTCTGGACCTTGGGGGTCTCGAGCTCCTTCGGGAGGTTGGGGATCACCGCCACGCGGTCGCGCACACCCTGCGCCGCCTTGTCGGCGTCGACGTCGAGCTGGAACTCGATCACGACCTGGGTCAGCGATTCGAGGTTTTGCGACTGTAGCCGCTTGATGCCGCCCATCGAGCTCAGCGCATCCTCGATCGGCTTGGCGACCTTGGTCTCCATCGACCCCGGATCGGCTCCCGGATAGACCGCACTGACGGTCACGACCGGGAACTCGACGCTGGGGAACTGCTCGACGCCGATGCGCGGATAGGCCAGGACGCCAAACACGATCGGCACCATGATCACCATGAAGGCAAAGACGGGGCGCCGGATGGCAATTTCTGCGATCTTCACGATGCGCTCCTCGGCTCAGTGGGTGGGAGACGACGCGGGGGCCGCGGCTTCGAGATCGACGTCGGCCATGAGCCCGGGGCGCAGCGTGCCGTCGCGGTTGTCGAGGACCGCGGTCAGCTCGATCGTGCGCGTCCGCGGATCGACGCTCGGCGCGACGATCGAGACGTTGGCCTTGCGCGACATCGCCAGCGCCGGCAGCGACACGGTGATCGCGTCGCCGAGCCGCACGGTCGCCAGCGCGCGCTCGGGCAAGCGGAACTTGAGGTCGAGCGTGGCCTGGTCTTGCAGCATCAGCACCTGCGTCGGAGGCGCCTCGCTGACGTAGTCGCCGAGCGCCACGGGGCGCGACACCACAACACCATCGATCGGCGCCCGCGCGGTCGCGTCGGCCACGACCTTCTGCGCCATCGCGACCCCGTTTTGCGCCTGCGCGACCCCGACCTTGGCGGCATCGACCTGCGCGTTGATCTGATCCCATTGCTGCGACGAGGCCGCCTGCTGCTCGAACAACAGCTTGGTCCGGTTGTACTCGACCTGCGTGCTCTTCAGCTGCTGCTCGGCCGCGGCGAGCTGGGTCTGCGCCTGGGCCAGCCGGAGCCCGGCCGCCCGATCGTCGACGCGAAACAGCACCTGGCCCTTCTTGACGCGGGCGCCGACCTCGACGGACATCGCGACGATCACACCGCTGGCCTGCGCGACCACAGCCACCGCGGAGTGCGGCAGCAGGGTGCCGGTCGACTTGCGCTCCGAGGTGGTCGCGGTCTTCGGGTCCGCCGCCGGCTTGGCCAGCGCCGGGAGCTGAGGAAGCGGCGGCGCCTTGGGCCCCGTCGCCGGCGGCAGCGCGTTCTTGCCGTCATTTCCCTTGCTGCACCCGGCCAACGCCAAGGCCACCGCGATGAGCAAGCTCGACATCCGGATCACCATGAAGCCTCCTGTCACGATCTACGTACTTGAAAGGGCGAATCCGCCCGGTGAATCAGCATCGACACGGACGATCTCACAACTGGCGGTCACGCCGGCAGGCTCCCCACGGCCCGGCTGAGCGCCATCCAGGCCACGAGGTACTGATAGCGGGCGATCGCCGCTTGCGACTGTGCATTGGCCAGGGCCGTTTCGGCGTCGAGCACCTCGATCGTGGTCGCGGCCCCTTGCGCGAACCGCGCGGCCTGCAGGCGCTGCGCCTCGACGGCGGCGGCCAGCCCTCGCGCGGTCACCTCCAGGGTCGCCTGGGCGATCCGCGCCGCCTGCCACCGAGCGCGCGCATCGACCGCGATCTGGTCGGCCAAGGCCACGGCAGACAGGCGAGCCTGTCGGCTGACCGCCTGCGCCCCCTCGACCTCGGCCGCGCGCTTGCCCCAGTCCCACAGGTTCCAGTCGAGCGAGACACCAAGGTACGCGCTGTCGGCGGCGCTGCCAAACGTCGCGGTGATCGTATGGCTGTAGACGCCGAGCAGGGAGACGGTCGGATAGTAACTGGCACGGATCACCTCGACCCCCAGCTCGGCTGCATGGCTGTTGGCCTCGGCGACCCTGGCATCCGCACGATCGCGGCGAGCCCGCGCCACCGCTTCGTCCTCGGTCCACGGCAGCTCCGGCGGCGTGGTGTCGATATCGACGAGCGCGAGCTCGGTGCCATCCGGCAAGCCGAGCAAGAGCGCCAGCCGGCGGCGCGCCCCGAGCGCGCTCGTGTCCGCTTGCAGACCTTGCTGCTCGACCCGCGCGCGCTCCGCCTCGAGCCGCAAGACGTCGACCAGCTGCAGCGTCCCGGCCTTTTGCAAGACCTTGGCATGTTGCAGATCGCCGTCCAGCTGCTGCAGCGTCACTTGCGCCACCTGCCCCAGCGTCTGGGCCTGCAGCGCGCTCAGGTACGCCTCGGCCGTCTGATACGCAATATCCACCCGGAGGCCGTCGCGCGTGGCCCGGCTGGCCTGGGTGGCGGCGTGATCGCGGGCCACCAGCTTGCCGATGACCAGCGCCCCGCTCAGCGGTTGCGCGACGGAGACGTCGACCGTGCCGGTCACCCGGTCGCGAATCGTGATCTTGCCGAAGTCAGGCCCGAGGTCGGCCACGATCGGCCGATCCCACACCATCACGTTGGCCTTGAGGCCGAGGAGCGGCAAGCGCAGCTTCGAGTCGGCCGTGGCCTTGGCCTCCGCCGCGACGATGTTCTCGGCCTCGATCGCCAGCTGCGGATTATGCGACAGCGCCGCCTCGATCGCCGCCGCCATCGTGAGCTGGCGAACCGGCGATGCCGGTTCCCCCGGGGGACCGGCTTGGTCCTGGGCACGCGCCGGGTGCGCACCGAAGAGGAGAGACACGGCGACGACAACCGACAACCAGACGGATGAAAAACGGCAAGTCATGGAATCTCCCGGACGGGACGCGCAAATGCACAACTCATGCGCGGTCCGTCAGTGGGCAGTATCGCCGATCACAGGATCGGTGAACGCGCGGACATTGCGGGATTCGTTGAACATGCAGGGGTGGCCGGCGTCGCCATACGAACACGGTCTCCGCGATGCCGGGTACCGTTCAAGGACGCGACAGCGACACCCTGCGACGGTCGCAGCGACCAAGCCGAATCCACACCTCACCCTCCGCAGCTCCACCACCATCCTTGCTGGGCGAGAAAGCATCTATTGGTCGATCGCACTGCCGGTTGACCGGCAGAAGGTCGGCTTGGACCGGATCGGCCAGAGTCCACCCGGACGTGGTCGAGATCGACGTCTTCCCGTAGCCGGTGACCTTGTCGCGCGAACGACCGGGGGGGCCCCATGCGGCGATGGTCGCCACCGGCACACGGCTGACCTGGGTCACCAGCGCATACGAACCGGATGCGCACGCTCCGGCGACCTCCACGTCAGCGCGCGATCGCACCGCGCCGCGTCGAGCAGCCGCTTGTGACAACCGCTCCCGATGCGTGCTGCGCCGCCAACCAGTGGTGAGACGCCACTGCGCGCCGGCGATCGCTCATCAGCCCTCGCCTGATTCCATGCGGGTAAAGACTCTCGACGCGCGCGGACGACTTGGCGCACATCCCCCCGGGGCCAGATGCGCGCGCAAGACGCGGAACCACGGCAATGGAGATCAAGCCCCGAAGCGCCGATGCATCGGGGCGGCCGTCAGTGCACTCTCCGCCTGCTCCCGACGGACGGAATGCTGATTGCAGCGGGTGCGCAGGCAGGAGGAAACAGCTCATGTATTGGATGACATCCGGGATCTTTGCGGCCGCCCTGACCCTTGTACCCGCCTCGGCGCTCGCGCGGCCCGACGACGCCCAGAATCAGAAACAGCAGCAGGATCAGGACGCCCAGGAGACCGACACGTTCGAATGGTCGGCGTCTTCAGGACCACGGCTCGGGATCGTGGTCTTCGGCCTGACTCCGGAGTTGCGCATGTTCTATGGAGCGACGAGCGACCACGGCGTGCTCGTCGCGCGCATCGCCCCTCGATCGCCGGCTTCCCGTGCAGGACTGCGCGTGGGAGACGTCCTGATCGCGGTACGCGGCGATTCGGTCTCGGATTCGGACGAAATCCTCGACGTGCTGTCGAATCTGTCTCGCAACGAAGTATTCTCGCTCACCGTCATACGAGACCACAAGATCATCACGCTGCAGGCCACGATCTCGCGACCGCGG
>Ga0070690_100002228_pt1 | contig 10386 bp, 20 predicted proteins | sample KBSS33HmetaG_FD_64671 | JGI IMG/M metagenome (GOLD analysis project Ga0070690, IMG submission 64671) | Switchgrass rhizosphere microbial communities from Kellogg Biological Station, Michigan, USA - KBS S3-3H metaG | ecosystem: Host-associated > Plants > Roots > Rhizosphere ...
GGCCCGCACCCGCTTGCTGGCCCGGTACGGGCTCAAGCCGGAGGACTACGCCCGGCTGTTCCTGGCGCAGGGGGCGGTCTGTGCGATTTGTAGGCGCCCGCCGAGCGGGCGAAGAATGCTCGACATCGACCACTGCCACCAAACGCTCGAGATCAGAGGCTTGCTCTGCCACCGATGCAACCGAGGCTTGGGGTACTTCTCGCGGGAGCACGCCGAGCGCGTCGGCGACTACATGTACGGCTACAACCGACACGAGGGCGGCGGCCACCAGTACACCGGGTACTTCGTGCCCAAGAAGCGTCGGACACGCCGGGCGGGGATCAACGGCGGTAGCCGCAAACGGGGGAGGGGTGACGCATGAGCGGCTGGAGCGTTGAGTCAGTCTCGGATACGCGGCATCGGCTCGTGAAGGGCCTTCGCATCGTCGCGACCATTGACGGAACCGTGAAGGAAGCACACGCCATAGCGGAGGCATGCGATATGGCGTACTGGCTCGCGAATGGCGATCCGCGAAAGTCTAACGCCGAAGTCCTGAAGAACGTGAAGGCCCGTGCGCACAAGATTGCCAAGTCGCTATGAGCGCACATGCCTGTCCGTGGTGCGATCAGCCGTGGGAGTGCGATGTTCCTGACTGCACTGGACATGGCAACTACATCAAGGTGTGCCCCGAGTGTCTGGAGGAAGAGGCTACCAGGGAGAGCGGTGACGCATGAGCCAGATGGAGCGGGCGCGATGACCGGATTGGTACTTCTGCTGGTCATAGTCGTTTACGTTTTGATGGTCGTGCTGCCCGTCGCTCTTCATCTATGGCTAGCTTCGTGAGGATCGACTCTAGCCGCTCGATCGCGCGCTCTGCCTCCGCAATGTCGCCGGACATTCCGAGCGCGTCGTATAGATCCCAAACACCACCAGCCAGGCGCTCACCGACCACAGAACGGAGGATGTCTTTCTCGGCCCGCGTCAGTCTCATAACGGCCTCCCTACTAACGTATAGCCAAGCAAACGGTGAAATGTGCGCGAGGGGGATCTACGCCTATGGCGCACCCTGAGTGGCGCGTGGGGGAGGGTGGTGCGATGACGCGAGACGCTGAAGCATTCGTGAGCGCGCGGCTGCTGATGGAAACGCCGTGGGATACCATCCATGGGCCAATCACGCCCTTCGTGGAACATCTCGCGGCCCAAGGCTACGAAGTCATCGCGTGGCAATACGACCAACCACCTGATCGGCACGGCTACGTCATCACGCGGCTAAAGGCGCGCCCCCAGGTGAGCGAGGGGAGGGGTTGAGGTGGCACCGACTAGTGTAGATCCCCGCGAGGCGCCGTATTGCGCGGAGTACGACGGCTGTGATGAGCGGTTCTGTGCCTACCCGGGCGAAGAACTCTGTCGCGATGTCGCGGGAGCGCCCGAGGCTCGGCGAGGCAGCCAGCGGGGGAGCGGTGACGAGTTCAAGGCGAAGTGGCACACCGCCGAGGCCCAACTCACGCGGGTGCGGGAGGCGCTGCACAACGCAGAAGTCGCATGGCGCAGCGAAACAGACGGGCGACTTGATCCGATTCGCCTCGCGGAATTGCAAGGCAAGTATGTGGTGGCCGCGCTGGCCGAGCCCGCCGCAGGCGATGCCAAAGGTACGGCCTGCCAATATCCGCACTGTCACATGCGCGATAGCCAGACCGAATGGGAAGGGAGCCCAGAATGGCAAAGGACAAGAACGAACACGTCTGTCGAGTCTGCGGCGCTGGCGTCCGAGGGGCACGCATTCACTGGTGGTGCCGAGAGATCGAGCAGCGCGAAGGTAAGTGAGCCCGCCGCAGGCGCCCCCACGCCATGAAGGACGAGCGTCCCAAACCATCCGTGGTGACGCCGCACGGCAAGCACTGCGCGTGCATCGGCTGCCGCGCCGAGCGCGGGAAGAAGGGGGGCAAGAAAAAGTGACGCCGCTCGACTGGTTCTGCACCGGACTGATGATGGGGGCGATCACGGTGCGCGTCTTCGATTGGTGGCGCGGGAAGGGCTGGCCATCGTGAGCCTCTGTACCCGGGTGATCGCGCGCCTGGACATCAAGCCCTCGGTGGGCGTGGTGAAGGGCCGCCGCATGGACGGGCTCAGGAAGGTCGGAGAGCCCTGCGAGATGGTGCAGCGCTACGAGGACCAGGGCGCCGACGAGATCCTCTGGCTGGATGGCACGGCGAGCCTCTACGTGCGGGATCCTGACGCAGCACTGATGGTGTGGGCCTCGACGCACCTGACGACGCCAGTGACCTATGGCGGCGGCGTCCGCACGTTTGCGCAGTTCGCCGCGGTGCTGCGGGCGGGCTGCGAAAAGGTGGCGCTCAACACGGCGGCGCTGCAACACGGGGATCTGATCGGGCGGTGCGCGCAGCGGTTCGGCAGCCAGGCGGTGGTGGTGAGCGTGGAGCACCACAACGGGGAAGCCTACTGCTTGGGCGGGCGGGAGCCGACCGGCGTGGATGCGCTCGAGTGGTGCATCGAGGCGGTCTCGCGCGGGGCGGGCGAGCTGCTGGTGACGAGCATCGACCGCGACGGGTGCCGCACCGGCTACGACCTGGAATTTCTCGGCAAGCTGCGGCCGCGCGTGTCGGTGCCGATCGTCGTCTCCGGCGGCGCCGGCACCCCCCAGCACTGCGTGGCAGCGGTGCAGGCGGGGGCGAGTGCGGTGGCGTTGGGGGCGGCGCTCCATAGCGGACTGACGATTGGGGAGGTCAAGCGCGTGATGGCCGACGAGGGGATCGAGGTGCGGTTGTGAGTAAGGAATACATCTTGCCGTCTGGGGTGCGCGTGACGCTGAAGGGTTATAACCAGTGGCGCCGCGATCAGGGGCTCTGTAGTTCCTGCGGGAATCAGTTATCCAGGCGATCTATTCGCTTCTGTGATTTCCATCTTGCCGCCGCATCCAACCATAGCCAAGGCTATGTAAGTGGAACTCGCCGAGGTGAGACGAGCCGATGATCGAAACCCGTTTCTGCACCCGCTGCGTGATCTCCACCCACCGCCCGGTAGCTTCGCGGGAGTATGCGCGGGTGCCGGGCTCCGAGCCAGGAAGGATGGCGTTCGATGCCGAAGGGGTCTGTGGGGCGTGCCGGGTCGCGGAAGCGAAAAGCAAAATCGACTGGGAAGCCCGCGACGGGGAACTTACTGATCTTCTCGCGCGCTACCGCCGAACAGATGGACGGCCGGATATTCTTGTGCCGGGCAGTGGAGGGAAAGATTCAGTTTTTGCCGCTCACATACTCAGATCCCGATACGGGATGCACCCTCTCACCGTCACTTGGGCACCTCACGCTTACACGGACGTTGGACGACGAAACTTCTACCGCTGGTTAGAGATGGGGTTCGACAACATCCTGGTGACGCCCAACCCCAAGGTCCACCGCCTGCTGACCAAGCTGGCGTTCCTGAACCTGCTGCATCCCTTCCAGCCCTTCATCCTGGGGCAGCGGTCACTGGCGCCGCGCGTCGCGCTCGCCCACGGGATCAAGCTCGTGGTGTTCGGCGAGGATGATGCAGAATACGAGGGCACACCGGGCTGGCAAGAGCGCTCGGAGATGGACTGCGACAGCCGGCTGTTCTTCGGCGGGGTGCCCGAGGATCAACTGGTCAAGGACTACGGCCTCGATCCGTCCGATCTGTGGATGTACCGGCCCCCGCAACCGCATGGGCTGCAGGTGATTGCGCTCGGGCGTTATCTCCGCTGGGATCCGCAGAGTGCGTACTACTACGCGGTGGAGCACGCCGGGTTTGAGGCCAACGAGCTGCGCACCGAAGGCACGTACTCGAAATACAACAGCATTGACGACCGCATGGACCCGCTGCACTACTACACGATGTATACAAAATTTGGTATAGGGCGCGCCTCCCACGACGCGAGCCAGGAGATCCGCAACGGCTATCTGACGCGCGAGGAAGGGGTGGCGCTGGTCCACAAGTACGACGCCGAGCCCCCCCGCAACGAGAGCGTGAACTTCTACTGTGACTACATGGGGCTGCAGCCCGGCGAGTTTTGGGACACGATCGCGCGCTACAAGAAAGTCTATCCGGTTGTCCGATGACCGCCTTGTTACCGACTGGTCCACGATGCCGCCGTGTTGCCGGCCGCCCCGGTGGGGGCGCTGGAAATGGCGCCTCGGGCTGCGGGTCTGGAAGCACTACGACGATTTCATGCGCCAGCCGAAGGAGCAGTTGGCGGGCGGGGTGTGGTTCTTTCTGGCGCGGATCCGCCATTACGTGCGCTGGAAGTGGTTGCGGCCGGTGGACTACTACGTCTGTGACTACTGCGGGCACGCCGTGCGAGTGAGCTGGGCCGAGAGCCACCCGATTATCGACTGCCCGGGGGTCGAGGCGATGTCCCGCGAGGTGTGGGAGCGCATCGAGCGGAGGCGCACCCCATGACGTTCTTGGTGGCCTTAGCGGCGGCGCTCGCCCCCAGCATGTCCATCTCGATGATCTCCACCCCGGAGCTCACCAAGCTTAAGACCTGGTGGCTGCTCGGCGTGATGTGGCTGGGGGCCGGCTGGCTCCTGCTCCACGAGCCGTGGTTGGGGGTCATGGCCGTCTGGTACTGCATCAAGTGGCGCTCGATGGCAGAGCATCCCGGCCTGCTCACGTGGGCCGCCATCGGTGCCACATGGTTTCTGCTGCGGGGGATGCCGGGGTGGGCGTGGGACTGGATTCCGTGGGGCTGGCTGGCGATTGCCGGCTGGCATGTGCTCAAGGTGGCGCGTCGGTCGTGGAGCAAGAGCCCGCACGCAAGGAGGCCGCTATGGGGGCTATGGAGAACGCCAGCGACGCAGGGCAGTCCCGCTATCACGGCTCTGTCACTTGCGCTTGTGGCGCCGTTCTGTCCTTGGTGGGGCTGGCCCCTGCTGGCTGTGGGCCTATACCTCACATGGTCTTGGTTAGCGCTTGTCGGCGTGGCGGTGGGGCTGAGTGTGCTCTATCCCACCTATGCCGCGCTGATGATGGCGCTGCTGGCCCTGGTGATGGCGGCGTGGTTCCTGTCGTGGAGGACCGGCCGAAAACTCTTCGAGTGGACTCCGAGAGGTGACTCGTTCGACAGCGTTATTAACAGACTCATAGTCTGGTGGCTCGTTATTAAAGGTTGGTGGGGGGGGCCGCGATGGCTGGGGCGGGGGCCGTACACCTTGGACAAGGAGCTGACGCGATGGAGCAGCCGATGCTGGATCGAACTACCGGTCGGGGAGGCGTGCTGTGACCCTCTACAACACTTGTATGAGTATGGAGCCGTCGGCATCGCCGCTCTCGTCTGTTTTGCTCTGCGCGTTGGTGGTGGGCTGGCCGTTTTCGGTGGTTCTAACGCTGGTCTCGGTGCCCATTGGGGTGATCCTTGGACTGCTGCGCTGGTGGCTGCTGGCGCGATGTCCTTCGGCCACTACCCCACCCGCCACCCCGCGATCGGCTTGGTGGTCCTAACCGTGGCGGCGGGGGTCGCTCGTTGATCGCGTGGTTGCGCCGGCTGTTCGCCCCGCAGGGCAACCTGCTGACCACCGAAGTCGAGGTGGAGGTCACGATGCACATGCTCTCCAGCGGGGAGATGAAGACGAATATCAGCAAGTTCGCCGACAACCCGCAGCAGGACATGGCGCAAGCGGTGCTCAGAATGTTCGTGTACGGGCTGATCGGCTTCGCCAAGGAGCATCGGATCACGATTCAGTGGGACCGGGTGGCGGCGATGCACCCGCCCTATGAGGAACACCAACAAGAACTGGAGGCCCGACGTGCCGGACGCCCCTAAGCCCACATACGCCGAACTGCTGCAAGCCCTTCGCGAAGCGCCCCCATGGCAATCCCTCGGGGATGAGCGCTACCGGCGCTGGTACGTGGCGGTCGTGATGCCCCTGCTCGAGCGGGTCCCGGAGCCCAAATGAACCCGTGCTGCGAAATCCTGGTTGAGTCGTTTCGAGACGGCGGGATTGGCCTCAGAGCCAAACAGCCTCACGACCTCCATCCCGATGTCAGGGCGTGGTTGCAGAGAACCGCTGACAAGATTCTGGTGGAGCTGGCGACTATGCCGAGAAGCGAACTTCTCGCCCTGATGGTTGGTGAACGGTGCCCGATATGCGGCGGGGTCTTTGAATGAGCGCCAGCGTCCTGATCGCCTTACCGAAGACGGCCACCACGACCACGATCCCGGAGCCCGACCGCACCTGCCCCAAGTGCGACCGCACCTTGCGGCTGGACACGCAGAGCCACACGGACGCGATCTACTACAACACCGACATCGCGCGCTGGGTCTGCCCCAGCCGCTTGCCCGGCCATGAGACGTGGCAGCCCTTCCGGGTGCGCGAGCCGCTGATGGTGCCCCGGAAGTACTCGTGGTCGACCACCGAGCAGGAGATGGTGGTGCCGGGGCCACGGGTGGCGGCGCCGTGTGCGCCCTGTAGGCGATCGGTGGCGGGTAAGTGCGTGAAACACGGGGGCCCAAACAGGAGCGAGCGCTCGCGGTTGCGGATGCGCTCGCTCTACGTGCCGAAGCCCCGAGTGAAATCCACCCAGCCCCGCCGCGACTTCGTATTCAGCCACGAGATGGTCGCGGAGCGGCGCCGCCAGCTCGAGCAGTTAGAGCCCGACGAGTGCGGGGTGTGCAAGCGCACGTTCTTAGGACGGTGCAGTGCTCACGGGGGGCTGGATCGGGCGGGCCGGCAGCGTGAATACCGCATCCGGGCCAGCGCCAAACGTCCCGCGAAGCCCTGTCACTACTGCCGACGTGCGGTGGATCCGCCCTGCAGCCGCCACGGCGGCACGCCCAGGAGAGAGCGCAAGCTCCAACGCGACCAACGCGCTCGGCGCCGTGCCTCCGAGCGAAGGGAGGCGACATGACCTGCACTCCGGTGTTGGCGGTGATCCTGACCGATGTGCAGAGCCTGGGGGGCGCCCCGCTGGCCAACGCCCCCACGCTGGTGGATCGGATGACGCTCAACGTGGCCTGCGCCCTGACCGGCATCGCCCGGCAGACGATCTACAACGTCCTGTGCACCCGCAAAGACCTGTTCGACCGCCCCAGCTACAAACGCGGCCAACGCGGCAGACTCCTGCGCTTGGTTACTGCGCGCGACCTAGAGACGTTGCGGAAGCTCTACCCGGTGGTGGAGCGGTAAAGCGTGGGCGCCCCCCGCGTTGACCGTTGCGCTTCGCCGCTTCGGCCTTGGCCGGGGAGGTGGCCTGTCCCCCCTTCCGGCCAAGGGCCACAGCGTGGGAATTCTTGCGCGGGCTCATGGTTGCCGCTCCAGCCACTCGCCGCATCGCGTGCAATGGGTTCGGGGCCAGTCGTAGGCCCATTCGCAGTGAGGACAATGCTCATGCCTGTCGGCTGGCACTTCACAGCGCGCGCAGTCCAGGTGAACGTCATCGGAGGCCATCTAGGCCACTCGGAGCGAGCGATGAGCGGCACATGGGCATTCGGGACGATCGGCGGTGCCGCGAGCGGCCAGGAGCGCCGTATAGCCGGGCCAGGTAAGCATCGAGGTGTGATCGTCCATGATCGTCCAGAGCTTGAAGCCCATGACCTCGATGGGCCGAGCGTCGGAGACGGGCCAGCCGATGAGGGCGGCGTGTTGCGCGGCGGACTTCCGGGTGGGGAACTGCACGGCCATCCGGGGCTCCTTCGTCATTGCTCTGTCCTCCATGCCCACACAATAATCGAACCGCTTGGGTTTGTCAAGAGGTATTTTTCGGGGGTGACCGCCCGCGACCTGGAAACGCTGCGGAGCCTGTACCCGGTGGTGGAGAAGTGATGAAGAGGACGCAAGTCTTTAAGACGCAGTTGGTGCACGAGGACATCGGCACTAAGTGCGTTAAATGTGGCGCCGCCACACTTCAACCAGCCACCAAAGGCAAGAAGCGGGTGTGGTGCTCATATCGTTGCCGGATGTCGGACCCGCGGCGCTATGAGGAGGCCGTCAAGGACTTAGGCGCGATCTATATGGCCGATCGGCGCATCTCCGCGGACGTTCTCAGTGAGCGCGAAGCCTGTGCGGCGATGTGCGAAGGCATGATCGAGCGGGTCATGCGCGGGCAGGCCAAGAACTACGTCGACCCAGAAGAGCGATACGCCGTCTCAATCCTGAAGGAACTCGCTGAGGCCATTCGCGCCAGAGGTGTCAAGCCCTAAGTACGTTTACCTGACGTTTACCACCTGACCCTTACCTGACACAACCCGTAGTGTGAAAACGGCTGCACAATGCTAGCGCTTGCATGGCCTTGTGCTCACGTCAGTGCATCAGTTGCGCGAGCTCGCGGGCATCAGCGTTATCCGCGAAGTCAAGCGCAGCCACGCGGTTATCAAGAAGGCGCACAAGGCTAAGGACGCCGCAAACAAGCCCGATCACGCCATTCGGCTCAAAGCCGCAGACCTCAATCTCAAGCTGGTGGACGCCTACCCGAAGGACAGCGTAGCCAGTGACCCCAGCCGCCCCATCGCTGTCAACATCATCCTCACCGGCAGCGCAGCCAACACTGGAGCTGAGCTTCAAACCCACGGTGTCCGACTTCATCTCAGCGGCCACAACGGGGACAGCGCGTGAAGTGGCGGCCTTTGGGACGCGCGGGGATGGTAAGACCTGGGGAGCTTTCGGCGCTATGGTGGCCCACGCCCAGCGGCACCACGCCGCCGGCTTCCCGCTCCCCACGAAGTGGCTCGGCGCCGCCGACACCTTCCAAAGCCACAAGAGCAAAACGCACGACTCCCTCACCGCCCCCGGCTGGCGCGGGCTCTGGACGCTGAGGGATGACGGACACGTTGCTGTATTCGCAGTGGGCGGAGTTGAATTGGTCCACCTACGCCTCTTCGGTGTTGAGGATCAGTCCGGCATGGATCGGCTGCGTGCTGAGTGTCACGGACTCTGGTTCGAGGAACCCGCGCCTTCATCTGTTCTTGTCCAGTCCTCGGGACTCAGCGAGTCAGCCTGGGGCCTCGGCATGACCTCCCAGCGCCTGCCCTCATACGCGCACCCCGCCATCATGACGCTCAACTATCCCGACGAGGACCACTGGACTTGGAGGCGCTTTGTCGTCCAACAGCACCCCGGCACCGCTTACTTCCGCATTCCTCCCGGCGAGCTGGCATCCGCCGAAGCTCGTGCTGAGTGGGAGCGGGCCCTTGCTAATCGGCCGGATATGCTGCGTCGCCTGCTTAGGGGTCAACCTGGAGTCGTTATCCTCGGCCCGCAAGTGGCTGTCGGGTTCAGTCGAGATACTCACGTGCGGCCATGTCGGGCTCAGCGCGGATTTCCTGTCTGGCTTGGTCAGGACGGAGGCCACACCCCGACCACCGTCCTCGGCCAGCGCATCGACGGGCGCGTCCGCATCATCGGTGCCCTGTCCTCGGAGCACGCAGGGATGCGACAGCATGTGTGTGACCTTGTGCGCCCGTTCCTTGGCGAGCATGCACCCTGGGCTCTCGAAGACCGCGACCTCCTGCACGGACGCTATGACCCCAGCCTCAACACCGACGACGCCGGGGACATCGACTCGAACCCGATGCAGATTCTGACCAAGGAGCTGCCGGGCCAGTGGCAGCCGGGGCCGGTGACGTGGGATGGCCGCAAGGACCCCATGCTCGCGCTGCTCAACAGCATGGCGGGCTCGAGCCCGGTGCTGCAGATCGACCCGATCCAGTGCGCCGGCCTGATCAAGGCGCTGGACGCCGGTTGGTACTACGCCATGGGCCCCGATGGCAAGATCCGCAAGGCCGATACCGCGAGCGGGTCGGCGCAGCCCAAGAAGCCGAACCACCCGCATGAGGACTACGGTGACGCCTTCTGCTACCTCGTGGCGGGCATGGCGCCCAGCAAGACGCCGCGCAGCACGAGCTGGCGCCCCGAACCGGCGCAGGGGATCGGCTTCGTGCCGACGGCCAAGCAGTCCTCGTGGCGCCCGCAGCGGGCTCGAGGGGTGGGGTTCAACCCCATGGCCCGATGAGCACCTACGTGGACGGCAAGCGCGCTTACTCCGTGTGGCCGGAGGTGATCCTGCTGCCGGTCGCGGCGCTGCTGCTGATCCCGTACATCGCCCTCGTGGCGTTCTCGCTCTACTGCAACGGAGACTTGCCGTGATCGAGCTGACCATCCTCGGCATCCTGGCCGCCGTGGTCCTGGTCGCGCTGCTCAGCCCGAAGCCGATCAAGCCCGACGAGCAGGCCAAGCTGGACTGGGAGGCGCGCACGCGCAAGCGCCTGAAGGACGATCACAAATGAAGGGGGCTCGGGTCATCCTGCCGGGTTCCACCGACGCGCCATTGCTGGCGCCGGCACCCCGCGAGGCGTCGCGGATGTCCGATCCCGACCCGTCCCGGCACGACGCCCGAGCCATCCTGAGCCTAGCATGAAGATCGCCCTTCCCTACGCCCCTC
>Ga0070690_100002229_pt1 | contig 10385 bp, 11 predicted proteins | sample KBSS33HmetaG_FD_64671 | JGI IMG/M metagenome (GOLD analysis project Ga0070690, IMG submission 64671) | Switchgrass rhizosphere microbial communities from Kellogg Biological Station, Michigan, USA - KBS S3-3H metaG | ecosystem: Host-associated > Plants > Roots > Rhizosphere ...
CACCGGCGCCCACCTCGGACGTCGCCGATGCGGCATGGTTTCTGCTATTCTGCCGGCGCAACCACTTTCAATTGCGTGGCGGCGTCCGGGTTGGAACTGTGTATGTCCAAGAGGTGATCGACCTTGATCAACCTGGCAAGACGGGTCCGGTGGACCCCGGTGCATGGGCCGCCGCGGGATTTAGTCAAGAATGACATGTTCTTGCTGTGGTGAGTCCGCGGTCGATGGATCTTACTGTGAGACTTGTAAAATCGGCTGTAAACCGATTACGCATGTACTGATTCAGCGGGGTTCGATGTGTCCGTTTATCGTTAGTCGTCCGCGGCCGGTTATCGAGCCTGGCCTCATATTCGAGTGGCGAGGTCGGACGCGATTGTGGAGTGTTCCGGGCGGTTAACGTAGCGTTCCACTTGCCGATCATGGTAAGTTTACCACGATCCGATGAAGCGCTGGTATCAAGCGAAGTTAGGCGAGCCGTGCCACGATGTGCTCTTGCCGCTCGTGAGCCAGCTGCTGAGCAACGAGTCCAACTTCCACTCGAAGAATATCGCCCGGGTTCGGGTCTACCGTGGGCTCTGGGATCAACAGGTCGGTAGCCGGCGGACTGCGCGCGGGTCCAATTCGATTTTTACCGGTGCACTCTCGGTGCTCTCGCGGCTTGGTATGGGCACCGCCCGGCTCAATGTCACGAAGGCGGTGTGCGACACGTTTAGCTCGCGGCTTTCGAAGGATCGGCCGATGCCGAGCTTCGTCACCGACGATTCGGATTGGGAACTTAAGAGCAAAGCCAAGAAATTTCGCCAATTTATCGTCGGCCAGATGCTCGAAACCGAGTTCGATGATCTATCGGCGCGCGCGCTTGACGATGGTACGCGCGTTGGATTTGGGTTCACCGCGATCGATAATTCAGGTGATTCGATTTTTGCCGAGCGCGTTCATCCGAATGACATCGTTTTCGATCGCCGTGAATGCACGTATGGTACGCCGCAGCAAGCGTTTCGTATTCGTCGTGTAGCGCGTGATTACGCTGCAGAATTATATCCCGATGAGTCTGATTATCTAATCCATCAAGCTCCATCATCGGTAGAGCGCCAGATCGATCAGTACATGCAGGATGGTCCGACGATCGGAAATCTTAGCGATTACGTGGATATTTGGTCGGCATGGCATCTACCATCAACGACCGAATCGGAAGATGGCCGCAAGGCGATCATCTGCGGTAGCCGAACGCTAGCTACCGAAGATTGGATGGAGCCGCGTTTCCCATGGTCGATGTTTCAGTTGCAGGATCCAGACGAAGGGATGTATCCAACTGGATTTGTAGATGATCTAATCGAGATGCAATACCGCGTTAACTGTATCATCCGAGATTTGCAGTTGAACCTCATGGCAACCGGCCGAGGCCACTACGTGGTTAACTCTGCAAATCGAATTCCAGTTGAGATGATGAACGCGATGCAGCCATTTGAGCTAGTCTATGATGGGCCTCCCGGAGCCGCTCCGCAGTGGACTGCACCACAACCGTTTAATATTGCACAGCTTAACGCGTGTAAGCAGTTCATTGACTGGATGTTTCAAATGACTGGCGTGTCGCAGGCCAATGCGGAATCGCGTTCTGCGCTAGGCGCCGGTGCGTCAGGTGTGGCCCTGGATACCCAATACGACATCGATAGCGATCGATTCCGTGGGCCACAGCGCAAGTACGCACGTTATCGATTGCACGCCGGTCAGGGATACCTCGATGCATCTCGTCGTGTCGCTCGGCTGCGACAGCAAACGAAAGGTGCCAAGCGATCGTGGGTGGCGACGACATGGAAAGGTCGCGATGCGATTCAACGGCTCGACTATAGCGCTGTCGAGCTTAAGGAAGGCACGTATCGGCTTGCTATTGAGGCGGTTGGATTCCTGCCGGATACTCGCGCCGGTAAGCTGAGCGCTGTGCAGCAGCTCGCGCAGGCCGGTGTTATCCCGCAGTGGATCGTGCCGATGTTGTTCGATGAGCCGGATCTCAGCGAAGCAAATCGAATTATTCTTGCTCCCATTAAGCTCGCGCTAAAGAAGATGGACATTCTTGTCGAACTCGATCAGGAACCTCCTATGCCGGAGCAGTACGACGATCTCGACATGGAACTCAAAATCACCAAGGCGTTCTATGCCTGGATCCGCTGTGAGAATGCTCCGGTTGAGATTCAGGCTAGGTTTACCGATTACCTCGCTAACCTAGTTGAGGCGATCAAGCTTTACCAGCCTCCGCAACCGCCACAGTTACCGATGTCACCAGCGGAGCCGCCGATGCCAGGCGGGATCCCGGCGATGCCGCAGGGACCAGTACCAGCACCGATGCCGATTGGAGCACCAGGACATGGGATTCTCAGTTGAAAGTGTAAGCGAAGCGCCAACTTCTGCCGATGGAGCGCCGATGGCGCTTCCTCATATGGAAATGGTCGGCAATCAGATTCCGACGACGGCCAGCACATCCGATGTCGTGATCGGTCAACAGATAGGAGCTCGGCAGCTCAAGGAATCGACGAAGAAGCTCCTCGCCGGGATGGCTCCGGTGGCGGCACCGCCCGTTATACCGGCAGCGGTGTCGGCGCCGGCCTCGACGCCCGCAGATACGGCTCCGGTGGTAGAGGCGCCATCCGCTCCGTCGGCAGCGACCACAGCTCCGTCGGCGATATCGACCACGACCACGGCGCAGGCGATTGCGGATGATGTCTCTGCTCGCGCGGCTCGAATCGCCGAGCATAACTCGCGGCTGCTCGCCGAGAATGAGAGCTTGAGGCGCTCTGCGGTGTCCGCCGATATTGTCGATCGGATCAGAGCGCAGGATGAACTCGATCGATTGTGGCTAACCGATCCCGTCAAGGCATACGAGAAGAAGATGGCCGCGCTACTCGGCGTGGCCGAAGATGCCCCCGACATTGCCACCCACCGGGGCTACTTCGAAGTTGACTTGACACATAAGAGAATTGGTGTTCCACTCACGGACGACTCCGACGCTGCAAGGAAAGCCGCCCGAACACTAGCTGCGATCCAGCTAGAGATGCGTGCGCGGAAAGCCGACGAGACGAAACCAACGCCACCGCAAGCACCGCAGGAAGATCCTGCGGAAAGGATCGTTGCGCAGCATATCTCGAATGCGAAGCTTAACGAAAAGTACCCGCTGATGTTCGCGCTAACCGAGCATGACTATGGCGTAAAGCCAGAACGCATGATTTGGGCGGAAATTAATCACCGGTTACAGATCGGACAGCTTGATCCGAAGATGACCGATGCGCAGTTGATCGATACGGTGGCTCCGGAAATCGAAGCTCGTTACGAGGCCCAATACCAAGCCCGCATGTCTAAGTACACTGCGGCAAAGCGTCCGAGCCAGGCACCTCAAATCGTAGTTGCACCACCCGAGGAGAAGAAGCCGGACCTGCCGAGCATAGTGGTCCCAACCCTCACGAATGCAACTGCGAGCGTCGCACCCGCAACGCCTCCAGCTCCACCGCCAAAGAAGACGGTAGAAACCTATAAGAGCGAACAGGAAAAGCGGCTAGCGATTATCAGAGCGCATACCGCGCAACGATAGCGTGGCTCGGGACCACGGAGTCCCATGGCAACTACGCATAATTTTCAGAACCAAGATGCCATCCTTAAGGATGTGTATGACGAGCGTACGATGCTTACGCAATCGTACCAAAAAAACCCTTTCTTTGCGATGGTCGATAAGCGTATCGGCGAAGAGGCCGGTGGGCGTCGATTCATCCAAGCGGTAGAGTTCGAGAACCCGGGCGGCGCTTCGGCTAACTATGGAAAGTCGCGTCTTAACGCGTCTATTTCGCAGTATGCGCCGTTCATTCTATCGAGCACCGATCAGCATCAATACGTTAGAGTTCAGCATAAGTTGATGTTGGCGACGCAGACGCGACCGGAAGCGTTTGTTGATGCGCTTGAGCAGTTCGATAACGCATTTAAGTCGCTTGGCCAGAAAGTCGGGCGCCGGATGTACCGGACGCTTGGTGGATCGCTTGGCCAGCTTGCGATTACCGATACTAACACGACGACGATTACCTTCGCAGATGACGCGTCGATCTTCTACCTGCAGATCGGAATGAAACTGCAGTTTGGATCCGACGATGGCATCACAATCCTGGATGGTGGGGATACGGTTACCGTGCTCACGATCGACCACGCCGCACGATCTGCCACGGTCGATCGAAATCTTAGCACGGCAATTGTAGGAATCGCCACCAATAGCTTCGTGTTCCAGGATGGCGATTTCGGCCTATGCTTGTCCGGTCTCGAGGACTGGCTTCCGGTCGATAACCGTGCATCGCGACTCGCGGCATCGTTCAATAACGTGACGCGGTCTACGGCAGGAACGCTACTCGGTGGCGTGTTCTTTGATGGCACCACGCGCGGATCGCTGGATGAGACGATCATCCTGATGAACGCCGAGATCGGAAATTTCAATGGCGAGGTTGATGTTTGCCTCACCAACCCGCGCCAGGTCGCGGATCTGATGCTCGTCAAGACGTCGAAGATCCGAATCGAAGCGTCGGTGACGGTGCGTCCGACCGACTCGGAGGGCAACGCGCTCACGATCGGGTTCCCGGCGTTCAAGGTGCTTGTAGGTGATAAGTCGGTTATCCTGATGTCTGACCGTTCGTGCCCATCGACGCGGCTCTATGAGTTGCAGATGAACACGTGGCGGCTCTGGTACACGGGCAAGTTAATCAACTGGCAGGGCGAGTTCTACGGTGAGCCGCGTATTAAGGCGTCTCGCGACACCGATGATGCCGAAGCTCAGTTGAGCTCGTACTGCAACCTCGGGTGCCGGGCGCCCTCGTACAACGGCGTGGCAAAGCTACGCGCATCGGCGGCATAATCATGGCGTCTCAACCCGTACCGCAATCGCATCCTCTCGAGGTCACTCGAGTTGAATCTCGGATGCTAATTTCGCACTTCACTGGCGGTGGGTCAGGTAACCCGACGTTCGGCACTGCGCAGGGCGCGCACGGACCGATATTGTCGATCACGCGCACAGGAACCGGTACGTATTCGGTGGTGTTTCGCGAGTTCTACCCAGCGCTCGATGCCGCACCGTCGTTCTCGTTCGTTGGCGCGCTTCCGTTTACCGGACGGTGCTCGGCTATCGACTACACCGTTGATCCGCCTACCGCAACATTTGTGTTCTCGGTGGGCGCATTCGAAACTGACCTCCCAACCACGACTCAGGTCTACGTGACATGGGTCGTCCGTAACTCTTCAAGGAACGCATAACCATGGCCGGACTTACCGAAGATCAACTCACCCGTATTGCGGGCTTTAATCAAGACGCACTCGATGCGCTTCGCCAGCAAGTTGGCGAAGGTGTCGATGCTGTAAGCGCTGCCGGCGCACTCGACATCACGAAGTACGTGACCGAGCTTACCGTAGCGAGCTCGCTTGCATTTACGTTGGCGGCTCCGACGGTCGCCGGTCAGCGCAAGCGAATCACGTGCGTGGCGGCGACCTCGACGCCGCTAGGTACGGTGACGATCTCGTCGCCGGATACGACCACTGGATTCGTGTGCCCGTCTACGGTCGTATTCACCGCTGTCGGTCAGACGCTCGAATTAATCGCGACCACTGGCCTCAAGTGGCGCATCGTCGGTGGCATGACCCGGCGATCCGGGATCCAGGTGCTCGTGCTCGGCACGACGCTCACCGCCGGCCTCGTCATGGCTCACACCTACGCGTGTAGTGTCACGAACACCGTGGATAGCACTGGATCTACGAAACAGCTACCCGATGGGCTGTTTCCTGGTGATCGCTGCATTATCACGTGTCCGACGGTATCCGGATCCCCGGTCGGATCGCTGGACTTCACGGGCGTCACGATTGCTAACGCAGCAGTTACGCACATGCAAGCGATCGGCGCCACGACCGACACCGCGACCCTCGAATGGAACGGCGCTGCGTGGCTAGCGGTGGTTGCCACCGGAATCACACTGGCATAATCGATGGCCGTAAAAACGACAGCCAGCGTTATCTCTACGATCCGGTTCCGTGGTGATTACTCGAACACCAAGCGATTCCCGGATACGAATATTATCGTTGAGATGCAGGCGTCGTTTGCCGAGTTATACCAGGCAATCGCTAAGGAAAACGAAGGATTCTTCGATATCTACAGTAGCGCCACGACGACGGCTAATGTCGATTTCGTGGCGTTGCCAGCGAACACCTGGCTTGTGCGAGCCGTCGATATTCTCGATAGCGGGCAGTTCTGCGAACTCGAGGCGATCGGCATCAAGGATCGTAACCGGTACCAATGCACACCGGCTCAACCGTGCGCGTATCGACTGACCGCGCGCGGCATCGATCTGTATCCGACACCGGATGCCGTGTACACGTTGCGCGTGCTCAACACGCCGAGCGCTCCGACGATGGGCGACACGTTCGATTTTTACAACGGGTGGGAGGAGTACGTGGTGTACGCCACACTCCTACGCCTATCGCTGAACGAAGAAGGCGACCGAGCGCCGTGGATTACCGAGCGGGATCGAGCGCGCGCCATCGCCATCACCGGGGCCAACGGTCGCCGGTCGCAGTCGCCGCAGCTGATTCCGCTCGACGACGACATGGGCTACTGGTCGGGGTATGGCTGGCCGTAGGCCATCGCCACCCCCACCGGTGCCCGTCCTCTCGGTGAGTTCCGCCGAGGATCCGCGACAGGTTCAACAGGCGGTTGCCCAGGTAGCCGCTGTTGCGATTCCGCGCGATCGGCTACGCGCGGATCTCGTGGTTGGATCGAACCACCTCCGGCATGGGCTGCGCCGGGCTGTCGAGGGCTTCTCGGTTACCCCGACCGTGGCGAATGCAAGTAGCGCGTACGCGCTTGACGAAACGAATCCACATCCTGAGCTCGAGGTCTGGATCACTGTGATCGGTGTTGCCCAGCCCCGTGCTCGCATTGAGGTATGGTAATGAGCGATATTGTACTACCTAATATGGGTCTTATTCAGTTCCAGGTTAATGGAGATAACAATACCTGGGGCGGTGGTATTAATACTAATTCTGCAGTGATCGACTCGCATAACCATACCGATGGACTCGGTCGCCGGGTGCCAAGCGCTGGAATTAATATCAACGATGATCTATCGTTTGGTACGTCGTTCGCACCAGTTAACCTTAACCGCGTACAATTCGATGCAATTACCGCGATTACCGATGGCGCACAGAATCAGTCTATTTTCGTCAACGTAGCCGATAGTGAGCTATACTGGCGTACGGCTCTTGGAAATAACGTACAGCTTACAGCTGGCAATAGTTTGAACGTATCAGCGTTCGTCGGTGGAATCGTTGGGGATTATACCGCGGTTGGTGCTGCCGAGGCGTTCGTTGATGCCGACAAGGCGTACACGTTTCGCGATGGCGATAATAAGCGAGCACGTGTCGATGCTGGCGGTGTGAAGCTCATCGAATTCGGAACCACCGAGACGATCGGCGTCACACTACAGGCTCCGACTGGATTGACGCTTAGCTATGCGATTACGATGCCGCTGGCGGTTCCGGCATCAACGAAGATCGTGCAGATGGATTCGAGTGGCGTGTTAACGGTTTCTAACATAATAGACGGAGTATTACATCATGGAGATGATGTAATTTCTATGTCTGCCGTTGGCGCTACTCAATTTTCTGGTAGCATGACACGAAGTACAGATGGAAGTGTAACATCAACATCATCTGCTGTTATGGGGTGGGCGCTTCCAATAAATGTTGGTATGCGCGTAAAGTCAGTAACCATAGCAGGATTTGGCGATGGTTCAATTGATCCAGTAATGGAGCTATTTAGGGCCACTACCACTGGGGATACTTTTATATATGCTACACTCTCAATAACTAACGCACCAGTTGGATGGAATGACTTTACTGCAACCGCAGGGAGTCCATCTGCTCTAGCATCCAACGAATGTATTTTCTTACGTATTGGTTGCGGTGCAGGTAGTTTTACTATAAATAATATTCGTATTTTATTTGATAGACCTTAATGAATATCTATCTCACATGAATGTACATATATTTGTCCAGAGCCAAAAGTTACGAATGCATCGCATCCGTAAATTATTGAACTTGATACAATTTCATCTATCAAATTAGATGAAATTATTTGCAATGTACCATTTCCAGAGCTTTCAGATCCTGCTCCGAATATAAAATTATTTCCAATAGCATCAGCCTCCCTAAGGCCAACTGAAAATTTAATACCAGGTTTGTCTATTGCAGTGACTCGTACTGCTGTAATATGAGTTCCAATTGGAACTGAAATTTGAGACTGAAAATCATTAAAAAATGCTATATTATTTAAAATTTTCACACCTGGTGTAAAAATTGGAATTTGTAAAGTTATTGTAGATGATGCATTAATTGAACTACACGGACACGGACCTATTTCTCCGTCGCTTGGTACCGGATCTGATGTCGATGGAATACATGATAGGGTTGGATCACAGGATAACTTCTGATGATGATATGATTCATGTGGTGCATCGACGCAGCCCACCAATATCCCCAACAAACACAGATACGTTTTCATAATGTGTTACCTTTTCTACCGAAATGATCGGCGTATGCATCCTGCGTAACGATGCTTGCTAACGCAACTTTTCCAGGATCACAAAATCTAACAGAAACAATGTTTTGTAATATTTAACCTGGGTCACGAGTTGTAAGGTGAGGTCAGTTGATGCGCACCGTGTCATGATTCACGCTGGATGGATGCGAAACACCGATGATATCCCCACCCTGGGCGGAATTTGCCGCCGGTCGAAATCTACAACCGATCGGCCTACCTTACGCGAAATGTCGGGCACGCCATGCTGCGCACCCCCACCGGCGCCTTTCCATCCGCCTCCGACGCGCAAAAGAGCGTTGCAATTAGCGGAACAGTTCCTATCGGGCGCCGAGGGTCAGCGCGAGGTCGGCCGCGACGGCTGCGAGGAGATGGCGCGGCGCATCATCGCCGATGCCGAGGAACGCGAAGCTCTCGCCGAGGCGTCGATTCCGTGAGCCAGCTCTACGATATCGACACCGACGCGTTCAGTGACGTTACCGACACTGGCATCGGGATCCCGCGGCGCAAGCCACGGCTCACCGCTTGGCAGTTGCAACTCGTGCGCGTCCAGCTCGAGAGCGGCGCCTGTCTTGCGGCGTTTGATGCCGGGATCCATCGGATCGTCGATGTCGAGGCGCCGATCACGCGGCGGGTGGCGCTTGTCGAAATCGAGCACGATGGCGCGGTTCCTGGCCTGCGAACGTAGTAGGATGCGCCATGCGCATCGTTTTGCTCGCACTTCTTCTATGTGGTTGCCCCGTGCAGGAGCCAGCGGCTCCGGCCCCAAAAACTGTCACGTGCTTCAATTTCTGCAACTCGAATCTTGAATGTGCATCAACTGATCGTCAATGTAGCTTTTGCTCATTCGGGCGTTGCTCGAGTATTAGCCCGCAGCTGCCGATTGATGCTTCACTGGGTGACTGAACATAAATCAGGCGTACGAATAATTAACGACATCTTATCGTGAATAACGTTGCCGTCGATATCGAATGATCCGCTTGGCGCGAGCGGATCGATTCCTGATTTTCGTAGCATGACCTGTTGAATCGCTTCAATCTGGCGACCGAGATCATCGATACGGTGACTAAGCTGAGCAACGCGCTCTTGTTCGATGCCGGCATCGTGTGCGCGACTCAGGGCTGATACCGCCCATGTACCCAGGCTACCGAGTAAGGCGAGGGCGCTGGCCGCTGCCAGCCGGCGCATACGGCGCTCGAAGCTGCGCCGCGTCGCGATCCATCGTCCAGTTGCATTTGCCTTGGCCGCGGTTTCGTCTCCTCGCAGAGCTACCCGGGCCAGCATCCAAAACGGCACGCTGGTTCCGGTGTGGAGGCCACACTGCTCGGCCAGCGTGGCCTCTTCGGTGGTGGGATTCTTGGTCAGGCATGCGACTAGCGATTCAGTCACGTCTACGATAAATACTTAAAATCGTTTACAAATGCAAGAACAATCTGCTAGTTTCCCCGACCATGACAGCTACCCTGATTGATGTAACGCCACTTGGAATTGATGGCTCCACGTTCACTTTCACCCGCCCGCAAGTGGCCCCGGGCGATAGACTCTACGCGATTATCGTGACTTCGACGCCGGCCACGTTGGCGCCTGGCGGTGGCGCGGAGTGGGTGGAGGTAGCAGGTGCCTCAGCGGACCAGCGCATCGCCGTGCTGGTGCGCACCATCGATGGTACAGAGCCATCGTTGCTTGCGATTCCGATGGATACGCTTGCAGTGGGCGGTAATGCCGGCGTCGTGCTCACGGTGCAAGGTGCCGGCGGCGGCACTCATCGGCTCGAGTTCGC
>Ga0070690_100002231_pt1 | contig 10379 bp, 12 predicted proteins | sample KBSS33HmetaG_FD_64671 | JGI IMG/M metagenome (GOLD analysis project Ga0070690, IMG submission 64671) | Switchgrass rhizosphere microbial communities from Kellogg Biological Station, Michigan, USA - KBS S3-3H metaG | ecosystem: Host-associated > Plants > Roots > Rhizosphere ...
AGACGGACGATTCATTTTGGGGAAAATCACAGTGTCTTGATAGTTGGCTTCATAGATTTTCAATAATAGAGCAGTACGAGGATGGAGTTTTAGAGAGATGTGAGATATGCGGTCAAGAGGAGTTCTTTCAGGTTCTAGACAACCGAATAGACAACGAACACTACCTCACATATCACGCAAGGCAGGCCCTAATGCCAAATCACCCACAATTTGCACATGAATATCAAAGATAAAATAGTAAAAAGCAACGTAACGCAGGGAAAAGAGGCTGTTGAGCGCATGCTTGCGGGTATGAAGGTCGCCACTAATCTTGTTATAAGGCCTACATACGGCCACGGGGGATGTAATGCAACGATAGAAAGCGAGTTTGAGCCATTTCATATGGTCGCCAATGACGCTTTTACTATGGTTGAGGCAATTCACGTTGAAGGTGCGGTTGAAAAAAGGGGTCTTAATATCCTCAAAGAGGTCGTAAAAAAGGCGAATAAGGATAGCAGAGATGGTCGCAAAACCACAGCAATTATAGCCGAGGAGATCCTTGAGCGTTCTATAAACTCTGGTATCCCGTATATGGAATTAAAGGCTAGACTTGATTCTTATATACCTATTATTGAAAAGGAAATAGATCAGCAAAAGAAAGAGATAACGCTTGAAGATGTACACAAAGTAGCTCGAATAGCGTCGGAATCAGAATCTATTGGAAAAATTATAGGGGAAATATATCAAAAAGTAGGTAAGGATGGGATTATTGACGTTCAGGGTTCGGGCACTTATGAGACATCGTATGACTTCATTGACGGTATTCGATTCGAAGATGCGGGATTCCTTTCTCCCTACATGGTTCATGATGAAGCCGCGGTAAAAGAAAAAAGGGCAGAGACAAAGGCTGTATACGAAAATCCCTATATCTTAGTAACCAAAAGGAAGATAAATCACATCAATGACATAAATCCCCTCCTAAAATCAATGGAGGCAGGTTCCAAGAAAGATTTGGTCATATTTACCGATGATATGGACTCTGGTGTGGCCTCAACACTCGTGGACGCCCACAAGGCACATGTATTCAATATTCTAATCATAAAAGCACCAATCTTGTGGAAAAACTGGGTATTTGAGGATTTTGCACGGGTTACAGGATCAACAATCGTAGAGGATGCCTCAGGAGTGAACTTCAAAAACCTTAAACTCTCTCATTTAGGTACCTGTGCAAAGATAACCACGGATAAGGATGAAACCACCATCATTGGAGGACAAGACCTATCTGGTCACGTAAGGCAACTCAGAGAAAAGGGGGATAATGATAGCCTCATAAGGCTTAAATGGCTCACTACCAAGTCCGCCGTACTTAAGATAGGCGCAAACAGTGAAAGTGAATTGAGCTACTTAAGGCTTAAGGCTGAGGATGGAGTGAATGCCTCAAGACTAGCTTTACTCGATGATGGGGGTGTAGTTGAGGGTGGTGGCGTGGCTCTAGCAAAGATAGAACTCGATTCTTCAAAGGTCGGACGGATAGTACACCACGCAATGTCTGCTCCTTACTTACAGATATGTAAGAATGCCAATGTAAATCCCGTTGTGAATAACTTCGGACCAGACGTGATTGACTCAGCCAAAGTGGTCAAAAACGCCGTGCGGAATGCCATAGGACTAGCCTCTACTATCCTTACCGCACCTATAGACATTGCATTACCGATAAAAACACCCGAGCAGATCGCATATGAAGCTTTAAAAGGTAAGGGAATGAGATTCTAATATGCCATTCTTCAAACATTGCGGTAGATGCGGTAAAAGGGCCTTATATGTAGCCAAACGTAGCTTCTTGGTGCCTAAGGTGGATAAGCGACCAATCGTCACCAATCAGGAGCTATGTGGTCGGTGCTACAGAAGGCTTGGAAGGGTAGTTAAATTAACATAATATGAAACAACTAGAACAAAAGGCAAAGGAGGATAATTTGATAATGTCTGTACTCAAGGTGTCTGAACTGGGACACACGGTAGCTTCCACTAATAAAGGTCCATTGGTATTGCGTCTACCGTACAGAGGATCGGCTAGGGACTACAGGTTTGTATTGGATGCCGTGCCCCTTGACGATAAGAAGAACAAGGAGCTTATTAAGCTATTCTATGGGGACAAGTAGTAATCCGGATTATAAAGGAGGCATGGACTCTAGCCTTAATATGGCCCTCGGTTACTTTAGTGAATGGAAATTGTGGTTTGACTGTAGTAGGGGACTGCATAGGTGGTCTGACTGGAATGCTTATGCGGGGCTACGTATATGTACTCATTGTCAATTAGAGATGCCTGAGTCTAAGAAAGGCGAGAAAAACTACAGAGATTATAACGAACACGCCAAGGCTCAGATCGATATGTATAAGAAGTTGATTAAAGTAGATGGCGACAATTAAACAAAAAATAGCATTTGACAACGTAGTGGAAAATGGTGGAAATGTGTCCAGAGCTATGATAGATGCACACTACTCGCCAGCTACCGCGAAAACACCTCAGAAATTGACTGAGAGCAAAGGGTGGCAAGAACTCATCGTTACTTTCCTTGATGACGAGAAGTTGGCAAAGAAACATGATCAACTTCTAAATGCCACAGCACTTGAACGAATGAGCTTCGATGAAGAAACGAGTGATGAAGTAATTGAGGAGGTAATAGGAAAGATGAGTGGATATGAATTACTTCACATAGTCGAGAACAAAGGTACCAATGGCGCAGTGTTAAGTAAGTACGCCTATGTTAAAGCTCCTGACAACGTAGCTCAAGACAAAGCATTAGATAAAGCTTACAAAATAAAAGGCACCTACGCCCCCGACAAATCAGTGAACGTGACTATGAATGTTACGGCAGATGAAAAGACCTTATCAATAGCAAAGAGATATGAAGAAGAAATCAAACAGGGTCTATAAAAGTATTTCTGTGGTAAATGTTGACAAACTTTTTGACGAATTAACCAGTGATTTAGGCGATATGCATAGGCACTCAGGTTGTCTTATTACTTACAAAGAATTAAAAGGAAAACTGGGTACTAGTATATTTCAACTAAATCCAAAGTATAAGATAAATTCTTTTGAAGGATTGAAAAGACAGATAAAGGGTTTATTTCCAGAATACATTCTGTGTACCAATAAACAATTAAGGGAATATGAATCATTGTTAAATAAGGTACCTACGGTCGCTCATATAAACCTGTATCCATTAAAAAAACCACAAGTCTATGTATTTGAAGGCTCTAAGTTTATTATAAAAGATGCTACTCGACCAAATCAGCGTCCACGCATGGATAAGAAATAATGCTATCAAAACCGAGAACGGAAGTCCTTTAGACTTTCATACTCATCGGTTTCTGTTCGACATATACGCCGATAGGTCTAACTTTATTTGTTCTACAAAGGCCGCGCAGATAGGCTTCACTACATACGAAATTCTTAAGTCATTGCATGAGGCAAAGAATGAAAAGGGACCACATGGAGAAGCTTGTGACATCATATACGTTCTACCTACTGCCGATGACGTGAAGCAATTCTCAGGAGGAAAGACGAATAGGATGATAGACAATAATCCTATCTTGCAGGAGTGGACCGCTGATAAGGACTCTATCGAGCAGAAGAAGGTGGGAGAAGCGACTATATACTACCGTGGTTCGTGGACAGAACGTACAGCTCTCATGATCTCCGCACGCAAGCTAATCGTGGACGAATTGGATAGGTGTAAGCCTTCAATCGTCGAACAATACGACTCACGTCTCCAACATGTTACCAATCCTAAGAAGGCTTTCTTCTCTAACCCTACAATCCCTGACTTCGGTATAGATAAGTATTTCAAGTTGTCAGATCAGAAGGCTTGGAACGTCACACACTCGTGTGGCTCCAGATTCGTAATGGACGAAAGTTGTATTGACTTTGAGCAGGAAGTATATCGTTGTCCTGATTGTAAGAGGGAGATAACGGATGAAGAGAGACGTATGGGTGAATGGTATAACAAGGATGGGATTAAATGGGACGGCTCTATCGTTGGACCGTATGAATGGTCCGGATGGTGGATCCCTCTGTGGATAAACCCTATGTTCTCTGCAAAGAAGATTGCTGCATATAAACGCAATAAGACTCCTGAATACTTTGCTAACTTCGTGGCCGGTAAAGCCTACGTGAACCCAAATGATGCTCTTAATCAGAATACATTGGAGAGTAACCTGTCAAGCGATGTGAACACGCAGGAGGGTAGGACCATCATTGGACTCGATACTGGTCACAACCTCCATTACACACTCATGAATAAACAGGGAATATTCTTTCATGGGTACTGTCCATCGGTCGCAGAGATGCCCGTAGATAAGCAAGCGGGGTATGATCCCTATTCTCATATAGAGAAGCTGTTGGAGGACTTCAAGAACTCAATTCTCATAGCAGACCAAGGAGGTGATCTCATCGGTATACGTAAACTACAGGCCAAGTACAAAGGCCGAGTATTCCTATGTTGGTTCGTCAAGGAGACAAAGAATAAGGAACTCATCAGATGGGGAGAGAATGAGGAATACGGAAAGGTACTTGTGGACAGGAATAGGGTCGCACAGTTGGCAGTAGACCAATTCAATGAAGTACGTCTCATAATCAACGGTACTAAGGAAGACTGGCAACCCTTCTTCAATCATTGTCTCAATATCTACCGTGTTAAGGAGATTACCGATGAGAACGAACCTACGTATGGGTGGAGGTGGGTGTGGAAAAGGAAAGGACCCGATCACTGGTTCATGTCCATGCTATATGGGTTAGTGGGTATGGATAGATTCGCAGAGTCTCTGGCCACAATAGTGTCGTCCAAGGACAAGTTTATGGCTGGTGTACCAGTGGGGAGTACACAGTCGGGTGCTATTCCTGCCGCTAGGATTATTAGAAACGGCTCTTATAAAGTAGACTTCTAATGCCTACCAAAGACCAAATCACAGTGTTCTTGAGTCCAGAGGAAGCTACCCTATTCGTCGAGTTTCAGAAGCGATTTACCTTTATGAAACTCATGGAGAGTCTGGGCGCATTCTCCGTAAAGTCAGGATCAGTGACAATCCACTTCGACAATCTGGGAAAGATAGCTAGTGTGGACAAGCAGGAGCATTATAAGTTAGTTTAAATAATATGAAGATAGAGTTTCATTGGATAAGGTACGGTTTAGTATTTGGGTTTTTAGAAGAAAGGAATAGCTCTGTGATTTATCTCGGACTTTTCTGTATAGTTATACTCAACTAATATGTCTATATCATACGAATTAGCGAAGAAGTTGAAGGAGGCAGGGTTTTCACAAGACATGGACGTCGGAGATATGTTCTATGACGATGAGAAATGTCCTACCCTTAACTCGTATGTTGAGGAAGCTGGTGAGGAGTTTGTCGTCCAGTCTAAGAATCCTATAAAGATTCCAACCCTCTCCGAGCTTATAGAGGCGTGTGGAAAGGAGCTATTACTTATTAAGCATGTATTCGATGGAGGTCTAGATGGAAAAGAAGAGCTTTGGTGGGCGGAAGCAAAAAACGACGGAATGGCAGGGGTGAATCCAGAAGAGTCTGTTGCATATCTATGGCTTGCATTGCAAAAGAGAAAGTAGTATAGTATGTCCACAGTTAAATAAACGTCGGTAAAGGCCTTCGGGCCGAGACTCAACTCAACACAGAGCGTCACCAGAAATGGTGGCGCTTTTTGCATTTATGAACGAAGATTCTTTTGTAAAAAACATTGCAGGCGTCACTGACCTCATCCAGAGTGGGGATAACAAGGTCCGTACCAAAGACGGGGGTGATGAAGGCGTTACTGGTGAATATCAGGACGTACTCGACCTTCCTATGTCAGATGAGGAGCTTTTGGAGCTTCGTGACGAGTATGAAGGGAAGAGCAATAAATACCTCCCTAAGATAAAGGCTAGGCAGGATAAGAACAAAATCTACTACAAGGGTATGCAGAGGAGCTCCAATGGGGAGCCTGATAGGGTTGTATCTTCAAATCTCCTATTCGAATCCGAGGAAACGTTCATTCCACAGGCCCTTTCAAAGAATCCCGAGCCTGTAGTGTGGTCGGATAACACGGAAGAGGGTAAAGCGGCGTCAAACGACGTCAAAACCATGCTCCAATACCACGCTGACATACTTTGTCTGCGAAAGAAGCTGGGGGTAATGGTTAGGCACTGGTCAATCTATTTCATAGGAGTGGTTAAACATGGGTGGGACAGTAAGACCGTGAATGGTAAGGAGGTTGGAGATATCAAGACAGAAATCAGGAAACCTCAGAATTTTGTACTTGATCCAAATGGCTACATAGATGAGTACGGTAACTTCGTGGGTGAATTCGTGGGTGAACGTATAGAGTCGTCGGCCAAGACTCTTATGGACCTGTTCCCTAAGCACAAGGCTTATATTTTGATAAAAGCGGCTGGAAAACTAGGTACATCAGTTACAAGGACTGAATGGTGGACTGATGACTATTGTTTCACTACATTCCAAGACAAGGTGCTCGATAAGCATAAGAATCAGTTTTTCAACTACGGGACGGAGGAGAAAAGAGACGAAGAGGGACTTGTCACACAAACCGCTACTCCTGCAGTAAACCATTTCGCGGCTCCTAAGATGCCCTATACCTTCCTCTCAGTCTTCTCCCTACAGGAACAGCCCCACGATATAACGAACCTCATAGAGCAGAACATATCCAATCAGGACCGAATTAACGACAGAGACGATCAGATATCAAAGAATCTTAGAAATGGAAACAACTCAATAGCCCTTTCTGGCTTGTCATTCACGGTAGAGACAGCCGAACAGGCCGCACGTGCATTAGAGGACGGTGACCCTGTGCTCGTACCAGACGGACAGGTAGAGAATGCAATCAAACGCTTGCCAGCCAATGATATCCCAGCAGGTGTATTTACGGCTCAACAGGAGGATAAAAACACCCTTAGAGGGGTATTCGGTGTACAAGGTCTTGCCCCTAGCTCTGATAACAAGGCGGAAACTGCCCGTGGACAGATACTAGACCAGTCACATGACTCATCTCGAATTGGTGGCGGTATCGGGGATGCCTTGGAGCAAGTAGCAGACAACATATTCAACTGGTGGTTACAGCTCTATTGCGTGTTCTACGATGAACCGCATTACGGAGCAATCATGGGAAATGGCCGTGCTGTTGAGTACGTTCAGATAATCAACACGAACCTTACTCGTAAGTTTGTTGTGTCAGTCTCTCCAAACTCAATGTCCCCGAAGGACGAGATAAGCGAACAGAATCTAGCCGTTGACTTAGCGAACTCGGGATGGTTGGACCCTATAAACCTATTCAAAAAGCTCAATTATCCAGACCCACTGGAGACAGCAAAGATGGTGTCTCTCTGGAAGATTAATCCAGCTCAATATGCCCTTACATTCTTCCCAGAGGCGGGAGCACAGCCTGCGGCAGGAGGAATGGGGAATCCACCCAACATGGTTCCTCCACCTCAGACAGCGGATGAGAGCCTAGCTGCACCGCCAGCAAGCCCAGCTCTTAGCCAAGTACCACTAGAGACAGCAGCTGCACCGGTTTAATAAAAACAATATGCCATTAACAAATAAAGGAAAAGTAATAGAGAAAGCGATGGAAAGGGAGTATGGGGACAAGAAGGGAAAGTCAGTCTTCTATGCCTCTAAGAATAAAGGAACGATCAAGGGAGTGGAGAAGAAGTCGTCTTGTGAGAGTGCTCTGGAAAAGATGAAGAAATAGTCGGTTTGTCCGTTTCTCGGGTCGTGGACGCCATAAATAAGACCCTGCAGTAAACATTAAACATAATAAGGCTTTCTAGGTTGAGCCTGAATCAATCCGACATAAATATTATGCCAAATGAAGTAGATCAGTTTTTAGACGATGTGTCAGGAAAGAAGGAAGACCCTTTTAAATCCGAATCGTCAGACCCATTTGAAAAGACAGCAGAAGTGAAGTCTGAGCCAGAAGCCGAAGTGAAAGAGGAGAAACCTCTCCCATTCCACAAAGACCCTAAAGTTCAGAAGTTCATAGAAAAGGAGGTTGCTAAGAAGTTGGCCGAAATAAAGCCAACTTCCACCCAACAGGAAGTAAAGGACGAAATAGAGGAGGTTCTTATCCGAGTCATCGGAAACGATACTCCTGAAAAGGTCCAAGCCGTGAAGGATATGAAGCGAGTACTTTCCGGTCTAGAAGAGAAGGGGGCGCAGAAGGCGATCTCTACATTGAAAAAACAAGAAGAGGATGAAAGGGAAGCAGAGCGACAGGCTCTAGACGTTCTCAGTTCAGGTCTGGAAAGCATAGAAGAAAGCTTTGGGATAGACATAACGTCAAATGCCCCAGCAGCAAAAAAGACCAGAAACGAGTTCATTGAGCTTGTGAAGCGCATGTCACCCAAGGGACCGGATGGACAAATAGTCCAATTCCCAGACCTATTGGAGACGTGGAGTGTCTTTCAGGACATGAATAAGTCCAAGTCAGCACCATCTCGTGCAAAGGATTTGGCATCACGCGGAATGGCACGCTCTAGCGATGCTTCAATTGCACCCTCTACAGGCGACAAGTCATGGAATGCGGTGGACAAGATGTTCAGCAAATTATCCAACTAATTTATCAGTTAAAAACATTATAAATGCAGCCAACAATTAACATTCAGACGACGACGAACCAGTATCTCGCCCCAGCGTGGGTTGATCAGGTTCTACGAGATAACTTCTTCTTCGGAGAAGTGCTCGGAAACACGGAGAAGTGGGATGGTTCACAGATGCTCTTCCCTATCAAATATCAGAAGGGAGTAGCCTCAGTGGCATTCAACGGATTCGATCAGCTTCCTACGTCTCAGCAGCCAGTCTCAGTGAACATGACGTTCTATGCGACATTCGTTGCGACTAACGTAGCGCTTGCGGGTTCGGACCTATCTATCAACAAGACCCCTATGCAGAGACTCAATCTCATGAAGACCATGATGAAGTCTCGTGCACAGGACGGAGCAGACGACATCGGTAACTTCTTTCAGGGTGACGGTACGTCATTCGGAGGTAAGGCACCGGCTGGACTCGGCAATATCGTTGATGACGGTACAACCGCTTCGACATACGGTGGTCTCTCTCGTGCTACTTACACTGGCCTCAACGCCACAGTAACGGCATCAGGCGGAACCATCTCTCTCTTGAAAGTTCGACAGCTCTCTAACTCCATCACGGACGGACGAGTAGCCCCTACTTTCGCTATTACGGACTACACCACATGGGCGTACTTCGAACAGCTCCTTCAGCCATTCCAGCGCAATACATACTCTGATTTCCAGAACATGGACGCAGGAACTGGTTACAAGGCAAAGGGAATGATCTGGGACGGTCTTACTATCTACAAGGATAAGAAGATTCTCACAGGTACTTTCTACCTCTTGAACATGGACTATCTCAAGTTCTACGGTCTCAACTGGTGGGAGGGTGAAGCTGTCTCTCTTGAAGACAAGCAAATCAAGGGAAACATCTACTCTTACAATCCTGCTAACGCTACAAAGGCATTCACATGGACGAACTGGATCAAGGCTTATAACCAAGGTGCAGTAAACGGATTCATGATCATGGGTGGACAGCTTATCTGTACGGATCCATTCCGCAACGGAAAGCTTACAGGCATCACTGGAGTTTAATCACTAATTGACCGTAAAAGGAATACGCGAAAGCAAAAATCTCACGGCACCTAAACAATTATGGCAACAGGAAAACAGTCTCCGCAATCAAGCCTCCCACCGCTTTCATTGAAGACTATAAACACAACGACGTGGGGATCAACTGCGAACACTTGTACGATAACGGACGCATATGTTCATACGAACTCGTCTCCAATTATCTGGGTTACTGGAACAACACCAGCTAACGGTCGCTGGTCATGGACTTGTACTCAGGGAGTGATCACCATCACTTCGACAGATGCAGAAAGCTCATCATTACCAATCAGCTATATCGTCCTCTAATATGAAAACCTCAATAAAGATACTCATAGCAGTCGTCATAGCGTTGGTGGTCGGTGCGGCTGTTGAATACTTCGTCACCCAAGAACCGGTAAATACTCTGGCTATCAGCCCAGTCGGTACTATCGGTACATCGGGTAAATACTATTCACAGACTTTGTCTCTCGCAACTGCTGCAGGCACCACAACATCTATGTTCAATAACAGCGGGGTTGACTTCGCTGCCAGAGCAGTAGATGTCATGTGTCAGACAGTGGGAACAAGCAAGACTGCATACAGTGGAGCCGGATTAGCTGCTGTTGTATTCAAAATGGCTACTTCTAGCACAAATACCGTAACTGGAAACGTGCCAGATATAAACACTAACTATCTCGCAAATATCACAATCGGCACATCTACCGTGGATAG
>Ga0070690_100002236_pt1 | contig 10372 bp, 16 predicted proteins | sample KBSS33HmetaG_FD_64671 | JGI IMG/M metagenome (GOLD analysis project Ga0070690, IMG submission 64671) | Switchgrass rhizosphere microbial communities from Kellogg Biological Station, Michigan, USA - KBS S3-3H metaG | ecosystem: Host-associated > Plants > Roots > Rhizosphere ...
TCGTTGCAGCCGACGAGCGATTTAAGGATTGCGCATGCTGCGCACGCGCTTCTATTTGACTCGCTCGCAGCTGAACTTGGGCGTTAGGCGGATCTGGAGTGACTCTGACAAGATGCGTTTGAAGTCGGATCATCATGGCAGGAGCGGCCGTTACTTAGCTCGCCGGCTGTTTCCATTGGCCGCATCATGGGCCACGCATTGGCGAAGAAGTGAGCCTACCGCGCGGCCTCGACAGCGCCGGCACCGTGAGTTGGGTTGCTCAGCAACGGGCCGCCTGCCGCGGGACGCTCCGCGTCCTGACGGACCACATGCCGGTAGTCTCCCTTGATGGGTCGCCGCAGTACCACTCGCCCATCATTGGTGTGCAGTGTGTACACCCGTAGTCGTCCGCGGCTCGAATACCGGCTCTTCCCAATGAGACTCGCGTCGGCACTTCTCGTCATCGCGATCGCGCGATCGGCCCGCGGCCAAGCCGAAGTTGTCAAACCGGGCGCGCCACTGCCGTCGGAATGCAATCCACGGGCAGGAACGATGACCCTGGATTCGAGTGCCGCCGATCGTGGCACTCGTGGCGTCATCGTCGGCAGGATAGTCGACGATCACTGGCGACCGATTGTTGCCGCGTTGGTTCGACTCGTGTCCGATACCGGTCGCCGTGCGTCCACAAGCGATTCAGGCCTGTTTCGCTTGACCGATCTCGCGATCGGACCGTCGCAACTCGAGGTGCGCGGCATCGGCCGCGTACGACTCGTCGGCGATCTCCATGTGCGCGCTGGTGTAGCTCAGTACGTCACTGTTATGCTCCGCACGGCGAGGCTTGATGATCCCTGCCCGCCATGAGAGCCGGCGCCATCGTCGCTCTAGATTTGTCGAGAGTGGACTCGAATAGCTCTCGACCATCCGCCTAACAGGCGTTGCAGCTGACGGGCGCGAGATCTAAGGAAGTCATTGTGGTTAAGCGCCTATTCCGATCTTCTGATCGTAAACCTCAACGCGCATATTGGGCCGACCGCCCGCAGCTGAACTGGGGCGTTAGGCGGATACACGGATCGTGGTCAGGCCAACTAAGGAGGACGTATGCTGTTCACCCGGATCGCACCGATCGTTGCCTTCGCGACTCTTGCCGACGCACCACGTCAGACGCCGATCCTGACCATTGCAGTGAGCAGCGATCCGGTTTCAGCTTCTGCTCCACTCCGGATCATCGCCAGCTCCGGCACAATCACGAGTGCGGGACAATCATACCGGGCCGCGGCGGATACTCTACGCGTCACGGGATCCGCGGAACTCACTTCGCACGATCCAATCGTTGTTGCCACCTTCCTCGCCGACGCACCCGGAGGTCGAGTGAGCGTCGAGGTCCGTGAGGATGGAACGCGGCAGGCATTGGGCGTTGGTGGGGCGGTTGTCGTCATCCGCACGCCGGTAGGCGCGCAGCTTCAGGCGATGGCGATCCCCACCGAGTTGCAGCGCAAGCCGTAGTCGCGCGATCCGCCTAACACTTGCAGTTGACAAGCGAGCTATGGAAGCACCGCCCGCGGCGCTGCGAATTTTATGAATTCGCTTGCAGCTGAACGTGGGCGTTAGCTCGCTATGACGTTGTTGCAAACCAGGCAACGAATTGGAGGTAACATGGTCCGGGACATGCCGCACCGCTCGTCGTCGTCCTCGGAGCCGATGCTCGACATCGTTTGGCGTGCCGCAGCGCAGCGAGTTCCGGTTCCCGGTGTTATCGCCTGCATCGCTTGCGGTTTGGCCGGAGCGATCTCCTTGGCGGTGGCCGATCATCTTCGGCCGATTGCCGCCGCGTGCGTCATCCTCGCTGCGTTCGGGGCCTATGCCGCCGTCGTGCAACGTGGGATCGGCGGTACCTGGCTAGGCCCGAGCGCACAGCGCGTCCTTGCGACCGTCTTTGCCACCGTTGCAGTGCTGGCGGGCCTGGCGACTGGGTTGCTGCTACTCGCCGCAATCTTTGGGGGCAGCATCGAAGTAATGCGCCGCTAGGGTTCGTTTCCCGGCGCCGCTTACTCGGGCGTTAGGTGGCTCCGGGCTGATGTGATGGAAGTAATTGCGAGGGCCGGCGACATGCGTGTGCGCTCGTCTTCTTTACTGGTACCAATCGCCGCCTGGGGCGCGCTTCTGAGCGCGCTTTGTGCGTCGCTCTATCTCGCCACCGTGCCAACCTACGAATCAGCGTCCGTAGACGTCAGTACAGGCGCATCGGCGAGTCAGCCTGCTGTTCTCCGCGGGTCGGCCACACTGGCGTCGGTGAATGGTCCCATCGTCTTCGTCTGGTTTGCCTTCTGTGTCATCGCCGCTGCGCTGCCGCTCGCCTTTCGGCGGACCTACTTCGCTCGGGGTGCCGCCATTCTCAGTGCAACGTTGCTTCTCTCGTTCGTCGTGTTGGGCCTCGCTAGCATTGGGGCCATGTACCTCCCTGCAGCTGCCTTCGCGTCGCTCGCCGCCCTTGTGACCCCATCATCGCGACCAGCCACCTAACGTGCGTTGCAACCTGACGGCCACTCTAAGCATTGCGGTTGAGCGCCTATTGAGATCTTCTCATCGCTAACACTCGGCCGCATATTGGGCCGACCGCCCGCAGCTAAACTGGGGCGTAGGCAGACGAACAATGCGCGCGGTCGTCGGCATCGTCGTCGACAAGGAGGCTGCCTTGAGTGACACATCCCCTCGGTCACGTATCATCGTCGGCGCCACGAGCCTCATCGTCGGCCCGGCGCTCATGAGTATCGGTGACCTTTTCCACCCGGCTGAGAGCATGGACGCATCGGCGCAGGTCGCGATCGTCGCGGCGGCACCCTTGCGCTGGTACAGTGCTCATCTCCTGCTGCTGATTGGAATGCTCCTCATCGTCCCGGGCGTTCTCACGTTGACGAGGCTGGCGAGCGAGCGCCGCCCAGTAGCCGGATATATCGCCCGCCTGCTCATGCTTCCGTCGCTCGCTGCCTTTTCGGCGGTCATGGTGTTCGAAATGGTGCTCGGGCGGTTTCTCTCCAAGGGTGCCGAGGTGCGGTCCGCTATCACGTTGTTCGAGGCCTTTCAGTCGAGCGAGGTTTTCCTCGTGCTCGTGCCCGGTCTTCTTGCCTTCTTCGTCGGAACCGCGTTCTTTGTGGTGTCGCTGGCGTCGCGCGGAGACCCGTTCCGCTGGCCGGCGCTCACGTTCGCCGTCGGCGCGGCGCTGATCCTGATCGAGATTGCCTCCGCGCAGGTTCTGTTCAGCAAAGTTGGCAATGTGGTCATCTTCTTCGCGTCGACGACGTTCGCGTGGCGCCTGCTGCGGCGTGGGCGGCCGATCGCGAGCTGACGGCGGCACTAGCTGCCGGAGTGGCTCGTGGCCGACGCCGGCTCTTCTGGCGGGGCGCGCCACGGCGAACACGCGGCCGCGAGTCGCTCCGGATTGGCCGATTGGCCACGCAACTCGCCTCGGCGCCACTTGCCGCGACACATCACCACCGCCCGCTGCCTAACGATCGTTGCAGCTGCCAAGGGAGCTGCGGGTGGCGCCGCGCTTCGCGCGGCACTCTTATCTGGATCCCTTGCAGCTGAACTGGGGCGTTAGATGACCACACAGTTCAGTTTGAGGCCGGAATGCGAAGGTTGATGTTCCTGGCGGCAGGGACGATCGGCGTCATCGGCTGCGGGTGTAGAGATGTCGCGCTCAATCGCGTCTCCCCGGCTGAGCTCACGCTTACGATCGGACAATCGGCAACGCTGGCGTATTCAACAGGTGGTGGCTGTCGGTCGGGGGACGGGTTCACGAGTGTCGATTTGCACGCAGCGCCGACCATTTGGCACTCGTCAGATACTCTTGTCGTGACGGTCGATACACTCACGGGTCGCGTCACCGGTCGGAGTCCGGGTGAGGCGTCCGTGTATTCAGGAGGCGGGAGCTCGGCCGCCATCCATGTCCACTAGGCAGGATTCACTCGAGTCGATCTGCCGCGCGCGGCGTAGCCGCCCGCTCTTATTTTACTCCTTGCAGCTGAACGTGGGCGTCAGATAGCCACACGCATCTCATCGAAGCAATCGTGAGACAGCAAAGAGAGATTCCCGCCGATGAGTGGCAGTATCGCGAGCGATCGTCCAACGAAATTCGGACGATACTGCTCGAACTCGCACTCGAGTTCGTCCGTGGAGTGCGCGCCTGCCCCGGTATTGCTCGCATTGGGCTTATCGGCTCGGTGGTAACGCCCAAGCCCCGGCCGAAGGATATCGACCTTCTCGTGAGTGCAACTCCTGACCTTGAGATGCCTCGGCTCGCGAAGCTCGGTCGCCACCTCAAGGGCAGCGCCCAAGCCCGGTTGACTTCGGGCGCCGATGTCTTCTTAGCCGATCCGAGCGGCCGCTACCTCGGCCGCATCTGTCACTATCGTGAGTGTCATCCGCGTGTGCTCTGTCGCGCGCGGCGCTGCGGGGCGGTGCCGCACCTCGCCGACGATCTCGACGTGGTCTCGATCTCAACGGATCTCATCGCCACGCCGCCGATCGAGCTCTGGCCAGAAGTTATCGTCCGCGTCGACGTGCCCGACGACGTTGAGCAGCTACTCCTCGCTCCACTCCGGTCCGAGGGCGCCCCACTCTGAGTCTTACTCCAGGCTAGCTAACGATCGTTGAAGGTGACGGGCGATCTGTGGATTGCGTCGCCTTCGGCGCGCGCTTTTATTGACTCGCCCGCACTTCAACTCGGGCGTTAGGTGGACCCGAGCATTTGCGGTGAGGAGGTTTCATGATTCGGCTAACTGAGCTATGCGCGTGTGGTCTTGTTCTCCTTTCCTCGGCGGACTCCGCGCAAAGACACGCTGCTAGTACTGCGTCGTTCGCCGCGCCGGAAATCATCATCTTTCACGGCGGCTCCCTCGCGAAACCGATAGTCGTCGCATCATGGACGGAGAATCACACGCTTCTGTTGAGCAGCGAGCCACACGAACCGATGACCCCGGGTAATCCCTCTTCACGTCCTCGGCCGGTGATCAAGCTCGCTTTGTTTTGGGGTACACAATGGAGGGTATACGTGGAATCGCCGTCGCGCCTCGCGACTTTGACTCCGGCGCAAGCGAATCAAACCGGCGAATACCTTCCGGCGGTTCCGGGAGCGCGGGCGCGAATCCGTGTCGGCACAATCGACGGACCTGTGTCTGATTCTGGCCTCGCTGTGTTGCGACGACACCGGATCCCGGTCCGAATCGATTGAGGCGGTAGGATCTCGAGGGTCCATCTAGCGATCGTTGAGCTGACGAACGATCCGCGGATTGCGCGCGCTTCGCGCGCGCTTCTATTTGATTCGTTCGCAGCTTAGCTCGGCTTAGCTGGCCCTGCGGTTCGACTTGAAGGAGGGTCTCTCATGGACATTGCCGCTGAGCTCACCCTTCGTATCGCGCGCTTTATCCAAATGACGGCAGACCCGCCGGCATCCCCAGCGAGGTGGCTGTTTGTGCCGGAATTCGAGCATGCGCGCTGGGCGACCGCGGGCGAGTTGCTCGCGAACGCGCCAAAACCACTAATCGTGGCTCCGCTGCCTGATGGGGGGTTTCTGGGTACGTGGTTCGTCGGCGCCTTGACCGGAGTACATCGCGAACGCGCCGAACATCAACTCGAGAATCAGCAAGCCTTCTTTCACGCGCGTATCGCCCATCTCGGCTTGAAGGATTCGGATGCGATCGTGTTCGATAGCGGAGCGGACGAAACGCTGATCCCGGTCGCGGATTTTCGGCGCTGGTTACGCGACTACGCTGTTTGCGCCGGGTCGACCCTTGATGCGCGCGCGTCGACCCCCCACAGTGCCGCACTCGTCGTGCGCCGGCCTGATGGTCAGTGGTCGCCGGGGGCGGCGTGCGAGCCACGCTCCCCAGCCAGCTAACGTGCGTTGCAACTGAACTGGGGCGTGAGGCCGCAACCCTGTTTCCTCGACACAGCCATGCCACTTGCGCGGCAATTGATCGCTTTGCTGTCTGTGTCAGTTCTCGCCTGTGGCGACCGTGCCGCTAACGCCCGCGCCACCACACTGGCAGCATCTGCGGCGGATAGCGTTCTTGCCGCGGAGGGAAGGACCGTACTCGCCGATACGAGCAGTGCGGCCTACAGGGAGCTCAACCTGATGTCCGCCCCGATTCATACACTGGAGCTGGCGGCGCGGACGTCGGACACACTTCGGTGGACCAGCCAGGCTGATAGCTGTGGACTACTTGTCGTCTCGCGGCGCGTGCCGGTGCGAGCCTCCACACCAACGGACAATGCGTTTCTCGTTGCCGAGTGGTTTGGATCTACCGGATTTGGCGAGGTATGGGATATTGCCCCGGCGCCCAAATGGGACTGGATTGCCTATGGCCAGGCTCGACGTATCGGCGCAGATCGTGATCTTGACACGGCGGCGGCAGAAACAAAGACGACACGCGCCGAGCTCTTGCTGCACATCATTCACTCCGCCGACGGCGGCAGGTACTTAGCCGTTCCCGTCATCGAGTCACTCATCGACCCGTGCGCCGGCGACGCGTGTTCATTAGATGCGGGCTCACCACTCCTGGGCGGTAGGAGAGTCGGCTGGAGTAAGGATGGTAGCGTCGCTCTGGTCTCATATATTGAGGGCACCGGAGCAGACGAGTGATCCTCATCGTCGGCGGAAGCGGAACGCTCGGGAAAATACTCGCGTCGCGGCTGCTCGGCGCGGGGCACGCCGTGCGCGTCATGTCGCGGACGCCGAGCAAAGTCGCTGCAGTCCGGGCCGAAGGCGCCGACGTCGTCAAAGGAGATCTCCTCGATCCCGATTCGCTCGTCCGTGCTTGTCAGGGAGCAGACGTGGTCGTCACGGCCGCGCACTCGATCCTCGGGCGGGGCCCCAATGCTTCGGCTCACGTCGATGGTGCCGGGCAATGCCGACTGATCGACGCCGCCAAAGCAGGCGGCGTACGCCGTTTCGTCTACGTCTCCGTTCATGAACCGGATCCGGCGTATCGGCGGGTTCCATTCTTCCGGATCAAGCACGGCGTCGAACAGTATCTCCACAAGAGCGGACTCGCTTGGACAATACTTCGGCCGACAGCGTTCATGGATCTGCACGCGCATGTCCTCATCGGTGAGCCGATCATCAAGAAGGGCAAGGTCGTGCTGTTCGGTCGCGGTGCGCAGCCGCGGAATTTCGTCGCGGCGTCGGACGTGGCCGAGATTGCCTTTCATTCGCTGACGGAACCGTCGTTCGTCGGTCAGACTATCGACATCGGCGGCCCAGAGAACCTCTCCAGCAACGAGGTCGTTGGTATCTACGAGCACAGGACTGGTCGGCGCGCGCAAGTCACGCATGCTCCGATTGTCCTGCCGAGGGTGATGTCCGTGCTCTTGCGGCCCTTGCATCCAGGGCTCAGTCAGATAATGCAGACCGCGGTCCTGGCTGAGACGGTCAACCAGGCGTTCGACGCCGGCCCGCTATCGGAACGCTTCGGGATGCGGCTGATGTCGCTCGATGAATGGGTGTCGCGCCGGCTGGAGCACGATCGAACGGCGGCGGCGGCGCCGAGCTGACGTCATCGGCGGCAGCGCCCCTTCGGGCCGCCATGGCTTGTTCTGGTGAGTCTAGGCTATTGCTTCTAGCATGGAGGCGGTTTGCACGACGCGGAGGTGGCAACGAGCACCTGCCGCCACCGGTTGGCTTCGTGCTTCCGCGCGTTCATGGCCGCGAGCATACGTCGAAAGTGTGCTCCGCTCCAGGGACTGGCCGCCTGCCGTCTAACAGTTGTTGCAGCTGACAAAGGAGCCATTGATTGTGCGCGCTCCACGCGCACTCTTATTTATTCCTTTGCACTTGAACTCGGGCGTTAGGCGGAACACAGGATTCATCGCGAGGACTTGAAAATGGTGCTCACGATCCTCGAAGCGACTGTCGCACCTGAACGCACCGGGGAATTGCAGGCTGCGTTTCGCGGCGCCGCCGGCCATGTGCCCCCTGGCTTCATTCGCAGCCATCTCTTATCCGCTGCCGCGGATCCCACGCGGTGGCGCATCGAGACGCTCTGGACGAGTCGTGAAGCCCTAGCCGCTATGCGCCAGACGGGCACGCCTGCTGGCGTCCTCATGTTCCGCGCGTCGGGAGCTGAGCCCTCGCTCAACGTTTACGACGTGGCGTCCACGATCGAAGCGCCACCCGCCTAACGAACTAGGGCGTTAGCTGGCCGGCCACGGTCGCCGTGAACCAGGTATTGTGGGCTCGTCAAAATCGCGTGTCGCAGACCTTCCGCCCGACCCATGATGCTCTTTCCACTGAAAAGTGAACCTCGCCGGATGTAAACCGCGTAGGTACTGCCAAGTGCGACAGGCCATACTGGATGGGGTTTCAGCGCCAGCGGCCTCGCCATCACATTTCGCCCTCCTCGAAATGCTGCGTCCTCTGATTGCCATCGCGCTCACTACGGCCGCTGTACAGGCGCAGACCACCCCACGCGCACCCATCCGGCCGCTCGGCGCAATCATCGCCAAAGCGCCAGTCACCTTTGACACCCTGATCAACGTCCGCGGCCTGAGCGACGGACGCATCGTCGTGAATGATGCCGTCGGGTTCAAACTCATCACTCTCGATTCGACGTTTACGAAAGTCACCGTCTGGTCCGACACGACGGCAAACTCGAAGCGCAACTATGGCACCCAGCCAGCCGTCATCATGCCGGTGGCGGCGGATTCGTCCGTCCTGCTCGAGCTTCGAACGCAAGCATTCACCACGATCGATCCTCAGGGGAATTTCGGGCGCGTGTTCGCCATGCCGAAGGCGGGCGATGGGACGGCGGTCGCGCTGAGCACCATGTACGGCGGGGCCGGCATCGACCCCCAGGGACGCCTGGTGCATTTCGGAAACCCAACCCCGATCGCCATTCGGAATCCGGGCTGCGGTCCCACGAAGCCCGCGCTCACGGCGGACTCCGTGCCACTCGTGCGGGCGAACTTCGAGTCGCGCACAGTCGATACGATCGCTCGGATTCGGTTTTCGTTCATGACCGCCGACATCGTCGAGAACCCCGGCCAACCAGGCTGCTGGCAATGGCGACAGAAAGTCGATGTCCTTCCCGTCTATGGCGACCAGTGGATGCTGCTCACCGATGGCACGGTCGCGATCGTGCGCCAGCACGACTATCACATGGATTGGATCGCGCCCGACGGCACGAAAACGTCCTCGCCGAAAATGCCCTTCGACTGGCGGGCGATCTCGGTTGAAGAAAAGCAGCGTATGATCGACTCGGTTGTACGGATCCAGGATTCGATCGCCGCGGCGCGTCCCAAGCCACCGAACGCGCCGCCCGGCTTCAAGTTCCCGAGCCGCCCTGTGGTGAGTCCTGCGGAAATCCCCGATTTCATCCCGCCGACCCGCCTCGGGTCGATGAAGCTGGACTCCGAGGGCAATCTGTGGATTCCCCCCACGACGACGCGTGATGCGCGAGGCGGTCTCCTCTACGACGTCGTGAATCGCAAAGGAGAAGTCATCGAGCGCGTGCAGCTCCCCGCCGGTCGCGCCATCGCGGGATTCGTTCCCGGGGGACGCGTCGTTCTTCGCAGCCGCGAAGGAAACACGATCACGATCGAGCTCGCGAAGATCCGCTGAGTCTGAGGGACGGACCGAGACGTCGAAATTCGCTCCCGTCGCGTCACCGTGATCGGGCTGATTTGCAACGAACTGCGGGCCATGGGTGAGCTCATGCTTCGTCCTTCAATGCCTCCGTCGGCTGAATGCGGAGCGCCCGTCGTGTCGGGACGATGCATGCGAGGACGCAACACAGGATCGTCGACAGCGCGAAGATCGCCGCTCTGACGAGATCCCCGTACCGCATATCAGAGACGTCGCCCTGATTGAGGATGAGCACTGCCATGATTGCCCCAACCCCAATGCCCAGCGCAATCTGCACGAGGGGGCGCTTGAAGACGGTAGTGAGAACGTCGAGCGGCTGCGCGCCGAGCGCGACGCGCACGCCGATCTCTCGCGTCCGCCTCGCGACGGCGAATGCCGTCACCGCATAGACACCCGCGAGCGACAACATCAGCGTCACGCTCGTCAGACTGACCAGGAGCTCGAACCAAAACGGGTTCGAGGGGGCCTCCGGGCGGAGCAGCGGTTTCGGATCGATCACGCGGAGCGCGGGATCGGTCGTCTGCGCGAGCTCGCGCAGACGCGTCGCAAAGCGCTGCGGATCACCGCGAACGTGAATGGCGACTCGAAGCGTTCCCGTTTCGCGCGGCAGCTTCGCCTGATAGACGCCGGCCCGGCCCCAATCGCCTTCGTTGTCGGAAACCCCGAGATTGGGCACGACGCCGACGATCTCGTACCACGACTCGGCGCTGCGATCCGGATTCCACACGAAGCGAATCCGCCGTCCGATCGGGT
>Ga0070690_100002238_pt1 | contig 10368 bp, 11 predicted proteins | sample KBSS33HmetaG_FD_64671 | JGI IMG/M metagenome (GOLD analysis project Ga0070690, IMG submission 64671) | Switchgrass rhizosphere microbial communities from Kellogg Biological Station, Michigan, USA - KBS S3-3H metaG | ecosystem: Host-associated > Plants > Roots > Rhizosphere ...
CCGCCGTGACGCCCAAGGACAGGGCAGCTAGGCATCTCTGGGCTCTGGCCAGTGCCATCAAGCAGCAGGACACCGTGGCCGCCCAGACCCAAGCTGCATTGCTCGCGGAGTGGTCCATCGATCGCGGAGAGACCCCAACCGGGAAGGAGGCAAGGCTCATGGTCGCTGGGTTCCTCGAGAGCCTGAAAGAACCCGGCCGCTGACACCTTTCGGACCGCTCTCCCATGACTCGATTGGGATCGGGTGGCGTGGGAGACGGTCCGTCGTGCCGCCACGTCGGACAGCCTGTGGATTGGGTCGGGAGGACATCACAGGAGACGGAGTGGCGGCTTCACTTGAGGATGTGCGTGGACTGCGTGCCGGATTTCCGGTGGCCCCGGGGCGCAAAGGGAACACGTTCGGGGGGCTGATCGCGTGGTCCACGCTTCAAGCGGAGAATCGGATGAGCGGTCCCGTGGGGCGGCGGGCGTCACGGCGGGAGTCGAGCACCCGGTCCGGTTCTCCTACATAGAGGGGCGGGTGGCAGCCGGTGGTTCGCTCTCGGGGAGCAACGCATCGACGGCCCGCCCCAACCAATCAGGAGCAGGGATGATCCTCGTACTACTCGCCTCTCTCTGGCTTTCCGCAGGACTCAAGCACCGTACCGATACCCCCAAGCACCCCGACCACATCACCATCCTGGTCATGCTCGCTGCACCTGAAGGACGTTTCCATGTCGGTGACTCAGCCACCCTGACCGGCTACGTCTCGGGGGTGAGGCATGAGGCGGATGGTGACTACCACATCGAACTGGCCCAGAGTCCCAAGGCCAACAGGGCTCATTCAGTGGTGTGCGAGATCGTCCCCACCCATCCCCTGAAGCCTCCGGTCAAGGGCAAGCACGTGAGCATCACCGGCTGGGTCTACTGGGACGGGCACCACCTCCACGAGCCGGGTCGCGGGACGCTCTGGGAGATTCATCCGGTTTCCTCCATCAAGGAGGCGAAGTGAAGCGCACCAGGCTCCGCCGCCGGAAGCTGGTTCCACGTGGAACAGTCTCGAACAAGATGCTCGATGACGCTGCTCGAGCCGTGGTCTTCGCCCGGGACGGCTACTGCTGCGTCAAGTGCGGCAACCGGGAGTATCTCCAATGGGCTCATGTCTACTCGCGGCGCTACCTGAGCCTGCGCTGGGCAATCGGTAACGCGATGACGCTTTGCGGCGGCTGTCACATGGCTTGGCATCACAACCCGCTGGATGCCGTGACCTGGTGGGTGTCCAAGTACGGCGAGCAGGCCCACGCCCAACTCCGCCACACCCTCTCCAGTAAGGGGAAGATCGACCGCCGCCTGACGCTCATGTGGCTACAGCAGGAACTCAAGCGCTACCAAAGGGAACGCCCCGAGGATGCGAGTCTCGGGGCGCGTACCGGATGACCCACGGCTCCGCTGCTCTCTCTGGACAGCGTCCCTAAATCGCATCCCCCGGATGGAGCTTCGGGTCGAGCTTGAACCGGGCGATGTTCAGCACCTCCTGCGGCAGCGCTGAGACGAGAGTCGCCAGGGCTTCAGGCGATACCGGTGCGTCCAACTCGGCGATGATCGGGTTCAGAGACCCCGCCGTGTCCGGGTACTTGGCCACCACCGCAGCCAAGATGTCCTTCACGTGCCCCATCTGCCCTGCCGCCGTTCCCAGCAACTTCTGGATGATCTCCAAGAGCGTCATGTGGCCTCCTTACTTGAGCGGTAGCACGTAGCGGAGCGCCACGTAGGAAAGGATGTTGTGGCTGTCGAGCCCATAGCCGGCATCAGCCCCGACCACGATGGGCCACGAGGCATTCGGCTTCCAGCCGAACCCAGCTTCGGGAGCCCACTCGTTGGGCTGTACCGCTGGCCTATCCCCACCCCGGTACACGACCCCGAGGAAGACATTGAAGTTGGGGTTGTTGACGTCAGTGGCGGTGATCCTGCCGCCAGCGGTGTAGCGGACGTACTGGTCGGCGAGCCCGTAGAAGCCAGAGCCCACGAGCGAGATGTGCGGACTGAGGCTCGAGGACGCCGTACCACCCAGTTCCACGGCTGGGAACGTGGTCACAGCGGACTCCGAGAGCCATGCGCCATTGACCCCAGCGGCCACGGTCAGGAGCCCGGTCTTCTGGGCTGCCTGAGCCGTACCAGCGAGGAAGATGGCGACCAGTAGAGCGATGAATCCCTTCATGACACCTCCATCATTTGGGGGTCGGCTGCGTGAACGGAGCGACTCCGGTCCTGACCTTCCGGAAGATGGTCTGGAACAGGACCGGTAGCGACGCCACCACCACGGCATTGATGGCCGTCTGAGCCGTGGCGGGGATGACGCCGGTATGGACCAAGGCCTCCAGCAATGCCGCGATGATGATGATCCAGGTCTCAGATGCGAGAAGTGGTGCAGTCTGCATATCGACCTCCTTATCGTTTGAACAACATTAGAAACACGATCAACGACACCCACAGGAACACATTGCCCACCGCAAGGAAGAACGCCTTCTTGTTGGTCGCACGCATCCGAGCGATGAGCGTTATCACGCTTTGTCCAGCAGGTTGCGAAGCCTGAGGATCTCCTCCTGGGACTGGTCGACCTTGGTCTCCAGGGCGGACATGGTCTTTACCACCTCCAGCCGCCACGTCACCAGTTCCTCCACCACTTCGGCCGTCTGACGAGAGTGCCACACCGTGATGATGAGTTGCACCGCCGCTCCAGCTATAAGGGCGATGCTTTTCGGGTCCAGCAACCATTGGGTCACCAGCTCTCTCCCCACCTATGGCCCGGTCGACAATGGGGGAACCCATCGACCGAGACGGCCAAGGCCTCTATCCCACCCCTGTCACGGGCTGCTGGTCCGTCCACTCCGTGAAGACCATGTACCGCTTGGGCTCCATGGATACCAACACCGCGTTCAAGTCGCTGCTGGTTCCCGGATGTTTCGCTGAAGGTAGTGAGATGTGTACCCAGAGTTTCGCCTGGTCCCCAAGTGCTTTGCGGTGGTCCTCGAGGATCACCTGCCCAAAGCGACCTCCCAGGTTCTCCAATATCCAGTGGAACGCATCCACGGTCTGCTCCTGCCACGCCCGGTCCAGATTCCCCGTGACGTGGAAGTCTGCCGCACGACCATTCAAGTGGTCCGAACTGGTCACCCCGCCCACCCTGTCATTCAGTTCATGGGTGCGATAGGCGTCGTGGATGACCAGCGGACCGTACTTCATGCGGATGGGTTCCAGGAGTTCTGCACAGAGGTCCGACAGTTCCCCCAAGATCCACGGTGGGACCTCGGTGCAGTCCTTGGGGATGAGTTCACCCAAGCGGAAATGAGGTGTCAACCGATTCGAGCGGTCGATCACTGGCTCAAAGCCCCGGAGCCATAGACCGCCTGACCACTTCTGCCAATGAGCTTCAGCAGCCCAGGGTTGCCCAGCATCAGGGCCAAGTAGGACAGTACCGTGGGGTTGGAGAGCGCTGCTCCAGCAGCCGCATGTTGAAGTCTCGAGCCCGGGTCGTGGGCTGGCAGCATCGCTCCTGCCGTCGCCCCACCGATGGTCCTTGCTGCCGGACTCGTGGCCGCTTGCACCAGCTTGGCCCCGAGACCCATCTGGTCGTTGACGTCAGGGGCCAAGACGTTTTTCAACCGGATGAGTTCCGACTGGCGGGCGTTCAGCTTCTCGTACTCGGGAACGATTTTCCGAAGACTCTCGTTCAGGACCTCGGACTCATGGAGCTTCCACAACTGCTCGATGGGGTCGCTGGGCATCTGTATCTTCTGCCCGTTCTCCAACTTGATGAACTGCGGCTTGGCAGCATCGCTCGCGCTCTGCTTGAAGATGTGGGCTTGGTCGAGATGCAGAACGTTCGGGCTTGTGCGCTGGAAACGAGACTTCAGGTCTGCCAACTGAGCCCGTGCTGCATCGCTCACGGTGCTGGACTTGGAAAGGTCGGCTTCAACGCGCTTCTCGATTTCATCCGCGACGCCACCGGTGTTGAGCCTGAGCCTGCCACTATTAGACGCTCTCATGACCGCCGCCTGGATGTCCTTGCCTGTCTGGCCGATCTTGGCGAATAGCTTGCGGACCCCGCCCGCATTGGCCGGGATGCCCTCACGGATAGCTGTCTCTGCCTCTCTGGGCGCGGACTTAAGGGCAACACTCATGGTCCCGGTCCCAACACCACCGACGAGACCGGCCAGTGGCTCCCCAGCCAATGAAGCAACTGCGTTAGGGATGGCCTCGTGCGGGTCGACTGCAGCAGCCCCACCACCTGCGAACACAGCGCGGCTCAAGGCACTCGGGGCTGCATTCAAGACCGGCTGGATGAACCCAGGGGCCTTGGAAATGAGACCAGCCACGGGTCCGGCAGCCTTGACTTCAGGAGCTACCATCGAAGCCATCATCCCGGCCAGACTGGCAGCAGTACGGGTGAGGTCCTGACGAGCCCTGATGGGGTTGCCGAACGCCGTCTGTACCTGCTCTGGGTACTGCTCCGGTTGGGAGAAGTCCTGCTGCGGCGTGGTGGCTGCTCCGGGTCCAGCTTCAGCAAACGATGGCTCGGTAGGGGAAGGTGCGTTCGTTCCCATGGCGTTGTCTGTGGCGACTGCTGTCTTGCGCTGAGGCATCCCGCGCTCATGCCCACGCACCTTGACCCGGCTAGTGTCCGCCGCGGAGAAGTCCCCGTACTCAGTGGGAAACTTGGCGCGCGTTCTTCGCCCCAGTTCCAAGTCTGACAAGTCGTCGTATTGGCCCGGGTATTTAGCCTTCACCTTCTTGCCGAGGTCGTTGAGTGTCGGCATTACCGGATCCCCAGGGGATCGCCAAGCCCCGATTGCTTCTGTCCCTGCAAGATGCCAGTGGCCGGAAAGCCTTTGGCTGACGGTTCCTTCTCGACCCGCCAGTCACGCTTGAAGTAGCTGTTCTCCTTGTTCTTCAGGAACCAGCGCTCCCAGAGCAGCTTGTTCCTCGCGGTCTCGATGTTGTCGTTCAACCGCGGCCAGCGCTGCTGGATGAGGTTGATCTCCGACTGGTTCAACCTGAACCCCGATCCCGGACCCGCGGCTACAGCCTGCAGGCTTCGAATGGCCAAGGGATAGGTGCTGCCGAAGGCCGCCTGCTCCGACCCGGCCTGTGAAGCCGCTTGAACTGCGTTCTTGGCCCCTACAGCCTGCCGGGTGAGGAAGTCCCGGACAACATGCCCAGTCTGGTGAGGCAACACGCGACCCAACACGGATTCCACCTGGTCCAACCCGTTCTGCACTTCGTCGACGGTCCGCATCTGGGTCGAGGCATTGGGGTCCAGAGGGGTCATGCCATTCTTGGCTGCGTACTGGACCGCAAGGTCATGGGGCTTGCCGGTCTTGAAGTTCGTCAAGTCCAAGAATTTGTTCCCAGCCCGGGTCGTGTAGGTAGCGTTCCCGAAGGCCGCGTCCTGAGAGTCGGTGGACTCTTGATTCGCCCTGACATTGGCCACATCTAGGGCATTCGCACCCCGGAGCTTCTCAGTGGCGATGTCACCCTCTTGGCGTAGCTTCTCCAACGCCAGACCGTGAGCCTCGCGCTGGTTCTCAAGCATCGTATCCACGGTCTTCGAGAGTTGCTCCGACTTCATCCGGGCGTTGATCTCCGCTTCCCGGTCCCCAGACTGTGAAGCCAGCCTCGCCTTGTCGTCCCACATCGACTTCAAGGCCAACAGGTTATCGGCCCGCTTCTGCCGCAGGTCCTGCCGCTTCTCGGCAATGTCCTTCTGCGCCTGCTGCCGGTAACTCGGGTCCTGGGAGATGGTCGAGGCGATGTTCCCCAAGAGAGATGGCACAAATTTGGCCAGTGCGTCAGGTTCCGGGGCCGGGGCCTGGGCAGCGTTCAGGTAATCCTGCCCCGCGCTCTTCGCCTCCTGAGTCGCTGCCGTGGTCGTCTGCTGGAGTTGCTTCTGGGACTCCGCCGCCGCCCGCTCCATGTACGACAACACCCCCTCCGGGGTCAGGGTGTTCTGGAGGGTGGCGAACGCCGCCGGGTCTATCGGGATCGGGTAGGCCATGTCAGGTCGTGGACTGCATCAGGCTCGGGAAGTGAGCCCGGAGGTAGGACTCCAAGTAGGGCGAGAACGCCGACAGGCCCCCGGAGAATAGTTGCTGGCTCTGGGATGGCCCCGAGGTCTTGTACAGGGCCTCGATCTGCTTGCTGATGGTGTCCAGCGCCTGCTGCCGCGAGGACTCGTAGGCCGCGGTCCTCAGACCCGCCGTCTGGCTCCCGACAAGACTCGGGGTCAGGCCCGATAGCACCGCCCCCGTCCCCGAGGTCCCCAAGCCCCTCGCGGCAAGGTTCTGGGCGACGGTGTTGGCCGCCTGGTTCGCCCCCTGAGCGATGCTCCCCTGCGCCTGAGAGTAGGCAGGGCTCGAGATGGACTGCTGATAGTTGGCGTTCGTCAACCGGGACATGTTCTGGGGGCTCAGGAGTGCCTCGATCTGCTTCCTCAGATGCAGGTTCGGGTCGCCGAAGAGCTTTCCCAGAAGTCCGGGGGCGAAGGACATGAGAAGCGGCAGGAGCAGGCTCAAGCCACCGGTCATGGGGGCCGCCGCTGCTCCAGCTGTAGCCGTGCCGCTCTGAATGGCCGGACCTGGCGTCATGTAAGGCATCTGACCCTCCTTGGGCCGCTACTCTAACCCAAAGCCTCAATCCGGCAGTCCACCAAATATTGGGGCGAACCGGCCTTGGTCACCGTAGTTGTAAAGGTTATGTTCTGGCTAGCAGCCGCCTTGACCACCACCGATCCCTGAACGAAGGCGTTCAAGGTGCCCAAGTCAAGGTTGTTGACGATGGCGGTGGCGTTCATCATCGGTACGTCCATCGACTGCGCCGAGCCGTCGTTCCAAGCCAGTGTCGCCTTGACCACGTCGCCACCGGACCCAGCCGTGGTGGTCTTCATGTAGAACGCCAGCCGGTAGAGCCCCGCGCTCGAGGCGTTGCCCGTCAACATGGTCTGGGCAGCAAGGCTATTGGTCTGAGCAGTCAGGGCGATGGTGCCCAAGACCCCTGACGCTGAAGCCGCATTGCCCACCAAGACCACCGAGCCTGCGGTGTCTTGGAACTTCTGCGCCCGGGTAGTCCCAGCGGTGATCCCCGACAAATCGAACCGCATCTGCTTCGTGGTCGACGAGTTGTCTTGGAACGTCGTCCCAGTGCCAGTATTGCAGCGGATCTTCGTGCTGGTGAGCAGGGTCTTGTTGCTGACGTCATCGGCGTTCGTGGCGAGCAAGAACGTGCCACCCGAGGTACCCGTGGGAAACGAGAACACCGCCCCCGCGTTGATGCCGGCCCAGTTCACCGTGGCGATGTTCCCGCTACCACTGTCCTTGATGGTGAACTGGTCCACGAACCCATCAGCATCGAAGGTGATCGACCCGCCAGACAGCGTCAGTGCAGTGAAAGACGCTGCCCCCGTGTTGTCGATGTAGGCGACCACCGACCCCAGTCCCAGGTCCCCGGTGCCCGAGAACACCGTGATGCCATGGCCCAGATACACACCCGAGGTCGCTGCGACTTGAGCGAGCAAGGCTCCCGTGCTCACGGTGACGATCTTCAGCACCGACACATTCCAGATACCGCTCTGGTCGATGAACCCCACCAAGTCCCCGCCGAACCTGCGCCACTCCTGGATGTTCCCGCTCTGCTCCACAGCCTGAACCGCTGCAGCATTGGAGCCTGGCCTCACCGGAGCATTGCCGAAGACCGATTGGGATGACCCGTTGGGGACCTGTCCCGAGGTGATGCGCGACATGCCCTGCGAGACATCCCGTGCCCATGCGTCGATGATTCCGAACATGTTCCGCAGCCGGTTGGAGAAGTCCGGGGCCGAGGGGTCCGGTAACGAGGCGAACGGGATCCCGTTAAAGTCCTTCACGTCCCCGCCTGCTCGGGACCGAGATTGCGTGAACCCAGAATGATGAACACCTGCTGGAAGTCGTGTCCCGTCGCCGTGATGTTGGCACTCACCTCCAACCCTTCGACAACTTTCTTGGGGCTCACCTTGTGCAACACTTGGCCCTGAAGGGCAATGCTCTTGGTGCCACTAAACTGGACAGGGCCAGTATCATTGGTCTTCGTACCGATGAAGAAATAGTTGATCGTGGCATCGGCAAACTGGTTGTCAGCAGCCTGTCCGCAGTAGCCGTAAAGGTCGTCTAGCGTCCATTCCCCAGTAACCCCGGCAGCGTAGATCCTGCGCGTCCGGTACCTGAGCCCCTGACTATTAGACGGGATGTTCAAACCGGTCTCGAAGTAGACCGAGCCTGCTCCAGCGGCTGTCGTTCCTGCAGCAGTGCCCCCGTAGCCCGTGTAGATGGCCGTACTGCCATCATTCATCGCTACCGCCCACGCTGATTCCAAGCTGGCGAAGTTGGGACTGGTGAAGTTCCGGTGATTGACTGGACCCGAGAACTTGAAGTTCCCCTCGCGGTCGATGTCCTCACGCGCATAGCTGGCATGGAGGCACTGGTAGGTCTCGCTCCCATAGCCCGTGTCGGCACGGAAGTAGAACAATACCTCCCGGTTCTCGGGATCGTTCAGGAGCGCGATGGGAGTCTTGACCGCGTTCAGCGGCTGGTAGAGCCGCCAGTCCTGGTTCTTGCTCCGGGTGATGAAGTTGAAGCCATCCGTCGTATGGATGCCCTTGTTGGAGACAAATGCCAGCAGCTCCGATTCCCCGTCGATGGTCAGGGTCGTACAGCACATGGCGTTGACGATGCCGTAGAAGCGGGAAATGACCTCGGTGGCCTTGCCGCGGTCGAAGCTCGAATCCCGCTCCGAGGGCAGGTAGTTCACCCGGTGGAGCGAGGTGTTCAAACCCACCACGAGCCGGTTGTTGACGACCCGGATGGCCTTGACCTGATCGTTCTCCCGGGTCTCGAAGTCCACGTAATAAGTCGGCGGGAAGTACTCCGGCTCTCCCGGAGCCGAGTAGCGGATCACACTCGGGTTCGAGACATCGTTCACCACCAACTGGTCCTGGAACAGGTCTCCCGTGTTGGAGGAGGGCGGTGGGAAGTTCTTCGCCACCTGCGCCGTGATGTCCCCGAACGTGTACACCACCGTGGGGAACTGAACCGTCGAGTCGATCGACGCACCGTAGTAGACCGTGACCTTGACGTAGTCGACGCCGATGGTCGTGTTCGCCTGACTCACGGTCAAGACGACCATGAAGCTGGTATCGAAGTCGGTATCCGAGAGGCTGAACTCATTGGTCGGGAACCAGCGGTCATCCGAGCCGCCCAGCGACAGCAGCGTCGGCGCCCCTGCATTGGTGCTGGTGATGAGCCCGGCCTTAGAGGCAGCGATGTCCACGTAGTGGGGACGACTGCCGAACTTGGCCGTGTTCTTCATCAGGAAGTGACCGTTGGTCGGATTGCGCCTGCCAATGGTCACCGTCACCGAGGCCGGAGCTGATCCCGAAGAGACATAGCCCTCGACATCGACCTTGACGCCCTTCACCTGGCCCTTGAACGAGCCGAGCGTGAAGTTGTACGCAGACTGCTGCACCGCGATGACCGACGCGCCCACCGCTCCCGAGGCGTAGACAGCGTTGTCCGAGGCCATGCTCGAGGCACTGGCGAACCCGAAGTAGAAGCCGGACGCATTGAACGATGCCGGGAAGCTGGAGGCTGAAGCCACTGCAGTCGTGTCGGCATGGGACGAGGCCCCGGTGGACAACTCCGCGATCATGAAGCCCACCGGGAACTTCTTGTCGGTCAGGAGATCCTTCTTGGGGCTGCGGTAGGTGCGCCAGTGCGTCGTCAACGCATTCCGAAGCGTCGGCTGCTGGATGAGCGGCTGCTGCCCCGTGGAAGTTACGAACACGGTGCTGACGCCGTTGTCCGACGAGTAGGCGGACTCGAGGATCACCTCGGCATCGTCCTGCTTGAACTTGGCGACCTCGGTGGTCCAGTACTCGTAATACCCGGTCACCGTCTGCGAGAACGCGCCTGCTGCCGTGGTGACGTTCGGGGCCGCTTCCACAGGGAGCAGGCCATGGCTCCGGGTCGTGAGCGCCGACCCCACGCTCGTGGCAGACAGGTAAGCCACCAGGTTGGTGCCGATGGCCGAAGTATCGGCTGACGCTCCGTTCATGAGGAAGAAGCGGTTCCGATACTGCACCACCTCGAGACTCGTTCCGGAGGCTATGGTCGCTAGGTCAGCGAACGTCCCTGCCGAGGCCGTGGCGAGCGAGGCGTAGCGGTACTTCGTCCCCGCCATGCCTATGAGATAGAAGTCGCCGTTGTCGAAGTGGATGTCCCTTAAGCCTGCGACCGCCGTGGCGCTGGCCGTCACCACACCGAACTGGATGCGACCCTTGGCGTGGCACAAGGCCGCAGCACCG
>Ga0070690_100002239_pt1 | contig 10367 bp, 7 predicted proteins | sample KBSS33HmetaG_FD_64671 | JGI IMG/M metagenome (GOLD analysis project Ga0070690, IMG submission 64671) | Switchgrass rhizosphere microbial communities from Kellogg Biological Station, Michigan, USA - KBS S3-3H metaG | ecosystem: Host-associated > Plants > Roots > Rhizosphere ...
TCTAGTCGCTTGACGGTGCTGTCGCGCGTGGCGCGCACGACGTCGTCGTCGATGTCGCGAGCGGCGCCCTCTTTCACGACGTCGTCGACGGCCGTCTCGGTGGGCGCTTCTGTGTCGCGCTCGGAGACGCCGAGCGCGCGCGCCCATTCGCGGGCGAGCGGTGCGAGTACCTGGTCGCCGTAGCTCGGCGGGAGCGCCGGGTCGGCCATGCTGTATGCGAACAGGGCGCGCCTGAGCCGCGATCCGGCCAGGTTCGGCGGCGGGACGGGAGAAAAGCCGACGAAGGGCATGAAGGCCGCGACGCCCGCGTAGGCGTCGGGCCGCTGGCGGGCGGCGCTGAGCACCATCCCGCCGCCGTTGGACTGCCCGACCAGGTAGACGTCGTTGCCGCCGGCGATCACCGCCCGGGCCGTCAGATCCTCCACGATCTGACGCAGATAGGCGACCTCGTCCACGGTCGCGCCGTCGACCGTGTACTCCGAGCGCCAGCGCCCGGAGTTGGGCAGTCCGGCGATGTTGAAGCTCGTCGGCAGGCCGTTGCCATAGACGACCACGAACCCTTTTTCGTCGGCGAGCCGATTGAAGGTGCCTCGCGTCTGAAACGTCATCATGGCCTCGGCGCTCCCGCCCTGGCCGTGCAGCACCAGCAGGACGGGCGCGACGGTCCGCGCGCCGAGCGAGCGCGGCACGTAGGAGACGTAGCGGCGCTCGGCCCATCCGCAGCGCGCCGTGTTCTGCCCGAACACGTGAACGGAAAGACCCGGAGCCCGCGCGCCGGCCAGCGACCACGGATCATAAAGTGCCTCCGGCGGCGCCTCCAGACACGCCAGCAGCGCCTTACGCGCCGGCAGACCGCATGGCTCAATCTCCGTCCGCAGTGCGGGGCGTGGTCCGCCGCAGCCCACCGCGCACGCGACCAGCGTCAGAGCCGGCGCCAGTGTCCTCTGCATCGAAGCAACCATACGATCCGCCTCCACCGTTTATCCTTAACCCGGTGAGAAGGACAGCCTGGCTTGCGCACGCGGCCGTACTGCTCGCGGCTGGCGTTGCCGGTTGCGGCAGCGACGACGGCGGCCTGTTCGGCCCGGGCCAACCGATCGCGGTTTACACACGGAACCTCTACCTCGGGACGGACCTCGGCGATCTGGCCGCGGTCCCGTCGCCCGCAATGATTCCCGACCGCGCCGCGACGCTGTGGGCGAACGTTCAGACTTCCAACTTCCCCGAGCGCGCGAAGGTGCTGGCACACCAGATCGTCGTCGGCCTCCCGGAGCTCGTCGCCCTGCAGGAAGTCGCACTGGTGCGCCGTCAGGTCCCGAGCGACTACCAGCCGGGCGATGCGCCCAACGCCACCGAGGTCGCGCTCGATTTCCTGGCGACGCTGATGGCCGAGATCGACGCGCTCGGGGGCGGTTACCGCGTGGCGGGCGAGTCGCCCAACGTGGACGTCGAGTTGCCCGTCTCCGACGGTGCGGGCGGCGTGTTCGACCTCCGGCTGACCGATCGCGACGTGATCCTCGCCCGCGAAACCGTCGCGACGTCGAACTTCGTCACGATGCCGTTCGAGAACACGTTCCAGTTCACGGCCGGCGGGTCGGGCGGCGTGCCGATCGCGATCACGCGCGGCGCGTGCCGGCTGGATGCCGTCTTCGGCGAGGCGCATTTCACGTTCGCCACCACGCACCTCGAGGTGCCGTCGCAGCAGGCGGTCCAGACCGCGCAGGCGACCGAGCTGCTCGCCTGGATGGCGCCGGTTCCCGATCCGGTGCTGCTGCTCGGCGATTTCAACAGCGAGCCGCGGACGAATTCCTACCGGATGCTGACGGGCCAGTTCCGAGACGCCTACGCGCAGTCCAGCAACACCGATCCCGGTGTCACCTGCTGCCAGGCGCCCGATCTGAAGAACGCCACGTCGACGGCAAACCGCCGCAGCGATCTGGTGCTCGACCGGGGACGTTTCCGCGTCAACGACGCGGCCGTGACCGGAACGGATCCCATCAACAAGACGCCCGACGGTCTGTGGCCGTCCGACCACTTCGGCGTGCTCGCGCACGTCGAGCTGGTTCCGATTCAGTAGAAGATGCGCATGTACCGGCGCAGGAGCCGGAACGAGCGCAATCCGTACGGGAACGTCAACAAGCGGGCGATCAGCCGCGACAGCCACCCGAGCATCGGCTGGTCTTCGACGACGGTCTCGACGCGCGTGAACTGGCGCAGCCCCTCGGGTCCGTGCCGGAAGCCGGTGCCGCTCGCCTTGATGCCCCCGAGGGGCGCCTCGACGATGAAGTAGTTCATCAGCACGTCGTTCACGCAGACGCTGCCTGCGTTCAGCCGGCGCGCCATCTCGGAGGCGCGCGCGGCGTCGCCCGACCAGACGCTGCCCGACAGGCCCATCGGCGAGTCGTTCGCCGCGCGCAGCGCCGCCTCGGCGTCGGCGACCCGCATCACCGGGAGCACCGGTCCGAACGTCTCCTCGCGCATCACTGCCATCTCGGGTGTCGCGTCGGCGATCAGCGTAGGCGCGAAGAACTGCCCGGGGACATCCGTGCGCCGCTTGCCGCCGGTCACGACGCGGCCCCCGCGCGCGACCGCGTCCGCGATGTGCTGCTCGGCCCGCTCCATCTGCGGCGCGAAAGTGATCGCGCCGACGTCGACGTCGACGTTATCGGGCTGCCCGAGCGCGGGCCCCCCCTGCCGGAGGCGCGCGATCTCCGCCGCCGCCAGCTCGACGAAGCGGTCGGCGACCTTCTCCTCGACGATCACCCGTTCCGTGCGGATGCAGACCTGGCCACTGTTGGAGAAACCGCTCCAGACCGCGGCGTGGGCAGCGCGGGGCAGATCGGCGTCGGCGAGGACGATCATGGGCGACTTGCCGCCCAGCTCGAGCACGTACGGGACCAGACGCGCGGCCGCGGCCTGCGCCACCTGCCGTCCGGTCGTCGCGCTGCCGGTGAAGAAGATCATGTCGGCTGCCGCGGTCAGCGCCGCACCTGCGTCCCCGCGGCCCGCCACCACCTGGAAGACGCCGTCGGGCAGGCCCGCCTCGCGCGCCAGCTCCGCCACGCGCATCGACGTCAGCGGCGTGTGCTCCGACGGTTTCAGCACCACCGCGTTGCCCGCGGTCAGCGGCCCGATGCAGTCGCCGTAGTTGTTGAGCAGCGGCCAGTTCCAGGGTCCGATCACGCCGACCACGCCGCGCGGATGGTGCACGACCCGCGCGCGCTTGTTCATGAACACGAACGGGTGCCGGATGTCGTCGGCCAGCGCGCGGCGCCCCGCGCGTCCGGTGTAATAGCGGGTGAGCTCCAGCGTGTAGAAGACTTCGATGCCCTCCGCCTCGTAGCGAGGCTTGCCGCTCTCCGAGCAGAGGGTGTCAACGAAGGTCGGGTCATCACGCACCGCGCGCGCCACCCGGCGCAGGATGCGCTTGCGTTCGGCGAATGGCAGGGCGCCCCAGGCCGGCTGGGCGGCCCGGGCCCGCGCGATGGCCGCGTCGACCGCCTGGGCGTCGGCGGCCGGGACCTCCCGGATCAGCTGGCCGGTGGCAGGGTTGGTGACGCGGATCGGTCCCATGAACGGCGTTTTACTACCGATCGCAATCCCCGGCAGGTTCCGTGAGCCGGATCCTACTCCCGGCGGCACGTTCATGTAGACTGTCGAAAAATGCAGCGGTTTCTTAGCCTGGCCTCATTGCCCGCGTTCGCCGTCCTGGTGATCGGCGGCGGCGCCTGCGGGCGCAGCGATCTCTTCAGCGAGCGCCACAACACCGGAGCCGGCGGCAACATTTCGATCGTGGACGGCGGCGGGGGCGAGGGCGGCAGCGTCGGCGCCCGCGACGGCGGGCCGGGCGGCAGCATCGGCGGCAGCACCGCGGGCCGCGGCGGCACCGCCGGCAGCGTGGCGGGCCGCGGCGGCACGGGTGGCGCGGCGGGTCGCGGCGGCACGGGCGGTGCGGCGGGTCGCGGGGGCGCCGGTGGCACCGTGGGCGGGACCGGTGGGACGGCGGGCCGCGGCGGCACCGGCGGCACGGTCGGCGGTCGCGGCGGCATGGGCGGCTCGGTCGCGGGCCGCGGCGGCGGCGGCGGCAACGTCGGCGGCCGCGGCGGCTCCACGGGCGGCCGGGGCGGCGATCCCTGCACGGCGCGCGCGGAGATCTGCACGAACGGCATGGACGACAACTGCAACAACCTGGCGGACTGCCAGGACCCCGGCTGCTTCGGCGATCCGCGCTGCGCCCCGCCGGGACAGGAGATCTGCAACAACAACCTCGACGACGACGATGACGGCCGGATCGACTGCGCGGATCCCGACTGCATGAACAGCCTGTCCTGCAAGCCGGACATGGGCACGGAGATCTGCGACAACGGCATCGACGACAACAAGAACAACCTGGTGGACTGCGCCGATCCGCAGTGCACCACGTTCCCGGCCTGTCTCGTCGTCTCCTGCACGGCTGACGTCGACTTCGGGACCATCGCGCAGCACGGCGCCAGCGTGGCGCGCCAGTTCAACACGAACGGCGGTTCGACCGCGTACGCGACGTGCGCACCCGCCGGCGGCTTCGGCCGCGTGGGACGGTTCCAGCTCGACGCGACGGCGGACGTGCGGATGGACTTCAAGCAGGGGTCCACGAGTGCGCACGTCGTCGCCCTCTTCCGCGCGGGCGCCAACCAAGCCTGCGACCGCAATCCCGTCGACTGCACCAACGCGATGGACAACCCGAGCGCGACGAAGACGTACTCGGCGCTGGCGCCCGGCGTCTACTGGCTGATCGTCGACTCGTATCCCGGCGTTCCGGGCCCCAGCACCGTCACGCTATCGACCGGATCGATCACGACGCCGGAGATTTGCGCCAACGGCCGGGACGACGACGGCAACGGCCTCACCGACTGTCAGGACGCCGCGTGCAAGAACGATCCGTCCTGCGTCGGCAGCGAGTGCATCCCCGACCTCAACCTCGGCACGCTGGTCGTCGACGGACCCTCGAAGGCGGCGACCGCCAACCTGCGCACCGCGAACGACGATTACCAGTCGACCTGCTCGGCCGGCGTCGCCGGCGGGGACGTCGCGATCGCGTTCACGCTGGCCGAGTCCGCGGGCCTGGAAATCCAGTTCTCACAGTCGGGTCGGAGCATCTTCGCCCTCTACCGGATGCCGGCGCCCGGGCTCGCCTGCGACGCCGACCAGAGGTCCTGCGCTTTCGAGGACGAGGCGTCGAACGCCGTGGCGTTCGTCGGCCTGTCGGCGGGCCGTTACATCTTCATCGTGAAGGCGCAGAGCGTCTCCCAGGCGGGAACGATCAGCCTCCGGTTCTCGGCGTTCAGTGGCCGGCGCGTCGAGATCTGCGGCAACGGGATCGACGACGATGCCAACGGCCTCACCGACTGTGACGATCCTGCGTGCTTCGGCATCGCCACCTGTCCCGCGCCGCCCTGTGCGCCGGACCAGGATCTCGGCACGTTCTCGGTGGGAACGCGGCGGACGGTGATGGTCGATACGACCAGCGGCGGCACGCTGTCCCCGGCCTCCTGCAGCCGTGGCACCGGCAAGGAGCGCGTCCTCCGACTGACGCTCTCGCAGCCTATGAGCCTGGGCCACGACTGCACGGACAGCGGCTCGCACGTGCTCGCGCTGTCGCGCCAGGTGCAGCCGCTCGACGCCTGCGACGAGAACGAGATCGTCTGCGTCGACCCGGCGGTGCTGCCGTTCGGCTGCAGCTATTCGATTCCCGAGCTGCAACCCGGCGCGTACAACGTGATCGTCCAGGCCTTCCAGGCGGGCAGCGAGGGGAACGTCACGCTGACGCTCACCGGGATCCAGGAGACGATCCGCGAGATCTGCGACAACGGCATCGACGACGACCGCGACGGCTTCACCGACTGCGCCGATCGCAAGTGCGTCACGGAGGCGATCTGCGCCAAGTTCTCCTGCCGCGCCGACCAGAACGCCGGCCTGCTGCCGCTCGACGGCTCGCCCGCGTCGGTCGTCGTGCAGACGGCGATGGCCGGCGACGATCAGATGAGCACGTCGTGCGCGACCGCGTCCGGCGGTCAGGACGGCGTCGTCGACTTCCAGTTGCCGGCGTTGGCGGACGTGACGATGCAGTGGGCGCAGGTCGGCAACCACGACTTCGCGCTGTACAACGACGAGGGCTCGCTGCTCGCGTGCGACGCGGGCGTGCAGCGGGCGTGCGTGTCGTCGATGGGAACGGCGACGGGCATGCACACGTTCACGAAGCTTCCCGGCGGCCGCTATCACCTGGTCGTCGACGCCGACGCGCCGGGCAAGGAGGGCGGGGTGGTGCTGCAGTTCTCCGCCGTCGCCTCGCCAACGCCGTAACCCGCGCGATCGCGTTCAGTCGTCGTCAACCGTCCGGTAGTCGTCCTCGGTGTGGCAGTGATCGCGCGCCCAGCATTGGTACCCACAAAGGCCGCCCCCCGACCCGGTGCCGTCCAGCGCCTGGACGCCCCCGACGTCGTTTTCGAAGTGGCCGCGCATCTCGACAAAGCCCTGCCGGTCGAAGGCGAGGAAATCGCCGTTGGCTTGACCGGCCCGGCACTGGATGTCGACCCGCAGCCAGCCTTCCGGTTCGAAGAAGCGCCAGCGCCCCTGCTTCTCACTGCGTCGAAACGTCCCCCGACTCTCGAGGCCGCCGCCGGGCCAGTAGAACATCCAGGGCCCCTCGAGATCGCCGTGGCGGTAGGCGCCGGCGGCGATCCGATGGCCTTCGCTGGAGAATGACCACCGGCCTTCGCGCGCGCCGCGCCGATAGTTCCCGCGGCCGGTGACCTCCAGATCGTTCACCATCCACAGCCCCTCGCGTTCGCCGGCGCGATAGCTGCCCTTCGACATCAGGGCGCCCTTGTGGTCCCAGGTGATCTCGGGCCCGTCGAGCGACCCAGCCACGACGCGGTGGCGCCAGAACGGCTTGCCGTTCTCGTACCAGCTCCGCCAGATGCCGACTTGCTCACCCTTTGCGTACGAGCCTTCGGTTCGTACGGCGCTTTCGAACAGGCGAGAGGGTCCCTGCTTCGTGCCGTCCGCGCGGGCGCAGAAGAGCTCGTGGCGACGCGCGGCAGGACTGTCGTCCCGGCGCATCGTCGTCCCCGCCGGGCAGGCGAGCCGCTCCGGAGGAGGAAACCCGAACCCTGCCGATCCGGCGGCGGCGAGAGCGACGACCGCAACGCGTGTGGAACCCTTCGCGATCATCTACGCATCACTCTAGACCTTCGCCGGCGTTTCCGGTTCTCCGAGCCGGTGCTTTTCGAATGCCGCCGTGCGGGGTGAGCGAGCGCGAATCTGGTACTATTTCCGGCGTGAAACGCAAGCTGCGCATCCTGGTCGCAAAGGCCGGGCTCGACGGGCACGACCGTGGCGCCAAGGTCGTGGCGCGGGCGCTCGCGGACGCCGGATACGAGGTCATCTACAGCGGGCTGCACCAGACGGCCGAGATGATCGCGGCCGCGGCCCAGCAGGAGTCGGTCGACGCGGTCGGGCTGTCGATGATGTCCGGCGCGCACATGACCCATTTCCCCGCCGTGCTCGACGCGCTGAAGGCGCGCGGGGCGGGCGACGTCGTGCTGTTCGGGGGCGGCATCGTCCCCGACGAGGACGCCGCGGCGCTGAAGGCGTTGGGCGTCGCCGCCATCTTCACGCCCGGAACGTCGACGCAGGAGATCGTGGACTGGATCGAGCGCGTGCTCCGGCCGCGCGTCGAAGGAGCGGCGGCGTGACCCGGACGAAGCTGGCAGTCGCCGCGCTGGCCGTCGTTGCGATCGCGCCGCCGCCGGCGCGCGGCAACGCTCTCGCGGAGACGGAGGAGGCGCGCGTCGCCGACATCCTGCAGTCCGCGCTGAACAAGCACGGCGGCGACGTCAACCGCTGCTTCGAGAAGGCGCTCGCCGACACGCTGGACGTATCGGGGAAGATCGAGCTGGCGGTCGACGTGGGCGCCGGCGGCCGCGTCACGAAGGCCGCTCCCGCGAGCGACGGCGTGAAATCGCCGGTGCTGCTCGCCTGTCTGACCGAGAGCGCCGCGACCTGGACGCTGGCCGGGCTGGATCCGGGCAGCACCGTGATCCTCCCGTTGGTGTTCGAGGGCCAGGCCGCGCAGTTCTCCATCAAGGTCGCGGACGCGCCCGATCACGGGCCGCCCGCGCCGCCGAGCAAGAAGAGCGGGGCGGCGGCCCCGTCGCCGCCGTTCTCCGTGAAGTTGCTGGTTGACGAGGCGACGATGCGCGCGCAGAAGGCCGCGCTCACGCAGCTGACGATCGCCCCCGCCAATCGCATCGCCATGCACAAGCACCCGGGCAACGAGGTGCTCTACGTGCTGAAGGGGCACGCGCGCATCCTCGGGCCGGCGGGCGTCGCGCCGGAGAAGCTGGACGAGGGGATGGCCATCTTGATCCCGGGCGGCATGCCGCACGCGATCGAGAACATGGGGCGCACGTCGTCCGCCGTGATGCTGGACGTGTTCGCGCCGATGGGGCCGGAGCGCGTCTACCGCGACCCGAAGGACGAGGCGGGCCGCGCGGCCTTCGAGGTGATTCGCGGCGCCCCGCCCGCGGCGCCCGCCGGGGCCAAGTTCACGGTCGGCGCCACCGCCGGCGCGGACGTCATCCCCGTGTTCGCGGGTAAGGGGAAGATCAAGCCGCTGCTCGAGCCGGCGAAGACCGGCAACAAGGCGCTCTACGTCGGCATCCTGGAGGCCGAGCCCGGCGCCGAGGTTCCACGAAACTCTCACGCGGGATCGGCGGAGATCCTTTACGTCGTCTCGGGCAGTGGCGACGTGACGATCGGCAGCGAGAAGATTACGTTCGGGGCGGAGGAGGCGATCCACATTCCGGACGGCCAGCCGCACGCCGCCAAGTTCACCGGCCCGGAGAAGACGGTCATGGTACAGGTGTTCGCCCCGGCGGGCCCCGAGGAGCGATACCGCGCGGCGCAGACCACCAAACCCGCCAAGACAACAACCGACAAAGTGAAATGACCACCGGAATCGACTTCGAGCTGTCCGAAGACCAGCGCGTCCTGCAGGCGTCCGTGCGCGAGATGTGCGAGCGGGTGATCATCCCGAACGCGCGGCGCTGGGACGAGGAGGAGCGCTTCCCGCACGAGGTGGTCCCCGCCCTGGGCGAGATGGGGTTGTTCGGGATGCAGATCCCGGAGGCATACGGCGGCGCCGGGATGAAGTTCCACGACTACGTCATCGCGCTGGAGGAGGTCGCGCACGCGGACGCCTCCGTGGGCCTGACGATGGCATCGCACAACTCGCTGTGCACGGGGCACATCTACCTGGCCGCCAACGAGGCGCAGAAGCAGAAGTACCTGCCGCGGCTCGCGAGCGGCAAGGCGCTGGGGGCGTGGGGGCTGACCGAGCCGGGCTCCGGCTCCGACGCGGGCGCGGCGCGCACGCGGGCGGTGCGCCAGAGTGGAAAGCCAGATCGCTGGAGCATCACCGGCACGAAGACGTTCATCACGCAGGGCTCGGTCGCCGAGATCTACGTGGTGCTCGCGTCGACGAGCCCGGAGAAGAAGGCCAAGGGCCTGACCGCGTTCATCATCGAGCGCGGAACGCCCGGGTTCCGCACTGGCAAGCGCATCGAGAAGATGGGCCTGCACGCGTCGGACACGACCGAGCTGGTGCTGGAAGAGGTCGAGGTCGGCGACGAGCAGCGGCTGGGCGAGATGGACCAGGGCTTCTTCGACACGCTGAAGATTCTCGACAAGGGGCGCATCGGCATTGGCGCCTGGTCGATCGGCATCGGGCGTGCGGCCTTCGAGGCGGCAAAGAAGTACGCCAAGGAGCGCGTCCAGTTCGACAAGCCGATTGGCGACTTCCAGGCGATCCAGCACATGCTGGCCGACATGGCGACCGAGCTGGACGCAGCGCGCCTGCTGGTCTGGCGGGCGGCCTGGATGCAAGACCAAGGGCGCCGCACGACTGCGGAGTCTTCGATCGCGAAGTACTACGCGGCGCGCGCCACCATGCGCGCCTGCAACGCGGCCGTGCAGATTCACGGCGGCTACGGCTACACGCGCGAGTTCGACGTCGAACGGTACATGCGCGACGCGAAGCTGGCCGAGATAGGCGAGGGGACCAACGAGGTCCAGAAGATGGTCATCGCGCGCGAGCTGCTCCGCGAAGCGGCCGGAGCGTGATGAATGAACGGGTCGCCAAGGCGGTAGAAAAGACACTGGCGGGCGATCTGGTCGCGGCGGCGTCGCTGATGCGCGCGCTCGACGACGACCTGCCCGGCGCGCGCGAGGCGCTGCGCGCCATCTACCCGCACGGCGGGCGGGCGTTCGTCGTGGGCGTGACGGGCGCGCCGGGCGTCGGGAAGTCGACGCTGGTCGACGCGCTGGTC
>Ga0070690_100002244_pt1 | contig 10362 bp, 10 predicted proteins | sample KBSS33HmetaG_FD_64671 | JGI IMG/M metagenome (GOLD analysis project Ga0070690, IMG submission 64671) | Switchgrass rhizosphere microbial communities from Kellogg Biological Station, Michigan, USA - KBS S3-3H metaG | ecosystem: Host-associated > Plants > Roots > Rhizosphere ...
CCGTATTCACGGGCTACTGATCACGACGCCGCTGACACCTGGGGCTGACGCCCCAGGCTCTATGCTTCACGCCTGCTTCGCAGGCTCAAAGACTTTTTGTGCAAAGCCCTTCGAAGTTCCAAAAGAGAAGTTACTTCTTTGTCTGCCATTCTCAGCAACGCCTTACTGTCAGTCCATTTTGTGTCGGCCACCGCCTGCTCGAGTAATTGCCATTTGCGCTCGCGTCTGTCACGGTCTTTTGGGTCGAGCCACCATATCGCTCTCCTTAATAGGAATGCGATATGGGAAACCACTCTTTCGAGAACGCCGTCTGCCGATTCCATAACGTAAAACTGAATGGCGACCTGTTTTCCCTTAACCGTAGTGTGTGAAACTACAAGCTTCTCCTTAACCCTCGCCCAAACACCAGCTTCTTCGTGAACTTCGCGAACAGCGGTCCGCTCCATATCTTCGCCGCCCTCAATATGTCCCTTTGGAAGAATCCATTCCTGGTCGTCTGATTTCGCTCGCACGATCAAGTATTCAACCTTTCCACCGTTCTCGCGAAAAACAACTCCTCCTGCATGCGTCGGTGTGTTTGGCTCGACATCGCTCGTTTGTCTGCGCAGTTTGCTGTCGGATAATCCTTCGAGTGCAAGAATGTACCAGTACGACTGCGTAGTCGCTTTCAATCGCTGGTCTACATATCTCCAGAATGCGAGTATCAAAACCGGAATAGACACGTAAACAAATTCACGCCTCATCTCGACGACTTTGAATGGCGCTAGAATCGCGAGGACGATGCCGCAGACGATGACCAGGCTACGAAAGAATTTTGAGTCAGCTTCAAGGCGATGAACCGATTCAATCGCAGCTGGCTGAGTCAACATCAGTCTGGCCTTACTCCACTGAAAAGCATTTATCGCTTCTTTGCCATCAAGCGGGCCAATGTAATGCTCCTTTATTCTGACGGCTAGATTAACCGCTCGATCAGACTCTTTACCCAGGAAAATCCGCGCAAAACACCGGGACACCCAAAGCGACAATTTCTTGTCCTGCGCGAGGCGGCTTATTTGCTCTCCGTAACTCGCCTTTCGAAGAGGGTCGTAGACGAAATCATCGAGGAGTCCCGCGCCGATCAAAAAGATGAAATGGCCCAGCAAGTAGCTGCCACCCAAAAACGCGACCCAGCCGGGCGTACCTGTCAGGTTGTAATAGTGCGTGCTCAACAGGAATGGGCCCAAATTGTCTTTGACGAGGAAAGTGAGAATTGCTCCAGGCAGAATGATCGCAAAAAAGTCGATTACACCGAGGAAAAATTTCTGAGGTTCCATCGTAGATGGGCCGTGATCAGGAGTTGTTGACCAGTGGTCCTACATGCAAATAATCGTGAAGCCTCTGCACGACGTACCGTGAGGCCGCTGCACGATATTACAAAGAACCAGAGAAGTCCAGAAAATGACTAATTAACATGGTGTCGCAATCTGAAGTCCCTTGCTAGGTTAAATACACTCAACAAACTGGAAGGGACGCTCAGACGGCGGAGATCGCTGAGGTTGCACAAAGAAATCCAAATTAGGACATGTCTCTGATTAACTTGCGCGCGTTCGCTGTGGGAACTGCTTGCTGATACGAATGAGGGCAACGCCGGCAATCACGAACCACACTACATTCACAACGGTCGAGGGAAAAGCTCGGTAGTACGCAGTGTTAAGAGCCAGGCCGACACTACCGAAGAGATTCAGCCACTGATATATTTTCGATTTACTATCGAGCTTGTTCATCGATATCAACGCGTACGCGATGACTACAGCTGCGGAGCTTAACCAACCAAAAGCATCGACGAAGAGATTGACTGTCATTCAGAATACCTTCCTGCCCTTTGGTTTATGTATTTCCTGATCAATGAACGCGCCTCTGGCAGCGACGGATCGCAGTGGTGTGAAGTCAGTACCACCGCGCGATAGCGGATGGGTGCGCAGCATTTCTCCGCTGAAGTATCATGACAGCCTTCGCACCCACCCGCTACCGCGCGGGGTACTGACACTTTACTGACTGCGTCCGTCGAAATCGATCGCTTCGTTCGCATTCATCGATTGAGCACCGCTGGTGATTGATATGACCCTCCAAACGAAAACTCTAAGTATGATCTTGTTGTTCGTTCTCTCTCATTTCGTCGCCGCACAAACAGTGCGGCTGCGGGAAGTCAAGGATGGCGAACTAACATTTGAACCCTTCACGATACCGTTTGAAGGAAAAGACGTAGCGGCAGAGTTGGGACGCCTGGCTGTAAGAGAAAACCGCAGCAACCCAACCTCGCACCTCATACAGTTGGCGTTCGTCAGATTAAAGAGCACGGCGGACAAACCCGGCTACCCAGTTGTTTATCTTGACGGTGGCCCAGGTTCTTCCGCAATCAACCTTGCGCGTGTCCCCGATTACATGCGCGCGTTTATGAAACTGCGCGAGGTCGGGGACGTTATTCTACTGGACCAGCGTGGCGTCGGTCGGTCGAAACCAAACTTGACACGACTCGCAAGTGAATCGCTGCCACTCGATGTATTCGCAAACGAGGAAGTCATGCTTCGTGCCCTTCGGGAGCGAGTGACTGATGCCGCGACTTATTTCCGCCAACAAGGGTTTGACATTCAAGCTTACAACACCATGGAAAGCGCGCATGATGTTGACGACGTCCGCAAGGCATTAGGGGTCGAGAAACTGAATCTCGTAGGTTTCAGTTATGGAACTCATTTAGGACTGGCGTGTATTCGTTACCATGGCGAGAACTTGAACCGAGTGGCTCTCGTCGGAACAGAAGGACCAGACCACACCAACAAATTACCTTTTACTTCAGATGCTTCACTGAAAAGATTGGCCCAACTCGCAGCGGCCGCTCCTGAACTTCAAGGCAAGGTTCCAGATCTCTTCGAGATGTTACGTGACGTTCTCAATCGTCTTGAAAAGGAACCGGTAACAGTCCAAATCACAGATCAGCGCAGCAGGAAACCAATCGAAGTGAAAGTCGGTAAGAGCGGTCTGCAATTCCTGATCATGAGAGATCTCGGCGATACGAACGATCTGCCAATCTTTCCCGCCTGGTTCTACACGATGTACCACAACGACTACTCCATTCTTGCGAGGTTTGTGGAGAGAAGGTACAACCAGTTCAGTCAGGGGATCTCTTTGATGACTGCGGTGATGGATGCATCGTCAGGTACAACTAAAGCACGAATCGCGAAGATTGAAGACCAGGCTAAGACCGCGTTGCTCGGAAACATGGTTAACTTTCCCTTCCCCGGAATTGACGATGCAGTAGGAAGTCCGGACCTTGGGGACAAGTTTCGCTCGCCAATCAACACCAACGTTCCAACATTATTCATCAGCGGCACGCTCGACAACAACACACCACCGTTTCAAGCTGACGAAGTACGCCGCACGTTTCGACAAAGCACCCATGTAATTGTTGAAAATGCCGGACACGAGAGTATGTTCGATGATGGACGTGTTCAGCAGATGATCGTTGACTATCTACACGGCATCGATGTAAGCAAAACAAAGATCGCTCTGCCGCCGTTGAAATTCAAAGAGCTACCAAAGCTAAACACCAACTGACGTTCCCGTCTCTGCCGCTCAAGAACCGGGCTTTGCCTCTAACGGTGACAATGAGTTTCGTGTTGTGTCGTGTGACTTCGTGGATCGTTTCTGGTCCCGGGGAAAATGGAGACGATCCACGAAATCACACAAAATTACGCGAATTAACTTATGTGCAAAGAGAGCCCGATTTGTGGTCAAGTCAGAGTCGATACGAACTTCGGATCGTAATTCAACGCGCACCCGGCATCTGATCGAGCGTAGCGATGATCGTTGATGTTCCGTCGGATGCGATCTTTCTCACCCGAGGCGACCAGTCGCGCCTTACGTCCCTTGCCGTGTGTAGAAACTCGAGCGCGTAAACGTCGCTACCGAAGACAGCGACCGCCGTCGGAGACCATGGGCTCTGGAGTTGGACCACCGTGGAAACTCTTCCATCCGGCGCGATCTTCAGCACTCGAGCATCGCCACTGTCTGCAACATAGATCAGACCGCTGGGGTCGATTGTCAGTCCACGGAGATATGGGTGTTCAGTATTGCCTGGAATCGATGGCCCACCAACGAGGGCGGGAATCGTGGCGAGGGTTGATATGCGACCTTGGGCGTTGATTCGTCGAATCGAGTTGTTCTCGGTGTAGTAGATGGAATTGTCCGGGCCGGCAGTGATTCCATTGATCTCGGAAACAGCGAGCGTTGTCAGTAGCGAAGTTCCTCCCGAGGGGAGCAAACGCATGATTCGTGTCTGGCCTTTTGAACCACGCGATGGGTAATAAAGATTTCCATCCTGGCCTATCGCGATAGGATAGTCACTCGAGAGCAATAGCGTCGGATTGTTGCCAACTCGCAAAATATCTCCGAGCGAACCGGAGGGTAGACGAGAATTTGCAAAACAATCGTTTGCGTCGATCGCCAGCCAATGGAAAAGAGTCCTCGAGAGGTGAGTGAGTTTACCGCGAGTATCGATCTTCCACAGCCCTGAACCTGTATCGAGAAAGTAAACCTGTCCGGTTCGATCTACTGCGATACCAGATCCCGGGTGCGCAGATACTGAAATTGAAAGAAGAAACGAAACACTGAGGATCACGCTTGTTCTTCGGAGTCGTCTGTATGCGGTGTTCTTTTCCATTGCATTCTCCTCCCACTCTCTTAGACGCACGTGATTGACGAACTCTTCCCGCTTATTAGTTGAGACTGGGCTTTGCTTCAAAGGTCGAAAGATGCCACGGGCTTGTCCCGTGGTACTCACGCATGCAGCTAGTACAGAAACAAAAAGAAAGTTCGTGATGCCACGCGCTGTCGAGGCAGTGGCATCCACTATTTCGTTTCATCGGCCATGTAGCTGCAAACGTAAGTACCACGGGACAAGCCCGTGGCATCTTTCGAATTTTGAGGCAAAGCCGAGAGCCTACGGACAACAGTTGTTAATTGAGGAAGTCGTGCGTGATTGCCGCATCGTGTTGTGGTAAGAATCCTCCTGGATAAATGGCAACGACATTACCGCTCGTCACAAGGGTGCGTTCGGGTATTAGTTGGAACGTATCGTCATCAGTAGTCAATCAACTCATTGGCTTCCTGCGCTCGATAACTCTCGCCCGCCTGCTGGTACCGGAGGATTTCGGCCTCTTCACTATGGCCCTGACGCTTGTGGTGGCGGCAAACGCAGTCACCACGACTGGCTTGGACCGCACTATCATCGCCTCAGAATTTGAAACTCGTGAGCACTTGAATCGCAATCTCGACACTGTCTGGTCAGCCGAATTGATCAGAGGCTTCGTCGTCGCTCTGCTTGTTTCACTTTCCGCATTCCCCATGGCGCGATTCTATGGTCAGCCGCAACTCAAACTGATTATTCCCGTGCTCGCCTGTACGAGCCTCGTTCAGGGATTTCAAAACATTGGTTTGGTTTTGCTGAAGAAAGAAATCAGTTTCGGAAGGATCTTCTGGTTTGATTTCGCTACCACAGTTGCGGGAGTAACATTCACCGTCGCACTGGCCGTTGTTTTACGAAATGTGTGGGCCCTTATCTTTGGGATGCTTTTCGCGACGACAATCGCAACGGTCTTGTCTTATGCATTCCACCCGTATCGTCCGCGGGTGAGATTCGATCAAGTTGCGCTGACTGAGGCATTGCATTTCGGGAAGTTCGCCATCGTTTTCGCGGTTGCGGCTTACGTAAGCAATGTCGCTGACAACGTCATGGTCGGACGTTTCCTCGGCACTGCGGCGCTCGGCAATTATTCCCTGGCTTTCAATATCGCGAGCGCCCCGATCGTAATCGTCGTGTTTTCCATTAACGCTGTGCTTCTACCCGCGTACGCTGAACTGAAAACGCAGAATCCGCCCATGCTTGGACGGGCATTCATGACGGCGTTCAATGCGACTTTAGTCGTCACGCTCGCGATCGCAATCCCGGTTTTCTTTGTGGCAGATGACGTGGTTCGAATTCTATTTGGTACCCGGTGGACGACAGCGGGTTCCGTCTTGCGTATTTTGTCGCTGGTCATTCCCTTGCGCGCATTGAGTCTGGTGAGTTCGACCATCTTCTGGAGTGCGAAGCGACCTCGAGACGTTGCGATCCTCAGAAGTCTAGACGCCGCAGTTTTTCTTGTCGCGCTTTATCCTCTGATTTCGATGGCTGGACTGACGGGCGTCGCGTGGGCCGGATTGATCATGTACGGCTTTGCTTGTGTGACGCGCGCGATTGCTGTCCACAAAATAATTCCCACCATCACGTTCAAGCTTCTCAGAAATTTACTCGCGGCATTTGTGTTTCTAGCGGCAGTGGTACTAGTCAGAGCGCTACTCACCCGCTAAACTTACAACGCACACTGTCACCATGAATTCTCAGGCGCACCCTCTCATCAGCGTTGTGATGCCCGTCTACAACGCTTTGCCTTTTCTTGATGAAAGTATTCGCAGCATTCTTGGACAAACTCTGGAGGATTTCGAATTTGTAATTCTCGACGACGCCTCCACTGACAAATCATTCGAACACCTGACCGCGTGGGCAGCTCAGGACAAGCGAATCCAGATTCACAGGAGTAAAGAGCGACTCGGACTCTCAGGTAGCTCGAACGCGGTCGTCGCAAAAGCGCGTTCTTCTATCGTAGCCCGGATGGACGCAGACGACGTCGCGTATCCAGATCGCCTGCGACGCCAATGGAAAGTAATTCAGAACAGACCCGATGTTGCTGTCGTCGGCACACTCTGCAACGGCATCGATGCCACCGGACGTGAGGTACGTCCACGCGATCGTTGGCGACTAGTACGTCGTTCCGGTTACATTCCGTTTCCCCACGGCTCCGCAATGTTTCGTCGCGAAGTTTTCGACAAGGTTGGTGGTTACGGTGAATTTGCAGACGGAGGTGAAGACCAGCAGCTGTTCTCGGGAATGGCTCAGCATGGCCGGATAGTGACGCTACCAGATGTCCTTTATAGCTATCGGTACCATTCGAACAATGCGACGCTCACCAACGGCGTACGTGCCGTCACTGAAAACTATTCCAATGGTGATTCGTTGGCGGCTTTCTACATGCTGGGCGCGATGCGTCTCTGGGCGGGCAATCCACCGATGTTGTTAGAGCCACTACTTAAGCGCAAATCATTCAAATTGGATCCGAGGAGTCTGACGATTTTTGCGTCGGCGGTATGGGGACACGTTAGCCCGCAGACCTTAAAGTTCGCTTTGCGTGGATCGATTAAAGTTCGCGACCTGCTCGCGAGCATTACTGTGAAGGACGGGAATCCTTACGAATGGCGATCAGAATAGCTGTCGTCGGGACAGGCGCGCGGGGTCAGGATTGGATTCGCGAAGTTAAAGCTGCGCCCGGGTTTGAGCTGGCGGCGTGCATTGATGTCAATGAAGCCTCACTACAAGCCGCAGCAGCACGCTTCGGGATCGCTCCCAATCAGCGTTTTAGTAATTTGGCAGACGCGTTGGACCACACGGCACCGGAAGCAGTGATTGTGGCTACACCCGCCGATTGTCATGCGTCAACTTGCGAAACAGTGCTCAACAGAAAACTTGCTGTACTCGTCGAGAAACCATTCACCCTTCAACTGCGCGACGCTGTACGGCTAGTTTCACTCGCCGAGGTGAACAGCACACCACTCCTGGTCGCACAAAATTATCGCTACCTTCGTTCGTTCCGCACTGTGAAGCGGGTAATTGACGAAGGTTTACTCGGAAGAGTCGGCCTCGTTGTCTCTCAATACTATCGGCCGTCTCACTGCATGGCTGACTCCCTCGCGAGACTTCCAAACAGCGTACTTTGGGGCGTCAGTGTTCATCATCTGGATGCGCTTCGATACGTGCTTGGGTCCGAAGTTACAAGCGTCAATGCTGAGTCGTTCACGCAGCCCTGGGGCAACCTCCCTCGCGGTGCTTCATTGCAGGTGATGCTCACATTGGAAAACGACACGCGCGTGTCTTATTCGGCAACATATGAATCAACGGGCCAAAGGCTCTTCGAAGGTGGACAGGAATTCTATGCGCGCTTCATTGGTGAACGCGGGACACTCCATGTCTTTCAACGTTGGTTGATATTTTGCGAAAGCGGAAAGTTACCTCGTGTGATCCGCCGTGGACCAAGGAAAAAGACGGAAGAACAGGTGCTACTTGATCAATTCGAACGAGCGCTAACCTACAACGAAGAACCCGAAGTCAGCGGCCGCGACAATTTGCAAACGATGGCCATCCTTGAAGCATGCGTTCGATCGGCCGAGGAAGGCAGACGAGTCAACCCTCAGGAGTTGTTGATTGAGTATGAACGCGGGCGGTTATGACCCCGCGAAACGGGCGGTTATTAGCCCGCGAAGCGGGCGGTCAGCATAAAGCCTAGGGCGTCAGCCCTAAGGTCCCGTCCGTTTGATTATCCATGAGCCCGAGAAGCGGGCGACAGCTGAGACATTGTGAGGGTCTCCTATCATGTGAGAATTGAAAAACGCGACCCACATTTCACGTTAGGCTCACGGGATCGCAAGGCTGTCGCCCGCTTCGCGGGCTCATTGATCGTGAAACGGCCGACGACCTAGGGCTGACGCCCTAGGCTTTACGCTGACCGCCCGCTTCGCGGGCTCATTGATCATGAAACGGCTGACGACCTAGAGTTGACGCCCTAGGCTTTACGCTGACCGCCCGCTTCGCGGGCTCGCACTGGCCGATGACTGTTGTTAAAAACAAATCAGTTCTCGCGATAGGTATCGATGCCGCGGAGTCAACACTCGTCCGGCAGATGATCGAGCACGACGAATTGCCTGCGCTGAGATCACTGCTCGCTGACGGTAAGTGGTTATCAGTACATTCGCCATCTTTGATCGGCAGCGGAGCCGTGTGGCCTACCTTTTTAACTGGTGAAGAACCAATTCACCACGGCATCTATAGCGAGTGGAAATGGCTGCCGGAGACGATGAGCTTGCGTCGTTATGAAGGTCATCATTTAACTCCGTTTTGGAAATCACTTGCGCAGCAGGGCGTTTCCGTCGGCGTGCTCGATGTTCCGTTTGCGCCACCAGTGGGCATAACACGTGGGTTTGAAGTTTGCGAATGGTGGGCGCATGACTGTACCGCTGCGGGACTTCGTGTTGGGCCGGAACAGGTTCTGTCGATCGTGCAAGCTTCGCCGCCGCATCCACTGTCTTCCAATCGATTCGTTACGGCAACGCCAGATAGTAAAAACAATTTGGAAGCCCTCACCGAAGCGTGCTGCGAAGGAGTTCGATTGCGTGGCTCGCTGGCAAGCCGACTAATCTCACAAATTCATCCACAGTTGTCGGTGGTCGTATTTCCAGAGATTCATCATGCCGGTCATCAGCTTTGGCACACGATCGCCGGCGAACATCGTATCTACGATGGAATGGAACACAACGGCACCTCGATCGAGTCGTTATTGAAAGAGGTGCATCATGCGATCGACGAACAGATAGGGGAACTGATCAAATCGAGCCGTGCAGATACAGTGATGGTATTTGCTCTTCATGGAATGCGTCCGGCGTTGGGATTTCCGGCCTTTCTTGGCCCACTACTCTGCGAACGTGGTTTTGCTCGACTCTCAGGTTGGAGCTCACAAAGTTGGACCGACCGCGCGATGTCAGCCTTCGCGGCGATGAAACGTAATGCACCTTCTCCGCTCAAGAAGCTTTACTATTCAATAACGCCACCAACCACTACGTATAAGCTTGCTCGTCCGACGATGTTGCCCGCTTACGACTGGCAAGACACCCGCGCGTTTTCGCTGCCGACGGATCAGTATGGATGGATTCGCATAAATCTGATCGGGCGCGAGGCGGCTGGCATTGTTTCCACTGACGAGTACGAAGACCTCTGTTCGGAACTCGCTGCGATGTTATCAGCACTCACATCGGAGGTTGGGGAGCCGATCGTCAACGATGTATTGCGGACTGCACCCGACGCTGAAACTGCGCGTGTTAGTCCCCTTCCCGATTTAGTGATTCACTGGCGCGACGCCGCATTTCTTTCATCATTAAAGATAAAAGAAAGCAACGTGGTGGCGGAGCGAGTCAGCAAGAAGACTACCGGTCAACACTCTCCGCTTGGCTTTTGTATCTATCGCGGCGCGCAAGACGCTGGAGTCAACGGACAAATCGCAGCAAAAGACCTCTGGCGTATGATCGCGGCGAGCCTCGTCAATGGTGAATCGTGAATGGTGAATGGCTTTGCACAAAAAGTCTTTGAGCCTGCGAAGCAGGCGTGAAGCATAGAGCCTGGGGCGTCAGCCCCAGGGCAACATGCCGTAATAGGTCGAGCCCGCGCGAGCGGGCGAAAGTCGCTAA
>Ga0070690_100002254_pt1 | contig 10338 bp, 9 predicted proteins | sample KBSS33HmetaG_FD_64671 | JGI IMG/M metagenome (GOLD analysis project Ga0070690, IMG submission 64671) | Switchgrass rhizosphere microbial communities from Kellogg Biological Station, Michigan, USA - KBS S3-3H metaG | ecosystem: Host-associated > Plants > Roots > Rhizosphere ...
GCGATTCATCATTTCTCCTTAGTCTTTTTCTGATGCTTTGTAACCGGCCGCCTTGGCCTCAGCTTCTGTCATGAACTTGCCCTGCTTGGTCTTTCCGTACCAGCGCCCACCTTTGTGGTAAACGCCGCTGTCGGTGTTGACCCAAACCATTCCGTTCGTCTTCGCCGCGGTGATCTGCGGATCCGATGCCGTAGAAGTAGGTTCCTTAGAGGCCGTCTTCCTCGGGGCAGAGGAAGCGGTGGGCGATGACGCCGGAGCTGCGCCAGTTGAAGTTGCTGCTGGTGCTGCTGGCGCGGCGGCCTGCGCCGGTGCGCCACTGTCAGCTGTCTTGCTTCGGCGGGTTTTCTTCGTCTCAGTGTCGCCGGACGCCGCAGGCGCACCCGCTGGGGTCGTCGCGGCGGGTGCAGTGGCAGTTGCATCGGCCGCAGCGTCCGCTGATTTTTTCTTTCGGCTCTTCTTTGTTCCTTCAGCAGGAGTATCTGCAGTGGTGGTCGTATCGGCGGCGGCCGCCTCGCTCTTTTTCTTCTTCTTGCTCTTCGTCGAGCTGTCGGCTGATGTATCGGCCGCCGTGGTTTGGTCAGCAGCGGCAGCGTCGGACTTCTTGCTCTTTTTCGTCTTCTTGGCAGTGCTGTCTGCCTTAGCGCTGGTGTCGGCTGCGGGGGCGGTGTCACTGTCCGCTTTTTTCTTGGACTTCTTTGCCTTTGTCGACGTCGTTCCCGAATCAGGTGTCGCCGCAGCTGATTCGTCAGCTGTTGCTTCTTTCTTCGCCTTCTTCTTGGATTTTTTGGTGGTGGTCGTGGTCGAATCGTCGGGTGTCGTCTGTGCCTTAAGCGCCGGCGTCACGGCCATCGTAGCGAGCAGACAGAGCGCTATGGCCCACAGGCTCAATTTCAATTTCATGGTATTCATGGAGGTGTCCTTCTTGGGGCGTTTTAGGACCTTTTTTGGTCATGAGACGTGGTAGCGATTCCAGCGGCCGGTCCATGGGCATGCGCGTGGAGGCAGCAATCATGCCAGTCCTGCGACCCAAGGTCAATATCGGGAAGTACAAAGCGGCTGTGTTGGTAATCTGCGACAGGCATGGTCGAAGCAAACAAAATTCGGCGGTGCACCTAGATGCGTCCCGCCGAAAAACTGAATTGAGTTGTCCGAGGTTTCAGGCGTAAATCCCGCGCTGCCGGATCGTGTATCCAACTCGATCAATCGCCAGCATATAGGCCGCAATGCGGTTGTTCACGCTATGAGTTTCCGCGTAACGAACAACATCTTCGAACGCCGTCTTCATGATGTGCTCAAGTTGTTCATTCACGACCGATTCTTTCCAGAAATATCCCTGTCGATCCTGAACCCATTCGAAGTATGAAGTCGTGACGCCGCCTGCATTCGCGAGGATGTCTGGAATGACAAAAACTTTTTTGTCCGCCAGAATTTCGTCCGCCGCCGCGGTGGTTGGGCCATTGGCGCCCTCCGCCAGGATTCTGCACTTTACGCGGTCCGCGTTGCGGCTCGTGATCTGATTCTCAGTTGCTGCGGGGACGAGTATCTCGCACTCTGTTACCAGCAACTCGGCCGGATCCGCCGGCTCTGCCCCGGGGAATCCGTGAATGCTACCGTTGCGCTGGCGGTATTCCCACAGCGCAGCCACATCCATGCCGTTCTTGTTATAAAGACCGCCATCGACTTCCAGCAGCCCTGTAATTTTGTAGCCGGCTTCTGCCATCAACCGGGCGGCGTTCGAACCGACGTTTCCAAAACCCTGCACGATGACGCGCGTGGTTTCGCGCGCCAGGCCTAACTTTTTAATAGCCTCATCGCAGACGATCAGCACGCCGCGGCCTGTCGCTTCGCGACGTCCGCGCGACCCACCGATGTTGAGCGGCTTGCCGGTCACGACGGCCGTAACCGTTTGCCGCATGTGCATGGAGTAGGTATCCATCATCCACGCCATAATTTGTTCGTTGGTGTTTACGTCAGGGGCAGGAACATCTTTTTCAGGACCGATGAATTCGATCAGTTCGGCTGTATAACGGCGAGTCATGCGTTCGAGCTCGCCCATCGACATTTTATGAGGATCGCAAATTACTCCGCCCTTGGCGCCACCAAAAGGAATGTTGACGACGGCGCATTTCCAAGTCATCCAGCTGGCCAGTGCCCGCACTTCATCGAGAGTTACGTCGGGCGCATAACGAATACCGCCCTTGGCCGGCCCCCGCGCGATGGAGTGCTGAACGCGAAATCCGGTGAATACTTCGAGGTGCCCGTCGTCCATCTGTACGGGGATATGAACGATCAATTCGCGATTGGGATACCGCAGGACCTTCCAGAGGCCTTCATCTAGGTTGAGCTTCTGAGCAGCCAGGTCAAATCGGGCGGCTTGCGCCTCCCATGGATTTGTTTCCTGCTCCAGGGAAACGGTCTTCATAGTTGTCTCCAGCATGATTGCACTTCAGATATCCGCGGTGTGGAGTGGCATTCTCCCGGTTAAATGCGGGCAAACGCTGAAGTATATGCTTGCCCAAGCGCCACGGCAAGGCAAGGACACGTTTACCCAGTGGCCAGTTGGGCACGCCACTTACGTGTACGGTCTCAACTGTGCTCCACAACTCGCGTCACAAACGTCATTCACCGTTCCCACTCCTGCGCGCGAGAGCTACAATCGTCACCCGATGTCAGCCTCAGACCCAACACCACTCGACTTGGCGCAACCGGATGCACCCCGTGGCCGGCTGAAGGTCTTCCTAGGCTATGCCCCCGGTGTGGGTAAGTCCTTCCGCATGTTCGACGAAGCGCGTCGGCGCAAAGAACGCGGACAAGATGTCGTGGTTGCCGCGCTCCAACCACAAAATCCTCCCGAACTCGAATCCATCCTGAGTTCGCTTGAGACCGTTCCGACTATCGACATCCAGAAAATCCCTGTTATCGACGTCCCCGCCATTCTCCGGCGCCGACCCCAAGTATGCGTCGTCGACGGCTTGGCTTATGACAACCCGTGGAATCAAAACAAACACCGTTGGCAAGACGTCGAGGAACTGTTGGCAAATGGAATCAATGTTCTTGGTTCAGTCAACCTGCAACACATCGACGATCAACGCGAAGCGGTCGAAAAGCTAACGGGGATCCCTGTCGAGGAGACAATTCCACGCGAGTTTCTCAATACAGCCGACGAAATCGTTGTAGTGGATGCTCCGACTCAACAAGCCGCACCTGAACTCTCCGCTCTCCGCGAAAGGGCATTGGTTCTCGCTGCAGACGTCATAGACGCAGGACTGCAACGTTACCTGCAGTCGCACGACATCGAACCTGGGTGGAAGACTCACGAGCGCTTTCTGGTCTGCCTGACGCCGCGTGCGAACACCGATCGCATGATTGAGCGGGCTCGACAAAGCGCGGCGAGATTTCACTGCGACGTTCTCTCGATCTGTGTGAAGCGCCCGAAGCTGTCGGCAGCTGAGCAGAGAGACATGGAAAATAAGCTCACGCAGGCGCGCGCTACTGGAATGAGAGTCGATGTGTTAGAAGCCTCAGATCCGGTCGATGCGATCGTGCAGTACGCTCGGTCGCATGGCGTTACTCAAATTTTTGTGGGACACAGTATGAAAAATGATTGGGGAACGCGCCTCTGGGGCACTCCAGTCAGTCGCCTTATACGAGCAGCCGAAGGTATGGACGTTCGAGTTTTTCCGCACTAACTAAACGAAAAGACAATTTAGCCATGACTGACGTGACGAGAACCGGACATCTCAAAATCTATCTTGGCTATGCCCCCGGCGTCGGGAAAACCTATCAAATGTTAGAAGAGGCCCGCGAGTTGAAAAACCGCGGTGTCGAAGTTGTTGTCGGATACGTCGAGTCACAGGGTCGGGACGACATTCGCGACCTCCTTGCAGGGCTGACAACAATCCCTCTTGCACGAATTACCCACCGAGGCGGTACGGCGGAAGAACTCGACGTGGATGCAGTACTGCGCTTGAATCCGCGCATCTGCGTGGTCGACGGCTTGGCACACTCAAACCCTCCCGGCTCGACTCGTCCCAAACGCTGGCAAGACATTCAGGCCCTGCTTGAAGCTGGAATCGACGTCGTAACGACCATGAATGTGCAAGACCTCGCCAGTCTGAGCGACCAGATCTGGCAGCTGACAGGGATCCGCGTGCGTGAGACTGTGCCGGATTGGCTTTTCCAGCAAGCGAACGAAGTGGTCATCGTCGACGTTACTCCGCGTGCTTTACGCCATCGCTTGCAGCGGGGAGCGATCTATCCGCCCGACCGCGCAAAGAGTGAGTCGGAGCGCATGTTTCAGGAGCCAGTGCTGGTTGCGTTGCGAGAACTTGCCATTCGTCAGACGGCGCAAGTGCTCGAAGCGCGGCAATCGGGACAGGCACCAGATGCGCATCTCGATAAGATTCTGGTCAATATCACTGCGGACCCTTCAACCGCCATGCTGTTGCGCCGTGCGCGTCGCGTAGCAGATCATCTTCAGGCCGTTTGTATTGCTGTCTACGTTTATTCCAAAGATGAAGCAGCGACATTGCCGACCGAAGACCATCCGACGGTGGAACGCCATCTGCGTTTTGCGGAGAACCTTCATATTCCAACCGAAGTGATTCACGGGAAGAACCGTCCTCGAACTTTGGTGGACTACGCTCATAAGAACGGAGCGACCCAACTCTTCCTGAATCGCAGCGGAGAGCCTCACCGGCGTTGGTTTCCCGGACAAGATTTTTCAGACCTGGTATTGCAGTATGCATCGGATCTGGAAGTCACAGTCGTCGCCGAACGCGATCGGCACGGTCGCCCATCGTCGCCCTATCCCGAAGATGAGGCGGGTGCGCTGATGCACGCTGGTTACGTGCGCATTTCGGCAGACCTGACCGTCGAAGAAGCTATCGCCGAAATTCGGCAGCAAGCTGGGCAAGTCGAAATGATCTATTACGCCTACGTTCTCGATGATGCGCAGCATCTGATGGGCGTGATCTCTTTTCGCGAACTTATTTCCGCTGACCGCTCACGCAAGGTTCGCGAAGTCATGCGCACCGACTACGTTTTCGTTCTGGAAGACGCCGACCAGGAAACCGTCGCACAACTTCTTGCGAAGAAACGGCTCCTCGCCGTGCCGGTGCTCGATCAGGACGGAAGCATGCTGGGCATTGTGACGAGCGCCGACGTTGCGGGCATCGTGCAACAGGAAGCTGGCGAGGACATCGTCAAAATAGGTGGTACCGAAGCGCTCGACGGCCCCTATCTCGAAGTGACTTTCGCGCAGATGGTGCGCAAACGCGCTGGGTGGCTCGCCATCCTGTTCGTTGGAGAAATGCTGACGGCGACCGCGATGGGATTTTTCTCCGCGGAGATCGAACGCGCTGTGGTGCTGGCGCTCTTTATTCCACTGATCATCAGCAGCGGCGGCAACTCTGGATCACAAGCCACCACACTCGTGATTCGCGCCATGGCGCTCGGAGAAATTCGTTTGCGCGACTGGTGGCGGGTGATTCGTCGCGAATTAGCGGCAGGGGTCGTACTGGGGGGAGTGCTCGGCGTCATTGGCGTAACGCGGATTTTTGTTTGGCACGCTGTGCGAGGTACCTACGGGCCGCACTACGCGATCGTCGCTCTCACCATTGGGTGCAGCTTGATAGGGGTAGTCATGTTCGGTACAACCGCCGGCTCGATGCTGCCATTCATCTTGCGTCGATGCGGGCTCGATCCCGCCAGCGCATCCGCGCCATTTGTTGCCACCCTGGTGGACGTCACTGGCTTGGTTATCTATTTTTCAGTAGCGAGTGTCATCCTTCGCGGAGTCCTGCTGTAGACCTTCACCCGCTTCGGCTGCGCGTTCCTTCCGCTCTCTCGATCAACCAGGTGCGCCAACTATCCGGGAGCGCATCCACCTGCACGGCGCGGTCGAGTAAGGTTGCGTCCTTGTTCTGGTGGAGATAAAGCAGTTGAATATCCGCCACCCGTACTTCGTGAGGATCGCGGCTGAGAATTTCAATTCCGGAGCCCGGGCTGACTTCTCCTTCTTCTTCGACAGAAAAATAGAAGCCGCTTCGACCGCTTGCGAGAAAGCGTTTGATCATGTCATCTCGTTGAAAGCGGATGCCGAGTTTGTAGCAAGGCATTCGAGGTTGCGTTACTACCAACACTGACGTGCCTATCCGAAGCCGGTCGCCGATGTGCAGTGTGTTTTCGTCCAAGCCCTCAACGGTCAAGTTTTCGCCGAATGCGCCCATTGGGAGTTCAAGCTCGGGCAACTCGCCGCGCCATTTCGGATAATGTTCGATCGGATACGCATACACCGCTTTGTAAGGACCGCCATGAACGGTGAGGTCCGCCTGGCGGTCGCCATCGAGATTCAGGCGTCGCACTGGCACGCTGCCACTTACCGGAGATTTAAAGATGCCAGTGGTGACTCGTCCACCATTCGATGCCACCTCGCGGGGCAACCCCACGTTCACGGAAATAACCTTCATCGTCAGTTCCTCCCATCAGACGGTTAACCGAAGGCGCCGGTCTGCGTCCTGGATCGAAACATCATTGATGCTGGCATACCTCTTTCGCATCAATCCGCTATCGTCGAATTCCCACATTTCGTTCCCGTACGACCGATACCAATGGCCCTCGGAATCGTGCCACTCATATTCGAAACGCACGGCTATGCGATTGCCGCGGAACGCCCACAATTCTTTTTTGAGGCGATAGTCGAGTTCCTTCGCCCACTTGCGCTTAAGAAACGCTTTGATCTCGGCCCGGCCACGTAGAAATTCGCTGCGATTGCGCCATTCTGAATCTTCGGTGTAAGCAAGAGCAACCCGTTCAGGATCGCAGGAGTTCCACGCGTCCTCAGCGGCCTGCACTTTTAAGATCGCCGTCTCCTCTGTGAAAGGCGGACGTATAGGACTACTCATGCTGCTCCTTCTGAATGGTTATCTGGTTCGCACGGGCAATCACCCGCGGACCTGCTCCAGAGGCGTCCGCCAGCAACTGCGCGAGGTGGATGACTCCGGGAAGCCCGACGAACCAACCGATGAAGGCCCATCCCAGATGAATATGTCCGAGCCCACGTGCAATTGCGGCCACTCCGTAATCCGAGGAGCTTCCATCGCATGGGTCATAGATGACACGGGTCAGATCCACTGACGGATGCCTCTCGGCAGCGATGACTTCCAAACCAGTGGACCCATGCATTTCGAACCATTGCCTCACTTCAGAACATGGTCCGCATGTTTCTGCCACGTAAAGCCTAGCCGGCGAAATTAGCGCGTCATCCGAAGATCTGTGCCATGGTCGCCATCGAGGGGCCCAGTTCCTGACATTCGCCCGGTATTGCTGCCAGTTGGCTCCGAATCTCTGCGACACATCTTCAGATTCATCCCAGGCTGCGAGGCCCGCACTGTAGATGTGCGCCATGACGCCAGCAAGCGTCACCCATAAGCTACCAAGAAATGCACCGAGTCCGGCCAACATCAACGTCGCTGAGATCTGCATCGGATTTGCCAAGTATGCATACGGCCCGCTCGTGACAAGTTTGACCGGAGGATCGTAGGGAAGCGGCGTTCCTTGACCTCGTCGCGCGAATTCATATACCGCGCTAAGGCCGAGCAAGGCGGGAACCGCGAGAAGTTGCAAGAACAACCCGTTTTTCCAGGTAGGACGCGTGAGCAAGTGCGTCCAAGTTCCGCCAGTGAGCGACAGGATCACAGACGGAAGCAACCCGACGATTAGCCCGCTGAAAATCACAACCTGCAAACCCACTCGTGCGTAAAGGTGTGTAGCGTCCCGTGTCCATCGCGCAAGGGCGAGTGACGGCACGAGACAGAATAGGAGTCCGACCGCTTCTCCCCACAGCCAGCCTCGTCCAAGCGTCACGACCGGTTCTAGCCTTGGCATGCAAAGAAGATCAAGCGCGAGAAACAGCAACGCGACCATCCCTATTCGTAATTTTGGAAAGACGAGAATGGGAAGAACTCCCCAAAGCACCACCCATCCAAGCAACAAATCAAGCGGGATGCGAAGAAACGTTCCACCGCTCGCATGGAAATTCCACCAGCCGAGGTGGACGGCGACGACGTTGAGTGTGAGCAGGGTTTCTGCATTCCATAGTGATGCCAGCAGAATTCCAGCGACGGCTGGACGCCGGGGTTTCCTCCATACCGAGACCGCAACCGCGAGCACCACTGGGATATACAGCGCGCCCGCGCGAATGAGCAACGTTTGATCCATTTAGTAAGCTCAGTGAACCGTTGGCGTCGTCACCGTCTCGGCTAAATAATCTCCGGAGAGACGTACTGCATATCGCTCCCAGGGTCCGAAATACCAAGCTGGATCAAGCGAACGGCGATAGCGCAAAGTCCAGCGCACGCGGGTTTGGTCAGACCCTGTTTCCTGCCATTCCACTTCGGCGCTGCGCCAGGTCAACCAGTGTGCAATATGGCTTGTGTCCGACTTTGCTTGAAATACGACGCGGTTCGCGTTCGATTCGGAAACAGCCAGAACCAAATCGCCCGGCTTTCCTTCGCCACCGCCAAAACGAATCACCCGCCGATCGCCTACGGCGATGCCTTGCCCACTGGCCTCAATGGGCCGCGGGAACCCCACGCGCAAATAGGCGGGCAACGGAGCCGAAAAAGTTGGGATGCTCGAGAGTTGCAGCAAAACTTGTGCGGCCGAAGCGGGTACTACCTTTTCGACCACAACCGTCTCTTCGCGAGGGAATGACAGTGTCGGCGTCACGCCCTCGAGACTCATCGGCGCCAACGCCAGCACGAGCAAACAAGTCATGGTCGTCTCAGACTTTTTTTTGCGGCGCGCATTATCAAGCACTAGTCCAACCAGAATTGCGATACCAAAAAATATTGGAGACGCCATCAGGATGCAGACGAATCCTTCGCCGAGGAAGATTCCTGACATCAGGAGGGCAGTCAGAGTGGCCATGCAAAGCATGCCCGTCGCGGTCTTGGGCTTGGCAAATAGCACAACGAGGATTGCGAGTAGTGCAGGCAATCCGATGAACAGAGCTGATGTTTGCTCGAGATGGTGCGCCACCAATATTTTGTACGCGAGGCAGGATGCGGCAAGTGCCACGATAATTCCGGTTAGAAGCATACGGGATTTGCGCGCTTCGTGACTGTGGCTCGCGGCAGCCTCCCGGTCCTTGACCACGAAGAATTCATAGACCGGCAGAATGAAGACGATGCCAATAAACAAGATTATGAGTACGATGGTGAACAATCCGCTGAACATGAATGCCTCCTAGTTCGCTCACATCGGAGTTAACCTGTTTTTCGACCGTTCTATAAACGTGAAGCAAATTCCGGAATTAGGCCCGCCTCATCGAGCAACCCGATGACTTTCTTCCGCAAGGGGCGCAATAGAGGAAACTTCATCAACTTTTCGGCGAGGACCACTAACTCCATCGCGCCTTCGGCTAGACGGCGAGTTCGCTTCTGGCTCGACGATTTGTCGAAAAGCAAATAGAGCAGAATTCCCATGTCAAGCGCCCACAATGCTGCCGGCATAATCACTTTCAAGTCCTTTGGCAGGCTTTCATTTGCGATTGCTTCCGCATAAGTCTTCATGCAGGTCTCTCGGTGCGGCTGCGTGCCCGGGCCGAACCATGACAGCGGATGTTCGGGGTTGCCGCCATACCGAAACAGGGCACTGAGCAACTTGCGATCACTTCCAAGAATGTCAAGCTTGGAGAGAACGGCGGCAGTCAGGCGCTTCTTAAGATCCTTGGTGCTCGCGAATATCGCGCTGCAGCGCGCCTGGTGTTCGGTCTGCACGTATTCGTAGTACTCGACAACGATCGACTCTTTGCTCGGGAAATAGTAGTAGGCGGCACCCAGGGCCAGCTTGGCCTCGTTGGCGATATCTCGCATCGTGGTTTCGTCGAACCCCTTCTCGCGGAAGAGCCGCAAGGCTATCTGAAATATGTGGGCCCGCGTGTCCAGCCCCTTGTCGGTCGTTTTGAACATGTTCAGTTTGTAGACGCCACTTTGCTTGCCCGTCAAGCTAAAAATGAACGTGTTCAAAATGTTGGTGGTTAAGCCGCTTAAAGTGGTGTGTTCTTTTCGCAGTCCTGGGCGGGTGCTGCTCGGCACAAGTCAGCGTTGATCTCCGCAAGTTTAGAATCGCGCGCTTTACGTAGCAATGAGCGAACCCAAACCGCGATTCGAGTCAGTTATTCGAATGTCGATTCCGGCATAAATCTGTCGTGCGCCCATCACAGATAGCTGAGCCAAGCCCAATTGCGATGATGGCTGCGGAATTCCATGAACCACCGACACGGCAGATACAGAATTGCCACGGCCAAAATCCACATGACGTAGATAAAAGGTA
>Ga0070690_100002258_pt1 | contig 10329 bp, 6 predicted proteins | sample KBSS33HmetaG_FD_64671 | JGI IMG/M metagenome (GOLD analysis project Ga0070690, IMG submission 64671) | Switchgrass rhizosphere microbial communities from Kellogg Biological Station, Michigan, USA - KBS S3-3H metaG | ecosystem: Host-associated > Plants > Roots > Rhizosphere ...
CCGCGCACGAAGCCGAGTACGCGGATCTCGCAGCGTCGACGCAAGCCGCGCTCGAGCAGGCGCTGCTGTCCGTGTCGCGCCGTCTTCAGTCCCAGACCAGCGCCACGCACCTGTGCTACGCAGGCGGCGTCGCGCTCAACGGGATCGCCAATCAGCGCCTGCTGCGCGACCACGTGTTTCACGAACTTCACATCATCCCCGCGGCAGAGGACAGCGGTGCTGCCATCGGCGCGGCGTACTGGGGCCTCGCACAGCTCACGGGCGAGTTGCGCAGCCGGCGCCAGACCCGCGACGCGACCGGCCGCAGCTACTCGCATGCGCAGATCGACGACGCGATCGCGCGGGTCCCGGCGATCGAGCTCGTCCGACATGACGATCTGGTCACCAGCGTGGTCGATCTGCTGTGTCAGGGCGAGATTGGCGGCTGGTTCCAGGGCGGCTCCGAGCTGGGGCCGCGCGCGCTCGGGCAGCGCAGCATTCTCTGCGACCCGAGGCGTCCGGAAGCCAAGGATGTGCTGAATCGCCGCGTCAAGGGTCGCGAGCCGTTCCGGCCGTTCGCACCAGCGGTCGCGCTCGAGCATGTCGACGAGTGGTTCGATCTCGAGGGCACGCCTGCGGACAACCCATTCATGTTGCGCGTGTGCAACATCCACCCATCCAAGCGCGCGCGCGTGCCTGGGGTCGTCCACGTCGACGGGACAGGTCGGCTCCAGAGCGTCGAGCGAGGCACTCGGTTTCACGCACTGCTCACAGCGTATCACGCCCGCACGGGGGTCCCGATGCTGGTCAACACCTCGTTCAACGTGATGGGCGAGCCGATCGTGGAGACTCCCGAGGACGCGGTGTGGTGCATGCTGTCGACCGGGATCGACTTCTGCGTGCTCGAGGATCGGCTTGTCCGCAAGCAGGCCGCCTACCGCTCGCTGCTCGACCTCGTGCCGCGGATGATCGCCAGGCGCTGCACGATCGACCTCGCGCTTGTCGAGGGCAAGCTCCTCACCAAGCCGGCGTCCGAGCTGCGCGTGCAGGTGACGACGCCGTGGGGCGACATCGAGCAGACTGTGGGTGCCGAGTACATTGCGCTGCTGCAGTACATGAACGGGCAGCACACGGGCCATGAGATCCTCGCGCAGCTCGATGGGGGTCTCGATGACAGCCAGATGGTCCGCGTGCTGACCATGTTGCGCCGGCTCCGGATCATCGAGCTCGGGGTCCGGTCGTGAGCTCGCCGTTTGCGGCGCTGGCGGCGCGGATCGCTGCCGCGTGGTCGCGTGCCGGGTATCAGCCGGCTCGGCTCGCCACGATCGCCGCCGAGGCGCTCGGCGCGCCGGACGCCGACCTGCCTACGAGCTTCGACGCGATCGCCGACTGGCTGTTCGACGCACCGGCCTTGCCGGTGCAGCGCGCTCTCGATCAGACGTTTGGTCAGCCTCCGGTGACGGTCTATCTCGACGATCGGTTCTTCATCGAGCTGCTGTTCTGGCACACCGGCACGACTGGCATCCACCAGCATGCGTTCACCGGCGCTTTTCGCGTGCTCTCCGGATCGAGCCTGCACACGATCTATGACTTCGCTCCCACGTTCGTGCTCGATGATCGCCTCGAGCTCGGCGAGCTCACGGTCCGCACGACCGAGGTGCTGGCGACGGGAGCCGTCCGCGCGATCCACCCCGGGCGCGCGCTGATCCACTCCGCGTTCCACCTCGACAATCCGAGCGTGACACTAGTCGTACGTACGCACGCCGATAGCAGCGCGGAGCTCGAATACAAACCTCCCGGCCTGGCACTCGATCCATCCGCGCGCGACCCGCGCACGACCAAGCTGCTCCAGCTGATGGACCTGCTCGCGCGGCAGCCCGGCGATGGCTACCGTCGGCGGGTCACCACCGCGCTCGCTCACTGCGACGCGTATGCCGGCGTGCTGCTGCTCGTGCGGGCGCGCCGCCAGGTCGCCCCGGAGACGTTCGGCGCCCTGCTGGCAAGCTTCGGCGAGCGGTACCCGGCGCTCGCCGCGCGAGTCGGTGATGTCGCCGAGGAAGAGCTGCGCCGGCTAGCGGTCACCGAAGCGCGCGCGCGCATCACCGATCCGCACCATCGGTTTTTCTTGGCCCTCGTCATGAATCTGCCCAGCCGCGATGCCATACTCGATGCGATCACGCAGCGCTACCCCGACTGCGAGCCGGTCGAGACGCTGCTCGGCTGGATGCGCGCCTGCGCGCGCCGCGACCAGCTCGGTTTCAATCTCGATGATACGTTGCTTGCGATCGTGCGCGGTGCCGTCGAAGGCCGGTCGCCAGAGCAGATCGCCAGGCAGTTGCGCGCGCCGTCGTCGTCGGTTGAGCACGCGATCTCCATGCTTCGTCGGCTCGCTGTGCTCGTGCCCCTGTTTCACGGCCCGAGTGGGAATGATTCCCAAGAACGGAGTAGATGATGTCATCCACGTGCTCCAGATCGACGTCGAGAGGCTGTCGCGCACGGTCATGCGCGATCAACGCGCTCGGCTCGTCTCAAGCATGGGCTGCGGCTCGAATCCGGCTAGCCTCGGCTGCCAGGAGACTGCACTGCATGCAGGCGACCCCGGCATTCGCATTCGAGGCGACGTGACGCCGAGCCGCGTGCTGCTGATCTCGCCGCCATGGCGCCTCGCCGCCTGGCCATCGCTCGCGGTCGGCGTCCTCAAGGCGCACCTCGAGGGGCTCGGTATCGCCGTCGATGGGCTGCACCTGCACTTTGACGTCGCGGTGCGGATCGGGCTTGCTCGCTACGGACAGATCGCCAACGGCTGGGAGCTCGGCGAGGCGCTGTACTTCGCGCTCCAGTCTCCGGATGAGGCCGGCGACATCCTGGGGCGTGTCGCCGAGCAACTGCGGCGGCAGCGACAGGACGAGTTGGCGGAATGGGCGGTGAATGGCGCGACCGCCGAGGTAGCGCGCGCGACCGCCGAGACGCTCGACAAGCTGGACCTCGATGCATATGGCCTCGTCGGGCTGTCGGTCGGCGCGCTGCAGCTCGGCGCATCGGTGTACCTGGCCCAGGAGCTCAAGCGGCGCGCGCCGCACCTGCGCGTTGTGCTCGGCGGGCCCAGCTTGATCGGCGCGCCCGGCGCCAACCTGTTGCGGCGGCTGGCGTTCATCGATGCCGTCGTCGACGGCGAAGGCGAGCGAGCCCTCGCTGCGCTCGCCGGCCTGCGTGAGTGGACCGAGGCGCACCTCACCGCGGTTCCGAACCTGTACTACCGCACCGCCGATGGGGGGATCGCACGGAGCATCACCTCGACGCAGCGCAACCTCGACGACGCGCTGCCGCCCGACATGGATGAGTTCTTCGCAGCGGCGCGCTCCGCCGGCTATCCGCGCTCGGGGCTGGTGCTGCCGATCGAAGCGTCGCGAGGGTGCGCGTGGGAGCACCGCAAGGGGGACGGCCAGCTTCGCGGCTGCACGTTCTGCGGACTGTACCGGAGCTCCCCGGATTACCGCGAGAAGGGGCTGGTCGCCGTGATGACTGACCTGCGCGCTGGCGTCGAGCGTAGCCAGGTGCTCGAGGTCGGCTTCATCGACGCGTACCTGCCGAGCTCGTACTCGAAGGAGCTGCTGCGCCAGGTCGCCGCTTCGGACCTCGACGTGACGCTGTTCTGCGAAATGCGGTGCGACCTCGACGAGGAGATCGCGCGCCTGATGAACCTCGCCGGTGTGCGCCACGTGCAGCTCGGCGTGGAATCGTTCCACACGCGCATCCTGGCGCGAATGGCGAAGGGGACGCGGATGATCGACAACGTCTCGTCGATCAAGCTGTGCGAGGAGTTCGGCGTCCCGTTCCAGTACAACATCATCACCCGCTTCCCCGGCGTCCCCGCGCACCACGTGCGCGAGATGGCAGCGCTGCTGCCCTGGCTGCGCGGGTTCCGGCCGCCGACTGTGGCCGACTTCTACCTCGATCGCGGCAGCCGGATCTTCCAGCAGCCCGCGCGGTTTGGCATCGCACCCGAGACCCTCGATCGCCAGCCCCTACCGTTCCTGCCGGCCGCGCTCACCGGCGATCCGGTCAGCCAGTTCGTCTCGTTCGAGTGGACCGACGGCAACGAGGCCACCGCCGCGTGGCAGCAGGTGGCGGACGAGATCGCTGCGTGGCAGGCGCGGTCTCGAGACACGCGCGCGCGGGGCATCGGGCAGTTGCTGTCGTACCGGCAGGCAGGCGAGCGCCTGCTCGTCGAGGATTGGCGCGAGAAGGACACGCGGACGCTCGAGCTGAAGGGGGCGACCCGCAAGGTGCTGCTGGCGAGCGATCGGCTGGTCCATCGCGCGGCGCTACAGGCGGCGGTGCCCGAGCTGTCGGACACCGCCGTGGACGCGAGCATCGCCGAACTGCGGGTGCATCGGCTGCTCGTGCAGGAGGGCGCGTGGCTGCTAGCCCTGCCCGTGCGCGCGCGGTTACCGAGCGGCGTTCCCCGCCGTAGCGCTGAGCATGCGAGCTGAGCGCGCGCAGCCGCCCGAGGGATTCGATGCTCGCGTCGAGACCGCCTGTACCGCTGCGGCTCACTCGCCGCAGCGGAGTGACGGCGCGTGAGACGGTTCGTCGTGATGTCGCAGGCCGGCGAGTGCCGTGCTATCTCGAACCTCGCCCATTGCGAACACGAGCTCGCAGCGCCGGACTCAGCGTCGTCGAGAACACGCGTTCTTTGAGCGCAGGAATGAAGCGCTTCATGCCATGATCGGGGACATCATTAAACAGCTCCTTGAAAAAAGCGATCTTCTCGTCGTCGAGCTTCCATTCCTTGAACTGGGCCGTTCGCGGGAGCTTCTCATTCACCAGGAAGTGCTCATCTCTGGTCCAGTAGTGATGAATCTTGATACGTGGCGACGCACTCTCCATACCTGGATTCAAATCGACATAGTCATACCCAGGCAGGAGCTCGCAGCGATGGATGCCGGTCCTGCGCACCCGATGCGGTTTCACGATCGACTTGCCGAGCACGTCCCGGCCGGGAATAAACTGCCATCGGAGATACAGGCGCTCGGTGAGCAAGTCATCGCTCGATAATCGTGCAACATGCGAGGTACCGAACGGCTCCCAGCGCACGTAGAGTCCGCCAAGAGCTTCGTGCTCGTCGAGGGCCTCGAGCAGATGCTCGGTCTCCATCGGCACAATGAATTCATCCAGATCGATCAGCGCGAGCCAGCGAGACACGCCCCGTTGCTGCTTGCAGATAGCGTCCAGCACGGCGCACTGGAAGGTTGTCCAGGCTCGTCCGTGGAATTCGCTGGGGCACGGGAGCGTCAACAACTCGACCTCACCTGCATCGATGTAAGGTTGCAGCACCGCCATGAAGTCGTCCGTACTGCGGTCGTTGACCAGCACGAAGTGCTGGACACCGATCATCCGATGAAACTCGATCCACTCCTTCATGTAAGGCGCCTCGTTCTGGAAGAGGCAGGCGATCGTCAGGTCGTACCGGCAGCGTTCCTCGATGCGTTGATCTGCCTTCGCCCTGGCGCGTGCTCGGTTGCGAGCAGACCGACGCACGTACGAGCCTTTGGTATTTGGATGCCTTCGCTGGCGAGACATGGACAGCCGAGCGTACCCCCATCTGGGGCTGACACGATCCGCGGGACGGCAGCTTCGACTCAGGGCTGTGCGTTGCTGCCTCACGGCAGACGGCGCTCATGCCGTGGTGGCGGCGGCGTGTGGCAAGCCCGGGCCGATGCACCGGCCTCGCCGGTGATCACCGGTCTGCCGCTGTTGGGGTAGGGTGCTGGCATGGCTTCTTCCGCGATCGATCTCTCCGCGCCGTGCGAGCACGTCGAGTCGACGTCGATCCGTACGGTGCACCGGCCGGCCCGGGGTTGCGTCGACTGCCTCAAGATCGGCGGACAGTGGGTGCACCTGCGCGAGTGCCTCACCTGCGGCCATGTTGGCTGTTGCGATTCTTCGCCGAACCGGCACGCGACCAAGCACTTCCACGCCACGCGCCACCCGCTCGTCAGCTCGGCCGAGGTCGGAGAGACCTGGGCGTGGTGCTACGTCGATGAAAGGTTCTTGTCGGCATGACCGAGCCGCTGCTTACGCCGGATGCAATGGCCGGGCGCCGCGCGCAGATGTTTCCGGTCCTGTCGGCGGCGCAGCTCGCCCGGATCACCGGGTATGGCGAGATCCGCGAGGTCGCCGCGGGCGAGCGCTTGTTCGATCAGGGGCAGGCCGACGTGCCGATGCTCGTCGTGCTCGAGGGTGAGCTCGAGATCGTCCACCCTTCCGTCGACGGCGAGCGGCTGATCACCATCCAGGGCCCGGGCGAGTTCACCGGCGAGATCCACATGATCGCCGGGCGCCGCAGCCTGGTCCGCGGCCGTGCGCGCACGCCGGCGCGGGTCGTCCAGATCGCGCGCGCGCGGCTGCGCACCCTGGTCCAGACCGACGCCGAGCTCGGCGAGCTCATGCTGCGCGCGTTCATCCTCCGCCGCATGGGGCTGATCGCGCACGGCGACGGCGACGTCGTCTTGATCGGCTCGAAGCACTCCGCCGGGACGCTGCGGGTCCAGGAGTTCCTGACCCGCAACGCCCATCCGTACACCTATGTCGATGCCGACACCGATGCCAAGATCCAGGAGCTGCTCGATGGCCTCCATGTCGGATGCGCCGATATCCCGGTGCTGCTCTGCCGCGGCACGAAGGTGCTCAAGAACCCGTCGAATCCCGAGGTCGCCGAGTGCCTCGGCTTCAACGCGGTGCTCGACGAGCAGGCGATCCGCCAGGTCGTCGTCGTCGGTGCCGGACCGGCCGGGCTCGCGGCGGCGGTGTACGCGGCCTCGGAGGGCCTCGACGTCCTGGTGCTCGAAGCCAACGTGCCCGGCGGGCAGGCCGGATCGAGCTCGAAGATCGAGAACTACCTCGGGTTCCCCACGGGAATCTCGGGTGGGGCGCTCGCGGCGCGGGCGCTCACGCAGGCCGAGAAGTTCGGCGCCGAGCTCGCCGTCGCGACCGGCGTCCTCGAGCTCGGTTGCAAGCGTCGTCCCTACGAGCTCGCGGTCGCGGATGGTCGTCGCGTCCACGCCCGCACGATCGTGATCGCCACCGGGGCCGAGTATCGCCGGCCCGCGCTGGCAGAGCTCGCGCGCTTCGAAGGGCTCGGGGTCTACTACGGCGCGACCAACATCGAGGCTCGGATGTGCGGCAGCGACGAGGTCGTGATCGTCGGCGGTGGCAACTCTGCCGGCCAGGCCGCCGTCTTCCTGGCGCAGACCGCCGCTCACGTCTACATGCTCGTGCGCGGCAAGGGCCTCGCCGAGACCATGTCGCGCTACTTGATCCGGCGGATCGAAGACACGCCGAACATCACGTTGCACGCGCACTCCGAGATCGTGGCCGTCGCCGGAGAGACCCGGCTCGAGCACGTCACGTGGCAGAACACCGCCACCGGCGAGCGGACCGCGCGTCCGCTACACCACATCTTCGTGATGATCGGCGCGATGCCGAACACCGGATGGCTCGCCGGCCGCCTGGCCCTCGATGCGAAGGGGTTCATCCAGACCGGCGGCGAGCTCACTCCCGAGACGCTCGCGGCGTTCGGATGGCCGCTCGCGCGCAGCCCGATGCCGCTCGAGACCAGCCTGCCCGGCGTGTTCGCGGTCGGCGACGTCCGCGCGGCCAGCGTCAAGCGGGTCGCCGCCGCCGTCGGCGAGGGCTCTGCCGCAATCCAGCTCGTCCATCGGGTGCTCGCCGACTAGTATCTTGTCGCAGTGAATCTCACCGGTTGGTTAGCCTCTGCGGCGAGGTCGTGTGCAGCATCAACCACGGAACGCCAACCGAGCTGCAATTGGCCCGGCGGGCGCCTGGGCACTCGTCGTTTTCCGGATCGGCGATCGGGGAGGTGTAACCGTTGGCCGTCCCAACCTGGTCGATCCCCACGTGATACAGGGGACTATCAGCTGTTACGCTATGCCTCTGCGAGTTTCGCGGATGGAATGTGCCACGTACGACGCGAAGTCGTAGGTGACGAACCGGGGCGGCACCTACGGTGCATTACTAGCGATCATGCGAAGACCCATCCTATCCGCTGTAACGTTGTGCGCATCCGTATCGATCGTGCTCGCGCTGGCCGCGACGCACGCCAGCGCTCAGACCGCGGACCCTCCGGCCTCGACCATCCGCGTGACCGGCGAGGGGTCGGTCACGTCTCGCCCCGACCGGGTCGAGATCGACCTCGGGGTCGTGACGAGTGCCGTGACCGCGCAGCAGGCCGCGAGCGAGAACGCGCGGGTCTCACAGAACGTGCTGGCCGCGCTGCGGCCGGTGCTCGGGCCGCGGGCGACGATCGAAACGGTCACGTATGCGGTGCAACCTAATTATCAATTTCCGCAGAATGCTCCACCGAAGATCACGGGCTACACGGTGACCAACGTGTTCCGGGTGACGGAGGACGATCTGGCGAGCGTGGGAACGGTGATCGATACCGCGACTCGCGCCGGAGCCAACGACATCGAGCGCATCCGGTTCACGCTCAAGGACGCGACCGCGGCGCAGGCGAAGGCGAACGCGCTGCGCGCGGCCACGCTCGACGCACGCGCGAAGGCGAACGTCCTGGCAAGCTCGCTCGGCCTCGAGGTCACACGGATCCGCTCGGTCGACGAGAGTACCCCGACATCGCGCCCGTTGTTCGACCTGGCACTCCGAGCCTCCGCCTCGACCACGCCCATCCTGCCCGGGACGATCGAGACGACCGCCACGGTGACCCTCGTCGTCGAATTCAGGCCTCGCCGCTGAGTCGCGACGATGCGCGACGAGGGTGCGCGACATCGGCAAGCGGCGTATCCGCCGGCCGCCACTCGGGTTGAGCTGCTGATCGGCCAGGCCATCGTGCGGTCCACCTGGCCGGATCGGCAGGTTCGCTTCACGCCCTAGGAAGAAGCCTAGTTGCGGGGGGCGCCGGGGGTTCCCACGGTTACAGGCAGAAAGGATTTTCCATGCCTGCCAACCTGCCCGTGATCCCGATGCGCGGCTCGGTCCTCCTACCGGGCGTGACCCTGCCGATTGCGGCGGCACGCCCCGCCACGCTGCGTGCGATCGAGGCCGCGCTCGGCGGCAATCGCCGCGTGTTCGCCGTCGCCCAGCGCGTCGATTCCGAGGAGGTCGTGCCGGAGTCGCTCTATACGATCGGTACGATCGCCACGATCGAATCGGTGCAGCGCGGCCTCGGCGGGATCCGGCTGGCGCTCGAGGGCCAGGAACGCGGCATCGCGTTGCGGGTGGCGCCGGTGAACGGCTACCTCGAGGCCGCCGTCACCGACGCGAAGGAGCTGCAGCCGCTGGACGCTCTTGATCCGGCGTTCGTCGCGATGTACCGCGAGGCGCGCGACCGGGCGGCGGACCTCGCGCGCAAGCTCGGTCTGCCCGACGAGGCGATCTCGCAGCTGCTCGCGCAGATCGCGGAGCCGGGCCGGCTCGCCGACGTGGTCGCCGGCTACCTCGACCTACCCGCGGCGGAGCGGCAGAGCTTGCTCGAGACCCTGTCGGTGGAGGATCGACTCCGCCGCGTGCTCGTGCACATCCAGCGCCAGATCGACGTCCTGTCGGCGCAGGCGGAGATCCAGTCGAAGGTCCAGGAGGAGATCGGCGGCCGCCAGCGCGAGGTGTACCTGCGCGAGCAGCTCAAGGCGATCCAGCAGGAGCTCGGCGAGGGGGAAGGCGCCGCCGACGACTCGACCAAGGAGCTCAAGGCCAAGCTCGACGCGCTGCCGCTTCCGGAGGAGGCACGCCGCGAGGTCGACCGCGAGTGGGCGCGCCTCGTCCGCGTGGGCCGCGAGTCGATGGAGTCGCAGGTCATCCGCACCTACCTCGAGACGGTCGCGGAGCTGCCGTGGGGCGTGCGGAGCGACGAGCACCTCGACGTCCAGGAGGCCGCGCGGATCCTCGACGAGGATCACCACGGCCTCGCCGACGTGAAGGATCGCATCCTCGAATTCCTCGCGGTGCGCCAGCTCTCGGAGGCCAGGGCGCAACGCGAGGGGGACGCCGAGCCTCTGCCAGAGGCTGGGGCCGAGCGCGGCGCGAAACCCGACGACAAGCTCGACGCCAAGCCAAGCCGGGGCGTCCGGGGGCGCATCCTCTTGTTCGCCGGTCCGCCCGGCGTCGGCAAGACGTCGATCGCCAAGTCGATCGCCCGCGCGATGGGGCGCAAGTACGTCCGGATCGCGCTCGGCGGCGCGCGCGACGAGGCCGACATCCGAGGTCACCGGCGCACGTACATCGGCGCGATGGCGGGCCGGATCATCACGGGCATGAAGCAAGCCGGGACCAAGAACCCGGTGTTCCTGCTCGACGAGGTCGACAAGCTCGGCG
>Ga0070690_100002263_pt1 | contig 10312 bp, 7 predicted proteins | sample KBSS33HmetaG_FD_64671 | JGI IMG/M metagenome (GOLD analysis project Ga0070690, IMG submission 64671) | Switchgrass rhizosphere microbial communities from Kellogg Biological Station, Michigan, USA - KBS S3-3H metaG | ecosystem: Host-associated > Plants > Roots > Rhizosphere ...
TCCCGACGCCTTGTTGCCCGCGAGGTCCTGCAGCCACACCCGGCCGAACGCCTCGAACGCGATGCGCCTTCCGTCCGGCGACTGGCTCGGCCAGCGAAGGATCTTCGCCTTGACCGGCCCGGTCTCCATCTTCTCCTGCCACGTCACGCGAGGGGCGATCCACTGGTCGACCTGCGCCGTGAAGGGGACCTCGCGGGTCGCCCCGGTCGCCACGTCGAGCCGCACGATGTGTCCCTTGCTCCAGAAGACGAGCGACTTCCCGTCGGGCAGGAACGCGTAGTTGGGGAAGAGATCCGCCTGCCCGAAGCCCTCCATCTCGTCGCGAGACAGGCCGCGGGCGAGGATCCGCTCGGACCCCGAGGCGAGGTCGCGCGCGACGAGGACCGTCGCGTCGTCGCGGCGCGACACGAACGTGAGCGTCTTTCCGTCCGGCGAGACCGCGGGCCGGCCCGCGCCCCCGAACCCGCCGGTCACCGGCGAGGTCTCCGCGAGCTCGCGGTCGTACCGCCACACCTGCCACAGCCCGTCGGCCAGGTCCGGCGTGTAGCTGAACTTCCGCTCTCGCGCGGAGAAGTAGATCCATCTCCCGTCGCGGGAGACGGCGGCGCCGCCGGTGTTGTTCACGTCGTCCGAGCTCGTCAGCTTGATGCCGCCGCCGCCCTCGCGGTGGTAGATCCACAGCTCGACGGGAGGGATGCCGCCCCGCTTGCCGTCCTCCTTTCGCGCGATGAGGTACTGGCCGTCGGGCGTCCACGCCGCGCTGCGCACGTACGCGTCCTTCTCCGTCGTCAGGGCCCGCGGGTTCTTTCCGTCGGCGTCCATGAGCCAGACGTTTTCGATTCCGCTGCGGTCGCTCGTGAACGCGATCGTGCGGCCGTCGGGCGAGAAGCGCGGGTGCGAGTCGAACGCCGGGCCGCTGGTCAGCGCGGTGGCGCGGCCGCCCGCGATGGGAACGGAGTAGATGTCGCCCAGCAGGTCGAAGACGAGGCTGGCGCCGTCGGGCGAGGCGTCGACGGACATCCACGTCCCCTCGCTCGTCTCGAACGAGATCTTGCGGGCGTCGGGGCGAGGGGTGTTGATCTCGGCGGCCGGGTCCTTGGCGTTCCATTCCTGCGCGGGCTCCGCGGCGATAAGCGCCGCGGCGGCGGCGCCGAAGACGACCGCGCCAACCGTCGGCCAAAGGGACGTTCGCATCCGATCTCCTTCTCGATTTCGAGTCGATCGCTCGTCAGGCGGCATCGGGACGAAGCGCGGATTATGGTTCGGGGCCGTCCGGCAAAGTCAATGAGCGAATCACCGGTTCGTCCGGAGAGGGAAATCAGCGACAATTTGTCGCAGCATGACCCGCCGCGCCGCCGCGATCGCGGGCATTCTCGCGCTCACGACATTCCTGGCGCGCAACGCCATCCTGCTCCGGCTGACGCCGCACCGGCGCGGCCCGCGCCCGGAGGTGTCCTCCGAGCCCCGGCAGGAGGCCTCCGACCGTCCGCCCTTCGAGCGCCGCTTCGGAGGCCGGAGATACCGGATCACGCCGCGCTTCCACTGGGACGAGTCGGCGCGCGTCGTCTCCGAGCATCCCTACCGGTGGGGTCGGACGGCCTCGATCCTCCCCGAGGACCTCGCCCTGGCGTGGGGCCCGGTGCTCGTGCCGCCGTACGCCGGCAAGATCTCGTACTCGCAGTTCTCGCGCTTCTACTTCTGGCGCACGCGGGAGCCGGGCCTGGACCGCGGGACCATCGTTTCGCACACCGCCAACACGCACGTGATCCCGGCGACGATCTACCTGCGCCGGGCCGTGCGCGCGCTCTCGCGCGGCGACGACGTGCGCCTGGAGGGCTGGCTCGTCGACGTGGACGGCGTGGACGACCCGGGCTTCCACTGGGGCACGAGCACGACGCGCGAGGACGAGGGCCCGGCCTCGTGCGAGACGGTCTACCTGGAGAGGCTCACGGTGGGGGAGAGGGTGTACGAGTGACCCCGCGTCCGGCGTACTTCTAGGCCAGCTCCCACTTCCTCGCCACGCGCCGGGCGACCGCGACGAACAGGACGCAGCAGCCGACCAGCACGAGGACCTGCGGCCAGACGGACCACGCCGGCTCGTCGCGCCAGAAGATCTTCTGGAAGCCGTCGATCGCCCACGCGTTGAGCGTCAGCAGCCCGAAGCGCTGCAGCTTCTCCGACATCAGGAACCTCGGATAGAAGCTGCCGCCGATCGCCGACATCAGGAGGATCGAGAGGTTCGCGATGGCCACGAGCTGCATCCGCGTCCGGCAGATCGAGGCGAGCATCAGGCCGAAGGCCGACGAGGCCAGCGCCGTCGCGACCGTCATGACGGCGAACCCGGCCAGGTGCGGCAGGAGCTCGAGCCCGAAGAAGATCTCGCCCCACACGAACATCAGAACGAGCTGCACGACGCCGACGGCGGTCAGGTAGAGGAGCTTCCCGATCAGGAGCCTCGTCATCGAGATGCGCGTCGAGAGGATGCGGTCGAGAGTCCCGCTCTCGGCCTCCTCGATGAGCGCGCCGCCGGCTCCCGTCGCGGAGAAGAGCAGGAACATGACGCCGAGCCCGGCGGCGTAGAAGGTGACCGTCGGATTCCGCTTCGCCTCTCCGACCACGTCGCGCACGTCGACCGCGACGAGTCCCGGCGCTCCGGCCCGGGTGGCCGCGGGCCTCGGCGTCTCCGCCTGTCCGGGCGGGGGCGGCGCGTCGAGCGAGCGCAGCGCATCCTCCATCCGGGCCTTCTGCTCGGGAGTCAGGCCCCCGCTCCACCGGTCGACCTCCTCCATCCCGCCGCGGGCCATCGCGCCCGGCATCGCCGTCATCGCGACGCGCTGGAGCAGTCCCTGGACGACCTGCGGCGCGATCGGGTCGGAGCTGTCGGCCAGGACGCGAAGCGTGGGCCGGTCGGCACCCGGGCCGAAGACGATCGGCCTCTCGCCGAAGCCCTTCGGAATGATCAGCGCGATGGGGAGGTCCCCCGCGCGCACGGCGTGCTCGGCCGCCGCCGCGGTGTAGGGAGGCGGCGGGGCGGCTCCGTCCTTCGCCTCGGGTGCTTCGGGCGCAGTCCGCGCGTCGAGTCCGGCTTCCGCGCGCAGCGCCGCGACGAAGCGCCGCGAGCCGTCCGAGCCGTCCTCGTCCACGACCGCGAGCGGGATGCGCCGGGTCGACGAGCGGCCGGACCCCGAGAAGATCCCGGCGAAGATCGTGAAGAACGCGACCGGCAGGACGAACGCGAGGACGAACGCCGCCCGGTCGCGCCGCAGGTTGAAGAGCCGGTTCTTCGCGACGGCGAGAATCATGCTCACTCGCGCAGCTCCCTCCCGGTGAGCTGGAGGAAGACCTGCTCGAGAGAGGGGCTCTGGAGCGTCAGGTTGCGAACCGGCACGTTCGCGGCGTGGAACGTCTCGAGGACGCCGCGGATCTCGTCGCCGGCCGCCTGCACGGGCAGCCGCGCCGAGGCTCCGTCGACCTGGCCGCCGCGGCGCGACAGCTCCGCGGCGAGCGCCGCGGGAAGGGCGGACTCCGCCTCGACGGTCAGCGTCTGGCGCCCTCCGACGGTCTGGCGGACGAGCTCGTCCTTCGTGCCGGACGCGATGATCCGGCCGTGGTCGATGATCGCGATGCGGTCGCAGAGGCGCTCCGCCTCCTCCATGTAGTGGGTCGTGTAGAGGAGCGAGACGCCCGAGGCGCGCAGCTCCTGGATCATCGCGTAGATCCGCTCCCGGGACTGCGGGTCGACGCCCACCGTCGGCTCGTCGAGGAGCAGGAGGCGCGGCTCGTGGATCGTGCCGGCGGCGATGTTCAGCCGCCGCTTCATGCCGCCGGACAGCCGGTCGGTCTTCTCGTCGGCGCGGTCCGCCAGCCCGATCCACTCGAGGCTCTTGCGGATCCCGCGTTCGAGCGCCGCTTTCGACATCCCCTGGTAGCGGCCGAAGGTCCAGAGGTTCTCGGTCGGCGAGAGGAGGGGATAGAGGGCGATCTCCTGGGGCACCCATCCGCGAGCGGACCGCGCCTCGTCGCGCTCCGGCTCCATGCCGAAGATCCGGAGGGTTCCGCCGTCCGGCCGGACGCGCCCGGCGACGCTTCGGACCAGGGTCGTCTTGCCCGCCCCGTTCGGTCCGAGAAGGCCGACGATCTCCCCCGGCGAGAGCGACAGCTGCACGCCGTCGAGGGCGGGGCGGCTCCCGAAGCTCTTGGAGAGCTCGCGGATCTCGAGGGGAAGGGCGAAGGTCGGCATCGGCGCGGAGGATCGTGTCCCGGAGCGGGCCGGAAGTCCAGACAGGAGTAAACAGTAAGCGGTCGGCGCAACGCAGATCCACGGCGAGACGCGCCGGCTTGGCCCTTACGGCCTCCCGCTCACGGTGAACTTCGATCGCCGTAACGGCCGTCTCTGATTTGAGTTATCCTGCGCCGCTCATCCCGAGTGGACAGATGAACTCCGTCACGTTCGTACTGCTCGTCGTGGCCGGCAGTGTCGGCATGCTCCTGTCGTTCGCGCAGGCGCGCTCGAGAGCCGTCTTCGCCGAGGACGGCTTCGACGAGCCGGGCCGGCGCGCGGTCGCCGTCGGGCTGCTCGCCGGGGTTCTTCTCCTGACCGTCGCCATTCCGTTCGCGGGCGGGCTCGTGGGCAATCAGCCGGAGGCGAAGGAGCTCTCGCTCGTCTCCGTGTTCGCGGTCCACGCGATCCTCCTCTTCTTCCTGGCGTGCTACTACGCGCTCTCGGGCCGCCGCTCGCTGCGCGATTTCCTCGGCCTCCGCAGCGACCGCCCGGCGCACGACGCCGCGGCGGGGGTCCTGATCGGGCTCGCCGGCTGGATCCTGACGATCATCGCCGCCATGGTCCTCCTCGGCGTCTGGTACGTGGTGTCGAAGCGGTTCCGCACGGCCTCGGGAGGCGGCGGCATCTCGCCGATGATCGTGTGGCTCGTCTCGCAGCCGCTCTGGGTCAAGCTCTCGATCGTCGTTTCGGCGATGGTCGTCGAGGAGCTCTTCTTCCGATCGTTCCTGCAGACGCGCGTCGGGCCCGTGGCGGCGACGCTCATGTTCACGGCGGCGCACGGCGTCTACGGCCAGCCGCTCGTGCTCGTCGGGATCCTGGTCATCTCGACGGTGCTCTCCATCACGTACGCGACCTATCGCAACGTGCTGCCGTGCATGGTCGCGCACGGCGTCTTCGACGCCATCCAGATGTTCGTGATCATCCCCGCCGCTTTGAAGATTCCCCTCGGCCAGTAGCCGCCGGGCGGCCGTCCGGTTCCCGGTTCCGGCGTCCCTGTCCGTTTGGCCACTCGACTCCGGCGCGCTCCGAGGCGTCCTTTTCGGCCGTCCGCCCTGCTAGAATCTTCCGTGGCCTCATTGCGGCTCTCCCCGCGGAGCGTCGAGGCTGTTCGCCGCGGGGCGGTCGCGTTCCTCCTGCTCCTCCTCTCCGCGCGCGCCTCCGCGCTCGATCCGCGCAAGTCCATCACCCAGTACGCGCTCCAGGTCTGGAAGACGGAGAACGGCCTCCCGCAGAACGCGATCCAGGCGATCGCGCAGACGCGCGACGGATACCTGTGGCTGGGGACGGAACGCGGCCTCGTCCGTTTCGACGGCGTGCAGTTCACCGTCTTCGACAAGGGCAACACCCCCGGGATGCTCAACAGCAACACGCAGGCCCTGTTCGAGGATCACGAGGGCAACTTCTGGGTCGGCACGTGGGGCGGCCTCTACCAGATGAAGGACGGGAGGATCGTCTCCTCCTGGACGACGCACGACGGCCTGCGCAGCAATCGCGTCATCGTGATCTGCGAGGACCGGCACGGAGCGATCTGGGTCGGCACGTCGGGAGGCGGCATCTCGCGCGTCGCGCACGGAAAAATCGAGGCCACGTACACGACGCGCGAGGGACTCTCGAGCGACCGCGTCTGGTCGATCGTCGAGGATCGCGACGGATCGCTCTGGATCGGGACCGACGGCGGCGGCCTGAACCGTTTTCGCGACGGCCGGTTCACCGTCTACCGCGAGCCCGAAGGCGTGCCGCCGATCGTCCAGTCCCTCTTCGTGGACAGCGGAGGAGATCTCTGGATCGGCAGCGACGGGGGAGGGCTCCTCCGGCGCCGCGGGGAGACCTTCCGGGTCTTCGGAGCGCGGGACGGCCTCCCCAACGAGACCGTCGGGACGCTGCAGGAGGACCGGGACGGGAACATCTGGATCGGCACCCAGGGCGGCCTCTCCCGCCTCGCGGACGACCGCATCACCTCGTTCGTCCCCGCAGACGGACTCTCGGACGACACGGTGCTCTCGATCTGCGAGGACGGCGAGGGAAGCCTCTGGGTCGGGACCGCGACGGGCGGGCTGGACCGCCTGAAGGACGGGAAGTTCACCGCGTACACGAAGAAGGAAGGCCTCTCGAGCGACCGGATCCGCACGATCTACGAGGACGCGGAGGGCGCCGTGTGGCTGGGCACCCGCGGCGCGGGCGTCAACCGCTTCTTCAACGGCGTCTTCTCGTCGTTCACGTCGAAGGATGGACTGTCCGGCGACTTCGTGCGGTCCGTGTTCGAAGACGGCGCCGGGCACCTGTGGATCGGCACCTGGGCCGACGGTCTCTCCGAGCGGATCGGAGGGAAGTTCCGCGCGTTCCGCCACAAGGACGGGCTTCCCAGCGACATCGTCCGATCGATGTATCGCGACCGTGCCGGCACCCTCTGGGTCGGCACCGACGACGGCGGGCTCGTGGCCGTGCGCGGCGGGCGGTTCCAGGTGTACGGCCGCCGCGAGGGTCTCTCGGGGAACACGGTGCTCGCGATCCTCCAGGATCACGCCGGCGCGTTGTGGGTCGGCACCGAGGGAGGGGGCCTCAACCGGTTCGAGGACGGCCGCTTCCGCGCCTATACGACCGCGGACGGCCTCTCCGACGACACCGTCGTCTCGCTCTACGAGGACTCGGACGGCTGCCTCTGGATCGGGACCGACGGCGGAGGGCTCAACCGCTTCAAGGACGGCCGCTTCACGCACTTCACCCGAAAGACGGGCCTCTTCGACGACGTCCAGTACGAGATCCTCGAGGACGGCCGCGGCAACCTCTGGATGAGCTGCAGCCGCGGGATCTTCCGCGTTCGCCGGTCGGACCTCGAAGACGTGGCGGAGGGCCGCCGCTCGACGGTGACCTCGGTCTCCTTCGGGCGCGCGGACGGAATGCGCTCCGCGGAGTGCAGCGGCTTCACGCAGCCCGCCGGCTGGAAGGCCCGGGACGGGCGGCTGTGGTTTCCCACCGTCGAGGGCGCCGTGGTCATCGACCCCGATCGCATCAAGACGAACACGCGGCCGCCGCCGGTCGTGATCGAGCAGGTCCGCGTCGACCACGTCGCCGTGCCGAAGTCGGACGAGTCCGAGGTCGTGCCCGGCCGCGGCGATCTCGAGTTCCACTACACGGCGCTCTCGTTCGTCGATCCCGACCGGGTCTTGTTCCGGTACATGCTCGAGGGCTTCGACCGGGAGTGGGTGGACGCCGGGACGCGGCGGACGGCGTTCTACACGAACATCCCTCCCGGGAAATACCGGTTTCGCGTCGCGGCCTGCAACAACGACGGCGTCTGGAATCTCGACGGCGACTCGGTCCGCTTCCGCCTCAGGCCGAGCTTCCGACAGACGCCGTGGTTCTGGGCCGTTTGCGCGGCCGCGGCGGCCATCGTGGGACTGGCGATGTCGCGGTTGCACGCGGCGCGGGTCCGGGCGCGCGAGCGCGAGCTCGAGCAGCTCGTCGCCGACCGCACGCTGCAGCTCGAGGAGGCCAACGAGAAGCTGCAGCACCTCTCCGAGCTGGACGACCTGACCGGGATCGCGAACCGCCGACGCTTCGAGAAGATGCTGGACGCCGAGTGGCGCCGGGCGCTGCGCGACGCGCGTCCGCTGTCGCTGATCATGATCGACATCGACTACTTCAAGGACTTCAACGACACGCAGGGGCACCAGTCCGGGGACCGCTGCCTCCAGCGCGTCGCCACGGAGATCCGCGAGGCGCTGACGCGTCCCGGCGATCTCGTCGCCCGGTACGGCGGAGAGGAATTCGCGGCCATCCTGCCGTCGACTCCCATGAAGGGCGCCCTCGCCGTCGCCGAGGTCCTCCGGGCGCGCGTCGAGTCGATCGCGACCCGGCATCCGTCGGCGCCGCGGGGGATCGTCACGATCAGCCTGGGCGTCGCAACGACCAGGGGGTCGACCACGGCGCCGGAGGATCTCGTGGCCTCCGCCGACGAGGCGCTCTACCGGGCGAAGCGGGCCGGCAAGAACCGGGTCGAGGCGGCGGACGGCGAGGACGAGGAGGTCCTGAAGGAAGCCTGAGGCGGGCGGAGGGGGCGGAGAAACCGGAAGCGGGAACCGGAAGCGGGAGTCAGGGTCGCGCGGAACCCGCCTTCCCGGCCTCGGAGCCGCCCGCCGCCGTCTCGACGATCACGTCGGAGGCGCTCCTGCGGATCGTCTCCGCCGAGGGCGCCGGACGTTTCGCGCGCGCCGACCGCAGCGCGGCCTCGAAACGGGCCGCGGAGGACGGGCCGTCGAATCGGATCCGCCAGACGTACGACGTCTGCCGGCCTCCGGCGAAGAACGCGATGCGGTCGCCGCGCCAGCCCTCCGCCGCCCGCTCGGCCTCCTCCTTCGGGAGCGCGCGGCCCAGCAGGAAGCGCAGCGTCCACTCGCCCAGCGTGTCCACGTAGGAGAGACGCTGCCCGGACGGAGGGCGGCGCTCGTCCTCCGGCAGGACGTCGGTCGCCGGCGGCGGGTACGGCGTTCCGTGCAGGATCTCGGCGGTCGAGAGCGGCGGGTTGCGCCAGAGCCGGTCGACCTCGGCCCAACCGCCTTTCTTGAGCGCGGTCCGCACGAACTCGGTGCCGTCGACGTAGGGGAAGAAGAGCTGGTCGACGAAGTAGTCGGGCACGTCCTTCGGAACGCCGGACCGCTCGAGGGAGCCCGCGGTCAGCAGCGGAGCGAGCTGGTCTTCGATCGAGTCGTCGGCGCCGGGCATCTCCTTGAGGGCCACCCGCACCATGACGACGGTCGCCTCGCCCTCGAGCAGGCACTGGAGCGCGGTACCGCGATCGCTGTCGTCCTTGAGCTCCTTCATCCGGGCGTCGAGGTGGATCGACTCGTCCTGGAGGGCGTGCATGAGCTCGTGCGAGAAGATCAGGTTCTTCGCGAGCCCCTCGTCCCCCCCGGTCTGGCCCTCGGCCCCCTTCACGACGAAGAACCGGCGCGGCTGCGGGTCGTAGAAGGCGATCACCTGGGAGGAGTAGAAGTCGACGAGGCGGTCGAGGAGGTTGGGCGCCGGATCGATCAGTCCGAGGGCGACGAGCGAGGCCATGTAGTCCTCGGGGGAGGCCGGGACGCCCTCGCTGATCTTTGCCCGGAGGATCCGCTTGAGCTCCTCGGGCTCCAGCTCCGAGGCCGGTACGGCACGCTGGAACTTGCGGCCCCGGACCTCCTCGACCTGCCGCGAAACGTCCGCCATCCGCTCCGGCAGCAGGTCGGCGGCGGCCGTCGCCAGGACCGCCGCGAGGCCCATTCCGAGCGCTCCGGCGGCGCGTTTCCCGAGCATGGCCGAGGGTAGCACGCAGCCCCGGCGGTCACCGGTGACGGGTCGAGGGGCGCGGGTCGTCGGCAGGGGGGAAAGCGGCGGGACCCGCCCGGCGCCGGCCGCCGATCGGCGACGGCCTCGCCCCGGTCAACCCTGCTAAGATCCGCCGCGACTTCAAAGTCCTTGCATGAGCGCAGTGCGACCTTCCCACAAGCCCGGCCCGATCCGGATGTCGTTGTCCTCGAGATTCGAGAACATCGAGATGGTGCAGCATCTCTGCACCAAGCTCCTCGAGGGCCGCAACGTGCCCGAGGAGACGCGCCACTGGATCCTGATGGCACTCCGGGAGGGGATGGCGAACGCGATCAAGCACGGGAACCAGCAGGACCTCGCCAAGCACGTTCACCTCGAGATGGACGTGGTCGACGACACCCTCGTGATCGCGATTCGGGATGAGGGCGTCGGCTTCGACCCGGACGCCGTCGGCGACCCGCTCGCCCCGGAGAATCGGTTGAAGACGTCGGGCCGCGGCATCTTCTACATGCGCACCTTCATGGACGACGTGCGCTTCGATCGTCACCCCGCGGGTGGCATGGAAATTGTTTTGAAAAAGAACCTGGGCACGATAAAAGAGAGGGAGGAGAATCCGGCATGAAAACCAACGTGCGCGACGTCGGCGGCGTGCAGATCGTCGAACTGAAGGGCAAAATCACCATCGGTTCGGGAGACGTTCAGCTCCGCGAGACGATCAACAAGCTC